>Ga0308157_10000316_pt1 | contig 176208 bp, 135 predicted proteins | sample PhyBR1_FD_201035 | JGI IMG/M metagenome (GOLD analysis project Ga0308157, IMG submission 201035) | Phyllosphere microbial communities from UC Gill Tract Community Farm, Albany, California, United States - DLSLB.R1 | ecosystem: Host-associated > Plants > Phyllosphere > Unclassified | place... | reverse complement strand
CCTTCGTCTTCGAACCATTCTTCCTCACTAACCGCCTTGCCGCGGGATGGAGCAGCCCGGTAGCTCGTCAGGCTCATAACCTGAAGGTCGCAGGTTCAAATCCTGCTCCCGCACCCACAAATACCTCACAGGTCCCGCCTGTGAGGTTTTTTGCTTTTTGGGCCTGACCTGGCGCCAAAAGCGCGGCCAGGCTGCCGTGCACCTCCAACTGGAACCGCCCCAGGCCTTCCACCGGGATGAAGTCGACGCGCTCGATCAGTTTGCGCAGTTCGGCCCGCACCTCCTCGCTGTCGTCGCCTTCGATCGCCTGGTGCAGATCTTCCGCCAGCCGGCGGTAGGCGTCAGCAGCGCCGGGGTGCAACTGGATCACGGACGGTGCCTCTTTGACCGACAGCCGGCCCTGGATCTCTGCCTGGCGGGTCTTCAGCGGGACGCTGATCGACTTCAACTCCGATGTCTCGATCGCGCCGTCCAGACACATGTCCTGCGGTCCCCAATCGGGTGCGGGCACCTAAGCACCCCCTGTCAGGCCTGATTAAATGTGGGCGCTGCGGCAGCACCTATGCGGTAGCAGGAGATCGTCTCGCCTGTGACGGTCGTCGCATGGGAATTTGCGACAACAGCCGTCGCGTAGACCGCCGTGAAGTCCAGGCTGCTGTCTTCGACTGCGTTAAGGGGCGAGTTTGTCTTCCTCATCTGATTGAGCGATACCTCGTTGAATATCAGCGAGAGTATGCTGAAGCCTCGATGCAGCAAGGCGAGCGCATTACGAACCTGGCTGCGCGCCTGCGCGAGATTGATCGTCAGATTGAAAATTTGCTCGGGTTGGCGCGTATGGGAGCTTCAGGCGCTGACGTTACAGCGCTCCTTTATGCGGATATGGCTAAGCTTGCGGCCGAAAAGAAGCAGCTGGAGCGAGAGGGTCGCCAGAGGCCGAAGCTCACCCCGCTATCGATGAATGCAGATGACATTTTGCAACGCCTCTGCAACATGCTCGACGATCTGGGCGCGGCACTGGAGGGGCAGGAGCGGGATGCTGTGCGCGCCAAATCTATCTTGCGCCAGTTCATCAGTCGTGTGGTAGTTACCCCGCTGGATGCTCAGGAAAGCGTTGACGGGCGAGGATGCGGACCCGTCCGCATCACTGTTGAAGGCTCGCTTGCGGCTTTGCTGGACCTAGCGAGCATCGATTGCGTGGTTCAGCGTAGTGATAGTCCTTTGCCGACGCTGAACCCCGGGAAATCCACCTTTAGCGTCTATGTCGACCTGCCGAACTCCTCACTTTCCAAGCTGACTTTCGCCGACATCGCTTTTGTTAGCGGGATGTTGGATGACGCTAGGGCTCCGTTATCCAAGCGAGATCTTATCGCGGCGAGGAAGTTGGATCTCACTGGAGAGACGAGCCGTAGCGGGAAAGATGCCTTCCAACGCGTGAGTGCCGCCCTGAAGTATCTGCGCGCCGACGACCTGATCCGCCCTATCACGCTCGGTTCCAACTGTGTCGGTTGGGTCTGGAACGACGCCGCTTTGACTGACGAAGAATGGCGTGAGCGGGTGCGCGATCCTGGTGCCGTCCGGAGCAAAGTGTGGAGGGCTATCCCTCCCGAAGCCTTTGTCACAGTGCTTTCCAACGGAAGCTGACCTTGGACAAGGCGTGTGTCGAAAAGGATCTGACGGCTATGTTGTTTGGAATGCCGGATAAAACATCGCGTTTCTTGCATTAGATCAGCCGCAGTTGAATAGTGGCTCGTAGCTAGGCCGTTGCGCTCGCTTTTTCCCTAAAATCACAAAAATGGAACTGATCATGCGTTGTTACGCAGAGATCGGACTTGTCGACCGTTTGCGCGGTGGGCCGGTCCTGGAAACCGTCACGCTTGAAGTCATCGTCATCAGGTGCTGCCCGGGCGCTGATGGGATGCTCTACGATGACGAGGATGTGCTGTCTCTCGCAAGCGTCTCAGTGACACTGAACAAGGAGGACCGCTGGCTTCGCAATGAGGCCGCCTTCGCCATTCCGCTTGGGGCTGATTTCCAGAAGGCCTTCCTGTGCCTGACAGACGCCAATGGCGCCCCCTACGCCACAGGAGCCATCCAAATTCGTGGAGTTCATCCCGCTCCGCAGGTGGTCGAGATCGCTGCGGGCGATCTCGTGCTTCACCAGCGTCGCACTCACTGATCATCAAACACTTCGACTGGACCGAAAATGCAGAACTTCGATATCGTTTCCTACATTCACGAGGCTGAGCCTCAGGCCTTACCGCGCGAGGTCGTCATTCGCTGCCTCGATCTGTTGGTCGAGGCCTGTCATGATGCCAAGAGACGCGGCTATACGCCGGGCTTTGAGGGACTGATGGATGGCTTTCTCGCGGCGGAAGACCGTTAGGAGCATTTGAAGCTGGCGCGCCGCGGTCCGACGGTCGAACTGTAGGGCGTCAGGCGGGAGCCTTCTCTGGTGTGATGACGGGCAGGGGTACCATGATGGTGCCGCCGGCGCTGATTTCCGAAGCCGCCTGAAGGCTATCGCGGTTGGCGGCGAGCAGTTCGTCGGCGCGGGCAGCGTCGCCGTAGTAGCGCTTGGCGATCTTGCCGAGGGTGTCGTTGGCCCGGACCTTGTGGAAGAGATAGATCTTCGGATCGCTTAGCTCCGCGACCGTCCGGTCGACGCCGTAGTCAGCGGCGGACAAGCCGTCCAGTTCGTCGGCCAGTCCGGCCAGAGGCACCGGCCGATAGGGGCTGTCGCTCTTCAGGCCGGCCGGGTGATCCAGCCAGCAGCGACGGGCGCTGACGCTGACCTCATGGAGGCGGCCGGGGCCGTCCGCTTTGAGGCAGCCAGCCAACGTCTGCTGCTGGCGCATTACCGTCAGGCGGTGTGTATCCAGTCGGCCGCCCCGGCGCGAACTGCACTCGTCAGGTCTTCGATCAGGCGGGTGGTGATGCGTAGATGCTGCCAGAAAAGCGGCACGTCGACGATGACGCCGGGGGCAAGATCGACCAGGCGGCCTGACGCGATTAACGGAGCGGCAAGGCGTTCCGGCGTCAGGGACCAGGCGACGCCCGCCAGAGTGAAGTCCAGAAACCCCTGGGTGGACGGCACCCAATGGGTCGGGCCTTCGATCGTGCTCCCCACGACTTTTTCGGCCCACTTGAGCTGCAGCCGATCACGCGGGCTGAAGCGGAGCACCGGCGCCTCCGCCAGACACGCCGCCGTCACGCCGCTCGGGAAATAGCGATCGCGATAGTCCGGCGTCGCGACGGCCACGTAGCGGAGCGAACCCAGCGACAGGGTGCGGCATCCGGCGACGGCCTTTCCTGCCGTGGTCACAGCGGCGATGACCTCGCCCGAACGCAGGCGCTCGGCAGTGTCGGCCTCGTCGTCGAGCACCAGAGACAGGGTGTTCGGCTGGTCTGCGGCGAAGCGGGCGGCCGCGCTAGGGAACCATGTGCCGAGGCTGTCGGCGTTGAGGGCGATCTTCAAGGTCGGGCGCGCCCCGCCGAACGCCGCTGCCCAGACGGGATCGCCCGCCATCATGTCGTGCTCCAGCAGGGCCACTTGATCGAGGTGGGCCGCCAGCCGCGCTCCTGCCTCGGTCGGTCGGCATGGCGTCGCACGGATGACCAGGGGAAGGCCCAGGCGCTCCTCGAGGCCCTTCACGCGTTGGGACACCGCCGAGGGCGTGACCGACAGGGCTTCGGCGGCCGCATCGAATGATCCGGTACGAATGACGGCGGCCAGGGCGGCGAGAGCGGGATAGTCGAGCATTAGGATCGCTAATCTAACCTAAGGAGGATTAGTTCGGCTACGGCCTCATGTCGTGCGATCAGCATTCCATGATCGTTTCCATTCTTCCGCCCCTGGCGAAGGGCTTCGCCCTGTCGGCCAGCCTGATCGTTTCTATCGGCGCCCAGAACATGTTTGTGCTGCGGCAGGGCCTGCGGCGCGAGCATGTCCTCCCGGTCGTCCTGTTTTGCGCCGTGGCGGATTCCGTTCTCGTCATCGCCGGTGTGAATGGTCTGGGCCAGCTGCTGGCGGCGGTTCCCGGTCTGTCGATAGCGCTGAGCCTGGGCGGCGCGGCCTTCCTCACCTGGTACGTCGTCGGGGCCTTTCGACGAGCGATGCGCTCGGAGGCTTTGATCATTGAAGACGGCGTAGGTCTCTCGCTTGGGGCGACGCTCGCAGCCACCGCCGCCTTCACCCTGTTGAACCCGCATGTCTATATCGACACCGTCATGTTGATGGGAGCGGTCGGGTCCAGCCTGCCTGACAGTGAGCGGCTGTTCTTCATCATTGGAGCCTCGACCTTCGCCGCCATCTGGTTCGCAGCCATCGGGTTTGGCGCGCGCTTTCTGGCGCCGCTCTTCGCCCGTCCGATCGCCTGGCGCGTGCTGGATGTCGTCACCGGCCTGATGATGTCCGTCATCGCCATAGTCCTGGTGCGCGGCGTCTTCGCCTGACGCCATTTCAGAACATCTAGGTCCACATGAATCCACCCGTCATCGCCCCGGAAATCTACGCCCTGCGCCCGGACTTTGCGGCTCTCAGCATCCTTGTAGCTGGCGCGCGCAATGGGCCGAGCGATCCGTTTGGCGCAGAACAGTTGCGTCTCGCGTATGAGGCGCAGGAGCCTGAGTGGGCTGAGGCGCATCTGGACGCCTGGCGAGACGCTTACCGCGCCTTCGGAGCCAAGCCCCAGCGGACGCCCTGTTCGGTCGAGGCCTTACGCAAGCGGGCGCAGCGGGACGGAACCCTGCCGCCGGTGAACGCCGTCGTCGATCTCTACAATGCGATCAGCCTTCGCTACGCCCTTCCGATCGGCGGAGAGGATGCGGACGCCTACGCCGGGACGCCCAGGCTGGTCGTCGGCCAGGGCTGCGAGGCCTTCGATACGGCCCAGAACGGCGAACTGAAGGCCGAGATGATTGATCCCGGCGAGGTCATCTGGCGCGATGATCACGGCGCGACCTGCCGGCGATGGAACTGGCGACAGGGGGTGCGGACGCGGATCACCGACGACAGCGCCGCCATGTGGTTTATCCTCGAACGCCTGGACCCCATGCCGATATCCGCTCTGCTGCAGGCGGGTGACGATCTGATCGCCGGATTGAAGCGTCTCAGTCCGTCGCTGCAGGCGAGCAGTCTTCTTCTTCACCGCCCCGACTGATCCAGCCGTCCGTCACAAACTGAAGCCAAGCCTGATTTGAGCGGGCCGCTGCGTCGGTCCTCACTGGGGCGATATTCTGGAGCATACACATGGCGCTGTTTTCGGGCCTTTCGGCCTTTCCCATCACCCCGATGACGTCCGAAGGCGAGGCCATTGCGCCTGACCTGCAGCGGCTGGTCCAACGCATCGAAGCGGGCGGCGCCGATTCCATCGGCCTGCTCGGCAGCACCGGGACCTATATGTTCCTGAGCCGCGACCAACGGCGACGCGCCGTGGCGGCGGCCGTCGAAGCCGTCGCCTCGATCCCGATCATCGTCGGCGTGGGCGCCATGCGGACCAACGAGGCCCAGGCCCTGGCGCGCGATGCGGCCGAGGAGGGGGCATCCGGCCTGCTCCTGGCGCCGGTCAGCTATACGCCGTTGACGGAGGAGGAGGTCTTTCAGCACTTCCTCGCCGTCGCTTCCGCGGCGGACCTGCCGCTATGTATCTACAGCAATCCGGGCACGACCAACTTCACCTTCAGGCCGGACCTGGTCGCACGTCTGGCGGCGATCCCGACCGTGGCCGCGATCAAGTTGCCGCTGCCGGCGTCCGGCGACATCGCCGCCGATCTGGCGGCCTTCCGGCAGGCGGCGCCGAGCTTGTCCATCGGCTACAGCGGCGACTGGGGCTGCAAGACGGCGCTGCTGGCGGGCGCTGACTGCTGGTACAGCGTGGCCGGAGGGCTGTTTCCAGAACAGGCCGCTGCGCTTGCGACGGCGGCGGTCAAAGGCGATCGCGAAGCTGCGGACCGATGCGACGCCGTCTTCGCCGGGCTGTGGGATCTGTTCCGCGCACACGGCAGTCTTCGGCTGATGTATGCGGCGGCGAACATGCTGGGCTTGACCGAGGCGTCGCCGCCGAAACCGCTTCTGGGACCCGATGAGGGACTGACGGCCAGTCTCCGAAAGGCTTTGCCGCTCTGAGACGCAGAGGGCGCCCAATGTCGGGTTTCGGTCATGAAGCCGATGTCAGCTCTTGGCGCGAAAGAGCTGCTCAATGCCCAAAATCGACAGCCGCACCCTCTGATGGGCATAATCGACCGTCGAGCCGGCATCACCTAGGAGGGCGGGTTACGGTCTCACCCGCGCGCCAAGCTCGATTTCGGCAAACCGATTCATGCCGCTGCCACCTTCCGAGCCAGCATCGTAGATATAGCCATACACGCGCACGCCATCCGACCGAGTGTAGATATTTCCCCGGACCCAGGAGCCTGTGATGTCGCCGATCCGCAGCGCGGAGGGCCGCCACCCATTGTTATCCTGAGTGCTGAACAGGGCGCGAGTTGATGCGTCGATGAACAAGACATGAGTTGTGTTGCCGTCCACGACAACGTCCGCGCCGGGTTGCTGAGAGTCGACCGCATCGGCGACCACATCCCGGTCCGTCACCATGACCGGCGCCCTGGGCGGGGCCTCGCCCGTGATGCGGCGTTCCCACAGTCGCCCATCGGCGAGGCGGTAAATGACCACGACTGTGTCGGTTTCGGGAATGAACGTCAGCGGCAGCACCGAGCCGAAGTCCGCCTTGGCGGTTTCGAGGCCGGCGGCCAGTTGTTGGCGCTCGGTGAGGGTGTTGTCGGGCATGAGGCGTCGATGCCACAGGGAGCCGTCCATGCCGTAGTAGGCCAGGTGAATAACGTCGTTCGACCCCAGCACGGCCTGGGGGCCCGCTGAACGCGGCGTCGCGCCCTCGTCCATGATCGCCTCAGGCGACCACACGCCTTCCGTCGAGCGCGTGGCGTAGTGGATGGTGTCGCCGACGTAGAAGGTCGCCATGCTGCCGTCGGAGCGCACCGCGAGCGTCGCGCCCTGGGATATGGAATTGGCGGCCGCCGCCGTTTCGTCTCGCACGGCCCAGGTGTCCGGCAGGGTCGGGTGGTCCGATGTGCGGAAGGCGTGATAGCGGGTCGATCGGGTCACCTGATGGATGATGTGGATCGTTTCGCCGACCTGGCGCGAATCCACCGACTCCAGGTCCCCGGTCCGGGGGCGGTTTCCGCCGTCGACTTCATGCCAGGTTCGGCCGCCGTCGCTGGACTTCATCATCATGAAGAGATTGTCCGTCTCGGTGGGCTCCATGATGAAATACAGGTCCCCGTTGGACGCCTGCCACGGACCGATGCGGCCGGGCGTCTCGACGAAGGTTCCGCCCACGTGCCCGGCGGGGACAGACAAGGTCAGCACCGGATTGCGTCCGGCGTTTCGCACCGCCCCCGCCGCATCCACCATCCTGAATTCGAAGGTGTCGCCGTTTTCGTTCGTGAGCGCGCCGTCGGCGTAGCGCCGCACGACCAGGGGCCATTCAAACTCGCCATGTGATCCCGCTCCGGTCCAGGGCGGGGTTCGGGGCGCCAGGCTTAGGCCGACGCCAGGCTGAAAGGCGGATGCGGCCCCCGTCAGAACATCCGTGGTGGCCGCTCCGTTGGCGTAGCCGGGGGTTGCGACGATGCTGACCGGCGGCGTGCGAGGCTCGCCCTCGACCACGAACGCCTTGAAATCCGCGCTATGGCCGGCGGGGACCTGGAAGCCGATCTGGAGCGATGACATGTCGGACGGCGCCGGGACCGAAAATTCCAGGGCGTCGTCCTGGAAATTGATCTCGAGTTTCCCGTCTTCGCGCTTGATCTCCACGTCCACCCACTGGCCGGCGGAAACGGTGATTGCGCGCTCGGCCAAGACTGCCTCGACGCCGTTGACGCGTCGGGTCAGGCGAAGGGTGCGGGCCGAACCGTCGACGACCAGCCGGCCATGATTGTCCGCGTCCACATATCCGAAGATCAGGCTGATGCCTTGGCTGTCCGCCTGGGGCAGGCGGAAGGTCGCCCCAAATGCGAACGCGTCCAGATCCCACAGCGGAGCATAGAGAGCGGTGAGGGGGGCCGCCTTCGCCTGGGCGCGCAGAACCGTCTGCGCGTCGTCGCCGACCAGGGCTAAGTCTGTGCTGTCGCCATTCAGGACGGTCCAACGTTCAAGGGCTTGGCCGGGCTCAAAATCAGCGAATTCGATCTCCTCTTCCCGCGTTGGATAGGGGAAATCGTGAGCGTCGATATCGGTCCAACTGCCCTGATTCCGGCGAAACTGAAGTCTGAAGGATTCGGGGCTGCCCTTGCGCGCAGCCTTCACTTCGAGGCGTAGGCGGAACGGCTGATCAGCGATGATGGCGACATCCTCGTTGAGCGCGCCGGCCCAGCCCGCGTTGCTGTTCAGGGGAGCGGCCAGGTCCGCCCGGACACGAAAGCCGGGGCGGTCCTCGCCATGGGCGAACGACACGCCGCACAGACAGGTCGCCGCAACTCCGCAAAGGAGTGTTCTGATAGGCATGGGAGACACCCTGAAGATGATGATGGTCAAGACAAAGGGGTGAGATTCGGCGAGATAGCGATCAGGTCGTCCGCCGGCGGCGCCGAGAAGGCGCTCTCGGGAAAGACGCGGGTATCCAGCGCGGCGCGGTCCGCCCCGAGGTGATCACGCAGCACGCCCTTGAAAATCGAACGGATATCAAGCGTCGGCGCCAGATCCCGGTTCTCGTAAAGCTTGCCCGGCGCGAGGGTGGGCCAGTCGCCGATCAGGCCGCCAGTCTTCAAGGCACCGCCGGCCAGCAGCAGGGACGACGCCGTACCGTGATCCGTGCCCTGGGTGCCATTGACGCGGACCGTGCGGCCGAACTCGGTGGCGATGATCACGACTGTGCGCGTCCAGGCCTCGCCAAGACCTTCGTGCAGGCCGCTGATCAACTGGTCGAGGCGGTTCAGTCGGGTCTGGAGTTGCGTTCTCTGACCGGCGTGGGTGTCCCAGCCGTCGAGCGAGACGGCCACAACGTCTGCGCCGGATTCGCCCAACATCAGGCCGGCAACTGCGCCGCCTAACCTGCGGGCGTCGTTGCGCTGAACTGGCGCTCCGTCACCGCTCATGATCGCTTTGGCTTCCGTGGCGAGGCCCTGGGCCAGATTGCGGGCGAGCAGCGGGTCGTCTGCGTACAGGTCCTGGAGGCTGGCGACGATGCGGTCATCGCCGCGCACCTGTCCGCCGGGCGCCCAGGACGAGACAAGTGCATCGCCGCGTAGAATTATCGGAATTTGCGCGCCTATTGAAAGGCCCGCAGGGGCAGCGCCGGTTGCGGTCAGGGCGCGATTCAGCCAGCCGCCTGATGGTTGCGCCGCCTCGGCGCCGCCGCCGCTCTCGAGGATGTCTTGTGCATCGAAATGAGAGCGGATCCGGACCGGAAGGGCGACAGCCGGAGCAAAGCGCATCTGCCCGCGACCATGGAGCATGTGGAGGGTTTTCAAGGCCGGGTGGAGGCCAAACCCTTCGGCGAGATCAAGCGCGCCGCCATCCTGATCAGGGGGCGGGATCGCCAGGCCGCCGCGCATTTCGGCGTAGTCACGATCCGCGTAGGGGACTGTGACAGATAGACCGTCCATGGCTCCGCGCGCTATGATCACCACCAGCTTGTTGGGGGCGGCGCCCATCGCTGAGGTGCGACCCGCGTAAGCCAGGGTCGCGCCTGCGCAGGTCGCGGCCAGAAGGGCTCTGCGGGTGAGAACGCGGCGATCTGAATAGGCGGTCATCGGCGTTGAAACTCCGGCGACATTAGAAACAGGGTCACCGCTTCAGCTCGGCTTTCGGCGCGAGCAACAGCCAGTCGGGTGCGGTCACTCAACCGGGCGTCGAGAACTTGTCGGGCGATCGCCACGGGATCATCAATTTCCGAGACCTCGCCGGTGTCACGCGCCCAATTCAACCGCTGAACTAGGGCGTTTGGCCCGGCCCAGTCGGCGGCTGCGTCAGGCCAGCCTTCGGGCGAGGGAGCGGCGAACATTGGCTGGCCCATTCCGGCCAAGGCCGAACGCAATGATCCGATGCGGTCAGGCAGGGTGTGCAGCGCGCGATGGGCCGAGACAATGAACTCATAAGGTGTTTTCACCTTCGAGTGCTCTGGCGCCCAGGTTTCGTCGGCGGAGAGCAGGGCTCGGGCGACCTCAGCCAGGTTTCCGCCGGAGGATGTCCAGACGTGCTCCAGTCGGGCCACGAGCGCAGGCGGCGGTTCATCGGCGACGAAATGGGTTGCGATCCGTCGCGACAGGCGACGGGCCGTCGAAGGGTGCGCGGCCAGGTCCCGGAGAATGGCTCGCCCCTGCTCGACACCATTGGCAGGATAGACTTTTCCCATGACGACGCGGGGGCCAGGTTCATGGACTTCCGCTCGGAAGACGAAGGCGTCAGCGCCATGTTCGGTCGCCGCGGGTGTACGTAGGCGAGCGTCGCGGGCGGAGAGGACTGACCAGCCGGTGAGGGCCCGCGCGAGCTCGGTCACATCAGCCTGGGCGTAACCCGCGGCCGCGCCTACCGTATGCAGTTCCAGCATCTCGCGGGCCAGATTTTCGTTCAATCCGGCGGTGCGGCGACGTAGGCCTGCTCGGCTGCCGGGGCCGACGGAACGTGTCTGGTCGAGATAGAGCAACATCGCCGGATGTTGCTCGGCCGCAAGAGCCAGGTCTTCGAACTTGCCGAAGACATGCGGCCGGATGGCTTCGCGTTCGTACTGGCCGACAAAGACCGAGGCGGCGAACTTGCCGGCTGATACGGTGAAGGCGTTCGCCCAGAAGAGGGCCCAACGCTCGGCGAAGCCGTGGTCGGTCGTGACGCCAAGACGCGCGCGAGCGAGAAACTCTTCCGCCGTGTCTTGGGAAAGCTGGCGGCGCGCCTGTTGGCGAGCTTCGCGTGCGTCTGTTGCATTGCGCCCCGGTGAGGACGTGCCCGAGGCATCTGCATCCTGATACGCCAGATATTGCGTCATGCGCTGGTCCGTGTCCGGAAAGCTCCCTGACGGTTGCGGCGCGTCGTTTTGAATTTGGGCGAGGGCCCATCCCCGCGGATTGGGTCTGACGCGGTCGAACTCACCGGGACGCGCTCCCAGGCCCAGCCTGTTCAGTGCGATAGCCGCCATCACGTCAGGCGAATTCATGAGAAGGATCCTCTTGTCTGACGTCGTTCCACTCACATGCGGGCCATCTCACGATCACGTTCAGGCCGCCGAGCTGTGACTTTCTCAGAACCAACTCTCCGCCTGAAGCGTGTGTGATCGCCTTGGCGATAGACAGGCCGAGACCCTGCCCCAGCCCCTGTCCTTGCTCGTCCAATCGAACGCCACGAAGGGTGGCGGCCGACATCCCTTCGGATGCGATGCCAGGACCGTCATCATCAATGGAAAGTTCCAGACCGGTCGCGGTCGTTCGAGCCATGATGGAGACGCGGCGCCGACTGAAACGCACGGCGTTATCAAGAAGCGGGCCCAGAAGTTCTATCAAATCGTCGCGGATCAATGGAGCCGTCACGTCGTCGGGCACGTCTACGCTAAAGGCGACGACGCCACCCTTCTCGGTGTGCTCAAGCACGCTCACCAGTTGTTCCACGGGTTCCAGGACGGTCGTGGAGCCAGGCGTCAGGACGGCGAAGCGGTTGCGGGTCAGTTCCGAATCTATAGCGGTGCGGATGGACTGGATTGCGCGCTCCAGGCCGTGGACCGCGTCGGCTGCCTCGCCCCGACGCAGTCTGGCGCTTTGAGTCATCAGGGCGGCCAGCGGGGTCTTCAGGCCGTGCGCCAGATCAGACGCGCGGCCCCGTGCGCGGGCGAGGTCGTTAGCGCGTGCATCGGCGAGTTCGTTAATCGCCTGGACCAAAGGGGCGAGTTCGGCCAGGTGTGGCGGCGCCATTCGGTAGAGGGGATCTCCTCGCAGACGGCTTAGTTCCTGCCTGACGTTCTTCAGCGGGCTGAGACCCATCCGTACCTGAATCCAGGCGGCCCCCATGAGGAATAGCCAAAGCGCCGAGAGAAACAGGGCTATTTCCCAGTCGAATTCCGTCTGCGCGTTGGAAGTCTCTGATTGATCATGCGCAACCTGGATGTTGAAGGTGCGCTGTGTTTCTCCAGGGCCTAGCCTGATCTGGCGATAGAGGATGAAGATGGGTGCATTGAACGGGCCCGTTGCTGGACGTAGCCGCCATCCGTGAAGCGTGGCGTCGTCAGGGATCGGCAAGCTGGAGTCCCACAGGGAGGGGGACTGAAGCAGGGATTCGGCGCCCTCTGACACCTGCCAATAGTGACCGCTGGCCGGCGTATTGAAGCGGGCGTCCGTCGGCGTTTCCGTCAGCGTCAGCGTTCCGGCATGGTCGAGCTCGACCAGCGCCAGAATGCGGGTGGCGTCTCCAGTCATCTCGAGGACCAATCGACGCTCCAGGTGGCGCGACACCAGCAGGCTCATCAGCACCCAAGCGACGACAAGGGCGCCGAGAACGGCAAGGCCGCTGCCTATGAGCAGGCGCCATCGCAGCGACTGGGTGGTCACGGCCGAGCTTCGATCAGATAGCCGTATCCCCGGCGGGTGGTGATGATCTCGGACCCGAACTTGCGTCGCAAGCGGGTGACAATGGCCTCCACGGCATTGATGTCCGAGGTTTCGGTAGCGCCGCCGTAGAGACGATCGGCCAACTCCATCGCAGAGACGGCGCGGCCCGATTGATGGGCCAGATGATCAAGCAGGCGGAACTCCAAGGGGGAGAGTCTCGCGGGGCGACCGTTGAGTTCGGCTGTCATGCGTAGAGTGTTCAATCTCAGACGACCAATCGCCACAATATTGCTTGTACGCCCGGCCTGACGCCGCATCAGGCCTCGCACACGGGCGATCAACTCTCCCATCTCGAAAGGTTTGGACATGTAGTCGTCGGCGCCGGCCTCGATGCCCTCGACCTTTTCTGTCCAGTCCCCTCGGGCCGACAGGATCAGAACTGGGAATGCTCGACCCGCAGCGCGCCATCTTCGCAGTGTCGATAGGCCGTCCAGGCGCGGCAGGCCGAGGTCAAGGATCGCGACGTCTATGTCTTCCACGTCGCCGACATACCAGGCGGCCTCGCCATCGCTGACACAGGTGGCCATAAAGCCCGCCGCTTCGAGCGCCTGAGCCAGGTCAGCGCGGATGTCAGGCTCGTCCTCGACCACCAGGCAGCGCATTATTGGTCCGCAATCTCGATGATCCGACCCGTGCGGGCGTCTATCCGAACCAACCGCAGGCGCCCCGCTTCCGTCAGGATGCGCACGCGGTAGCGCCACCCGAATTCCTGGCGAATGAGGCGAACCAGAACGACGTCTCCCGGCACAGCGGTCTGGGCAATCGTCAGGACGCGGCTGAGGGGCAGGACCTCGCCGCGTCTCAAGGCCTCGCGGGCCGCGACATGATCGTCGCCAGTCGATCGCGCCGCAGCCTCATAGCCGGTCGTGAGCAGGACCGTGACGGTGAGGGCCGCAGGGGCGAGAAGGCGACGAAGAGAAATCATGTGCGCTCTATAGGCTGGCTTACCCTGACATTTAGCTGACGTTCCGCGTCCGATTCATGTCAGGAGCTTTGGATTAACTAGAGAAGCATGAATGAAGCGCGCTCTCGCGAACTCGCGGCGGCGGGCTTTGCTATGCTTGGTTTTTAGGTAACAAATACTAAGCGCGGTTTGTGCGTATATTTCAGTTTATTTTGTTTTATAATAGTTTCACACGATAGGCGACGTTCGTCTGATACTTCCGCCGCCAGATTTCAGTCCATTCGTCAACTTGGCGACTGGCGTTTTTGGGGGTGATGATGAGAATATCTTCCGTAAAGAGACAAATCGTCTTGATGGCTTCAACGGCGGTCGTGGCGTTGGCGGCAGGCAGCGTTCAGGCGGAAGTCAGGGAGAGCGTCCCGGCGTCGGGCGTGGAGGTCCGCAACAGCTCTGTGATCGGCCGTGTCTATGACGCCGCCACCGGCCGCTCTCTGCGAGGCGCGGTGGTGCGTGTCGTTGGCGATAGTGCGCAGGATTACACCACCGAGGACGGTCGTTTTCAGCTTGCTGCACCTGCGGGTGAAGTCACGCTTCGGGTCGAATATGTCGGTCTGGATCCGATGCTCGTTACAGTATCGGCCCCAGCGGGCGGTCATGTCGTCTCGGACATCGGCCTGACAAGCGGCGCCTTCCAGGTCAGCGACGTCGTGGTGCGCGCGGCCGCGTCCGGCCAGGCTCTGGCTATCAACCAGCAGAAGACGGCAAGCGGCATCGTCAACATCGTGTCCGAGGAAGTCTTCGGCCAGATGCCGGACGGCAATATCGGAACGGCTTTGCAGCGCCTGCCGGGCCTGAGCGTCAACATGGACCAGGATGGTTCCGCTGCGGGCATCAACATCCGGGGTGTCGAAGCCGACTATAATTCCTTCCAGATCGACGGCAACCGCGTGCCGACGTCCGGCGGCGGTCGGGGCTTCGATACACGCCAGCTTGCGGCTGGCGGCATCACTCGGATCGAGGTCATCAAGGCGCCGACGCCGGATAGGGACGGCGACGCCATCGGCGGCATCATCAACGTAGTGACGCGCAGCGCCTTCCAACGCTCCGGCCGGGAGTTCGAGGTCGAGGCGGGCGGGGTCTATAGCGATCTGCCTGAAAAATGGGGACACCAGCTCGACGCCAAATACTCCGACATCTTCAGCATTGGCGGCGGCGACCAGAACCTCGGCGTCAGCCTCGCCCTGGGCAGCTACCGGACCAACCGGTACTCCGAGAACCGTGACATGGACTGGGTTCAGGTCACGCCCGAGAACAACCCGGAACTGGGCCTCGACCAGTACGACCAGCCGGTGTGGTTCATGGAGTCGTCGCACTGGGAGTACAATACGCGCGTCACGGACACCAACACGATCAACGCCGCCTTCGATTTCAAGACGGACGATTTCAACTCCTTCTACCTGCGGACCATGTACAGCGAGGCCGAGCGTCATGGCATCGCCTATGAGACCGACATCGACATCGACACGCGGTTTCAGGATCGGGTCGGGGGACGCAAGACCTACGCCGAACTGACGCCGGACCGTGGCCGCGGCACTCCCGGCGACGACGGCTCGCAAGGCTCACGCGGCTGGATCGGCACCGAGGACGAGCGCAAGAACGAGCTCTATTCGGTCAACTTCGGCGGTCGCCACGAGCGCACGAACAGTCTGCTGACCTATGATCTCTTCTATTCGAAGAACCGGCAGAACGTCGTCAGCGACAATGAGCTGAACTTCCTGATGGAGCCCGATGATCCCTGGCTGGTGTTCGAATATGACCTCATCGACGTGTCGCGCGGCGAGGTCGCCATCAACCAGCTTGGCGGCGATCCGACGGACCTTTCGCTGGTCACTGAAGGAGAACTGATCCTGGAGTCCTCGGTCAAGATCGAGGAGGTCTTCAGCGCCCGGGCCGATTGGGAGCGTCGCTTCGACATCGGCTCCAACGCCTTCACCTTCAAGACCGGGGCCAAGTTCAATCGCAGCGCGCCGCGCTTTGACCGGCTCACGAACGTCTATTCGATGGACGAGGCATTCCCTTACGCCGACGTCGTCATCGCGAACGACGAGGTGTTGATGGGCGGTCGGAAGTACTTCGATGTCATCCCGGCCAATGGCGTGGCTCTGCTGAACAGCAATCCTGAACTCTTCGAATTCGAGACGGAAGACTCGCTGGAGGACAGCAACTTCTCTGACTACGACGCGACCGAGGACACCGTGGCCGGCTATGTCATGGGCACCTTGCGCACGGGCATCCATACGATCCTGGGCGGGGTGCGCTACGAGCAGGTCGACTGGAAGAACACCAACTACCAGGTCAGCTATCTCGATGGAGCCGCCAGCCTCGTCGAGGTCAACGCGGGCGACTCCTACAGCCACTGGCTGCCGAGCCTGCACCTGCGTCACGAACTGATCCCCAATCTGATCCTTCGCGAAAGCTACAACCGCAGCTATGGCCGTCCGCGGCTGGGCGAACTGACGGAAGGGCGGTTCGTCAACGAAGACGGCGACATCACGGACGGTAACGTCAATCTGCAACCGGCGGTGGCGGACAACTATGACGTTCAGCTGGAGTATTACACCGATAGCGGCGGTCTCTATTCGATCGGTCTGTTCTACAAGGACATCAAGGATTTCTCCTATATCCAGACATATAACTTCAACGAGCTCGATGCGAACGGTATTCCCGTCTTCGACCCGGAAGGCGACTTCGAATACGAAGTGCCGATGAACGGTTCGGCCGCCAAGAACTATGGCGTCGAACTCATCGCCCGCCAGAGGTTCGGCTTCCTGCCGGGCGTCTTGCGCGGCCTCAGCGCCGGGATGAGCGCCACCTTCGCGGACAGCGAGGCGACCTACCCCAACCGCACCGATGACCGCGACCTGCCCGTGCCGGGCTTCTCGAAGTTCATGTTCACCGCTTCGCTGGAATGGGCATGGAGGGGCTTCGAGATCCGCGGCGACTATCGCTACCGCGACGCCTATATCGAAGGCTTGGGCGACAGCATCGAGACTGACGAATTCTATGATGCCGAGCAGAACGTTGATGTCGAGGCGAGCTACGCCTTCGCCAATGGTCTGAGGCTCTACGCCACCGGCACCAACCTGACTGACGAGGCGCAGGTCTCCTACTCGGGCTACAGCCGGTTCGTCGAAGACGCCAGCCTGTCGGGTCGCAAGTTCACCGTCGGTCTCGGCTACAAGTTCTAGGACAAGACGACGCTCATGATGAACCCGTCTCTAATCGCCTCCGCCCTGGCCGTGTCGCTGGCTCTGTCCGGGGCTCCAGCCCTGGCCCAGCAGGCCGCGGCCGTCTCGGCGCCGGTCACGTCCGCCGCCCAACCGAAGGCCCGGAACGTCATCCTGTTCCTGGCGGATGCCGCAGGGGTCTCGACCCTCTCCGCAGCCAGCCTGATGGCTCATGGCGAACCGATGAAGCTGCATATTCAGCAGTGGCCGCACCTGGGCCTGAGCGAGACATCGCCTGTTGATCAGTTCGTGTCGGACTCGGCCAACGGCATGTCGTCCATCGTCACAGGCGTCAAAACGCGGAACGGCGTCATCAGCCAAGGGCCGGACGTGGTTCGGGGCCGTACCGACGGCTCGCCGACCAAGACCTTGCTCGAGTACGCTGAAGAACAGGGCCTGCTTACCGGCGTCGTGTCGTCGCAGTCGATCGCAGACGCTACGCCCGCCGCCACCTATGCCCACTCAAATGACCGCTCCAAGTGGGGCGAGATATTCCCTCAGGCCTTTTCGCCTCGCTTTGGCGATGGCGTGGACGTCTTGTTTGGCGCGGGCCGGCGCAAGATCGGTGAACAACTGACGGCCCGGGGCAGCAGTTTCGATGCCTTGAGCGCGGCTCACGATCGGCCCATCTATGCTGCGCTCGAGGCTGCGCCGGCTTCGAATATGCGGCCCGTAGTCGTCGGCGACGATATGGATGTCCGCGCGGCGACTCTTCGCGCCCTGGACATTCTTCAGCGTTCGGAAAAAGGCTATTTCCTCGTCGTGGAATGGGATGCTCACACGGACGATCCGCGCGATGGTCTGCAGAACGTCGTCGACTTCGATCGGCTCATCGCCGATGTCCAGAGCCGCGTCGATCTCAGCGATACCCTGTTGATCTTCACGGCAGATCACTCGTTCGGCCTGCAGGTGGATGGCGGTCGTCGCGGCGAGCCTTTGCTGGAGGGCTACGACGCCTGGAAGGCCTCGGACAGCGAGGAGGACACAGTTCGTCTCAAGAACCTCCTGGTCAATGCGACGCACACCGCCGAAGAGGTCCCCGCCTTGGCGACGGGAGCTGGTGCTGAGCGGGTGCGCGGCTATTTCCCCAATACCCATCTGTTCGAAGTGATGATGGACGCTTGGGGGTGGTCGGCCGCGTCGAACTGAAAGTCCCTCATCTGACCGCACGCCGGCCCGATGCGGCGTGCGGTCCTTTTTTGCGGCTGCACAGGTCGGCGTGAGAACCGCCCCGATGGCCGCCTGTTCTGATCCGTCGGCCTCGAGACCTGAGGGCAGGCGCGACAAGGAAAACCTCTATGAGAACCCAAGCCCTTACACTCGCTCTCGTCATGGCCGCTCTTCCGGCAGGCGTCGTGGCTCAGACCCCCGCGGCCGAGCCCGCCCGCGAAACACGGCAGACGTGGGCGCCGGGTGGCTGGCCGGACCGCGTTGTCCTGACGCCAGGGGCGAACGCCTCAACCGAAATGGCGGTGTCGTGGCGCACCGATCCTCGCCAGACAGAGGCTCTGGCCGAGATTGCGCCGGCGATCGCCAGCCCCGCAGTGGAGATGAACGCCAGGACGGTTCGGGGCGTGACCGTGTCCGGCGCGGAGCGAGGCGGACAGGGGCTCTATCACTCGATCCGCTTTACGGGCCTGACGCCCGGCCAAGCCTATGTCTATCGTCTGCGCGGCGCGGACGGTTGGTCCGAATGGCACACCTTGCGTGCAGCCCAGGCGCCGGGCGCGCCGTTCCGCATCCTCTATCTGGGAGACACCCAGAACGACATCCTGGCCAAGGGGGCTCGCACCACCCGGCAGGGCCTGCTGCGTACCGCGCCGGACGTGATGGTTCACGCCGGGGATTTGACGGGCCGTTCGCAAGACTGGGAATGGGGTGAGTGGACGGCGAACGGCGGCTTCGCCTACGCCTCCGTGCCCCAGATTCCGGCGGCCGGAAACCATGAGTATAGCGATGACGACAACGGAGCGCGTCGCCTCGGCCCGCTATGGTCGGCTCAGTTCGCTTTGCCGAATAACGGCGTAGCTTCCGGACCAGCCCAGCCGACCAGCTACTACACAGACTACCAGGGTGTGCGCTTCATCATCCTGGACGGCACGGCCGCATTAAGTCTCGACGCGCTGGAAGACCAGACACGCTGGCTCGACCAGACCCTTGCCTCCAGCACGGCTCGTTGGAACATCGTCGTCCAGCATCAGCCGATCTACACCTGTGCCCGTCCTCGCGATACCGAGGCGCTTCAGGCAGCTTGGAATCCCATCTACATCGCTCGCAAGGTGGATTTGGTTCTCCAGGGACACGACCATTGCTACAGCCGCATTACCGACGGGGAAGGCAAGAGCGCCAGTCAGGCGAAGCGCGCTGCAGGGCAAGCGCAGGGGCCGGTCTATCTGGTCTCCGTCGCCGGGGCGAAGATGTACGGGCTGAATGACCGGTCGCGGAGCCAACCCGATCGCGTAGCTGCCGACACCCAGCTGTACCAGACGCTGGATGTCAGTGGAGATCAGATCGTGTTCCGCGCCTATACCGCGACAGGGGCCCTCTACGATGCATTCGAGCTAAATCGCCAGGCAGATGGGAGCAATCGACTGGTGGAGACGCCAGGACTACCCGTGGAGCGGCTTTGCCAGGATGGCGAAGGACCTGATGGTGGCGCTTGCCTGGGGCGTCCGCGTTGACCTTCGCACGGAGGCGATCCTGCGTGACGTTTTCCTGAGGTCAAACGCAGGCTTCAGTCCCTCTGGCACAGCTAAGCTCTGAAGCTGATTGTGGGTGTGAGGTATCGTCCCAATCCTGCTCCCGCACCCAATACATCAAAGCCCCGCTGCCAAACGCCGCGGGGCTTTCTGTCGTCTGGGCTCCAGTCTCAGCTCAACCGCCGTCTGGCTCCGCGACTTGAAGATGCCGTGCCAGAGGCTCCGGCGGCCCCAGCGCTTTGAACCAAGAGCCGTGACCGTCGCGAGACCAGTTGAGACCCGGCCCTAGGTCGGAATTGTCAGCGTATTGTACTGCGCGATCGGGCCCGGATATTCGCCGCCGCGGTCCTCGCCGACCTCGCGGGCGACCAGGGCGTTCGTCATGGCGTTGAGGCGCAGGATCAGGTCCTTGTGGCGCTCGGGCAGGGCGGCCAGGTTGATGATCTCCTCGGGGTCGGCGCGGGTGTCGTAGAGCTCCAGGTCGTTGTGGGCGATCAGTTGTTCCCAGGTGACGGGCGTGTGGTGCTCGCCGGGGGCGAAGTAGCGTGCGAACTTGTAGCGGCTGTCGAACACGCCCCGGTGCACGCGGCGTTTCGACAGGTCGAAGACCGGGCGGTCGAGGTAGTTCTTGTTGGTCCGCTCCCACGACAGCAGGACGCCGTAGTTGAACAGGTGGCCTTCCTCGTCGCGCGCGGTGCGGGCGGTCGGCGTGCGCGTCAGGCCGGACAGGTCGTGGCCGACCAGTTGCGGGAAGGCGGTCTTGCTCCATCCCGCGTCCTTGCCGGCGAAGCCCAGCAGGGTGGGGGCGATGTCGACCGAACTCATCACCGCATCCGTGGTCACGCCGCGCACGCCGTCGGGGTGGGCGATGAACATCGGGACGTTGGTTTCCTCGCGGTAGATGGTGCCGCCCTTCTGGCGCATGCCGTGGGCGGCGGCCCGCTCGCCGTGGTCCGAGGTGTAGACGATGATGGTGTTGTCCATCTGGCCCGAGTTCTCGAGCGCCCACAGCAGGGTGAGGATGTTCTGGTCCACGTCACGGATGCAGTTGCAGTAGTAGTTGACGAAGCGCAGCCAGGCGGCCTCGTCCTCGCGCGGCATGGCGCCATAGGTCTTCACATCCAGGGCCGAGATGCCGCGATGGGCCTCGGGCTTGGTCGACAGGTCATCCAGATAGAAGCTGCGCGGCAGGCCATAGCCGAGGTTGGCCTGATACAGGGGATCGCCCGGCTCGGCGCGCATGACCCCGGCCAGGTTCCAGACGGCGCGGGTCTCGGCCTGTTCGCCGGTGGCGTCGTAGAACATGATGTCGTGCGGATTGACCAGGTTCACGGCCATGAACCAGGGCTTGTCCTCGCGCTTCTCGGGCGTCTTGGCCAGTTGCTCGATCAGCATGGCGGCGTCGCCGGTGACGGCGCGGTCGGTGCGGTAGCCGGCCCAGGTCAGGCCGATCTCCTCGCCGTAGAAGTTGTAGTCCGAGAAGCCGAAAGGCTCCATGGCGTTGGTGGTGTCGGGGTACTCGCGCTGGAAGCCTGCAACCGTCGGCAGCTTCGACAGGTGCCACTTGCCCTTGTAGGTCGTGTAGTAGCCCGCCGCCCGCATCATGTCGCCGAGGGTGTCGACCTCGGGCGTCAGGACGGCACCCTGTTCGGCGTTGGAATAGACCTTGGTCTTCTGCGTGTGCTGGCCGGTGTAGATGACGGCGCGCGACGGGGTGCAGGGCGTGGTGTGCACATGATAGTTGCGCACGTGCAGGCTGCGTTCCAGCAGGGCGCGGTGGCCGGGCAGGTGGTTGAGGAAGCCCTCGGGATAGGATTGCAGTCCGAACTCCTGATCGGTGACGATGAAGAGGACGTTCAGCGGCTTGGACGGATCGCGCGGCGTTCGCGGACGGGCGCGGACGGGCGGGGCGGCTGCGGCGGCGCTGGCGCCGGCCATGCCGGCCAGAAGGGAACGGCGATCAATCCTGGGCACGTGTCTCTACTCCACTATGAGCCCTGCCGTTCTGTGCGGCTTATGGGCGGTCGGTCAGGTCAGGCGGCCACCTGCACATAGCGGCCGTCGAAATAGGCGAGGGGCGGCAGGGCCGAGGGCAGGGTGACGGACAGGACGTCGCCGATGACGACCCTGTGGCTGCCATGATCGACCACATTGGCCTGCTTCAAATGTATGACGGCGCAGGCGTCGCGCAGGAAGGGCGGGCGGTCCTCGACGGCCTCTTCCCAATGACCGATGGCGAAGCGCTCGCCGCCGCGCACGCCGCCGCCGCAGGCGCGCGACACGGCCTCATGGTCGGCGCTCAGCACGTTCAGCATCAGGTCCGAACCGGCGTCGATGGCCTGGAAGATGGCGGCGTTGCGGTTGATGCAGACCAGCATGGAGGGCGGGTCCATGCTGACCTCGCTGACGGCGGTGGCCGCCATGGCGAAGGGCTGGCCGTCGACCTGGGCCGTGACCACCACGACGGAGCGCACCAGGTTGCGCAGCGCGCTTTTCAGCGTCGGAGCCAGAGCATCGTCCATGGCCGTCGTCCTTCCCTGTGAAGCCTGCCCTGTTGCCGAGCATGGTTTCCCTGATACTGCGACCAGGGAAATATATGTCAAGTTACTTTACTAATTAGGCTGCGGCCGCCGTCATGACATCGGAGGCCGGCAGGGCCAGCATGACGCTCTGGGCGACGCAGAGAGGCTTATCCAGGCCCTCGCCTTCGATCACGCAGTCGCTGACAATCTGCCAGCCGCCGGCGCGGGCCTCGACCGCCGCCACCGTCTGACGCAGGCGCACGCGCACGCCTGCCGGAGCGGGAGAGACGAAGCGCACCTTGTTGACGCCGACGTTCAGCACCTTGTCGGCGCCCTCGATGCGCAACAGGTCGTCTTGCAGTCGGGGCAGCAGCGACAGGGTCAGGAAGCCGTGGGCGATCGGGCCGCCCTGCTCGCGCATCGCCCGCTCGACGTCGACGTGGATCCACTGATGGTCGTCGGTGGCGTCGGCGAAGCGGTCGATACGCGGCTGGTCGAGGCTGAGCCAGTCGGAGGCGCCGAGGTCGCGACCCGCCATGTCTGGCAGGTCGCTGAAGGCGACGATGAGCGGACCGCTCACGCCTTGGCGCTCGATGGGGCGGCTTTCGGTTCGCGGGCGATCTTGTTGGGACCGGCGAAGCCGAACATCCAGGCGGCGATCTTGCGCATCTGGATTTCTTCAGCTCCCTCGGTGATCCGATAACGGCGGTGGTGGCGATAGATGTGCTCGAACGGGGTATGGCGCGAATAGCCCATGCCGCCGTGGACCTGCATGGCGGTGTCCGCCGCCTGACAGACCAGACGGTTCGCCCAGTAGTTGCACATGGAGACCCGGTCCGAGAGCGTGGTCGCCACCTCGGGCTTGGACATGCGGTCCATCTCCCACGCCGTCTTGCGGATCATCAGGCGCAGCATCTCGATCTGGGTGGCCAGTTCGACCAGGGGGAACTGGATCGCCTGATTGACCGCCAGCGGCTTGCCGAACGGCTTGCGGGCACGGGCGTAGGCCACGCTCTGCTTGACGCAGAAATCGGCGGCGCCCAGCGACGAGGCCGCCTGACGGATGCGGTTCTCATGGACGAAGTGCTGGGCCAGCGTCAGTCCGCCGCCGACCGGGCCGAACATGGCGTCGGCGGGAACCCAGACGTTGGTGAAGCTGACGCGCGGATGGTCCGTGGGCATGTTGAAGGTCCAGAGATACTCCTCGACCTTGACGCCTGGCGCTTCGGCGGGGACCAGCAGGCAACTGATGCCATCGGCGTCGCCGGCCTCGCCCGAGGTGCGGCAGAAGACCATGACGTGGGTGGCGACGTGCATCCCCGTGGTCCACATCTTCTCGCCGTCGATGCGCCAGCCGGCGACGCCGTCGCGGGTCTCGGGCTCGGCGACGGTCTCCATGTGGGTGGCGTCCGAACCGTGGTCGGGCTCGGTCAGGCCGAAGCAGACCGAGCGGGTGTTGTTCAGGATGCCGCCGATGAACTCCTCGCGCTGGGCCGGGGTCCCGAAGTCGCGGAACATCAGCACCTGCGGATAGTTGGCGACGATCGAGTGCTCGTTCTGCAGATCGTTGTGCAGGCCCAGGCCCTTGGCGGCGAAATGCTCGCGGATCACGGCCATGGCCAGGTTCGAGCCGTCCTTGCCGCCGAACTCGGCGGGCAGGGCGAAGCGCAGGTGACCGGCCGCGTCGGCGCGGCGCTTGGCCTCGGCCAGCAGGTCTTCCCACTCATGGCGAGGCAGGCCGCCGCGATCATAGTCGGTGCGGGCCCATTCGCGGCGGTGGTCGAAGAAGCGTTCGTTGTCGTCCTGCGCCTGAAGCGGAGCGATCTCGGCCGCGATGAAGGCGTCCAGTTCCGCCAGATAGCCGGTCAGTTCGGCGGGCAGTTCGAAGTCCATTTCGGCTCCTCCTTATCGTTGGGTCGAGCCTAGGCTTGCTGTCGAATAACGTAAAGCAATTTGACAAACATCGGGCGCAGGTATGGAGTGAATCCAAGACAAGAAACGTCAGGTAGGATGGATTCCATGGGCACGACAGCCTTCCCCCCCAGCGGCTTGCAGTCGCTGCATCACGCGGCGTTCCGCTGCCGCGACGCCGAGCAGACGCGTTGGTTCTATGAAGACGTCATGGGGCTGAAGGCCTCGGCGGGCATCGTTCTGGACGAGGTGCCGGGATCGGGCGATCCGGTCCCCTACATGCACATCTTCTTCGAGATGGAGGACGGCAATTTCGTCGCCTTCTTCGACGCGCCCTCGACCGCTGATCCCGACTGGTTCCAGCGCAAGGACAGCTTCGACATGCACATCGCCCTGGAGGCGCGCGACGAGGCGCACATGCTGGAGATCCAGCAGCGCATTCGCTCGCACGGCGTCAGCTGCCTGGGCCCGGTCGAGCATCACTTCGTCCGCTCGGTCTATATGTACGACCCCAACGGTATCCAGGTCGAAGTCACCTGCCGCACCGCCGACCACGACCGCATCCTGGCCGAGGAGAAGGCGATCCTGCCGCAGTTGATCAAGGACTGGTCGGCCCGCACCCGTGCAGAGAAAGAAGCCAAGTTTGGCGCCGTTGCGCTGGACCGTCGCGGCAAGCCCCAGTCGGAGCTGAAGGGATGAGCGCCGTGAAGAAGAAGTACCAGCGCATTCCCTATCTGATCGTCTTCCAGGAGCAGGCGACCTTCAAGGACACCTATGGCGGCGCCGAGGGCTCGGTCGCGCTGGAGGCCCACCTGCTGAAACCGGACGCTGAGTCCGACACCGTCGTCATCATGATGCACCCGATCGGCGGCGGCGCCTGGCTGCCTCTGCCGGCGGCTCTGGCCAAGCAGGGCGTCCACGTCATCTATTGCAACAGCCGTTATCGGGGCATCGACAACGCCCTGATCATGGAGAAGTGCGCCCTGGATCTGGGCGCTTGCGTCCGTGATGCCAAGGAGCGTCTGGGCTACAAGAAGGTGATCCTGGGCGGCTGGTCCGGCGGCGGCGCCCTGTCGCTCTTCTATCAGGCGGAAGCCGAAAACCCGACCGTGACCCAGACCCCGGCGGGCGACCCGACCGACCTGACCAAGGCGAACCTGATCCCGGCGGACGGCATCGCTCTTCTGGCGGCGCACCTGTCGCGCAACCTGACCCTGACCGAGTGGATCGACCCCTCCGTGACGGACGAAAGCCGGCCTTTCGACCGCGATCCCGAACTGAACATCTACGATCCGACCAACCCCAATCAGGCGCCCTATTCGGCGGAATTCATCGCCCGCTATCGCGACGCCCAGGTGGCCCGCAACCGCCGCATCACCGCCTGGGTGAAGCAGCAACTGGCCGATCTGAAGCTGCAGGGATTGCACAACCACGAGCGTGGTTTTGTGGTGCAGGGGACCATGGCGGACCCGCGCTTCATTGATGAGACGCTGGAGCCCAGCGACCGTCGTCCCCACTACTGCATGTTGGGCGATCCGGTGGTGGTCAACGACGGCCCGGTCGGCCTGGCGCGCTTCTCGACCCTGCGGTCGTGGATGTCGCAGTGGTCCTATGACGACTCCAACGCCGATGGATTGAAGTGCGCCGCGCGGATCAGCGTCCCCATGCTGGTCATCGAGAACAGCGCCGACGACGCCTGCACCCCCAGTCACGCGGCCCGTCTGATGGCGGCCGCGGTCAAGGCGCCCCAGACCCATGCGGTCATCAAGGGCGCCAACCACTACTATTCCGGCCAGCCCGACAAGGCGGCGGAATCGGCGGGCGTCTTTGTGGAGTGGCTGAACGCTACGTTCTGATCGACGGCTGAAGCCAGAACGATCAACGGCCGGTCCCTGGCGGGGCCGGCCGTTTTTCTTTGTCCGGCGTGCGCGGAACGCGAGGCAGAAAAAAAGCCGGAGCGTCGGGGGAACGCTCCGGCAAAGTTTGTCTGGGGCCCCGATCAGACCCCGGACGAGGAAGGGGTCAGTAGCGCAGACCCAGCTGGATCGAGACGACCCGGCCCGGATCGACCACATAGGTCTGGGAGCCCGCCAGGAAGGGCGTGCCGAACGAGTGGGAGGCGGTCCATTCGTCGGTAATGTTGCGACCGATCAGGGCCAGGGTCCAACGGTCGTCGGCCGAAACCAGACCCAGCCGCAGGTCCACCTTGGAGAAGCCCTCCTGATAGGAGCGGGGGTTCAGGTTTTCCTCCAGATAGGTGCCGCTGCGGCCGCGCACCGTGGCGTCGGCCTGGACGCGCATGCCGTTATCGAGGGGATGGTCGACGTTCAGCGTCAGGGCGCCCGACCACTTGGGCGCGCGCGGGAGGCGGGTGCCGCCGATGTCCTGGACGCAGTTGGCCGGCGGGGCCACGCCGTTGTTGTAGACGCAGGGCGCGGTTGGGTAGGAGTCGTACTTGGCGTCGTTATAGGCGATCGAGCCCGACAGGGTGACCGACGGATGCAGGCGCAAGGTGCCCTCGGCTTCGACGCCCTGGCTCTTGGCGCTGGCGGCGTTGGAGGTGATGAAGGCGTTGGTCGCGGCGTTGAAGCCCGAGACCTGCAGGTCTTCGAACTTGGAGGTATAGGCGGCCAGGTTCAGGGTAGCCCGACCGTCCAGCAGGGTCAGCTTGGTCCCGATCTCCAACGACTGAGAGGTCTCTCCTTCGAACTCGAACGAGGTCTGGTCGCCGGTCGACTGGGCGCCGACGAAGCCGCCGGCCTTCGAGCCCTTGGCGTAGGAGGCGTAGAACATGGTGTTGCGATCCAGCACGTACTGAACCTGCACCGAGGGATCGAGCTGGCTTTCCTTGCGCTGGCCGCTTAGCGGGGTGTTGACCCAGGAGGGGGGCACGGCGCCGGTGGTGGCGCGGGTCTGGTCGGCGGCCTTGTCTTCCCAGGTCTGGCGCAGGCCGGCGGTCAGTTTCCACTGGTCGTTGAGGGCGTAGGTGGCCTGGCCATAAAGCGAATAGCTCTCGTCCGTCTGGTTGAACAGGCGGTCGCTGGCGCCGTTAAAGGGGCCCATCAGAATGCCGGTGTTCTGATGCATGTCGATTTCATTGCGGTGGGCATAGGCCCCGACGATCCAGGTCAGGGCGCCGTCGTTGGGCGAGGTCAGACGGACCTCCTGCGACACCTGGTTGAAGTCTTCCTGGAAGGTGGTGCGCAGCAGCGGGTTGATCGTGAAATCGCTGTCGATCTGCTTGTCGTAATCAAAGGCCGAATAGGCGGTGATCGCCGTCAGGGTCACGCCGTTGGCGAAATCCTTGTTGATCGTCATCACGCTGTTGAAGCTGTTGGCGTTGTCGAAGTCGGCCACGCCCGGCGTCGTGGCGCGGGTGAAGGACTTGGCGCCGCCGGGGGCGACGCTGCTCATCGGCTGGCCGGTCAGGTCCTGGCTGGCGCCTTCGACCTTGAGGCGGAAGCTCAGGGTATCCGAGGCCAGATAGTCGATGACGGCGCGACCGATCAGGTCCTCGCGACCCGGATTGTGGTCGCCGGTGCTGGTGTTCTCCAGCCAGCCTTCGTTGTCGCTATACTTGCCGGCTAGACGGACCAGCAGCTTGTCGGTGATCGGGCCCGAGACGATCTGGGTAATTTCATAGCCGTTGTCGCCGTCGATTGTGCCGGTGACGGTGGTGGCCAGTTCGCGCGTGGCGCGCGGACCGTTCGAGGTGATGTTGATGGCCCCGGCGGCGGTGTTCTTGCCGAACAGGGCGCCCTGGGCGCCGCGCAGGACTTCGACGCTGGCGACATCCAGGAAGGGGGCGGCGAACTGACGGCCGCGACCGGCGTAGGCGCCGTCGACGAACAGGCCGACGGATTGCTCAAAGGCCAGGTTGCCCGGCGAGGAGCCGATGCCGCGGATATAGATGGCGTTGTTGCCCGGCGTGGCCTGGATGTGCAGGTTCGGCACCGAGCCCGACAGGGCCTCCAGGTTGCGGACGTCCTGACTGGCCAGTTCCTCGCCGCTGGTCACGTTGACCGAGATCGGCACGTCCTGCAGGCGTTCAGTGCGCTTGCGCGCCGTGACCAGCACTTCGCCGACCGAGGTGACGGGCGTGTCGGCGGCGGGATCTTGTTGAGCGGTTTGAGCGTGAGCGGCCGAGCCGAGCGCCAGGCTGCTGGACGCCAGCAGCATCAGGTATTTGTAGCGCATGCGTTTCCTCCCCATGCGGCCCCTTCATCGAAGAGGCTTGATTGGCAACGAGGAGGGCGCGGCCGTTTGACGGGGCGCAGGTCGTCCTCCCTGACCGGGGCTCTTGATGGCCCTCATTGTCAAGAAAGTAGACAATCCCTTTCTGGGAAACTCGTCAAGTTACTTTACAGAATTTATCCTAGTCCTGACGGAAAGCCGCCATGCCGGTGTCTGGACCGTCGAGGGTGTGGACGATTGGTGCGCCCCAATCGCCCGCGAAGGACTCTCGCAGGGCCTTGACCCGGCGGGCGCCGATCCGGCGTCCCAACTCCTCGGTCAGATGGGCGACGATCTTCTGGGCGTCCCGGCGCATGGCCTTGCCCATGGGGGTCAGTTGCACAATGCGGATACGCCCGTCGGTCGGGTCGTCTACCAGCTCGAACACGCCGCGCTCCACCAGAGAGTTGATGGTCGAGTGCACGGCCTGCCGGGTCAGGCGCAGGCTGCGCGCGATGTCGGCGGGCCGCACGACTTCCATCTGGACGTGCATCATCACCATCGACTCGGGCCGGGTCAGATGGGGCCAGCCCGCTTCGCGCAGGCTCATCTGCAGGCTCTCGTCGAACCACTCGAAACCGGCCAGCAAGGGCACGATCAGATAGTCGGAATTGAAGATCATGTAGGGACTCCCAAGCCGACCTTATGCCGTTGCTGCGCGCGGCGCGCCAAGCGGAATTTGGTCGCCCAAATCGCGCAAGGGTGGTGCGCTGCTGCCTACAGGGTACGGGCGATCAGCAACTTCATGACTTCCGAGGCGCCGCCGTGGATCGTGTCGATGCGGGCGTCCTTGTAGAGCTGGGCGATCGGATATTCGTTCATGTAGCCGTAGCCGCCGAACAACTGCAGGCAGCGGTTGACCCCGTCCAGCTCGGTTTCCGTGATCCACAGCTTGGCCATCGAGGCGGTGGCCGCGTCCAGTTCGCCGCGGATCAGCTTTTCGGTGCAGGCGTCGATGAAGCTGCGGGCGATGACGGCCTTGGTCTTGATGTCGGCCAGGGTGAACTGGGTGTTCTGGAACTCCATCAATGGCTTGCCGAAGGCGTGGCGCTCGCGCGTGTATTCGACCGTCAACTTCAGCGCGCGCTCCAGGATCGCCAGTCCCATGGCGGCGATGCCGAGGCGTTCCTGCGGCAGCATCTGCATCAGTTGACCAAAGCCCTTGCCCTCGATTTCGCCGACCAGGTTGGAGGCGGGAACGCGGACGTCCTCGAAGAACAGTTCGGAGGTGTCCTGTGCGGCGCGGCCCATCTTGTCGAGGTTGCGGCCGCGCACGAAGCCGGGCCGGTCGCCCTCGACCGCGATCAGGGAGATGCCGCGCGAGCCGTTGTCCGAGGTGCGGCAGACCACCAGAATCAGGTCCGCCGTCTGACCGTTGGAGATGAAGGTCTTCTGGCCGTTCAGCACCCATTCGTCGCCGTCCAGACGCGCGCGGGTGCGAATGCCCTGCAGGTCCGATCCTGTGCCGGGCTCGGTCATGGCGATGGCCAGGACGACCTCGCCCGAGACCACGCCCGGCAGCCATTTGGCCTTTTGCTCCTCAGTGCCGAAGGCGATCAGATAGGGGGCGATGATCATGTTGTGCAGCGGCACGCCCCAGCCCTCCATGCCACGCGCGCCGAACTCCTCGATCAGGACGCGCTCGTGACGGAAGTCGGCGCCCATGCCGCCGTATTCTTCTGGAACCGACAGGCCCAGGAGGCCGAACTCGGCGCCCTTGGTCCACATGTCGCGCGGGACGATCTTGTTGTGGTTCCAGCTCTCGATTGTCTCGGGCGGGCATTCGGCGTCGAGGAATTTGGACAGACCCTCGCGGAACAGATCGACGTCTTCCTGGGTGTAGGCGGAGGGACCGGCGTGGGCGCTCATCGGGGGCTCGCAACTGGAACTGAGGGTGGGTTTCATCCTGTCCCGGTTGCGCAATGAACGTCAATCTATTTGACAAAGATCGACCGCTTCGGTCATCCATTCCACATGTCCGCATCTCAACCCGCATCCGCATCCGACCCGGCCGAGTTCGTGCTGGCCCGGCTTGACGCCCTGGCGTCGGCGCTGGCGCCCGGCGGCGTCCACGCCAAGGGCCTGCGTCGCCTGACCGGCGGCGCCAGTCTGGAAACCTGGGCCTTCGACATTGAAGGCGAGGGCGGCTCGCGTCCCCTGATCCTGCGTCGTCGCGGCGGGGGCGGCGAGGCCGAGGTGTTCGAAACCTCTCTGCCTTTGCCGGTCGAGGCCCGACTGCTGAGGGCGGCGGAGGAGGGCGGGGTTCCTGTCGCTCGTCTGGTCCGCGACTGCGCCGAGGCCGATGGTCTGGGCGAGGCCTATGTGGTCGAGCGGGTCTCGGGCGAGACCCTGGGTCGTCGCATCGCCGCCGATCCGGCCTTCGCCCCGGCGCGCCCGATTCTGGGCCGCCAGTGCGGCGAGGCTTTGGCGCGCATTCACGCCATCGATCCGGCGGGCCTGCCGCCGCTGGAGGTTCAGGACGGCCGGGCCGTGCTGGACCGCTATGCCGATATCTATCGCAAGAGCAGCGGCCCGCGTCCGGTCATGGAGGCGGCGCTGAAATGGATGGAGGCCCGCCTGCCGACGCCGGTTCAGCCGCATCTGGTGCACGGCGACTTTCGCAACGGCAATCTGATGGTTGATCCCGAGGACGGCCTGACCGCCGTTCTGGACTGGGAACTGGCCCATCTGGGCGACCCGGCCGAGGACATGGGCTGGCTGTGCGTCAACAGCTGGCGCTTTGGCGTCACGCATCATGTGGTCGGCGGCTTTGCCGATCTGGAGGCCTTGTTGGACGCCTATCGCGACGCGGGCGGCGAGCCGCCATCGGTCGAGCGCGTGCGCTTCTGGCAGGCGGTAGGCACCTTCAAATGGGCTGTGGTGACGATGATGATGTACCGCACCTTCGCCTCGGGCGCGTCACGGTCGGTCGAGCGCGCTGTGATCGGCCGGCGGCTCAGCGAATGCGAAGTCGATCTTCTGGCTCTGATGGAGGCGTCGCGATGATCGAGGGACCGCGCAAGGATGAACTTCTGGAGGCGACGCTCGCCTGGCTGGAAGGGGCGCAGACTTCGGCTGACGGCTTCCACCGCAAGGTGGCGGCCAACGCCCTGGGCATCGTGTCGCGTGAACTGGCACAGTGGCCCGACGCCGAGGCCGCCGCCGTCGCCCGGATGCAGGCCATCCTGGGCCGCGACGGCGACTATGCGATGCTGAACACGGCCCTGGCCGAAGGCTTGCGCGACGGGAGCGTCAACGGCGACGAACCCGCCGTATTCGATCATCTGCGCCGGACGGCCCTGGATGCCCTGGCCATCGACCAGCCGCGCTATCGCCACGAACTGACCTCGGCCAAGGACATCCAGTCATGATCGAATGGGTCGAGGTTTCGCCGCGCGACGGCCTGCAGAACGAAAAGACCATCCTGTCGACCGCCGACAAGGTCGCGCTGATCGAACGGGCGGTCGCCGCCGGCGCGCGCCGGATCGAGGTGGCCAGCTTCGTCAATCCCAAGCTGGTGCCGCAGATGGCCGACGCCGAGGCGGTGATCGCCGCCCTGCCGAAACGACCTGACGTGCGCACCATCGGTCTGGTTTTGAACGAGCGCGGCGCGGGCCGAGCCTTGACCACCAGCGTCAACGAACTGGGGATCGTGGTCGCCGCATCGGACGTCTTCGGCACGACCAATCAGGGCCTGGATGTGGACGCCAGCATCGCCATGGCCGGACGGGTCATCGAACAGGCGAGCGCGGTGGGCCGCGACGCTCAGGTGACGATCTCCGTCGCTTTCGGCTGCCCTCTGTCGGGCGCGGTTGATCCGGCGCTCGTGGTGGACATGGCGCGGCGTCTGGCCGCCTTCGGTCCGCTGGAGATCGCTCTGGCCGACACCATCGGCGTGGCGCGTCCGGGCGAGGTTTCGTCTCTGGTGGCGGCGGTGGTCGAGGCCGTGGGGCCCCTGCCGGTGCGGGTCCATTTCCACGACACGCGCGGCACGGGCGTCGCCAACGCCGTCGCCGCCGTCGCCGCCGGGGCCATGACCGTGGACGCCTCCATCGGCGGCACGGGCGGCTGTCCCTTCGCGCCCGGCGCGTCGGGCAATGTCGCCACCGAGGACGTGGCCTACGCCCTGAATGGTCAGATGGCGGTCGACATCGACGCCGTCTGCGAAGCCGCCGTCTGGCTCAATGAAAAACTGCAGCGGACCCGGACCAGCGCCATGACGCGCGCCTGGCAGTCCGCACGCGGAAGGAACCAAGCATGACCCAACTGACCCACGGAGGCCGCGTGGCCCTGATCACCGGCGCTTCCTCGGGCATAGGAGCCGAGTTCGCTCGCGTCCTGTCGCGCGGCGGGGCCAGGGTGGTGCTGGCCGCGCGCCGGGCCGACCGTCTGTCCGCCCTGGTCGCCGAGATCGAGGCGGCGGGCGGTCAGGCCCTGGCTGTGTCGATGGACGTGTCGGACGAGGCCTCGGTCATCGCCGGTTATGACGCCGCCGAGGCCCATTTCGGCCTGGTCGACACGGTCATCGCCAACGCCGGGGTCAACGCTGACGGCCCGGCTACCGAACTGTCGATCGAAGAGTTCGATCAGATCCAGGCGGTCAACAGCCGCGGGGTCTTCCTGACGGCGCGCGAAGGCGGGCGGCGCCTGCTGGCCAGCGGCAAGTCCGACCGGGGGCGCATGGTCATCCTGGCCTCGATGGGCGGCCTCCACGCCCTGACCGGTCTGGTCGCCTACTGCGCGTCCAAGGCCTCGGCGGTCATGCTGGGCCGGGCTCTGGCCAATGAGTGGTCGCGGGCGCGCATCAGCGTCAACGTCGTCTGCCCCGGCTACATGCTGACCGACATCAACGAGGAGTGGTTCACCAGCGAGGCGGGCCAGAAGATGATCTCCAAGCTGCCGCGCAAGCGCCTGATGCCGATCGACGCCCTGTCGCCGACCATCAGCTATCTGACGTCCGACGCCGCCGCCTACGCCACCGGCGCCGTGATCCAGATCGACGATGGGCAGCACATCGACTGATCGCGCCGAAGGGCGGATCGGAGGAGGGGCCTGGCGGGCCCCTTTTTCGTGGGCGGTCCATAAAAAGAGGGGGCCGCGAACGGCCCCCGAGTGGAGAGTTTCGGAGAAGTCGTCGCGGCTCAGGTCAGCAGCGAGTTCGGCGCCAGGCCAACCATAGAGCGGCCGTGCAGTTCGGTGGACACGTCCATGTCGTAGACGATGTGGCTGGCCATGACCTCGATGTCGCGCAGGATGCGCTGCATCGGATTGTCCATGGCGTAGATGCCCGAACCCGAGGAGTCGCAGCAGGTCCGCACGGCCTCAAGGCACTGACTGACGGCATAGGCGATCTGGGCGCGCAGACGCAGGCGATGCGGCAGTTGCTCCTCGTCGCTCAGCGCCGACAGGGTCAGGTTCTCGTCGGCCGCCTGACGGATCGACAGTTCCGCCGAGCGCACCATCAGGTCGGCGCGGGCCAGACGCATCTGGGCGGCGGGCTTGTCCACCTGGGTCGACTGGCCGCCCATCTTGGTATGGACCGTCAGGCGCTGACGGCCCAGTTCGACCGCCGCTTTCGCTGCGCCGACCGAGGGCAGGGCCGCGGTGACGCACAGCTGCGGCAGCATGGGCGCGGCGTATAGCGGGTTGTCGTGGAGGCGCGAGCCGTTGCCCCGGCCGGTGCGAACTTCGGACACCACGAAGCTGTAGGCCTCGGGGATGAACAGGTCCTCGGCGACGATGTCGTTGGAGCCGGTGGCGGCCATGCCGCTCATGAACCAGGTGTCCAGCACCTTCACGTCTTCGGCGCGCGCCAGCATCATCCGCACGACGGGGGGCTTGCCCTCGCCCATGTCCTGCATGGCGTTCAGCATGACCCAGTCGGCGTGCATGACGACGGTGCCGAACTTCCAGCGGCCCGAGATGCGGAAGCCGCCGTCCACGGCCACGGCCTTGCCCGGAGGGGCGGCGACGCTGGGGGCGATGACATAGGGGGTGCGGCCCCAGACCTCGGCCTGGGTCTGCTCGGGGAACTGGGCGATCAGCCAGTTGTGTTCGGCGGCGAAGCTGGCCGTCCATCCGGTCGAGGGGCAGGCCTCGCAGATCTCTAGCGTGGCGTCGATATAGGCCTGGGGATCGAACTCCAGCCCGCCGAAGCGACGCGGCACATACATGTAGAAATAGCCGGTGGCGCGCAAAGCGTTCCACACCTCGTCCACCGGGCGGCGCAGGCGCTCGGCCTCGGCAGAGGCGGCGGCGATCATCGGCTTCAACGCCGTGATCCGTGCGGTCAACTCGGCCGGGGTCAGGGCGGCGACCGCCTCGGGCGTCAGAAAATCGTCGCCGGCAGGAATGCGCCGGTCCGCGAGCGTTTCGCTCGTCATGTTTTTGTCCTCCCTTGTGGGAGGTCTAGTTCGCGGTCTGGCAGAATGAATGTCAAGTAAGTTGACTAAAAATCGACATCACGCCGTTTTCAGGCTTCCTTCCGGCGCGCGGGGCGGCGACACTGCAGCATGACTCGTTCCCTGCTGATGCTTGATCTGGTGCGCACCGTCTACTGGTTTGACGAACAACTGCAGTCGCGGCTGGACGCCAAGGGCTGGGGCAAGCTGAGCCGGACCCAGTCGCTGGTCCTGGTCAACGTCGCCAACGGCGAGACACGGGCGGCGCGCATGGCCGAGAACCTGGGAATCTCGCGTCAGGCCATGAGCCAGTTCCTGGCGGAAATGGTCGAGAACAAGCTGGTCGAACTGGTTCCTGATCCGGCCGACCGCCGGGCGCGCATTGTGCGGTTCGCCCCCGAAGCCCACGCCATCCGCGACGACGCGCAGAAGATCCTGCGCGATCTCGAGGCCGAGCTGGAACTGGCCGTGGGGGCGGAAGGACTGGGCGTGATGCGCGAGGGCCTGCGCACCTTCCTCGGCGGTCTGGACGAACGTTCGGCTGCGGAACTGGAAACGGCTTAAGTCAAATTTCTTGACAAGATTGTTCGACCGGTCGATCACCGTATGACCTCTTCGAGAGGGGCGTGCGGGGAGCGACAGTCATGTTCAGCGACATCTTCGGACTATCGGCCAAGGCGCCGGCGCGGTGAGCGCGGCGGCGAAATCCGCAGGCGCGCTGTCGGGCCTGACGATCATCGAGATGGCCGGGATCGGCCCCGGCCCCTTCGCCTGCATGATGCTGGCCGACCACGGCGCCGAGGTCATCCGCATCGACCGTCCGGGCGCCAGGATCGACCCGACCGACGTGCTGGCGCGCTCGCGCAAGCGGGTCGAACTGGATCTCAAGAGCGAAGAAGGCCGAGCCGCCGCGCGTGAACTGATCCGCAAGGCTGACGGTCTGGTCGAGGGCTATCGCCCCGGCGTCATGGAGCGCCTGGGCCTGGGCCCCGAGGTGCTGCTGGCCGACAATCCCAGGCTGGTTTACGGTCGCATGACGGGCTGGGGCCAGGAAGGGCCACTGGCCAAGGCCGCCGGTCACGACATCAACTACATCGCCATCACCGGCGCCCTGAACGCCTTTGGCCGGGCGGGCGAAAAGCCGACGCCGCCGATCAACATGGTCGGCGACTTCGGCGGGGGCGGCATGATGATGGCCTTCGCCATGCTGGCCGGTATCCTTTCGGCGCGCTCGACCGGGCAGGGGCAGGTCATCGACTGCGCCATGACCGACGGCGCCTCGCTGCTGATGGGCATGATCTGGGGCTTCCGCGCCCAGGGCATTTGGGGCGACGAGCGGGGGACCAACTACCTCGACACCGGCGCGCCCTACTATGACACCTATGCGACTGCCGACGGCCTCTATGTCGCTATCGGGTCCATCGAGCCGCCCTTCTATGCGCGGATGCTGGAAGCCACCGGCCTGACCGATGATCCCATGTTCAAGGACCAAGACGGGGCCGCCGATCGCGAGACGCGCCGCGCCCGCCTGACCCAGATTTTCGCCGCCAAGACCCGCGACGAATGGCGCCTCCTGATGGAAGGGACCGACGCCTGCTTCGCCCCGGTGCTCTCCTTCGCCGAGGCACCGTCCTATCCGCACAACGCCCAGCGTCAGGCCTTCATCGAACTGGACGGCGTGATGCAGCCGGCCCCCGCGCCCCGCTTCTCCCTGACGCCGGCGCCGCAACCGCGCGCGCCCGGCGCCTGATCAGAACAACCGAGGAAACGACCGTGAGACAAGCCTACATCTATGACGCCGTGCGGACCCCGCGCGGGCGAGGCAACGCCAAGGGTAGCCTGCATGAAGTGACCGCCATCTCGCTGGCGACCCAGGTGCTTCAGGCCCTGCGCGACCGCAACAGCCTCGACACCAGCCTGATCGACGACGTGATCCTGGGCTGCGTCGCCCCCATCGGCGAACAGGGCGCCAACATCGCCCGCGTCGCCGCCATCAACGCCGGTCTGGCCCAGACGGTGGCCGGCGTGCAGATGAACCGCTTCTGCGCCTCGGGTCTGGAAGCCGTGAACACGGCGGCGGCCAAGGTCGTCTTCGGCGAGGCTGACGCGGCCATCGGCGGCGGCGTCGAGAGCATGAGCCGGGTCAAGATGGGCTCGGACGGCGGCGCCTGGTCGACCGACGCCGACGTGGCCTTCACCACCTATTTCGCGCCGCAAGGCATCGGCGCCGACGCCATCGCCACCCTGTCCGGCTTCAGCCGCACCGACGTGGACGCCTTCGCCGCCGAGAGCCAGAAGCGCGCCGCCGCCGCCTGGGCCGCTGACCGCTTCAAGAACTCCATCGTCCCGGTCAAGCACTGCGGCGTGACCGTTCTGGCCCATGACGAGTTCATGCGTCCCGAAACCACAGTCGAAAGCCTGAGCGCGCTGAAGGCTTCGTTCGCGGGTCTCGGCGCAGCGGGCTTCGATTCCATCATGCGCCAGCGCTATCCCGAGATCGAAGCGGTCAACCACGTCCACCACGCGGGCAACAGCTCGGGCATCGTCGACGGCGCCTCGGGCCTGCTGATCGGCACCAGGGAGCTGGGCGAGAAGATGGGCCTCAAGCCCCGCGCCCGCATCGTCGGCACGGCCTCGATCGGCTCGGAGCCGACCATCATGCTGACCGGCCCGGTGGCCGTGACGCAGAAGGCCCTGGCGCGCGCCGGCATGAGCATCGACGACATCGACCTGTTCGAGCTGAACGAGGCCTTCGCCTCGGTGGTCATGTACTTCATGCAGCAGCTGAACGTGTCGCACGACAAGATGAACGTGAACGGCGGCGCCATCGCCATGGGCCACCCCCTGGGCGCCACCGGCGGCATGATCCTCGGCACCCTGCTGGACGAGCTGGAACGCACCGACAAGTCGACCGGTCTCGCCACCCTCTGCGTCGGCGCCGGCATGGGCACCGCCACCATCATCGAGCGCGTCTGATCGCGATCTGACAGTCAGGACAACGACATGAACAACTTCACCGTTTCGGTGGATGCCGACGGCATCGCCACCTTCCTGTTCGACGTGCCGGGCCGCACGATGAACACCCTCACCGACAGCGCCGTGGCCGACATCGACGCCATCGTCGCCCGCATCCGCGACGACATGTTCATCCGCGGCGCCATCCTGGCCTCGGGCAAGTCGAACGGCTTCTGCGCCGGGGCCGACCTGGGCGAACTGGGCGAGACGGCTGGCGGTCAGGCCGACGGCGCGGCGCGTGAAGCGGCTTTGCCCGCCACCTCGCGCATGACCTGGGCCCTACGGGCGCTGGAAACCGTCGGCAAGCCGGTGGTCGCCGCCATCGAGGGCATCGCTCTTGGCGGTGGTTTCGAGTTCACCCTGGCGGCCCACTACCGCGTCGCCTCGATCAAGGCCAAGGTCGGCCTGCCGGAGGTCACCATCGGCCTGCTGCCGGGCGCCGGCGGCACTCAGCGGGTCCCGCGTCTGGCGGGCGTGCAGGCCGCGCTCGACCTGATGCTGACCGGCGCGCCGGTTGACGCCGAGAAGGCCAAGGCCATCGGCATCATCGACGAAGTGGTCGAGCCGGGTCAGGCCCTGGCTGCCGCCAAGGCCTGGATCATGGCCGACGGCGAGGGCGTCCAGCCCTGGGACCGCAAGGGCTATGTGATGAAGGACGGCCCCTATTCGGAAGCCGGTTCGCCCGTCTTCATGATGGCTCCGCCCAAGATCATGTCCAAGAGCTACGGCAACTATCCGGCCCAGAAGAACATCGCCCGCTGCGTCTATGAGGGCTTCAACCTGCCGATGGACGCCGCGCTGCGCGTCGAGGCGCGTCTGTTCCTGGACACCCAGCAGTCGCCGCAGGCGCGGGCCATGATCCGTTCGCTCTTCCTGTCGAAACAGGCCCTGGCCAAGGGCGGCGCCCGTCCCGAGGGCGTCCCGACCTACACCGTCAAGAAGGCCGCCGTTCTCGGCGCCGGCATGATGGGCGCGGGCATCGCCTACGCCCAGGCGCGGGTCGGCATCGACACCGTCCTGATCGACGTGGCCCAGGCCGGCGCCGACAAGGGCAAGGCCTACTCCGAAAGCCTGGTCGCCAAGGCCGTGGCCAAGGGCGCGATGAGTCAGCAGGCCGCTGACGAACTGGTCGGCCGCATCAACGCCACCACCGACTATGACGCCATCAAGGGCGCCGATCTGGTGGTCGAGGCCGTGTTCGAGGACCGCGCCCTGAAGGCCGATGTGACCAAGCGCGCCGAGGCCCAGATCGGGTCGGAGGCGGTCTTCGCCTCCAACACCTCGACCCTGCCGATCACCGGCCTGTCGGAGGCCTCCGAGCGTCCGGCCAACTTCATCGGCATCCACTTCTTCTCGCCGGTGGACCGGATGGAGCTGGTCGAGATCATCGTCGGCAAGACCACCTCGCAGGAGACCTTGGCCAAGGCGCTGGACTACTGCAAGCAGCTGAAGAAGGTGCCGATCGTCGTCAACGACAGCCGCGGCTTCTTCACCAGTCGCGTGTTCGACACCTATATCCGTGAAGGCCTGGAAATGCTGATCGAGGGCGTCGCCCCGGCCATCATCGACAACGTCGGCCGCATGACCGGCATGCCGCGCGGTCCGCTGGAGCTGCTGGATGACGTGGCTATCGACCTGGTGGATCGCGTCGCCGGTCAGCGTCGCAACGACCTGAACCTGCCGGCGCCGGTGGCCGGCGACACCGACAAGTTCCTGATCGACATGGTCGCCCAGGAGCGTTGGGGCCGCAAGAACGGCAAGGGCGTCTATGACTATCCGCAAGGCGGGGCCAAGAGCCTGTGGCCCGGTTTGGCGCAGATGTATCCGGTCAAGATCGCCCGTTCGAGCCCGGAACTGGTCGAGCACCTGAAGCAGCGTCTGCTGTATCGTCAGGCCGTCGAGGCCGCGCGCTGCATGGACGAGAACGTCGTCACCGCCGCCCGCGACGCCGACGTCGGCGCCATCCTGGGCTGGGGCTTCGCGCCCTGGACCGGCGGTCCGATCAGCCTGATCGACAGCGTCGGCGTGGCCCCGTTCACCGCCGCCTGCGAGGCCCTGGCCGCGCAGTATGGCGACCGGTTCGCGCCGCCGGCCCTGCTGAAGACCATGTCCGAGAAGGGCGAGCGCTTCTATCCGGCGCCCAAGCCTCTGGCGGCCTGATCACCGCATAGGTCTGAATAAAGAAGGGCGGGGCGCAAGCAAGCGTCCCGCCCTTCTGTTTGTCTTTCCTCTCCCGATGGGAGAGGGGAGTGGGCTGGCAAAAGAAAAGGCGGGCAACCCCTCGCCCGCCTCTTCCCGCTTTACTGAACGCCGCGTCTTAGGCGGGGTCCAGATCCTTCAGAACGGCCTCGCGAACGGGGCCCTTCTGGATCTTGCCTGCGGCGCTGCGCGGAAGCCGTGTGTCGCTGAAGCTGACGCTCTTGGGCGTCTTGAAGCCGGCGATGCGTTGGCGGCAGAAGGCGGACAGCTCCTCGACGCTGGGCTGTTCCGCGCCGGCCTTGCAGACGATATGGGCGTGGACACGCTCGCCCCAGACCGGATCGGGCACGCCGATGACGGCGGCTTCCTCGATGGCCGGGTGCCAGGACAGGGCGTTCTCGACCTCGATCGAATAGACGTTCTCGGCCCCGGACACGATCATGTCCTTCAACCGGTCGGTGATGTAGATATAGCCTTCTTCGTCCATCCAGCCCGCGTCGCGGGTGTGCAGCCAGCCGTTACGCATGACGTCGGCGGTTTCTTCGGGACGGTTCCAGTAGCCTAGCATGACATTGCCGCCGCGCCCGACGATCTCGCCGATCTGGCCGCGCGGAACCTCACGGCCCTCCTCGTCGACGATGCGGATTTCAAAGCCGAGGGCGACCTTGCCGCAGGAACGTAGGCGCGGGTGGTCGTCGGCGCACTGGTGCGCGGCGGGCGTCAGGACGGTGCAGGACGCCATCTCGGTCTGACCAAAGCCCTGGATGAAGCCGATATTCGGGAACTTCTGACGCGCCAGGGCCAGGGTGGCGGCGGGCAGGGACGAGCCGCCATAGCCCAGCATCTGCAGCTTCGACAGATCCAACTGGTCCAGCCGCTCATACTTGGCCATCCGGTCGATGACGGCGGGCACGGTGAAGCAGTGGGTCACGCCATGCTCGGCGATGGCCTCCAGCATGGACTCGGCGGTGAAGCTCCGACGGAAGACATGGGTCGCGCCGGTCATGGTGGCGAACAGGATGCCAATGTCCGCCAGGTGGAACATGGGCGCGGCGTGGAAGTTGACGCCGCTCTCGTCGAAGGGAATCGACATCAGCAGGTTGGCGGCGATGGTGTGCATATTGCCGTGGCTCAGCATCACGCCCTTGGGCAGGCCTGTGGTGCCGCCGGTATAGAAGATGCCAGCCAGATCGCCGTCCTCGGCCAGGTGTTCCTCGGCCGGTTCCGAGCTCTGGATCAGGCCTTCATGCGTCAGATGGGCCGATGCGCCGGGCGCGCCGTCCATGGCGACCAGATGCTGGACTGCGCCTTCAGCCAGCAGTTGCTCGGCGACGGCGGTGAACTCTTCGCCGAAGCACAGGGTCTGCACCCCGGCGTCAGTCAGCTGGAAGGCCAGTTCCGGCGTGGCCAGACGGGTGTTCAGCGGCGTCAGCACGCCTCCGGCCCACAGGACGCCGAAGTAGGTCTCGAAATAGAAGTCGCAGTTGTTGGCCAGGATGGCGACGCGGTCGCCGGTCTTCAGCCCGGCCTGGGCGCGCAGGCCGCCGGCCAGGCGAGCGACGCGGTCGCCCACTTCGCGCCAGGTGCGGCGGCGGTCGCCGTCGATGGTGGCGGTGCGGTCGGCGGCCGTAACGACGGCGCGAACCAGGCCCTGAGTAATTCTCATCGAAGGGGGTGCTCCTGCCGCCGCGAGGACGGGAAAGATTGTCAAATCTATTGACATCTAATCCCGCTCGGAACCATGTCTGTCAACTCATGTTCAGGCGTTTTTCCGCCGTTCTCGTCGCGACTTGCGTGACCCGGGCGGCGCGGCGAGGTGTGCGATGATCGGATTTGAACGCAAGGGCGAGGGTGCGATCATCCGGCTGGACCAGCCCGAGCGGATGAACGCCCTGACCGAACCGATGATGGAGGCGCTGGACGCCGCCGTGGACGCCGCCGTCGCCTCGGGCGCGCGGGCTGTCATGCTGACGGGCGCAGGCCGCGCCTTCTGCGCCGGGGGGACCCTGTCCGACCCGTTGCCGGACGACGCGGGCCGGATTCTGGAGACCCATATCAACCCCCTGCTGCTCAAGCTGGCGGACCTGCCGATCCCGCTGATCGCGGCGGTCAACGGTCCGGCCATTGGAGCGGGAGCATCGATCGCCCTGGCCACCGACATGATCCTGATGTCGCGTTCGGCCTTCCTGTCCTACGCCTTCGCCCAGGTCGGGCTGGCCCCCGACGGCGGAGCCAGCTGGCTGCTGCCGCGCACCCTGGGCTGGCATCGGGCCATGAGCCTGATGATGACGGGCGATCGCATTGACGCCGAGCAGGCCGTGACCTGGGGCCTGGCGTGGAAGGCGGTCGATCCCGAGGCTCTGACCGGCGAGGCCGAGGCCCTGTTGGAGCGTCTGTCGACCGGCCCGACCCTGGCCTATGCCGCTGTCCGCCGCACCGCCCGCGCCGCGCTGGACCTTGGTTTCGCCCAGGCGCTGGACGTCGAACGCGAGGCGCAGGGCGACGCAGGACGCACCGCCGATTTCAAGGAGGGCGCGTCAGCCTTCCTCGCCCGCCGCCCGGCCCAGTTCACCGGCCACTAGGAGCCTTCATGAGTTCGCCCCGCACCCTGCTGAGCAAGATCTACGACCGGCATTTGGTCGTCGAGCTCGGCGACGGCGACATCCTGATGTACGTCGACTTTCACCTGGTCCACGAGGTCACCAGCCCGCAAGCCTTCGAGGGCTTGCGCCAACGCGGAGCCGCGGTTCACGCCCCGGCCCAGACCCTGACCGTGGCCGACCACAATGTGCCGACGCTGAACCGCGCGGCAGGCATTCTCGACCCGGAAAGCCGGGCGCAGATCGAGCAGCTTCAGATCAACGCCGCCGAGTTCGGCCTGCCGTGGATCCCACTGGACAGCGTCGATCAGGGCATCGTCCACGTCGTCGGGCCGGAGCAGGGGCTGACCCTGCCGGGCACGACCATCGTCTGCGGCGACAGCCACACCGCCACCCACGGCGCCTTCGGGGCCCTGGCCTTCGGCATAGGCACCTCCGAGGTTGAGCACGTTCTGGCGACGCAGACCCTGGTGCAGAAGCGCGCCAGGTCCATGCTGATCGAGGTCGACGGCGCCCTGGGGCGCGGCATGACGGCCAAGGACCTGATCCTGGCCGTCATCGGCCAGATCGGGGCCAATGGGGCGACGGGCTACATCATCGAATACGCCGGTCAGGCCATTCGCGACCTCGACATGGCCGGGCGCATGACCGTCTGCAACATGTCGATCGAGGCGGGCGCACGGGCGGGTCTGATCGCACCGGACGAGACCACCTTCGCCTATCTGAAGGGGCGTCGCCACGCGCCGCAGGGCGCGGCCTTTGACGCCGCCGTGGCCGACTGGCGCACCCTGGCCAGCGATCCCGGCGCGACCTATGACAAGGTAGTGCGCATCGACGCCGCCGCGATCGCGCCCATGGTCACCTGGGGCTCCAGCCCCGAGGCGGTGACGACAATCGGCGGCCGCACGCCTGACCTGAGCGCCGTCGCCGATGTCGGCCAGCGCGCCCAGATCGAACAGATGCTGACCTATATGGGCCTGTCCCCGGATCAGCCGCTGGACGGCCTGCCTATCGACACCGTCTTCATCGGCAGTTGCACCAACGGCCGTCTGGAAGACCTGCGCGCCGCCGCCGACATCGCGCGCGGCCGTCAGGTGGCCAAGGGCGTGCGCGCCCTGGTCGTGCCGGGCTCTGGCCACGTCAAGGCGGCGGCCGAGGCCGAGGGGCTGGACCGCATCTTCATCGACGCGGGGTTTGAATGGCGCGAGGCGGGCTGTTCCATGTGTCTGGGCATGAACCCGGACAAGCTGGCCCCGGGCGAGCGCTGCGCCTCGACCTCCAACCGCAATTTCGAGGGCCGTCAGGGTCCGGGCGGCCGCACCCATCTGGTGTCGCCGACGATGGCCGCCGCCGCCGCCGTGGCGGGTCGGTTGGTCGATGTCAGGAGCCTTGTCTGATGCAGGCCTTTACCACTCTGGACGCTGTCGCGGCCGCCCTGCCCATCGCCAATATCGACACCGACAAGCTGGTGCCGGGCCGCTTTCTGAAGGGCGTCACCCGCGCCGGTCTGGGGCGCATCCTGCTGCACCCGCTGCGCTTTGACGCCGCCGATCAGCTGCGCCCTGACTTTGTGCTGAACCAGTCGCCGTGGGACCGGGCGGGGGTGCTGATCGCGCTCGACAACTTTGGCTGCGGCTCCAGCCGCGAGCACGCGCCGTGGGCCCTGCTGGACTTCGGCATTCGCTGCGTCATCGCGCCCAGCTTCGCCGACATCTTCCGCAACAACTGCCTGAAGAACGGCATCCTGCCGCTGGTCCTGCCCGAGGCAGCGTGTCTTGCCCTGATGGACCTGGCGCGCGATCCGGCGACGGCGCGGTTCAGCATTTCCCTGCCGGATCAGACGGTGACGGCGGGCGGTCGCGTCTGGTCGTTCGATATCGGCGCCGCCGACAAGACCAAGCTGCTGGAAGGTCAGGACGAGATCGACCTGGCTCTGGCGCGTCTGCCCGAGATCGAGAAGTTCGAGGCGCGCATCAGCTATGCCGCGCCGCATCTGGGCGCCTTCGAGGCATGAAGCTGATCGTCATCCCGGATAGCCCTGCGGGCTTCCGGGATGACGGTGTTGGCGTGTCAGGCGCCGAGCCAGCGCGACAGGATTTCCGCCGTGTCCTGGCCGACTTTCAACGGAGCGGGGCGACGCACCGAGCCGGGCGTGGCCGACAGCTTGGGGAAGACGCCCTGCATCGCCACCTTGCCCAGCACCGGGTCCTCGACCTCGATGATGGCCTCGCGCGCCGCGAAATGCGGATCGGCCATCATGTCCTCGGCGTCAAAGACACGGCCCGCCGGCACGGCGTGTTCGATCATCAGGTCTTCCAGTTCCTGAACCGTCAGGGTCACGGTCCATTCGCCGACCAGGATGTCCAGCTCCGCCTGATGCTCGCCGCGCGCCAGATGGGTGGCGTAGCGCGCATCGGTCGCCAGTTCGGGGCGGCCCATGGCGGTGCACAGACGGGCGAAGACCGCATCCTGATTGGCGCCGATCAGGTATTCGCCGTCCGAGCAGGGATAGACATTCGACGGCGCGATCTTGGGCAGGACCGATCCGGTGCGCGTGCGCTTGTGCCCGTTGACGGCGTATTCCGGGATCATGCTCTCCATGACCTGCAGCACGCTCTCGTACAGGGAGCTGTCGACCACCTGGCCCTGACCGGTGCGCTCGCGGTGTTGCAGCGCCGCCAGCGCGCCCATGCAGCCGTATGTCGCCGCCAGGGTGTCGCCGATGGACACGCCGACGCGCGACGGGGCGCGGTCCGGCTCGCCGACGATGCCGCGCCAGCCGCCCATGGCCTCGCCGATTCCGCCGAAGCCGGCGCGCGACGAATAGGGGCCGGTCTGGCCATAGCCCGACACCCGCACCACGATCAGACGCGGGTTGGCCTTCATCAGATCGGCGGGGGCCAGGCCCCACTTTTCCAGCGTCCCGGGGCGGAAGTTCTCGATCAGGATGTCGGCCTGGGCGATCAGGTCGCGCGCGGTCTGCTGGCCCTCGGCCGAGCGCAGATCGACGGCGACCGAATACTTGTTGCGCGCGATGACCCGCCACCAGGTCGGCGTCTCGCCCTGGCCCCAGTGCCGCATGGGATCGCCGGCGCCCGGCGATTCCAGCTTGATCACCTCGGCGCCCATGTCGCCCAGCAACTGACCGCAGAAGGGACCGGCGATCAGCTGGCCCATCTCGACGACCTTGAGCCCGTGCAGGGGGCCGTTCAGCGGTTGGCTGGTCACGGGCGTATTCTCCAAAACGTCAATTAATCTCACAATCACTGGCCGGGCGACCCGCGAAAGTCAACGGCGTCTCCGGGGGCTTGTGATCGGCAAATAAATTGACAAAACTCTCGTTTCAACTTGCGAGAGATCGGCTTCAGCCGACGGATCGGGAAACGTCATGCTGCTTCATATCGTGGCCAGCCCCAAGGGGGAAAGGTCAGCCTCGCGCTCGCTCGCGGATCGCTTCATCGCCACCTGGCGGGAACAGAACCCGGACGAGGAGATCGACACCCTGGCCCTGTTCGAGGAAGACCTGCCGCGCTTTGAAGCCGAGCACGCCTTCCGCAAGTTCGCGCCCATCTTCGGCGAGGAAGTCTCGCCCGAGGCGGACGCCGCCTGGCGCATCGTCACCGACGCGGTGACCCGCCTGGATCGCGCCGACCGCATCCTGCTGTCCTGTCCCATGTGGAACTACAGCATCCCCTGGGCTCTGAAGCTCTATCTCGACATCATCGTCCAGCCGCGCGTGACCTTTGGCTACAAGGCCGACGAGATGCGCCATGTCGGCCTGCTGCGGAACCGACCGATGCAGATGATCCTGACGCGGTCGTCGACCATGGCCGGCGACTACGTCGACTTCCAGCTGCCCTATCTGAAGCACATCTTCGAGACCATCGGCATCCGCGACATCCGCGCTCTGGTGGTTCCGGCCACGACCAAGCCCGGCGCCGAGGCCCGCGAAGCCTATGTCCGCAGCTTCGACGCCCAGGCGGACGCCGCGGCCAGAGCTTTCTGAGGACGATCATGCATCCCAGTCATTTCGCCGCCGTCACCCCCGACAAGCCCGCCGTGATCATGGCGCGAACGGGCGAAGTCACGACTTTCCGGCAGATGGACGAGGCCTCGAACCGCGCCGCTCACCTGCTGCGGTCGCTGGGGCTGAAGCCCGGCGACGCGGTGGCGGTCTGTCTGAGCAATACACCCGACTATTTTGCCCTGGCCTGGGCGGCGCAGCGGTCGGGGCTCTATTTCGTCGCCCTGTCGTCGCGGCTGACCCTGGCCGAGGTCGACTATATCGCCCGCGACTGCGGGGCCCGGGTGCTGATCGCGGGGGCGGACCTGCCGAATACGGCGGCCCTGCCGGAGGGCTTGGCGGACCTGATGCTCTTCTCGCTGGGCGGGGTCGTTCCTGGCTATCGCGTCTGGGAGGACGAGGTCGCGGGCCAGCCCGCGACCCGCATCGCCGACGAGGTGGCGGGCGGCGAGATGCTCTATTCCTCGGGCACCACGGGGCGGCCCAAGGGCATCCGGCCGGAACTGCCCAAGGATGGCGACATCACCGCCATGCCCATGACCACAGTGGTGGCCAAGACCCGCTTCGGCGTGGACGAGGCCAGCGTCTATCTGTGCCCGGCCCCCCTCTATCATGCCGCGCCGCTGCGCTGGTCGATGGGGGTGCAGCACCTCGGCGGCACGGTGGTGCTGATGGACAAGTTCGATCCCGAACTGGCGCTGGCGGCTATCGACGCCCACGGCGTGACCCACAGCCAGTGGGTGCCGACCCACTTCATCCGCATGCTGAAACTGCCGGAGGATGTGCGCGCCCGTTACGACGTCTCGACCCTGAAGCTGGCCATTCACGCCTCGGCGCCGTGTCCGGTGCCGGTCAAGCAGGCCATGATCGACTGGTTCGGCCCGATCCTGATCGAGTACTACGCCGGGACCGAGGGCAACGGCATGACCATCATCAACTCGCAGGAGTGGTTGCAGAAGCCGGGTTCGGTGGGCCGCGCCAACTTCTGCGTCGTCCATATCTGCGACGACGAGGGCCGTGAACTGCCGCCGGGCGAGGTGGGAAACATCTATTTCCAGGGCGACCACCCGTTTGAGTATCACAACGACCCGGAGAAGACGGCCACCGCCTATGACGCGCGCGGCTGGACCACTCTGGGAGATGTCGGGCGGCTGGACCAGGACGGCTATCTGTTCCTGACCGACCGCAAGAGCTTCATGATCATCTCGGGCGGGGTGAACATCTATCCGCAGGAGATCGAGAACCTGCTGATCCAGCATCCGAAGGTGGCCGACGCCGCTGTGATCGGCGCGCCCTGTCCCGAGATGGGCGAGCGGGTGGTGGCGGTGATCCAGCCCGCCGACTGGGCCGACGCCACGCCGGAGTTCGCCGCCGAGCTGTCGGCCTGGGCGCGCCAGTCGCTGTCGGGGATCAAGGCCCCCCGCCAGTTCGACTTCATGCCGGAACTGCCGCGCCACGACACGGGCAAGCTCTACAAGCGGCTGATCCGCGACGAATACTGGAAGGACGCCAGGACAGCCTGATGAGCGGCGTCCTCGCGAGGCCAAAAGAAAACCCCCGCCGGTCGAACCGGCGGGGGTTTTTGCTGTCAGCGTCTGATCGGGATCAGACGGCGTCTTGCGCTGCCAGGGCCTCGTTGCGGTCATTGTCCTGCACGGCGGCGATGATGGCCTTGCGCGTGGTCAGCAGCAGGACGATGCCGATGCTCAGGGATACAGCCGTGACCAGGGCCAGGGCCTTGCCCAGGCTGGTCGGGCCGTCGAACAGGTGCTCGCTGATAAAGCCGATGATCAGAGGGCCCAGACCCATGCCGGCCATGTTGGCGACCAGCAGGTAGATGGCGGTCATTCGGCCGCGCATGGTGGCCGGGGTCAGGATCTGCAGCGTGGCCGCCTGCAGGCCGCCGATGGTCGAGACCGTGGCCATGCCGATCGCCGCCAGGGCGAGGGCGGTGTTGGTGTCGCTGACCAGATAGGCGCCCATCATCAGCGGGAACTGGATGATGGCGGCGGCCAGGACGATGCGCACCGGGGCCTCGGGGTGGCCACGCTTGGCCGCGCGGTCGGACAAAAGGCCGCCGATGCCCAGGCCCACGGTGCCGAACAGGCCGATGATGACGCCGAAGGCCAGACCCAGATGGGCCGGGCTCATGCCGTGGGCTCGAGCGAAGTGGACGGGGGCCCACAGCATGGCGCCATAGGCGGCGATGACGATGATCGAATAGCCGATGACCACGCCGCCGAAGGCCGCCTTGTGGCGCATGGCCAGGGCCCACAGGGCGCTGAGCGGCGGGGCCTTGGCGGCGCCGCGCCGACGTGCAGCTTCGCGCACGGTCAGCAGCATGACGGCGGCCAGGGGCGCGCCCAGCAGGCCGACAGCTACGAAGGCCAGACGCCAACCGGTCAGTTCGCCCCAAGGCAGGGGGATCTGGGTCTTCATGGCCCAGGCGACCAGCACCCCGCCGAACAGCATGGCCACGCCGCCGCCCAGCGACACGCCCATGTTGTAGAGGCTGACGGCGAAGCCGAGGCGCTTCTTCTCGAAGCGGTCGGCGATGGTGGAATAGGCGGCGGGCGACAGGGTCGCCTCACCGATGCCGACCATGGCGCGGGCGGCCAACAGGGAGGCGAAGCCGCCGGCGAAGCCGCTGGCTGCAGTCGCCGCGCTCCAGCCCAGGACGCCGAAGACCATCAGGTTGCGACGGTTGCTGCTGTCGGCCAGCGAGCCGAAGGGAATGCCCATGATCGAATAGAGCAGGACGAAGCCGAAGCCGACCAGCAGGCCGACCTGTGTGTCGCCCAGACCCAGCTCGGTGCGGATCGGCTCGATCATCAGGCTGATCAGCACGCGGTCCATGAAGGACAGCATGTAGGCGACCATCAGGACCAGAACGACATAGATGGCGTAGGCCGGGCGGGGTCGCGCGGCGGCGGCAGCGGTGGCGGCGGCTGAGGTCATCCGCAGTCTCCTTTACTTTAGTGAAGCGAAAGGGCGCGGGCGCACATCAGGCGCACGCCCTGATCTGGGCGTACCAGGCCGTAAGCGGCGCGGAGTCGAAGTACTCGTCAAGCCGGACGATCACGCCGTCCTGTACCTGACAAATCAGCGTGGCTGCCAATTCGAGCACCGGTCCCTTGACGTGGGTCGCCTTCAACAGGTGCTGCTGAACATAGCCGCCTGGGAAGGTCTGGACCCGTCGGTTCTGGTAGTGGCGTTCCGAGGTCTTGCCGATGAAGCCGGACAGGACCTCGATGTTGGCGTCGCGATCGACGCCGACGCCTGCGGTGTTGAGCCAGACCACGACGGCGGGATCGTAGCAGGCCTTCACCGTCTCGGTGTCACCGGCCTGGATGGCCTCGATGAAGCGGTCGGCGAGGGCGCGGATAGCCGTGTCAGCAGGGGCGGTCATGCGTTGAAGGCCAGCTTCAGGCCGGGCTCGGCCCAGCGCGTCTTGAACAGGGTTCCGGTCGAGGAGCCGGTGATCCAGGCGTCCTTCATGTCGGCGCCGCCAAAGCAGATGTTGGTGGTGACGAAGTCGGGCACCGGAACGTGGTTGGCCTCGCCGCTCGGCGTGACGACGGTGACGCCGCCGTTGATGCCGGTGGCCACGCAGATGTCGCCGTTGGCCTGAACAGCCAGGCTGTCGAAGGGCAGGTAGTCGGCCAGGGTGAGGACGTGGCGGCCCGGCAGATAGGCGGCCGCGGCGGGTTCCAGAACGCCCGGCGCGCTGAGGTCATAGGCCCACAGGCGGCAGGTCCAGGTCTCGGCGACGTAGAGGGTCTTTTCGTCGGGCGACAGGCCGCAGCCGTTCGGCCAAGAGATCCGGTCGCGCTGACGCGAGATGAAGCTGCCGTCGGTCTTGGCGTAGTAGATGGCGCCATAGTCGCGGGTGGTCTCGTTCTCCTTGCCGAGATCGGTGAACCAGAAGCCGCCGTGGCTGTCGAAGACGATGTCGTTCGGCGCACTGAGTGGGCGTCCATCGCATTCGACATACAGGGTCTCGACGGCGCCGGTGGTCAGGTCGACCGCCTGGATCGACCCGCCGGCATAGTCGCTGGCCGCGCCGTGCGGCACCATCAGGCCACCGTCCAGATCGACCCAGCCCAGGCCGCCGTTGTTGCAGACATAGACGCGACCGTCCGGGCCGATGGCGGCGCCGTTGGGACCGCCGCCCAGGTGGGCGACGACGGTGATCTCGCCCTCCGGAGAGACCCGGCTCAGGGTCTGGCGGCGGATTTCGACCAGCAGCACCGAGCCATCGGTCATGGCGATGGGGCCTTCGGGAAACTGCAGGCCGGTGGCGACGACTTCGAGCGACATGAAAGACGTTCCGTTCAGACGATGGGGTGGTTGATCGGCAGGCCGAAGTGGCGACGGCCGACCTGTTCGCGGGCGATGTCCCAGTCCCAGAAGGCGTGAGAGGTGACGGTCGCCAGGTCGCGCCAGAAGCGTTGCAGCGGCTGGTCATGGTGGTAGTTGGACGACCCGGCGTTGGCCATCATGTTCTGCGATACCTCGCGGCCGGTGCGGGCCAGATAGCCGGCCGAGCCCTTCAGGCTGATACGGTCGTCGGTGGTGAAGCCGGTCTGGACCAGGGCCTCGGTGCGGGCCACATGGGCGCGTCCCAGGATGTCGACCGCCTGGGCGCCGACCTGCATTTCGCCCAGGACGATGTGGGTGTGCTGCTGATCCTTGACCACGGCGCCCGAGAAGTTGCGCACGCGGCGATCGACGATGTCCTCGAAGGCCGACAGCGCGCCCTTCAGGCCGCCGGTCAGGACCGGAACGATGGTGGCGTAGGCCATGGGGACCAGGGGGATGGCGTAGAGCGGATTGTCGTGCAGGGCCGTGCCCTCGGTCGCGCCTTTTCTCAGGTCCACACCGTCCAGCGACATGTGGTCGGGCACGAAAACGCCCTCGGCGACGATGTCGTTGGAGCCGGTGCCAGCCATGCCGCTGAAGCGCCAGGTGTCGTCCACGGTCACGTCGGACACGGGCATGACGAAGCTGCGCGGGGCCTTGTCGGGGGTCATGCCGGACACCATGACCCAGTCGGCGTGCATGACGCCGGAACCCCAGGGGGCGCGGCCGGTCATGACCCAGCCGCCGTCGACGGGTTCAGCCTTCATGGTGGGCGCGGTCGCCGCCGGCAGCAGCACGAAGCCGCGCGCGCCGAACAGTTCTTCCTGCGCCTTGGGCGTCATCTTGGCGGCGTAGAGGTTGTGGCCGATGTAGAAGGACGCGATCCAGGCGGTCGAGATGCAGCCCTGGGCCAAGGTGTCGACGACCTCGAACATGGTCTTCAGATCGGACTCGGCGCCGCCCCAGCGTTTGGGGACCAGCATCTGCAGGATGCCCGCGTCGATCAGGTCGTTGATGGTGTCATCGTGGGGGCGGCGCAGGGCCTCGGTCTCGGCGGCGCGGGCCTTGAGAACGGGCAGCAGCTCACGCGCCCGTCCGATCAGTTCGGCGGAGGTCGTCATGGGGAACTCGAAGTAGGGGGGGCGGACGAAGAAGAGGCCGGCCCTTTGCAGCACCGGCCTCTGGATCGCTAGAAGTTGAAGCTCAGATCAACGCCGATTTCACGCGGCGGCTGATAGACTCGCGCGGCGAGCAGGGGGCCCACGGCGAAGGTGTTGTTGATCACCACCTCGTCGGTCAGGTTCTTGCCCCACAGGCTGACCCGCCAGCGACCGTCCGGCAGTTCCAGCGCCAGGCTGCCATCGACGATGGTGTTGGCCTTGCGCAGGGCCAGGTCCGACGACGCGTTCACGACGTTGAAGCTGGTGTACATGTCGCTCATGTGGCGCACGCTGGCCTGGGCCGTCACCTGACCGAAGTCGTAGGACTCCTTGTAGTTAAAGGTGATGCTGTTGCTCCACTTGGGCGCATAGGTCATCGGCAGATTGGTGCGGTCGATCACGCCCTTGCCGTCGCCGAGGTCAGCGGTGAACTCGTCGAAGCCTGCATCCAGATAACCGACCGAAGCCGTGACGGTGAAGGCGTTGGTTACGACCGCCGTGGCCTCGGCCTCAAAGCCCGAGATCTTGGCGCTGCCGACGTTGGCGACCAGGGTCTGGTTGATGTTGGTGCCCGGGATCACCTGCTGGACGCTTTGCTGCATGTCCTTGTAGTTGCTGGTGAAGACGGCGGCGTTCAGACGCAGGCGGCGGTCGAGCAGGTCGCTCTTCACGCCGACTTCGTAGGAGTCGACGCTCTCGGAATCATAGGGACCGACGGCGGCGAAGGTGCCCGCGCGACCATTGAACCCGCCCGCACGGAAGCCGCGTGAGTACTGGGCATAGGTCATCAGGTTGTCCGACCACTTGTAGTTGACGGCGAACTTGGGCGAGAAGTCGTCGAAGTCGGCGTCAAACGTATCGCTGTTCGGGAAGAAGAGCGGCTGGGTGGTGAAGGTCTTCTTCTCCTGGCTGTAGCGACCGCCGGCCGTCAACGTCAGGCCGGGAAGAACTTCGTAATCCGCCTGACCGAAGACGGCGTAGGAGTCGGCCTTCTGGCTGGTGATGGCGGTCGAACCCGCCGTCGGGCCGCCGAAGACCAGACCGAACTGGCCCGTGGCGATGTTGTATTCCTGGGTCATGTAATAGGCGCCGACTACATAATGCAGCGGGCCGTCGGCGTTCGAGGCCAGGCGGAATTCCTGGCTGAACTGGTCATGGGTTTCGTCGCGGTGGACGGTCAGGAAAGGGATCGGCGTGGCGTCGAAGTCGCTCAGGATGTTCGACTTGGTGTTGCGGTAGCCGGTGATGGAGGTCAGCGTGACCGGGCCCAGGTCCCAGTTGGCGTTCAGCGCCAGGCCATAGGCTTCCAGGTTCGAGAAGACGTCGTCGCCGATGTGGGTCAGGAAGGGATCGCCGTCCGTGTCGGCAGGCTGGCCCGCGAGGTCCAGGACCATGCCGGGCAGACTGGCGTTCTCGACGCCGGGGCCAGTGCCTTCATCCTTGGTGTAGTCGATGATCAGGGTGGCGTCGAAGGTGGCGGTCGGCGTCCACAGCAGGGCGCCGCGCATCGACGTGGTGTCCTGGGCCCCCATGTCGCGACCGTCGATGTTCTTGGTGTAGCCGTCGTAGGTCTTGGCCAGGAAGGAGAACTTGCCGGCCAGCTGGTCCTCGATCAGGGCGCCTTCGACGCCGCCGCGCAGTTCCTGACGACCGTTGGAGCCAAAGGTGGCCTGGGCGCGGGCGCCGAAGTCGAACGAGGGGCGACGCGACTGGACGCTGACCACGCCGCCGATGGTGTTACGGCCGTAGAGGGTGCCTTGCGGACCGCGCAGGATGGTCACGCCGTCGATGTCAAAGAAGTCCTGAACCGCGCCGACGTTGCGCGACAGATAGACGCCGTCCAGTTCGACGCCGACCGAGGGCTCAAAGCTGGATTCGACGTCGGCGAAGCCGAGGCCGCGAATGAAGAAGGCGCTGGCGAAGGGATAGGCGCCGACCGGGGCCAGGATCACGTTGGGGATCTTGCCGTCCAGGCTGACCAGGCTCTCGACCTTGCCGTCGGCCAGGGCTTCGGCGCCGAAGGCGCTCACGGCCAGAGGCACGTCCTGCAGTTTCTGTTCGCGGCGCTGGGCGGTGACGACGATGTCGCCGACGGTGGCGACGTCGGCCAGATCAGCCTGGGCGCTCGATGCGGCGTCTTGTGCGAATGCGGGGGTGGCGCAGGCGGCGGCCAGTGCGACGCCGCACTTCAGCCAGTATGACAATTTCATTCTATCCCTCTCCCTAGGTTTCTCGTTCTGAACGCGAGATGGGGAGATTGACGCAGCAGATCTTTATTTTGTCAAACAATCTGACGAAAATGGAAATAAATTTGACGAATTAAAGTTCGTTTCACACCCTGAGCCGCTTCCGCTTCGCTAGCCCGAATGCCATAGGTTCTACCTTGAGGCGCGAGCGGTCGGCGTTGGTCGCAAAGGCTTCAGCACATCGCTCAACGGAGGATATCCTCACCAACCCTCGAATAATCCCTCAAGAGTCTTGCACGCTTGTGTGCGACGCGCAGGCCAAAGCCGGGATGTCCTCAGTTCTGCAGATGCTATGGTGGCCGGTGCAGGCTCCCGCACCCACTAAAGTAGTACAATCGCCGTCCTGGCTTACCAGGGCGGCGATTTGTCCTTTGACGGTCAGATCATACTGACCCCGCTCCGGCAGCGGCGCGACCACGACCGTCTCGATCAACCGGCGCACCAGGTCGCGCGCCTCGGCCGCCGCTTCACTGTCGCTGCGGTGAAGCGCCTGGGCGAGGTCGCCCACCACGCGCCGATAGTGCTCGGCGATCCCGGGGTGCAGGGACACGGGCGAGGGGGGCGCTCATCAGCCGCCAGTTCCGCCTCCAACGTCATGCGCCGAGCTTCGAGGACGGCTAGCCTGTCCTTGATCGCTGCGCCGCTCAGCACGTCGTCGGCCACCTGGTCGATCAGCCGCTCCGACCGGCGCTTGGCTTCATCCAGTTCTGCTTCCAGCTTACTCCTCCGGCCCCGGATGTCCCGGTTGCGCTAATCCATTTCCAGTCGCGCCTCCTCCATGGCGGAGGCGACGATGTCCGGCGCCAGCAGGCGATCCCTGAGGGCCGCCAGGACTCAGTCGGCGATGTCGGCGCCCTTGACACCGTGCCCGTTGTCGCAAGCGGCCGACGGCGTTACTAGAGAAAAATCGCCGTTTATGCCGTGGAAACAGCATCTTAGGGTGGGCGTGTCGACGTGCTCACCCACCGAGATCCAGAATTTGTATGGCGACGAAACTGCCCAGGATCACCGGCCATGTTCAGCCGAAGGCAAAAGCTCGGCTAAGCGAGGTTCCCGCACAACTGGCAGGCCTATCGGGCAGATTCTCGACGTGGCCATCGAGAACCTATCTGTCGATCGAAAAGACTGGGTAGCCCAGCAGGCCGGCTATCAGACCATGTTGGCCGTGGCGCTCCTTACGGCACTGGCGAGAAAGCAGTTGGGCAATGATCAGTTGGCGCAGGTTCGCGACCTCGCAGCCCAGGCCGCTCTTCACGTATTCGGCCCTCTCAGGGAGGGGCCGTTCGATATCCCGCTCGGGCTTCCCATGGATGAGAGATCGGCGACCATATTCATGGCCTTCCTCGCCGATGATGATCGGTGAACGATTGGGTCATCTGGGGCGCTCGAACGAGGAACCCTCACCGTATCGAACGATAGATCGCGCCTGAGACCCGTGTTGAGTTGACGTTGGACCGTGAACTCGGCGGGCGATAAAGGCGCAGGGATCTCTGAGGCAGTTGGAAGGGAAGCCTGGGGCCAACGAGCCCGTCCAAGCGACGCTTATGGATTCGATGACAAGTCTATTCCAGAGCGAGGACCTAGGAGGTCTTTATCGGCGTGGTCGGCCCCCGAACGAGGCCATTTTAGACCGTAGGGATCGATGCAGGTCTAGAATGGAGGGCGGAGTGGTAGGTTAAAGTGACGACCAGCCCTGCCTTTCGCTTGCGATTCCAAAAATGAAAATCGGCCTCCTGAGCCTTGGCCATGCTGGCGACGATGGAAAGGCCAAGGCCTGATCCGGTTGCTTTTCGGGAAGCGCGCCCGCGGAAGAAGCGTTCGGATAGCTGGGGCAGGTCCGCGTCGGCGACGCCGGGGCCGTGATCCCAGACGGTGATACAGACCTTCTTCCCGCGCCATGTGACATGAACGAATATGGGGGGGCTGCCGTAACGCGCGGCGTTGTCCAGCAGGTTGGTCACCTGTTCGACGATCAGGCTCGCGTCGCCGCGCACGGGGATGACGCCATCGGGCATTCGCAAGTGAATGCCGGAAGCTTGGACCGAGCCGCGCATGCTTTCGACGGTGCAGCGTACAGCGCGTCCCAGATCGGCGTAGTTTGTTCCCGGCAGGCTGTCCGCTCGAGCGGTGGACAGAAGTTGGTGGGTCAGGCGCGTCATAGCCGCGATCGCTTCCTGAGAATCGCGGAGCAGGCGCTGGTCCGTCTTTGTCCAGGGGCGTCGTGAATTCGCCAGCAGATCCAGATTGGCGGCCACGACCGTGAGCGGCGTTCTGAGCTGGTGGGAGGCATCGGCCGAGAAGCGCTGCATACCCGACGCCGAGCGCTCCAAACTGGCCAGAAGGGTGTTGAAGGCGGAAAGGGCTGAGGCCAGTTCTCGTGGGGCGAGGTTGATCGCCGCTGGCGCGAAATCATTAGCACCTGCGGCAGATCTTGATGTCAGCTCTTGCGTCAAGCGCTTTAGAGAGTGGAGCCCCCACTGGATTGCGGGCCAGATCAGAAACGCGGCGAGTACGACGAGAAGCCCGGGCAGCAGCAGCAGACTGACGTTGAGCTCACGAACACTGGCCTGTCGTGAATCCAAGGTTTGCGCCACTGACACTACGACCGGCGACGGTTGACCCGGAATTTCGATCGCTTGCTGCGCCATCCGGACGGGGAGGCCGCGTACTGTCAGATTGCCGAAGGTTGGTTCGCCGGCACTCGTCGCGGGCAGGATGGGAAGCTCATCGTAACCCGTGATCAGGTGATCACCTTCACGCACGCTGTAGAAGACAGCGTCCCGTTCGGGGCTGTCTAGCAGGGCCAGGGACCAGGGTGAGACGTCCACCGTGACCTGCGCATCCTTAACAGATACGGTCTCGAGTATGGCCTGCATGGCGCCAGCCAGAAGGCGGTCGGAGGTGCGCTCCACGACGCGATGGGCTGTCCATGAACCAGCCGCAAGCAGCAGCAGGGCCACCAGAGTAAGCGGAGCGATCTGGGCGATGAACAGCCGGTTGAGCAGGCTGTGGGGCTGAGGCGTCTTTTGCTTGGTCACGGATCCAGCCGGTAGCCGCGTCCGCGTATGTTGGTGATCGAGGGACCGTCGGGCTGAAGCTTGCGCCGTAGGCGGCCGACATGGATCTCAAGCGCGTTGAGGGAGGTTGTTTCGTCCTGATGGAAGACTTCGGCGGCCAACATGTCGCGTTCGACAACCTGCCCGATCCGGGAAAGCAGGACGCGAAGAGCCGCCCATTCGCGCGGGCGCAGCTCCAGTTCGCGGTCGCCGACGCGCGCTCGTCCAGCGTCCCAATCGCAAGTAAGCGCGCCGATGGTCACAGCGCCTCCGGCCTGGCCACGGTTGCGGCGGGCAACGGCGCGGACACGAGCGACCAGTTCGGGCGGGGCGAAAGGCTTGACCAGGTAATCGTCAGCGCCGAGCTCCAGCCCTGCTACCCTGTCGCTGACCGCATCGCGGGCGGTCAACATCAGGATGGGGGTTATCGAGCCGCGTCCGCGAAGGACTGTCAGGATTTCAAAACCGTCGATGTCGGGCAGGCCGATATCAAGAATCAGGGCGTCGAAATCGCCGACAGCCTCGAGCATGAGCGCTTCTTCACCCAGGTGTGTGCAGCGGGTCTGCATCCCCGCGCCGCGAAGACTGGCGGTCAGGGAGTGTTGCAACGCCTTGTCATCCTCAACGACCAGGACTCTCATGGCGCAGGGAATCGTCCGAGGGAGGGCGGGGACTGGGGGAGCATGTTGTGACCATAGCGGGAAAGCGGCGGCGGTGAAGGCGTCCTGGCTGTTCAGGGGCGTGATGGCGGCGCTTTGCCTGTTGGCGGGCTGCGGCGAGCCGCGGGACGGGGCGACGCCGTCGAGCATTCGCCGCGCTGCGCAAAAGGAAGGCGCGCTGCTAATCTATGCCAACACCAGTCTGATGGAGCCGTTGATCGAGGATTTCCGTCGCCGATACCCGGACATCACCGTCAGGTTGGAGGACATGAACTCCACGCTCATGGCTGAGCGGGTGGTGGCCGAGGCCGAGGGGGATCAACCCAAAGCGGACCTGGTTTGGAGCTCTGCCATGGATCTGCAGATCAAGATGGTCAACGACGGCTATGCCCAGCCCTATCGTTCGCCGCACCGAGGTGCCATGCCGGATGGCTCGGTTTGGCGTGATCAGGGATTCGGCGTCACCGCGGAGCCGATTGTCTTTGCCTATAATCGACGACTGCTGCCGCCGGACGCCGTGCCGCATAGCCATGCCGATCTGTTGCGGCTGTTGGACACCCGATTCGAGCTATTTTTCGGAAAAACGACGGTCTATGACGCCGAGCGCAGCGGCGTGGCTCTGATGCATTTGTCGGCGGACGCGCAGATCTATCCGAATGCGTGGCGGCTGATGGAGGGGTTGGGACGCACCCGTCCCAGGCTGGACACGTCGGGTGATCGCATGATGGGGCAGATCGCCTCTGGAAAGATGGTGCTGGCCTATAATGTGAACCAGTCTTTCGGAGAGAGCTGGGCGCTGCGCAGCCCTGACGTGGCGCTGGTTACGCCGTCTGACTATCATCTGTCAGTTTCGCGAGTGGCCTTCATTCCGCGCGTCGCGCCGCATCCGAATGCGGCGCGACTGTTCCTCGACTACCTATTGTCGCGCGAGGGGCAGCGCGGCATCGCGGCTCTCGGCATTCGGCCTGTCCGCGACGATGTCGGGGACAGGGTGCGGTCGACATCGCCGGGCGCCAGGCCCGTGCGCGTTGGGCCGGGGCTTTTGGCCAACCTGGATCGCTTGCGGCGCGAACGTCTGCTGAATCGCTGGAAACTGGCCATGGGAGACGCGCCGCGCGCGCCGATTGATCCCAAGGCGCCCTGATTGAGCTTTACCTGTGGATAAGTCTCGGCTGCTCCGGACGCCCCATTTCTGTCACCGCGCCGTCACCACATGGACGCCGACGGTTAGCGCCCGGCAGATCGGCGACTGATGCTCAGGCTGTTTGGTTGTAAATCGTCGTTATTTGATAAATTGTGCAATTATTTTGCACAGAGGCGCTGTTTGACAGCGTCAGTCGGTCCGATCTTACTGAGCATGCAGCGCGGGAGAGTTCGATCTCGCATCGACGCCGAAGGCGCAACCGCCCCGGAAACGCTCAGGCAAACGGACCGTGCTGCAGGATGAACGCTGGAGAGAAGGGCGCACCCGCCGGGGGCGCGCCCTCGCCGAAGGAGCAAGGACCCGCGGGTCTGAAACTCTCAGGCCCGATGACAGCGGGGGCGACCAATCGACGCCGTCAGAGCGTCAGTCACCGGGCTTCCCCTGGGGAGGGGCGCCGCCGTCTCACGATTAGGATTCGTCTTGTCCAGATTTAGTCTCCACCTGACCGGCTGCTGTAGTGCTGTCGCCCTTCTGGCCTGTGCCGGCGGCGCGATCGCTCAGACACAGGACGAAGAGTCCGCCGGAAGCCCTACGACCATCGACGAAATCGTCGTTACCGCATCGCGGATCGACCGCGCCGGCTTTACCGCGCCGACCCCGACCGTTCGCCTGACGGCGGAAGATCTGTCAGTCGGCGCGCGCCAGAACGTCGCGGCCGCCCTGAATGACATGCCGCAGTTCCGCGCCACCCAGTCGCCCCAGACGACCAGCACCAATACGGGGGCTGGCGGCGCGCCGGTTGACCTGCGTGGTCTGGGCGTCAGCCGCACTCTGGTCCTGATCGACGGTCGCCGTGTCTCAAGCGAGAACGATCTGAACTCGATCCCGACCGTGCTGATCAAGAGCGCTGATGTTGTGACCGGCGGCGCCTCGGCCGCCTGGGGGTCGGGCGCTGTGGCCGGCGTCGTCAACGTCTCGCTGGACCGCAAGTTCGAGGGCGGCAAGCTGGGGGCTGAATACGGCATCTCCTCCTTTGATGATGCGGAGCAGGTGCGCTTCGAAGGCGCCTATGGTCGCCGTGTTCTGGACGGTCGCGGTCACGTCGTGATCGGTGGCGAGTATCTGGACAACGAGGGGGTCATCCCGCGCGCCTCGCGTCCTAATGTCGGTCGCTGGTCGCAGGTTTCGACCGGCGACGGCACGGGCAACTTCATCAACGTGCCGGACGTCGGCTTCTCGAACGCAGCCTATGGCGGCCTGATCATGTCGGGGGTGCTTAAGGGCAAGGCCTTCAACCCGGACGGTTCGCTGCGCGACTTTGACTATGGCAAGGTTGTCGGCACCTCAAGCGTGGGCGGCGAGGGTCCGTCCAACGACGACATCAGCCCGTTGGTGACGCCGCAGCAGCGCTACGCCACCCTGGCCAGCTTCACCTACGATATCCAGGACAACCTGCGCTTCACCGCAGACGTGCGCCACTCGAAGATGTGGAACACCTATACCTGGTTCGGTGATCACGACCGTGGCAACCTGATCGTCAAGCGCGACAACGCCTTCCTGCCGGGCGCCGTCGGCGCGGCCATGGATGCGGCGGGCGAAACGACCCTGACGATGGGTCGTTTCAACTCGGACATCAACTTCCCCACCATCGACTTTGAGCGCGTTACGACCCAGGCCACGCTGGCTCTGGACGGCGAGTTCGGCGACAGCTGGCGCTGGGGCGCCTATTACAGCCACGGTGAGTTCAACAACGACATCGACACTCCGGGCTTCATTCTGAAGAATGAGTGGGCCAAGGCCGTAGACTCGGTGATCAACCCAGCCACCGGCCAGGCGATCTGCCGTGACGCCCTGACCAATCCGAACAGCACCTGCGTGCCGATCAATCTGTTCGGTCTGGGGGCTCCGTCGCAGGCCGCTGTTGACTATGTCACCGGCACGCCGATGCAACGTTCGACGACCAAGCTGGACAGCGTGGGCTTCAGCCTGCGCGGCGAGCCCTTCAGCCTGCCGGCCGGTGATGTCTCGGTCGCCTTTGGTTTTGAGGCCCGCAAGGAATCCATCGACCAGACCGTGGGTGAGCTGGACGCCGCCAAGGCCTTCCGCTCGTTCAGCTTCTCGGCCATGTCGGGTGAGTTTACGGTCAAGGAAGCCTTTGCGGAGGTCCTGCTGCCGGTGATCAAGGATGTGCCGGTCTTCAACGACCTGCAGATCAACGCCGCTGCCCGCATCTCGGAATATGACACCACGGGTTCGATCTGGTCGTGGAAGGTGGGCGCCACCAACGAGTTCTTCCCCGGCTTCCGTGGTCGTATCACCCAGTCGCGCGATATCCGTTCGGCCAACTTGAGTGAGCTCTATACCCAGACCACCACGGGCTACAACAACATCAATGACCCGGTGAAAAACGCCACGGTTTATGTTCTGAACAATGGCGGCGGAAACCCGAATCTGGTGCCGGAAACAGCGGACACGCTGACGCTGGGCTTCACCTACTCGCCGCCGTCGGTGCCCGGTCTGAACATGTCGCTCGACTATTACAGCATCAAGATCGACGACGTGATCACCACCATCGCGCCGCAGGATCTGGTGACCCGCTGCTTCAACGGGAACAAGGCCCTGTGCGACAAGGTTGAACGCGATGCCGCCGGTGACCTAGTGCGCACCATGTCGACCTTCCTCAATCTGGCCGAGTACAAGACCGATGGGGTCGACGCCGAGGTTTCCTACACCGCGCCGCTGGACCGCTTCTTCGCCGATGCTTCGGGGCGCATCAACCTGCGTCTGGTCGGCACCTGGACCAACAGCCTGACCACCAATGATGGCGTGACCGAGATCCAGTACGTCGGCTCTCAGGGCTATTCCTTCGGACTGGGCGTGCCCGAACTGCGCCTGAACGCCTCGGCAGGCTGGAAGGGCGAAGTCTTCAGCGCCAACCTGCGCGCCCGTTACCTGTCGGATGGCCAGTACAACTCGACCATCAAGATCGTGAACAATGACATCGACGCCTACACCTACTTCGACCTGGGCGTCACGGCCGATATGACGCGCTTCGGCGCAAATGGCGTGGAGCTCTACGCCAATGCGACCAACCTGTTCGACAAGGATCCGCCCGAGGGCTCGCTCTTCTCGCCCTATTACGATGTGATCGGCCGCTATGTCACGGTTGGAGCACGGTACCGCTTCTAGTTCTAGTTCTGGTTCCGTGTTCCCGTCGCCGGCTCCGCCCCCATCGTTCGCGATATGGAGCCGGCGACACCCTCCCTCATGATCGAGGGTCTCTTTTGAGAGGGTGTTACCCTATGATTTCCCGCGTTTCTCTGATGGCGCTGAGCCTGGCCTTGTGTGCCGCGCCCGCCGTCGCTGAAATTCCCAAACCGGCCGCTATCGTGGCCGATGGTCTGCCTGCGGTTCCCGACGAACTGGCGGCGGCGACCTTGCCCTATCTTCAGAGCCGCCGCGCCGCCTTCGTCGGCTGGAACGCGGCGGATCGCTCGATGCTGATCAAGACCCGTTTCGGCGCTACGGACCAGATCCACGTGGTCGGCGCCCCTGACGGCGCCCGCCGCCAGATCAGCTTTGAAGCCGAGCCGGTCATGGCCGGCGCGCCGTCGCCCTCTGGCGATGTCCTGCTGGTCCAGAAGGACAACGGCGGGGACGAATTCTATCAACTCTATACCCTAGCCAATGGACGCCTGACGCGCGTCACCGACGGCAAGAGCCGCAACTGGTTCGGCGCCTGGAGCCCGGACGGCAAGCGGGTCGGCTATGCCTCGTCGCGTCGCAACGGCGCGGACATGGATCTCTATGTCGTTGATCCGCGCGATCCATCGACCGACCGACTGGTCGCTCAGGTGTCCGGCGGCGGCTGGAACATCGCCGACTTCTCGGCCGACGGCGCGAAGGCCCTGGTGCTCAACCGGATGTCGATCAATCATGCGGCTGTCTATGAGCTGGACCTCGCCAGCGGTCGCATGGCGCCGCTGACCGATCCCGAGGCTCAGGTCTCCTATGTCGATCCGCAATATGCGCCGAACGGTGCAATATGGGCGGCTTCGAATAAGGGCTCGGACTTCCTGCGTCTTGGCCGCATCGAGGGCGGGGACTTCCGTCCGGTTTCGACTGAGGCGCGCTGGGACGTCAGCGACTACGCCATTGCTCCGGACGGCAGCTTCATCGCCTATGCCATCAACGAAGCCGGGGCCTCCAAGCTGCGGGTTCTCGACGTGGCGAGCGGTGCGGTGCGTCCGGTGACCGGCCTGCCTAACGGCGTCATTCCCTACAGCATCGGCGCCACCATCGACATCGCGCCCTGGGGCACGATCGGTCTCAGTCTGTCGTCGGCGCGCGTGGCGGGTGACGCCTTCTCGGTCGACCCCGAGACCCTAGCCGTGACCCAGTGGACGCACAGTGAAACGGGCGGCCTGGACCCTAACGTCAATGTTGAGCCGACCCTGGTCGAGGTGAAGAGCTTTGACGGCGAGACGGTGTCCGGTTTCCTCTATCAGCCCGACCCGGCCAAGTTCCCCGGCAAGCGCCCGCTGATCGTCGACATCCACGGTGGTCCGGAAGGCCAGACGCGCCCCGACTTCCTCGGCTCGCAGAACTATCTGCTGAACGAGCTGGGCGTGGCGATCTTCTTCCCCAATGTGCGAGGCTCGTCGGGCTACGGCACGCGGTTCGTCAACCTCGACAACGGGCCTTTCCAGCGCGAGAACTCGGTGAAGGACATCGGCGCCTTTCTCGACAATCTGGAGAAGAATCCGAGCCTGGACGCCGACCGTTTCGCGGTCACCGGCGTCTCCTACGGCGGCTATATGTGCTACGCGACGGCGGTCCACTACAGCGACCGGTTGAAGGGGGCGAACTGCTACGTCGCCATCTCCAACTTTGTGACCTTCCTGGAGAACACCCAGTCCTATCGTCGCGACCTTCGTCGCGTTGAATACGGCGACGAACGCGACGCCGCCCAACGCGCCCAACTTCAAGCCATCTCGCCGCTGACCAGCGTCGACAAGATCGCCATTCCGCTGCTGGTGGCCACGGGCGGCAATGACCCGCGCGTGCCGGCGTCCGAGGCCGATCAGATCGTCGCGGCCGTCCGCGCCAACGGCGGCACGGCATGGCACCTTCTCGCCGAGAACGAGGGCCACGGTTTCCACAAGAAGGAAAACGAGGACTACTACTTCTGGACGAGTCTGCAGTTCTGGAAACAGACGCTTCTGGCCGACGCGCCGCGCTGATCGCGGCGCGCTTACGGGGGCCGGTCTGACCGGCCCCTTTTTCTTTCCGGGTAATTTGAGATGCGTTTGAAACTCGCCGCCTCGCTGGCGGCGTCCGCGATCATGCTTGCCGCCGGTGCGGTCATGGCTGAGCCGGTGGCAACGGATCACCATGTCCACGTCCATTCGCCCGTGATCCTGGACTTCCTGCCGGACTATTGCAGCAGCCTGGGCCGGATCAGCGCCTGTCCCGAGGCCTTCACCCGGCCCCTGACCGTCGATGACCTGTTGACCGACATGGATGCGGCGGGGGTGCAGCGGGCCTTTCTGATGTCGACGGCCTATCTGGCCGAGAGTCCGATGATGGTCCCGGCGCGCCCCGATGCCCCGGACCTGATCCGGGCGGCTAATGATTTCACCGTCGGTCTGGCGCGCAGCCATCCTGATCGGTTGACCGCCTTCATAGGGGTCAACCCGCTGACGCCGACGGCCCTGTCGGAAATCGCGCGCTGGGCGGAGGACCCGTTCGCCACTGGGGTTAAGCTGCATCTGACCAACTCCGACGTCGATCTGCGTGATCCGGTCGATGTGGCGGCGCTGGCGGGGGTCTTCCGGGCCGCATCGGCCCATGGGAAGATCATCATGATCCACATGCGGACGCGGGCCGAGGATTACGGCGCGCAGGATGTCCGCATCTTCCTTGAGCAGGTCTTGCCGCAGGCGCACGGCGCGCCGGTCATGATCGCTCACTCGGGCGGCTGGGGCGGACTGGACGACAATACCTGGGCCGCGATGACGGCCTTCGCCGAAGCCCTTGAACAGAATCCGGAAGCCAGCAAGGGTCTGTATTTTGACCTAGCTCAGGTGTTCGACGTAGGCACCTCGGACGAGGATCTGGCGCGACTGGTTGCTCTGATCCGCCGCATCGGGATCGAGCGGTTCGTGATCGGTTCGGACTGGCCCTTTTCGGGTCCGTTGGACGGCTATCTGAATGGTGCTTTTGCGCGGCTGCCACTGACTACTGTGGAACAAACGGTGGTCCGGCACGCGAACGCGGAGTTTGCCTCCCATGGGGTGCGTTCGCGTGAAGGAGCGTGAGGAACCAGGGGCACGACGGTTGGGTCGGAATGTCGCGTATCTGGTCAGGTGCCAATGTCGGTTCATGGCGCAGTGCGGACTAGCCTAGTCCCATTGGGACCCTAGTCAGGAGCTGCCGATGTCGTTTTTGATCTCTGTGCTCGGCCTGACGACAGTCGCCTTCCTGGCGGCCGGCAGCCCCGAACCGGCGCCGGCCGTCGTCGCGGCGGAGCCGGCGGCGTTGCCACAGGTCGACATGGCGAACGCTTAGCAGTTCGCAGCTGACGGCGGAGAGGTGCGCCTCTGACGTTCGCGCGCGACGGTTCCACGACCGTCAGCGGCACCGTCACGGGCGAGAAGGCGCCTGTCTACGCGGTGCCGGTCGCGGCCGGCCAGACCCTGGCCGTGACTTGTCGTGCTGAGCGTCTGAACGATCTGGTGGATCGCATTCGCGCGGTAGGCGGTCAGGCCCAGGCCCAGGCCCAGGCCCAGGCCCAGGCCCAGGCCCAGGCAGTGGCGGCGGACGGCGGGCAGGCGCCTTACGTCGTCGCCAGCCGCTTCACGGTCTTGGCCAGGCTCCAGCGGTGGACTTCGCTGGGACCGTCATAGATGCGGAAGGCGCGGACCTCGCGGAAGATCTGCTCGACCACGGTATCGCCCGAGACGCCGGTTCCGCCCATGACCTGGACGCAGCGGTCGGCGATGGCGAACAGGGCCTCGGATACGGCGACCTTGGTCATGGAGCTTTCGGTCGTGCCGAGCGCGCCGGTGTCGAGAACGCACGCGCACCAGTCGATCATCAACTCGGTCTGCTTCAGCGCGATCAGATTGTCGGCCAGCATGAAGCCGACGCCTTCGTGGTCGATCAACGGCTTACCGAAGGCGTGGCGCTTCACGGCATAGGCCGAGGCGATCTCATGGGCGCGACGGCAGGCGCCCAGCCAGCGCATGCAGTGGCTGAGCCGCGCCGGGCTGAGGCGGACCTGGGCGTAGCGGAAGCCTTCGTGCGGCGCGCCGAGAATCTGATCGGAAGAGACGGCTAGGTTGTCCAGGGCGACAATGGAATGGCCGCCGGGCATGGAGGAATCGATCGTCTCCATCACGCGCTCGACCCGCACGGCGGGGTCAGGCAGGTCGACCAAGAACATGGTGGCGGCGATTTTGCCGTCGCCGGCGTCGGTGCGGGCCATGACGATGCCGACGGCGGCGCCGACCGCGCCGGTGATGAAGGCCTTGCGCCCGTTGATGATCCAGCGGTCGCCGTCTTGAATGGCGACGGTCTTGAGCATGGAGGGGTCGGCGCCGGCGCCGTCGTCCTCGGCCGGCTCGGTCATGAAGAAGGCCGAGCGGGCTTCGCCGCCGATCAGGGGATCGAGGAAGCGGCGCTTCTGGGCGGCGTCGGCGACTTGGCCCAGCAGGTACATATTGCCTTCGTCCGGGGCCATGACGTTGAGGGCGATGGGGCCGAGCGGCGACAGGCCCGAGGCCTGCAGCACCAGAGCCGTGGCGCGCTGCGACAGGTGCGCGCCCTCCGCGCCGATGTGGGGCGTCAACAGTCCGGCCGCGCGCGCCAGCCCTCTCAACTCGGCGACGAGTTCGTCGGTCGGGCCGTGCGAGGTGGCGCGCGGGTCTTTCTCATAGGGAATGACGACATCGCGAACGAAACGCTCGACGCGTTCGGCGATGGCGCGGCCCTGTTCGAGATCATTCTGGCTCACGAGGTCGTCTCCGTCTGGGCCCAGGCGAGGGCGGCGAGTTCGGGCAGGTTGTCGGCCATGGTCTGGGCGTGGACGGATGAGGCGGTGCCGCGTGCGATCCGTCCCTTGATGCCGTGGAAGATGGCAGCCAGCCGGAACATGTTGAACGCCATGTAGAAGCGCAGGTCCTGAGGCGAGGGCGGCGCGCGCCCGACGCGCTCGCAATAGGCGGCCAGGTAGTCGGTCTCGGAAGGGATGCCGAGGGTTTTCAGGTCGGCGCCGGCGAAGCCGCCGATCATGTGGGGCGGCAGGCGATACATCATCAGGTGATAGGTGAAGTCGCCCAAGGGGTGGCCCAGGGTCGACAGCTCCCAGTCAAGCAGGGCGCGCACCTCGGCCCGGTCGGGCGCGAAGACGGCGTTGTCGGCGCGGAAGTCGCCATGAACCACGGAAACGGCGCCGTCGTCCGGCGGGGCGTGCTCGGGCAGCCAGGCGACGAGGCGGTCCATGTTCGGATCGCGTCCGGCCAGGTCATCTTCCAGATACTGACGAGACCAGCGTGCGATCTGACGGGCGAAGAAGTTCCCTGGTCGGCCGTAGTCCTCAAGGCCGAGGGCGACTGCATCCAGGACGTGCAATCGGGCGATCGTCGCATTCAGGGCGTCGAAGTGGGCGGCGCGGTCCTGGGGCGTCAGGTCCGGCAGGGTGGGGGACCAGAAGATGCGACCCTCGACCATCTCCATCAGATAGAAGGGCGAGCCTATGACGGTCTCGTCCTCGCACAGGGCCAGGGGCGCGGGCACGGGGAATTCCGCCTGGCGCAGCGCCGAGAGCACTCTGAACTCGCGCTCGACCGCATGGGCGCCCTTCAGCACGGCGCCGGCCGGTTTGCGACGCAGGACGAAGACCCCTGCGGTCGTATTCAAGCGATAGGTCGGATTGGACTGGCCGCCGTTGAACTGGCGGACCGCCTTGAGTGCGCCCGCAGCCGGAACGTGACGTTGCAGCCAGTCGGTCAACCGATCCAGCGGCAGTTCATGGCCGGGGCGGATCGGACCGGCGCCTTCGAAAGCGGCTTGTCGGGGCATGGTGGATACTCGATCTGAGCAGACGGTGAGAGCGTATTGAAAAAATACGCGCCTGTAACTTGCGTAAATAGACCAAAAGCGCGAGGGTTCGTCCAGAGCCAGGAGACGAGCCATGCAGATCGAGCGTTTGTCGCCCATCGTCGCGACCCTCAAGCCCAGCAACCACCCCTATCTGAGCGGGCCGTGGACCCCTCAGCATGAGGAGGTGAACGCCTTCGATCTGGAGGTGATCGAGGGCGCGATCCCGGCGGATATCGACGGCGTCTACATCCGCAACACCGAGAACCAGGTGCACACGCCGCTGGGCCGCCACCATCCGTTCGACGGCGACGGGATGCTGCATCAGATCAGCTTTCGGAACGGCAAGGCGGACTATCGCAACCGCTTTGTGCGGGGGCGCTGCTTCGAGGCCGAACAGCAGGCGGGCGAGAGCCTGTGGGGCGGGATGATGGACGGGCCGAACGTGTCGAAGCGTCCCGGCTTCGGCGCCCACGGCGGCATCAAGGATTCGGCCAGCACCGATGTGGTGGTCCATGCGGGCAAGGCGCTGGCGACCTTCTACCAGTGCGGCGAGGCCTATCAACTGGACCCCAACACCCTGGAAGATGAAGGCGTCGCGTCCTGGGCGCCGCTGGACGGGGTGTCGGCCCATGCGCGGGTGGATGAACGGACCGGCGAGCTGCTGTTCTTCAACTACTCCAAGCACGCGCCCTACATGTATTACGGCGTGGTCGCGCCGGATGGGCGGCGGACGCACTACACGCCGATCCCCTTGCCGGGCGCGCGCCTGCCGCACGACATGATCTTCAGCGAGAACTACACAATTTTGAACGACTTCCCCCTGTTCTGGGACGAGAAGGCGTTGAAGGCGGGGTATCATGCGGTTCGCTATCGCCCCGACATGCCGTCGCGCTTCGCCGTCATTCCCCGCTATGGGACGACCGAGGACATCCGCTGGTTCGAGGCGGCGCCGACCTATGTGCTGCACTTCCTCAACGCCTATGAGGAAGGCGACGAGATCATCATGGACGGCTATTTCCAGGAAAAACCGATGCCGGACCCCTTGGGCGATCTGCCCGAGATCTACGCCGAGCACGCGCACATGATGGCCTTTGTCGATGAGAACAGCTTCCGGCCCAAACTGCACCGCTGGCGCTTCAACCTGAGGGACGGCACGACGAAGGAAGAGCGGCTGGACGACCGCCTGGTCGAGTTCGGCACCATCAATCAGCAGTACGCCGGCCAGCCCTATCGTTACGCCTACAGCACCACGACTAAGCCGGGCTGGTTCCTGTTCAACGGCTTCATCAAGCACGACCTGAGCACTGGCGAGTCCTGGACCGTGAACCTGCCCGACGGGCGCTACGCCAGCGAGGCGCCGTTTGCGCCGCGCATCGGGGCGAAGGACGAGGACGACGGCTATCTGGTCAGCTTCATCATCGATGAGAACGCGGGCCGGTCGGAGTGCGTGCTGATCGATTGCAAGCGGTTCGACGAAGGGCCGGTCTGCCGCATCGCCCTGCCGCACAAGATCAGTTCAGGCACTCATGCCTGCTGGGCCGACCGCCGCTTCCTGAACGCCGGGGCGGCTTGACCGGCCAGGGCGCCTTCATCATGCTTTCATTAGCAGACCTTGTTGAGGCGGCGATCGGGAGGGGGCGATGACGGCTTTGGAGCAGGCGGCGGCGGGCGCGGCTTCTGAAATGGAGACCTGGCGAGCGGCATTGTTCCGCGATGCGGGCCTGATGCCGGTCGATCTGGAGGTGAGGCGCGAGTTGGACGGGGCGATGGTGATGCGCTCGCGTATTCCTCTGGCCGCCCATGACTGGAACCTGCCGCGCGCCTTCGCTGCGATGGCGGCGCACGAGGGGGGAAAGATCGCCCTGGCGCGTCGCGATCCGGCCCAAGGCGGCGCCTGGGCGGAGCAGAGCTATGCCGAGTTGAAGGCCCGTATGGACGCCGTGACCCAGTGGCTGCTGGATCATCCGCAGCACACGGGCGGGCCGCTGATGATGATGGGCGCCAACAGCCCGGTCATGGCGGCCTTCCTGTTCGGAGCCCTGGGGGCGGGCGTGCCGACGGCGCCGGTCAGCGCTCACTACGCCATGCTGGGCGGCGACCTGGGGCGGCTGAGCCATGTCGTCCGCAGCCTGAAGCCGTCGATCCTGCTGATCGAGGACGCCCGAATGGCCGCCGCCGCGATCGACGCCCTGGACCTGGGCGACGCCGTCGTCATCACCGCGACGCCCGAGGCGTTGACGCGGTCCAGCCTGCCTCTGGCCGAGGTGATGGCGACGCGGCCCACGCCCGCAGTCGCGGCCAGCATCGAGAAGCTGAAGCCCGATCAGGTCGCCCAGTTCATGATGACGTCCGGCTCGACAGGCCTGCCCAAGGTCGTGCCGCTGAGCCTGCGCTCCATCGCCGCCAACACGGCCCAGGCGGCCCAGGTGATCGGCGAGGACTACGCCTGGTCCGGCGACCTGCTGGGCTGGATGCCGTGGAACCATGTGGCCGGGGCGGCGGTGCTGAGGGCGGTGCTGCTGGCGGGCGGCGCCTTCTATATTGACGACGGCAAGCCCATGCCGGGCCTGTTCGAGGCGTCGATCCGCAATCTGCGCGAACGGCCGGTCCGCTACTACGTCAACGTGCCCACCGGCTACGCCATGCTGGCCAACACGCTGGAGGCGGACGCGGACCTGCGCCGGACCTTCTTCTCGGACCTGCGGGTCATGGTGTTCGGCGGCGCGGCTCTGAATCAGTCGGTCAGCGATCGGATACAGGCCATGGCGGTGGCCGAGACCGGCCATCGCATCATGCTGACCTCGGCCTATGGCGCGACCGAAACCACGGCGGGCTTCATGGTGGTGCACCAGTACACCGATCGTCTGGGGCTGGGCCTGCCGGTGCCGGGTGTCGAGGTGAAGCTGGTCCCGCATGACGCCGACAGGTTCGAGGTGCGGGTGCGCGGCCCGAACGTCATGGACGGCTATCATGGTGACGCGGCGCGGACGGCTGAGGCTTTCGACGCTGAGGGCTATTACCGCATGGGCGATCTGGCGACCCTGACGGATCGAGACGACCCGACCCAGGGCGTCTTCTTTGCAGGGCGATTGGCGGATCAGTTCAAGCTGTCGACGGGATCCTGGGTGTTCGGAGCCCAGATGCGCGAAGCCGCCTTGCAGGCCCTGGCGCCCCTGGCCGCCGAGGTGGTGCTGTGCGACGATAACCGGCCCTGGTTGGGTGTTCTGGCCTGGCCTTCGCCCGCCGGGATCAAGGCCGTGCTGGACATGGAGGCGGGCGAGGCCCTGATGTCGGGCGCGCTGGCCCTGGCTGTGCGCGAGCGCCTGGCCGCGCACAACGCCTCGGCCCACGGCGCCAGCGCCCGCATCGCTCGCCTGGCCTTCCTGACCACGCCGCCCGATCCGAACGCTCATGAGGTGTCTGACAAGGCGACGATCAACCGTCGCGCCGTCATCGACAACCGCATGGCCCAGGTCGAGGCCCTTTACGCCGAGCCTGCCGGGCCGGGCGTCATCGTCGCCTGAAACAGGGAGAATATCCGATGGTCTATATCCTGGGCGGCTGGCAGTCCGACTTCAAACGCAACTGGGCCCGTGAGGGGCTGGAGATCGGCGACGGCTTCGCCGAGGCCCTGCATGGCGGCCTCGACGCCGTGGCCATGGCGCCGGACGAGATCGAGGTCGGCCATGTCGGCAATTTCGTCGGCGACCTGTTCTCGGGCCAAGGGCAGCTGGGCGGCTTCTTCGCCATGGTGGAACCGGGATTCGACGGCCTGCCGACCTCGCGCCACGAAGCGGCCTGCGCCTCGGGCAGCATCGCCCTCTTGGCGGCGATGGCGGACATCGAGTCCGGCCGCTACGGAACCGCCGCCGTCCTGGGGCTGGAGATGATGCGCAATGTGCCGGGCGAGACGGGCGCGGCCTATCTGGGCGCAGCCGCCTGGGTCGGGCATGAGTATCAGGGCGCGCGCTATGCCTGGCCGCGCGCCTTCTCGGAACTGACCGACGAATACGACCGCCGCTATGGCATCGACGAGGCCCACCTGCGCCGCATCTCGGCTATCAATTTCGCCAACGCCAAGCTGAACCCCAAGGCCCAGACGCGTGACTATGTCTTCAATGACGCCAGCTTCTCGGCCGACGACGAAGCCAATCCGGTGATCGAGGGGCGGGTGCGCAAGAGCGACTGCGGCCAGGTGACGGACGGCGCGGCCATGGTGGTCCTGGCCTCGGCTGAGCGCGCGGCGGCCTATGCCCGCCGACGCGGCGTTCCGCTGGAAAGCCTGCCGCGCATCAAGGGCTGGGGGCATCGCTCGGGGCCGATCAGCTATCAGCGCAAGGTCGAGGCCAGCGCTGATGCCGACTACGTTTTCCCGCAGGTCAAACGCGCCATCGACGAGGCGCGGGCGCGGGCGGGTCTGTCGCTGGACGGGATCGATGCGGTGGAGACGCACGACTGCTTCGCCATGACCGAATACATGGCCATCGACCACCTGGGCCTGACCGCGCCGGGCGAGAGCTGGAAGGCGATCGAGGCGGGGGACATCGAGGTCGGCGGGCGACTGCCGATCAACCCGTCGGGGGGGCTGATCGGCTGCGGCCATCCGGTCGGCGCGACCGGGGTGCGCATGGCGCTGGACGCCTTCCGCCAGACGACCGGAACGGCGGGCGGCTGTCAGGTTGAGGGGGCGAACAACGTCCAGACCCTGAACATCGGCGGCTCGACCACCACGACGGTCAGTCTGGTGATCGGCCGCGACTGAGGGATTTCAGCCTTCCTGACGCCGGGTGCGGATGGCGATGGCGGCCGAGCCGTGGGCGATGGTCAGGCCGTCGGGCGTCGAGATGGTCACATCAGCCACCACCTTGCGCGGGTCGGCGTAGACCGCACGCCCCTCGGCGATCAGCCGCCCGCAGCCGATGGGCGCGGCGTTGAGGAAGCGCATCGACAGGTCGGTGGACAGTAGGAACTCGCCCGGCTTGAGCAGGGTCATGGCCGCGCCGCCGCCGACGATGTCAACCAGGGCCGCTGTCACCCCGCCGTGGACCAGGCCGACGAAGTTGGAGTGGCCGGGGTCGATGTCGCACTCAACCCGCATGTGACCCTCGGCCACGTCTACCGGACGCGCGGCCAGACGGTTGACGAAACCGCCCGGCCAGACCGTTTCGATCCAGCGCCGCGCGAGCTCCAGTCCGCTTTGCGCGGGATCGAGAGCGAAGGCGGGCGGCTGGATCATCTGCGGCGATCCGCTCATGCAGCGGCGCTCCGGGGCGCGTTCAACCCGGCGAAGCGGGCGGCGGCGGCGCGGTATTCGGCCTCCAGCCGGTCCACGACGACAGCGGTCGGCTCGATGGCGTTGACCTTCTGCAGACCCTGGCCGGCGGCCCAGATGTCGCGCCAGCGCTTGTGCGCCGCGTCGCCGGAATAGTCGCGGGTGATCGGACCGCCAAGCGTATCCGGATCCATGCCCGCCGCACGCAGGCTGGGCTTCAGCCAGGAGGCGGGCGTGCCGGTGATGGCCGAGGAGACGAGCAGGTCGTCGGGGCCGCTGTCGACGATCATCTGCTTGTAGGGATCCTGCGCCCGGCTTTCAGCCGCAGCCAGGAAGCGGGTGCCCATGTAGACCATGTCGGCGCCCGCCGCGATCGCGCCGGCCACGCCCGCGCCGTCGGCGATGCCGCCGCCGATGGTCAGCCAGCCGTCGAAGAACTCGCGCACCGCGGAGACGAAGGCGAAGGGCGACAGGTGGCCGGTGTGGCCGCCCGCGCCGGCGCTGATGCAGGCCAGGCCGTCGACGCCCGCATCGGCCGCCTTCCTCGCCAGGGCCATGTTGACCACGTCGGCGAAGACCAGGCCGCCATAGCTCTTGACCGTTTCCATCACCGGCTTGGGCGAGCCCAGGGCGGTGATGACGATAGGCGGCTTGTACTGCGCCACCAGCCTCAGGTCTTCTTCCAGCCGGGCGTTGGTCGAATGGGTGATCAGGTTGGCCACCCACGGCCCGTCGCCGGGGTTCAGGGCGTCGGTGATCTGGCCCATCCAGGCGTCGAGCTCGGCGACCGTGCGGCAGTTGGGCGTGGGAAAGGCGCCGCCGATCCCGGCCTTGCAGGCGGCGATGACCAACTCCGGCCCGCTGACCAGGAACATGGGCGCCGAAATCACGGGCAGGCGCATCGGGTTGGGAAAAGCGGTGGTCATGCGGATTTCAACTGTCCAGAGTGGTCGCCCAGGGACTGGCGCAGTTCGCGCTTCAGCACCTTGCCGACGGGGTTGCGTGGCAGGATGTCGATGACCTCCAGCCGTTCGATCTGCTTGTAGACCGCGACGTGCTTGTCGCCGGTCAGGAAGCGGTTGATGTCGCCGAGGTCGGCGGTCTGACCCGGCTTGAAGACGACGAAGGCGCACAGGCGCTCGCCCAGGTTGGGGTCGGGCGCGCCGACAACGGCCACGTCGGCGACGGCGGCGTGGCCCATCAGATGGCCCTCGATCTCCTCGGACGAGATGTTCATCCCGCCGCGGATGATGACGTCCTTCAGGCGGCCGACGAAGCGGTAGAACTGCTGTCGATCCCCCGCCAGCTCGAACAGGTCGCCGGTGCGGAACCAGCCGTCGGCGTCAAAGGCGCGGGCGTTGATTTCGGGCGAACGCCAGTAGCCCGAGAAGATGGTCGCGCCCTTGACCCGTAGTTCGCCCGAGACGCCCGCCTCGGTGATCTCCTGCTCGGTCTCGGGGTCGACCAGGCGGGTGAAGATGCGGTCGTGCAGCAGGGCCTTCCACTCAAAGCCTTCGCCCAGGCGGGGGAACAGGACGGCGCGTTCGGCCGCGTCCGGCACGTCCTTCTGGGCGCTGGGGAAGGAGGCGCCTTCGTTGGAGCCGAAGTAGTTGACGATCTGGACGCCGTACTTCTCGAAGAAGGTGCGGACCATCCATTCCGATAGGGGGGCCGAACCCGAGCCGATGGACCGCAGCCGGTCGAAGTCCACGCCCTCCAGCAGGGCCTCGTTCTGCAGCAGCAGGTTCAGCACTGCGGGCGGGGCGACGGTGTAGTCGATCTTTTCGGCGCGGACCTGTTGGAGGAAGATCTGCAGGTCGAACGGCTGGTGCTGGATCAGCACCCCGCCGAGCAGCAACCACGAGACGAAGCTGGTCGAGATGCCCGCCATGTTGACCATTGGAAAGGGGTTCAGCAGCACCGCGCCGGGTTGCAGGTCGGCGGCGTCGGCCACGCCCGCGCCCATGATGATCCACTCGTTGTGGCTGCGCGGCACGCCCTTGGGCTGGGCTTCGGTGCCCGAGGTCCAGCAGATGGTGACGATGTCGTCGGCGCAGATGTCGGCGGCGCTGGCGGCGGCGCGTCCGGCCTCGATCTCGGCCTCGCCCAGCGCCGCCGCGCGGGCGTCCAGATCGACGGTTCCGGCCGGGGCGTCGCCGCCGACCACCAGGACGGCTTTCAGGGTGGGCGCGCCGGCCTGGACCGACAGCATCATCTCGGCATGGGCGTGCTTGCCGATGCGGGCGGCGGTGACCATGACCTTGGCGTCGGTCTTGGCGACGATATAGGTCAACTCATGCTCGCGGTACTGGACCGGAGCGGGGGTGACGATGGCGCCCAGGCGGATGCAGGCCAGGTAGATCAGGCCCAGCTCTATGACATTGGGCAACTGAACTGCGATCACGTCGTCGCGCCCGACCCCGTGTGCGTGCAGGACGGCGACATAGCGAGCGACCCGGTCCTCGGCCTCGGCCCAGGTCAGGCGGGCCGGGGCGCCGCCCATGATGGCCTCGCGGTTGATGGGATCGACGACGGATTCAGCGTCCGGCATGGCGACGACGTGACGACGGAACAGGTCGTCCAGCGTGTCTTCACCCCACCAACTCCTGGCCTTGAAATCGCGGATGCGCTCCTGCGGCACGACGATCATGTCGCTCTTCTCCCTGGTTCTCTTTGACGTCTTCCGGTCATTGAGGCGCCGGATAGATCAGTGACTTCACCTCGCCGCGCACCACCTTGCCCACCGGGTTGCGGGGCAGGGCGGCGACGACGTGAAGGGTCTTGGGGGTGCGCACGGGGCCGACGGCCTCGCGCACGAAGGCGGTCAGGGCGGCGGGCGCGATAGCGACGTCGTCCAGGGCAACCACGGCCTCCAGCCGCTCTCCCCAGACAGCGTCGGCGACGCCGAAGGCGCAGGCTTCTCGCACGGCGGGGTGAGCGTTCAGCGCCGCCTCCACCTCGCCGGGATAGATGTTGTAGCCGCCGCTGATGATCAGCTCTTTCGAGCGGCCCAGCAGATACAGATAGCCATTGGCGTCCAGCCGCCCGATGTCGCCGGTCTTCAGCCAGCCATCGTGGCGCGCGCGCGCGGTCTGCTCGGGGTCGTCCAGATAGGTGGTGGCGGTTAGGTCGCCCTGCACCAGAATCTCGCCTTCGGCCTCGTCCGCCTGCACCGTCCCGTCGGCGTCCAGCAGGGCGACCGGGGTGTGCGGGAACAAGCGTCCGACCGAGGCGCGCAGTTCGGGCCGCGCCATCTCAGCCGGCGACAGGCCGGCGATGGTCATGGGGGCTTCGGTCTGGCCGTAGAGGGTCGAGAGCACCGGGCCGAACCGGGCCACCGCCTCGGCGATCCGCGCGGGCGGCATGGGGGCGGCGGAATAGGTCAGGTGACGCAGCCGGGCGAAGTCGCTGGGGCCGAAATAGCCTTCCTCCATCAGCAGATAGATCAGGGTCGGCGGCATGAAGACGGTGGTGATCCGCGTCTTCAGTTCGCGCAGGATGGCCTCGCGCTCGGGCTTGTCCAGCAGGACATGGGCGCCACCCGCCGCCAGCACCGGGAGGATGTAGTGCGAGGCGCCGTGCGTCAGCGGCGCGACGGCCAGGTTCACGTCGTCGGGCTTAAAGCCATAGAAGGCCTGCAGCGAACGCAGCGCCGCCGCCCCGCTGCGCACGCTCTGCAGCACGCCCTTGGGCACGCCGGTCGAGCCGCCGGTGAACTTCAGCGCGAAGGGACGGTCGGGATCGTCGGAAATCGGCGGCAGGACCGCGCCATCGACCGGGGCGGGGCGCCAGTCATCGAGCGCCAGCGGACGGGCCGTTACGCCCATGGCCTCGGTCGAGGCCGTGTCGTGCAGAGTCAGGCGCAGACCCGCGCGCTGCTGGAACAGGCTGTTCAGACGGGCCCCGTTGCGCGGGTTCAGCGGCGTCCAGACCGCCTCGGCGCGCATGATGGCCAGGTAGGCGATGACATGGTCGGCGCTGTTGGCGGCGCACAGGCCGATCCGGTCGCCGGGCGTCACGCCGCGCGCGATCAGGTCGGCGGCGGCGGCCTCGACCCGGACGACCAGTTCGCCGTGGCTGATCGTGCGGTCGCCGTCGAACAGGGCGGGGCGGTCACGCTTGGCGGGCAGCCCGTCATAGAGGGCGCGGATGGGGGGCCGGATCATGCCGCCGCCCGTTCCAGGATGGTGACGACCGTCGCCGCCTCCTCGACGCCCAGGAAGCCGCCGCCGTTCTCGGCCACCGCGATGCGGGCGCCCTCAACCTGACGGTTGCCTGCCTCGCCGCGCAGGTGCTGGATCAGTTCGTAGAGCTGACCTATGCCTGTGGCCCCGACCGGGTGCCCCTTGGCCACCAGACCGCCCGATGGATTGACTGGGGTGCGGCCCCCCAAGGCGAAATCGCCCGCCTTCAGCCGGGCCCCGACCTCGCCGGGGACGGCCAGACCTAGGTTCTCGATCTGCTGCAGTTCGGCGTAGCTGGTGGCGTCATGGACCTCGACCACGTCCACGGCCTCAGGCCCCAGATCGGCCTGCTCATAGGCGGCGAGAGCGGCGCGGCGGCCAATGTGGTTGGCGTAGTCGTCGGGCGCGCGGTCGGTGGCGCTGACCAGGGCGCAGCCCCGCACCCGCACGGCGCGGGCGCTGGCCCCCAGCTTCGCCAGACCCTTGGCCGAACAGACCACCATGGCCGCCGCGCCGTCGCTGACGGGGGCGCACATGGCGCGGGTGAAGGGGAAGACGATGGCCTTGTCGGCCAGCACCTGCTCGACCGTCATCGGCGTGCGGTATTGCGACTTGGGGTTGAGGGCGGCGGCCGTGTGGTTCTTGGCGGCGAGGCAGGCAAAGTCTTCCTGTGTCGTGCCGAAGCGGGCCATGTGGGCGCGGGCCTGGGCGGCGTAGAGGTCCATGAACAGGCTGCGGCCTTCGCCCGGCGCATCACCGCCCATGGCCGCAATATAGGCCATAACACCCTCGCGGTCGTGGATGTCGGTCCCGCCCACGAAGGCGGCGGCGACGCGGTCGGGCCGGTCGGGCCAGACCATCTTTTCGGCCCCGACGATCAGGGCGACGTCGCCCGCGCCTGCGCGCAGCCACTGGATCGCCTGATACAGCGCCGTCGAGCCCGAGGCGCAGGCGTTCTCGACATTGGTTACGGGGACGCCGGTCAGACCGAGAGGGCGCAGTGCGATCTGGCCGCGCACCGTGTTCTGGCCCTCCAGCATGGGCTGACGGGTGTTGGAGAACCAGGCCGTCTCGATGTCGCCGATCTGTGCGCCCGCATCGACCAAGGCGTCACGGACGGCCTCGGCGGTCAGGCTCTTGACCGTGTCGTCGGGGCGTTTGCCCAGGGCGGTCATGGAGACGCCGGCGATGAAGACCGACTGGCTCATTCAGTCGGCCGACGACGCTGGACGATGCGGAAGCGTGAGGCGACGAAGGCCAGATCGGCCAGACAGGCGTTGCCCGCCGGGTTCAGGCCGCTGACGTGATAATCGCTATAGGCGGCGGCGAAGTTGATCCACATCGCCCCGGTCAGGTTGATCGTCAGATTGGCCCCGGCCTGCTCGTAGAGGGGCGTCGAACGGTCGATGAAGCCCTCGTCCGTCGAATAGAGGTAGGACGAGATCGAGCCTTTCGTGCGGGCCAGATGGGTCGCCTCGGCCACGGCGGCGTCGGCTTCCATCGTCACCACGAACAGGACCGGGCCGAAATGCTCCTCGGCGTAGAGGTCGGGCGCTGACCCATCGACGCCCAGCACGAGCGGCGTCAGCGTGCGCGCCCTGGGGAACTGCGGGTGCACATAGGGGGCGGCTTCGCGCAGAACCCGGACGCCGGGGCGCCGTTCGATGGCTCCGCGCACATCGGCCACGGCCTTCAGGCTGACCTCGCCCTGAATGGCGCCCATGATGCCTGCGGCCATGGCCGGATCGTCGGCGATGGCGTCGATCTGGGCGACCAGGGCGGCGCCGAAGGCCACAGCCAGATCCGGGGCGACATAGACGACCTGGGGGCTGGTGCACATCTGCGCCGAGAACAGGCTGGCGGCGCGGGCCACGGCGCGGGCGGCGGCGGCCAGATCGGCGACGGACTGCACCACCACCGTGTTGACGCCCGCCGTCTCGGTGAATAGCAGCTTGCCCGTCACCGTCCGTTCCAGATGGCCGCCGTAGCGGGGGCTGCCGGTGAAATCGACGATCTGGACGGCGGGGTGATCGACCAGAAGCTGAGCCACTGGCTCGGCCAGGGTGTCGACGGCCAGGGTGATCAGGTCGGGATCAAAGCCGAAGTCGGCCAGCACCCGCCGGCACTCGCGCGCCACGATGGCCATGGGCAGGACGGCGATGGGGTGGGGCTTGAGGATGACCGGATTGCCGGTCGCCAGACTGGCGAACAGGGCCGGATAGGCGTTCCAGGTCGGGAAGCTGGCGCAGCAGATCACCAGGCCGATCCCGCGTGGGACCAGAACATAGGTCTTGTCCAGACTGACGGCCTCGCCGGCGAAATCACGCTCGTAGCGGGCGCCGCGGGTCACGTCGCGCATGGCCTTGGCGGCATAGGCCAGGGCCTCGACGCCCCGGTCCAGAGCGTTGGGGCCGGAGCCGCTGAAGGCCTGGGTATAGCTCTGACCCGCGACGTGCATGACGGCCTGGGCCATTTCGAAGTTCACGTCATAGAGGCGGGTCGCCATCTCGGTGCACAGGGCCAGACGCAGTTCGGGATCGGCGGCGCGCCAGTCGGGCCAGGCGGTCTGGGCGGCGGTGATCAGGGCTTCAGGATCGCAGCGCGGATAGGTGATGCCCAGCGGCTCGCCGGTGAAGGGGGAGGCCTCGGCGCCGACATGGTCGATAACGCCGGGCAGGTCCAGATCAAAGGGGCGGTTCAGTTGGGCCTCGAACGCGGCCTTGCCGGCGACGGGCTTGTCCGGTCCATGAATCTTGGTCGAGGGCGAGTCCTTGAATGGCGACCAAGCGGCGCGAGTGGACACGGCCTTGATCGCGGCGTTGATCAGGGCGGCGTGGCGTTCGATCAGGGCGAGCCGAGCGTCGGCGACAGGGAAGGGGGCGTTCATGGTCAGCCCACCCGTTCCACGATCATGGCCGAGCCGACGCCTTGCGCGCCCGCCGCCACCACCAGGCCGTAGCGGCCTTCGCAGGCGTCCAGCGCGTCGAGCAGGGAGGACAGCAGAATGGCGCCGGTCGCGCCCATCGGGTGTCCCTTGGCCAGATGACCGCCGCCGACATTGACCTTGTCGCTCAGGGTCGGGTGTTCCCGCGTGAACTTGGCGATGGTGACGGCGAAGGCTTCCATGAACTCGATGCGGTCCATGTCGGCCAGGGTCAGCCCGGCCTTGGCCAGCACTCGCTCCATGGCCGCAAAGCCGGCGGTCAGGGAGGCGGCTGGATCGCCTCCAGCCTCGGCCCAGGCGACAACGCGGGCGCGGGCGCCGTCAGCCTCTCCCGAGATCAGCGCCAGTCCGGCGCCGTCGCTCATCGGCGGAGCATGGGCGACCGTGTGGCGGTGGTCGATGACCCGCCCCTCCAGCGCCTCGGCATAGGGGGCGGCCAGGGCGGCGAAGGCGGCGGGCATGGCCGCCAGGCTCTCAGCGGTGGTCGAGGCGCGCGCGCCTTCTTCCCGCTCCAGACCGTTCAGTGGAATACGCGAGGCGGTCAGGGGCGTGCCTTCGGCGGCGGCCGTGCGCTGCTGCGAGGTCAGGGCGGCGGCGTCCATCTCGGTCCGCGTCACGCCGATGTCCTCGGCCAGACGGTCTGCGGCGACGGCGACGGGGATGTAGCGGGTGCGCCCCGGGAAGCTGGCGTCTTCGTAATAGTCGGCCTTGTCGCCCATGAAGGGGACGCGGGACATCATCTCGACGCCGCCGGCCAGGGCTGAGCGCACGGCGCCGGTCTCGACCATGGCGGCCGCCTGACCCACGGCCGTCAGGCCTGAGACGCAGTAGTTGTTCAGGCTGAAGGCGAAGGCGGCGTCGTCCAGACCCGCGTGCAGCTTGCTGACCAGGGCGACATTGGCCCCCTGGGCGCCCACCTGGCCGACGCAGCCGAGGATCAGGGCCTCGGCTGCGCGGGGCGCATGGCCGCGCGCTTCCATCGCGTCGATCAGGCCCGAGACCAGTTCGTGCGGCTTCAGCGCGGCCAGACCGCCGTCGGGGCGGGCCTTGCCGCGCGGCGTGCGGACGGCGTCGTGGATATAGGCGCTCATCGGATCACCCCTTCGCCATCTGGTCGCCGCGCGCCCAGGTGCCGTGGAAACCGGCCGGCACCCGCGCGGGCAGCATGACGCGGGCGACCGGCCCGGCCTCGAAATTCTGGGCGTCGATGACCTGAACCTCGGACTTGCCGGTGTTCTCGTCGGTGACGAAGGCGATGACGTAGCCGTCGTCCTCGCTCTTGGCGTTCAGGCGCGGGGCGAAGGCGGGTTCCGAACCGAACATCTGCGGCTCGAAATCGTAGGTCCGGGCGGCGCCGCTGAGCAGGTCGTACTTGATCAGACCCTTGAAGCGCTGAAGCTCGGTCTTGGACATGGCGACGTGATAAGACCAGCGGGTGGGCCGGGCCGCGTAGTCGAGATTGATCGCCGGGAACTCGCCGATGCGGTCGTCCAACTGGCGTTTCTTGACCTCGCCGGTGCGCATGTTCATCCGCCATTCGACGGGCACGGCGTTCAGCGCCAGCACGTTCACCATGGCCGCATAGGGGCCGTACTCGGGGTTCATCGGATAGCCGTTGGGCGTCATCATGCAGGCGGTCATGACGACCTCGTCGCCGTCCTCCCAACTGTTGACGACGTGATAGATGTAGCAACTGTCGGTCTCGAACCAGCGGATCTGATCGCCTCGGCCCCGGCGCGGCACGACGCCGAAACGGGCCGGTTGATCGGCGAAATGGATGTTCCACTGGCTCTTGCGCAGGCCGGCGTCGGTGAAGACCACCGGCAGGTCGTGCAGGATGACGTAGTTCTCGGTCAGCCCCATGTCGTGCGGCAGGCGCGGCCCCGGCAGTTCGACGCGCTCGAAATGGGTCAGCTCATTCTGGGCGCTGACCGTGCCGAAGGTCATCCACGGCTCGTAGAGCGAATAGTCGAAGAAGACGAACTCGCCGGTGCGCGGATCGACCTTGGAGTGGGCCGAGACATGGCGCGGCAGCTTGCCTCCGAAGGTCTCGATTCCGATCGTCTCCAGGGTGCGGGCGTTGACCCGGACCGGGTGGCCCGAGATGTACCAAAGCGCCATCAGCGAGCCGTTGTGGACGACCACGTCGGTGTTGGCCGTGTCCTTGTAGACCTTGTCGCCGCGCGTCGATGTCGGGTCGGCCCGAGCTGACGGATACATGACGCCGCCCGCACCGCAGCCGCCGTTGAGGTCGGCGACGTTGTCGGTCGAGCGGACGAAGCGGTTGCGATACTCCGCCTTGCCATTCTCGAAATAGATGGCGTGCAGCATGCCGTCGCCGTCGAACCAGTGGTGCATGCCTTCGGGCGCCTGGGCCGGGTTCGGGCCGTTGCGATAGAAGCAGCCGTAGAGGTCTTTCGGGATCTCGCCGATGACCGACAGGTCCAGCGCCGTCGTCTCCTTGGCCACGGGTTCATAGGCCCCCTGGAGATAGGGATTCAGCGTGTTCAGAGGGCTGAGCGGACCGGTTTCGATCCGGCGGGCGTCGTCGGCCATGAGGCTGTTCCTTCCCTTTGCGGGGACGCGGTCGCGCCGCGCCGATCCTTGTTTAAACGAACCATGAGCAGTTTGGTCGTTTAACGCAAGTCACTTCATTGTGGTGGTTGCCAGGACAGTCGACATCAACTGGTCGAAGGCCGCGTTGCCATCGCTGAAGGTCCGCCAGCCGTTCATGTCCATCAGGGCGGCGGCCTGTTTCGTCAGGTCGTCGGGCGTGACGTTGTCGGCGAAGATCAGTCCCGGACCCTCGATTCGGGCGGCGGGCCGCACGGCCCCGACGCCAGCCACCAGGGTCTGGCCGTTCAGCGGACAGTCGGGCGACATCAGCCAGCTGGCGACCGGGGCGACGCGCTCAGGCCCCATGCGGGCGGCGCTGTCGGCGTCCAGGTAGTCGGCGGTCATGCCGGTGGCGGCATAGGGGGCGATGGCGTTGCAGCCGACGCCGTGGGACGCCCCTTCCAGGGCGATGACCCGCATCAGACCGATCAGCGCCGCCTTGGACGAGGAATAGGCAGCCATGCCGTGCACCCCGTGCAGACCCGCCGCCGAGGTCGACATCAGGATGCGGCCCGAGCCCTGGGCGCGCAGGTGGCGATAGATGGGCAGGGTGGGGGTCAGGGCGCCGAAGAAGTTGACCTCGAACACCTGTCGAAAGGCGTCGGTGGTCTGCTTGTGCAGGGTCTTGGCCTCGGGCGCGCCGGCGTTGTTCAGCAGGCCGTCGATGCGGCCGAAGGCGTCCAGAGCCGTCGCCAGCAACCTGTCGCCGGAACCGGACTCTTCGACCGCCAGGGGCGCTGCCACGGCCTGGCCGCCCAGGGCGATGATCTCGGCCACGACGGCTTCGGCCGATCCGGGGGCGTCGGCTTCGCGGGGGCGGGTGTTGACCACGATGCTGGCCCCGCGACGGGCCAGGTCCAGGGCGTAGGCGCGGCCGAGGCCGCGTCCGGCGCCGGTGACGATGATCACCTGATCCTGAAGGGCGCTCATGCGTCGGCGCCTTTAGCCTTGGTCGTGGGCCTCGGGCGCGGCCAGGGCAGGAAGCGCGGTGTGCGGGCGCAATAGGTGGCCCAGGCCTCGGGGCGGGAGCGCGCCATATGCTGCTCCTTGAACGGCGCCGCCGAGGCGTAGCCCATGAACCAGCCGGTATAGAGGGGCGCGAAGGCCGTGACCCAGCCCCAGGGATGCGCCAGAGCCAGCGCGAACCAGCCCGCCCACATGAGGCTTTCGCCCAGATAGTTGGGGTGGCGAACGATGGCCCAGGCGCCGGTGTCCAGCAGGCCGCCTCGGTTGGCGGGGTCGCGCTTGAAGGCGGCCAACTGCCGATCCGCCGTGCTCTGCAAGGCGAAGCCGGTCAGCCAGACGACGCCGCCCAGCACTAGCGGCAGCGTCGGGCGCGGCGTCGGCGCCGTCAGGATGAAGGCGAAGGGCGCGCACCACAGCCAGACGGTCACGCCTTGCAGCAGATGAACCTGGAAGGCGCTCCACCACAGCCACGTCGGGCCGAAGCTCTTGCGCCAGTGAGCATAGGGCTGGCGCTCGGCGTGGATGTTGTGGCCCCAGGTCTGGACGGCCAGACGGACGGACCAGACGCCGAGGCTGAGCAGAAACACGCCGCTGAACAGATCCAGCGGCAGGCCAGACAGAGCGAAAATGACGCCGGCCGCCGCCAGGGGCGCCAGCGGATAGGCTACATCCATCAGGCCGTGATTGCGCTTCAGCGTCCCCGCCAACCAGCCCAGGGCGACGACGAAAAAGACGCCCCCGCCGCCAGCGATCCAGATGAACAAGGTTTCACGCAGCAGGGAAGGGGGGGCGACGAAGGCGCCGGCGAAGGCGACAAGCGGCGCGGCCATCATGACGTAATGCCATGCTTTACCGCGAGTTTTCTTGGGCATGGCCAGAAGCCAGATCACAGCGAGAGCGACCCAGGCGAGGGCGGCCAAAGTCCATCCATCCGGTCTCATGAGCGCGGCTCCTTTCATGACTTGCATAAAAAGACTTGCAAACACGGTTCGCTAGCGCAAGCTTCATTTCGACCGAGGAGCATCCGATCAACGGAGCCGGTGAGGTCAGGGAGCGAAACATGAGAAAGACCGCATTCAGCGCGTCGGCCGCCACGCTGTTGCTCGCCGCCGGGCTGGCCGCACCGGCCTTGGCGCAATCCACCCAGTCCGAAGGCGCCGTCACGGTCGGCGACGTCGTCGTCACGGCCCAGCGTCGTGAACAGAGCCTGCAGGACGTGCCGATCGCCATCACCGCCTTCAACGCCGAGACCCTGGAACGGACGGCGGCGACCGGTATTCAGGACGTGGCGGGCAAGGCGCCCGGCGTGACCCTGACCCAGTTCAACATCGGCGAGCCGCAGATCTTCATTCGCGGCGTCGGCACCACCAGCGACTCCGCCGCCAGCGATCCCTCGATCGGCGTGTCGATTGACGAGGTGTCCATCGGTCGTGCGGGCGCCAGCTCCCTGGCCTTCCTGGACGTTGAACGGGTCGAGATCCTGCGCGGACCGCAGGGCACACTCTATGGCCGCAACGCTTCGGGCGGGGCGCTGAACGTCTATACCAAGAAGCCGCGTTTCGAGAATTCCGCTCAACTCACCGGCCGCCTCGGCAGCTTTGAGGAACGCGGCGTCGAGGCCATGCTGAATCGCGAACTGGGCGAGGACACGGCCGGTCGCTTGGCCCTGCGCTGGAACCAGAACGACGGCTACGCCGAAAGCCTGCCCAGCGGCCGCAGCCTCGAGGGCGGCGAGCAGTTCGGCGCCCGCGCCCAACTGCTGCACAACGCCGGGGAATGGAGCTTCCTGGGGGGCGTCGACTATTCGAAGGACGACATGCAGGGCCACGCCCGCATCCCGGTCCTGGCGTCATCGACCCCGGCCCCCTTCGTGACCCTGGTCAATTCTCTGCGCGCGGGCATGGACGTGCGTCAGAGCTTTTCTTCGCCGGACAATTATCAGCAGCGCGAGAACTGGGGTCTGACGGGCCGCGCGGAATGGTCGGGGGCAGAACATTTCGACGTCGTCTCCCTGACGTCCTACCGCAGCAACGACTACAGCTGGCGCGACAACCTGGGCGGCCTGCCGTTCCCGGGCTTCCCCCTGGCCGTCGATGACCGCGCCGAAGAGAACGCCAAGCAGATCAGCCAGGAGTTCCGCCTGACCTCCAAGTCGGGCTCGAACATCGACTGGGTCGCCGGGCTCTACATGTTCCGCGAGGAGGTCGAACGGTCGGAACGCTTCCTGGTGCAGACGGCCCTGCCGATCGCCCCGCCGTCGCTGGGCGGCGACGTAACCTTCAACCAGGACGCGACCAACAGCAGCTATGCCCTGTTCGGCCAGGCTACCGTGCCGTTCGCGAACATCTGGGAACTGACGGTTGGCGCGCGTTGGACGCACGATGAACGCGAGGTCCATCAGATCGCCATCGACAACGAAGGCGGCGCCAATCCGCCGGCGGGCATCCCTCTGGGGCCGACCGGCAGCCCCTATAACGTCAAGGCGGACACCTCCTTCGAGGAACCGACCTGGAAGCTGGCCCTGGCGGTCGAGCCGCTGGACAATATGCGGTTCTACGTCAGCTATGACCGGGGCTATAAGGCGGGCGCCTATCCCAGCGCCGCGCAGACCGGCCTCCAGGCCACGACGCCGCTCCGCTCCGAACTGCTCGACAACTACGAGATCGGCGCCAAGACGACCCTGGCCGGCGGGCGGCTGCGTCTGAACGCGGCGGCCTTCATGCTCGATTACACGGACCTGCAGGTCTATGAGCTTCTGGGTCTGACCCTGGTGACCTCCAACGCCGAGGCCGAGGTGCGAGGCTTCGAACTCGAAACCGCCTTTGCGGTGAACCACAACATCACCATCGGCGGCTCCTATACCCAGTTGGACGCCAAGTTCACCTCGAACGCGACATCGGGAAATCTGACGCTGCCCTACGACGGCAACGCCCTGCCGCGTTCGCCAGACAGCCAGTTCACACTCTACGCCGACGGTCAGTGGGATGTGTTCGGCGGCGTCCTCTCGGCGCGCGCCGACTATCAATGGACGAATGACTTCTACTTTGATCCGTCGAACGCGCCCGAGGTTTTGGTGCCGTCCTATGGCCTGATCAGCGCATTCGCCTCGTGGGAGGCGCCGAACGGCCTGAAGGTCTCGGTCTACGGCAAGAACCTCGGCGACGAGGAGTATCAGCAGCACATCATCAAGAACGCCAGCATTGGCTTCAGCGTCTTCGGTGCGCCGCGTTCCTTCGGCGTGGCGGTCAGCAAGACCTTCTGATCCGACTTCTCCGGTCCTGACTCACCGCCCGTCCAGCTTCGGCTCGGCGGGCGGCTTTTATTGAACCACGGCGTCGGGCGCGGCCTCGACTTCCCAGCGGATGCGGCGAGGGTCCATCGGCTCGCCGCTGTCCAGATCGCAGACGACCGGGGTGATGGCTTCGCCGCTGGCGCGATCGACCAGGGTCAGCGGCGCCTCGCCCGCCTCGACCAGCCAGCGCTGGCTCCAGCCGTGCATGGCCAGGACGATGGGGTAGAGGGCCAGACCGGCTTCGGTCAGTCGGTATTCGAAGCGCACCGGCGCGGTCTGATAGGGCCGCTTTTCCAGCACCCCGTGCAGTACCAGGCGGTTCAGGCGGTCGGCCAGGATATTGGTCGCCACCCCCAGGGCGGCGTGGATCTCGTCAAAGCGACGCAGGCGGAAATAGGCGGCCGACAGCACCGCCCAACTCCAGTAGTCGCCCATGATCTCGGTCGAACGGTCGATGATCGGGCGGTCGGTCTCGATCGGCGCCGAGCGGCGGCGGCGCGAAGTCGGGGGTGGAATGACGACCAGGCCTGGCCCCGGTTTCCAGGCGACCTTGTCGGCCTTGACCTCGACGCCGTGCGCGCGGGTCAGAACCGCAGGCTTCAGCCGACGTCCGGTGTCGCGGTCGAAGAAGGCGATGGCGTAGCGTTCCTGAAGCGGCGACTGGGCCCAGACCTTTTCCCACTGGCCCTGCACCACGGCGACGCCGAACATGTCCAGACCCATTTCGGTCAGGCGGTATTCCGTTCGTGCGCCCGTTTCGATTTGCGTCTGGACCAGCAGGCCGGCGGCCACCAGCTTCTGCAGACGATCGGTCAGCACGCTGCGCGGCGTGCCCAGGCGTTCGCGCCATACGCCGAAGCGCCGCACGCCGTAGAAGGCCTCGCGCATGATCAACTGGGTCCAGGCGTCCCCGGTGATAGCGAAAGCGCGCGCCACGGGATTGCCCATGATCAGGGATCGGATGTCGGGTTCAGTCAAATCTGTACCTGGCCCTATCGGCGCTTGAGGTCGTGTCGCAAATGCGGCCTGTTCCGCTTGTGTTGGCAGACCTATCCATCCCTCACAGTGCAGTCAAACAACTGGCGCAACAGCATGCGATGCGATGAGGCAATCCGCGTGTGACGTACGCCAGATGCGCGACAAAAACGGTCGCCGTCCAGGATCTAATCGGCGCCGCATTGCACGATGCTCCCGGCCGCTAGCTCGGAAGTGTCAGGGTATTGTACTGCGCGATCGGGCCCGGATATTCGCCGCCGCGGTCCTCGCCGACCTCGCGGGCGACCAGGGCGTTGGTCATGGCGCTGAGGCGCAGGATCAGGTCGAGGTGGGCCTCGGGATAGGACAGCAGCCCGAATTCCTGATCGGTGACGACGAAGAGGATGTTCAGCGGCCTGAACGGATCGCGCGGCGCTCGCGGCTGGGCGGGCGGCTTCGGTGGCGCTCGACGGACGCCGCGGCGCCACCATGCCGTGACGGCTGACTGTGGAAGTGCGACCTACCCCGCGCTGTAGCTGGTCTTGATCTGGGTGAAGAAGTCGGCGGCGGCGAAACCCTGTTCGCGGGCGCCATAGCTGGACTTCTTGGTGCCGCCGAAGGGCACGTGATAGTCCACGCCGGCGGTCGGCAGGTTGACCATGGTCATGCCCGCTTTGGCCCGGCGCTGGAAGTCGCGGGCGTGTTTCAGCGACTGGGTGACGAGGCCGGCGGACAGGCCGAACTCGCTGCCGTTGGCGATGGCCAGAGCTTCCTCGTAGGACTTGACCCGGATGGTCGAAGCGACGGGGCCAAAGACTTCCTCGTTGTTGATGCGCGAGGCCGCGTCGGTGTCGGCGATCAGGGTGGGTTGGACATACCACCCAGGCGCATCGAGGCTCAGGCGCTCGCCGCCCGCCGCGATCCGGCCGCCTTCGGCGCGGGCGATGTCGATATAGCGGTAGGAGGTCTCGCGCTGGTCTTCGCTGACCGCCGGGCCGATCTGGGTATTGGGATCCAGCGCGCCGCCGACGCGCAGGGCCGCGACCCGCTCGGCCAGCAGGGCGACGAAACGGTCGTGGATGCCGTCCTGCACGATCAGGCGGCTGGAGGCGGTGCAACGCTGGCCGGTAGCGAAGAAGCTGCCGTCCAGGGCGATGGCCACGGCGCGCTCCAGATCGGCGTCGTCCAGCACGATCAGCGGGTTCTTGCCGCCCATTTCCAGTTGCACGCGGGCCTGACGGGCCACGGCGCCGGCGGCGACGCCCGCGCCCACGCCCTGCGAACCGGTAAAGCTGACGCCGTCGACATCCTTGTGATCGACGATGGCCTGACCGACATCGCCGCGACCGACGACCATATTCAGCACGCCCTTCGGCAGGCCCGCCTCGTGCAGGATGGCGACCAGGGCCTCGGCCGTGGCGGGGGTATGGCCGGCGGGCTTCAGCACCACGGTGTTGCCAAAGGCCAGGGCCGGCGCCGCCTTCCACGCGGGAATGGCGATGGGGAAGTTCCACGGCGTGATCAGGCCATAGACGCCGACCGCCTGACGATAGGTCTGGACCTCGACGCCGGGGCGGGTCGAGGCCAGGTTCTGGCCATGCAGACGCAGGGCCTCGCCGGCGAAATATTTCAGGATGCGGGCGGCGCGGGCGGTTTCGCCGATGCCTTCGGCCAGGGTCTTGCCCTCTTCGCGCGACAGCAGTTCACCGACCGCCTCGCGGCGCTCCATCAGCAGGGTGCCGGCGCGGTCCAGCACGTCCGAACGGACCTCGGGCGAGGCCTCGGACCAGGCGGGGAAGGCGGCCTTGGCGGCGGCGACGGCGGCATCCACTTCGGCCACGCCGCCCTGAGGCGTATGGGCCACGACTTCGCGTGTGTCAGAGGGGTTCAGACTCTCGGCCGGACGGTCGGACGCAACCTGTTCGCCGTTGATCCAGTGGTTGAGCGAAAGGGCGGCGGTCGTCATGCGGGCGATCCTTGAACAGGTTTGGTGGTGTCGTGGCCCATCAGGGGCTGTTCCGACAAGGTGTAAATTCGGGTCATCTCGACCCAGGTCTGGTCGGGGGCGAAGGGCAGGGGCTTCTGGAAGCTGCGCATCAGCGCGTCCCAGGCCTGAACGTCGGGGTTGGCGGCGTCGCGGGCCAGCTTGGCGGCGGGGTCGTAGGCGTCGCCCTGTTCCAGGATCATGAACATCCGGTCGCCGACCAGCCAGATCTCCAACTCGCGCACGTCGTCGGCGCGAATGGCCTCGGTCACGGCGGCCGGCGGGCCGCCGGCGCGGTGCCAGTCCCGGTAGCGGGCGATCTGATCGGCGTCGTCGTGCAGGTCGACGGCGAAGCAGCGGCGCGTGGTGGACTGGCTCAACGGGACCTCTCGGAAGGCGTTGACGGACCCGAAGGGACGCCTATAAACATCATACATATGATAATAACGAGCCTGTTCAGGGAGGCAAGCCGTGACCCGACTATATGGCCAGACGATGAGTCGTCGCGCCCTGGCTGAACGCACCGGCGCCCTGTCGCAGTTCGCGGGCGTCCGACTGATGACCCTGGGCGACGGCGTCGAGCGCGGCGTGCGCCAGCTGGAGTTTCGCACCGGGACCGGCCTGCGCTTCACGGTTCTGATCGACCGCGCCATGGACATCGCCGAGTGCGAGCACAGCGGTCGCGCCGTGGGCTGGCACTCGCCGTCCGGCTTCCGCCATCCGGGGTTGCACGAATATGAGGGCGAGGGCGGTCTGGGCTGGTTCCGCTCCTTCTCTGGCCTGATGGTCACCTGCGGGTTGGACCATGTCCTGTTCATGCACGACGACCCGGCGGATCATTACTTCTATGGGCCGAGGAAGACGGTCAGTTCGTCGCTGCACGGACGGGTCGGGACCATCCCGGCGCGCCTGACTGGCTATGGCGAGCGCTGGGAAGGCGACGACTGCTTCCTGTGGGCCGAGGGCGTGGTGCAGCAATCCACCGTCTTTGGCGAAGACCTGCATCTGATCCGCCGCATCGAGGCCCAGGTCGGGACGGATGAAATCCGTCTGCACGACCGGGTGGTGAACCACGGCTTTTACCGCACGCCGCATATGTATTGTTACCACATCAACGTCGGCTATCCGGTGCTGGGCGAGGGCGCGCGCTATGTGGCGCCGATCCGCGACGTGGTCTGGGCCTCCCATGCGGGCGACGACTATCGCAAGCAAGGCGCGGGATATCGCACCCTGCCGGCCCCGATCCTGAACTTCCACGAACAGGTTTGGCAGCACGACATGGCCGCCGACGCCGGGGGCCGGGTCAATGTCGCCCTGGTCAACGAGGCGCTGGGGTTCGGCTTCGAGGTCGAGACGCTGAAGTCGCAGTTCCCGGCCATGTACGAATGGCAGAATCTGCACAAGGGGCACTATGCCCTCGGCATCGAGCCCTCGACCAACCATGTGCAGGGCAAGGATTTCGCCCGCGACCGGGGCGAGCTGATCCAGCTCGAACACGGCGAGGAGCGGCGCTACGACAGCGTCTTCCGCATCCTGCCCGACGCCGCCGCCGTGGCCGATGCGGTGGCCCGGATCGAGGGCGTCCAGCGTCAGCCCGAGGACGATTATCCCGAGCCGTCGGGCGTCTATCCGCCGATCGGGGGGCGTTGAGATGGCGGCGGTTCAGGACATGAAGGGCAAGGTCGTCCTCTATACCGGCGCGGCGGGTGGGCTGGGCCTGCAGACGACGCTGCAACTGATGGGGCGCGGTGCGACCGTGGTGGCGGTCGACAACGACCCGGCCAAGGTGGCGGCGCTGCAAGAAGCCGCGGCTTCAGTGACGACGGGGCGACTGGTGGTCTCGACCGCCGATCTGTCGGACCTGGAGGGGTTTCGCGCCGAACTGAAAGCGCGGCTGACCGAGGTCGGCGGCTTTGACGTCGTGATCAACAACGCCGCCGTCTATCCGTCCAAGCCCTTCGAAGACTATTCGATCGAGGAGCATCAGGCGGTCCAGCGCATCAATGTCGATGCCGGGATCGTGGCGGTGCAGGAAGCCTTGCCGGGGATGCGGGCAAGGGGCTTTGGCCGCATCATCAACATCGCCAGCATCACTATCTCGGGCGAGTGGGCCAACCTGTCGCCCTATGTGGCGTCGAAGGGGGCGCTGATCGGGCTGACGCGGGCCTGGGCGCGCGAGTTCGGGCCCTATGGCGTCACCGTCAACGCCATCGCGCCGGGGGCCTTCCCCACCGACGCCGAGGCCATCCATCCGGACCCCGAGGGTTATGTCCGCCACGTGCTGGACAGCCAGGCGGTCAAGCGTCGCGGCCATGTCGGCGACATCGCCCACGCCATCGCATTTTTCGTCGCCGACGAGGCGGGCTTCATCACCGGACAGACGCTGCACGTGAACGGCGGCTGGGTGATGAGCTGATCTTTCAAAGGTATTGAAGACAATGGGAATCCTCAGCGGAATCCGCGTGCTGGACTGCTCCATCGCCATGGCTGGTCCCTTCGCCGCCCAACGCATGGGCGACATGGGCGCCGACGTGATCAAGGTTGAGCCGACAACCGGCGAATGGCAGCGCCACGTCTCGGCGGGCGGGGCGCGCGGCAATCAGATCAACGTCTCCTTCCTGTCGCTGAACCGGAACAAACGGTCGCTGGCCGTCGACCTGAAGGCGGCCGAGGGCAAGGCCCTGTTGCTGGAGATGGTCAAGACGGCGGACGTCTTCTTGCAGAACTATCGCCCCGGCGTCGCCGCGCGTCTGGGCGTCGACTACGAGACGCTTTCCAAGATCAATCCGCGCCTGATCTACGTCTCCATGTCCGGCTATGGCGAGGACGGCCCCTACAAGAACTATCCGGGACAGGACCTGCTGTTGCAGGCCATGTCGGGGGCCATGATGTCCTCGGGATCGGCGGATCAGCCGCCGTCGCCGGCCGGCCAGTATCTGGTGGACGCCATCACCGCCTACACCGCCTTCGAGGGGGCGCTGGCGGCCCTGTTCCACCGGGAGCGGACGGGCGAGGGGCAGCTGGTCCAGATCAATATGCTGGACGCCATCACCACCATCCAGATGCAGGAGATGTCGGTCTTCACCGTCGGCGGCAAGCCGCAGACCCGCTCGGCCGAGCCGCACGCTCATAGCTATATCCGCGCCCCCTATGGGGTGTTCGCCACCAGCGACGGCTATATCTCCATCGCCATGGCCTCGCTGAAGACCCTGGGACGTTTGATCGAGGAGCCCTTCTTCGCTGATCTCGACGACGAGACCGACAGCTGGACCCACCGTGACGAGATCTACGCCTGCGTGCGCCGGCGCCTGGTCAAGCGCACCAGCGAAGAATGGCTGGCCCTGTTCCGCGAGAACGACATCTGGTGCGGCCCTGTCTATGGCTATGCCGAGGTGGTCGAGGACCCGCAGATCAAGCACAACGGAACCTTCGTCGAGTATGATCACCCGACCGAGGGACGGGTGAAGACGCCGGGCTTCCCGATCAAATTCTCCAAGACGCCGTCTGTCATCGAACGCGGCGCGCCTCTGGTCGGCGAGCACACGCGCGAGATCTTGGGCGAGGCCGGTCGGGATGCGGCCAATATCGAAGCCCTGATCGCGGCGGGCGTGGTGCGGGCGGGATGACGACGCCTGCCTATCGCGGCCTGACCTGGGACCATCCGCGCGGCTATCGCGCGCTGGAGGCGGCTGCCGCGCAGGTCGACCCGGCGCGCGACGGTTTCGCCCTGAGCTGGGACCGCCATTCGCTGGAGGGGTTCGAGGAACGCCCCATCGGCGAGCAGTGCGAGCTCTATGACCTGGTGGTGCTGGACCACCCGCATGTCGGCGAGGCGGTGGCGGCGGACTGTCTGATCCCGCTGGAGGGCCTCTTCAGCGCCGAGGAGATCGCCGGGTGGAGCGCGGCGGTCATGGGCCGCAGCCTGTCGTCATATCGCTACGCCGGTCGTCACTGGGCCCTGCCGCTGGACGCCGCCACCCAGGTCATGGCCTGGCGACGCGGGGCCATGGAACAGCCGCCGACGACGTGGGAGGCGGTGGTCGAGCTGTCAGACAGGGGCGGGGTGGCCATGTCCCTGTCTGGTCCGCACGCCGCCCTCAGCTTCCAGTCGATCTGCGCCGCCCTTGGCGCGACGCCCGTGGCTGACGGCAAGAACTTCATCGACCGAGCGGCGGGGCGCGAGGCCTGGGCGCTGTTGTCCCGTTTGGCGGCGCGCAGCCCCAAGGCGCTGGCCGCCATGAACCCCATCGCCATTCTGGAGCATATGAGCGCGCATGACGACGTGATCCTGTGTCCGCTGGTCTACGGCTATGTGAACTATGCGCCGGGCGGGGTTCTGGGCTTCGCCGACGCGCCGCGCGTCAGTGCGGACGGGCCAGTCGGCTCCATGCTGGGCGGCACCGGCATCGGCGTGTCGAAGCGCTGCGCCGTGACGCCGGAGTTGCTGGACCACCTGCGCTGGCTGATGTCGGCGGCAACCCAGAGCGGGTTCATCCCTGACCATGAGGGCCAGCCGTCGTTGAAGAGCGCCTGGCGCAATGCGGGCGTCAACGCCCGTTGGGGCGGCTTCTACGCTGACACCTTCGCCACGCTGGAGGGGGCCAGCCTGCGCCCGCGTCACGACGGCGCCATCGCCTTCCAGACCGCCGCGTCGCAGCGTCTGCGCGAGGGGCTGGAGGCCGGCGACCCGGCCGACGTCGTGCTGAACCATCTGCAGGCGCTGTTCGTGCGGCATCGCCCGCACGGCGCTGAAACCTGAAGGACGATCGCCATGAGCGAAGACACCGAACTGCTGTTTGAAGTGGACGGCCATGTCGCCGTCATCACCCTGAACCGGCCGCAGAAGCTGAACGCCGTCACCCCCGACATGGCCAAGGCCATCGAGGCGGCCATCGCCGAGTGCGACGCCTCCGAGACCATCCGCTGCGTGGTCATCACCGGCGCGGGCGAGAAAGCCTTCTGCGCCGGGTCGGATATCAAGACGCTGGATGACTACAAGACGCCTTGGCAGTTCCGAAACCGGGGCGACTACTGCGATGCGGTGCGTCTGTGCCGCAAGCCGACCATCGCCGCGGTCAACGGCTATGCCCTTGGCGGCGGGCTGGAGACGGCGATGAGCTGCGACATTCGCATCGCCTCGACCAACGCGAAGTTCGCCGCGCCGGAGATCAAGCTGGGCTGGATCGGCGGCGGCGGGATGGCGGCGGGCCTGTCGCATTCCATCGGCGCTTCCAATGCGGCGTTGATGATCCTGACCGGCGATCCGGTGGACGCCGAGACGGCGAGGGGATGGGGTCTGGTCAGCGAGGTGACCGAGCCGGGCGACCTGCTGGCCCGCGCCCGCGCCATCGCCGCGGTCATCGCCTCGCGCGCGCCCATCGCCGCTGAGACGGCCAAGCTGAACCTGAAGGCCGCCCACGCCATGCCCTATGAAAAGGCGGTGGAGTACGAACGCGACCTGCAGACCATCTGTTTCGCCACCGAGGACGCGCGCGAGGGCCGCGCCGCCTTCGCCGAGAAGCGCGCGCCTGTGTTCAAGTATCGCTGAGGATTAGCTGATGCGTCTTTCCCCCGCCGACATCCTGCCCGCCGACGACGGCGCCCTTCTGTTCGGACGTATCTGGTCGCCGCTGGTTCAGGGCCCGGCGGTGGTGCGCGTCGATGGCGAGCGTCTGACCGATGTGTCGCGTGCCTTCCCCACCGCGAGAGACCTTTGCGAGGCGGCAAATCCGGCGGCAGCCCTGAAGGGGGCGACGGGCGAGGATGCGGGGGCGCTGGCCGACATCCTGACCAATACGGACCCGGAGACGCGCGATCCGACCCGGCCCTGGCTGTTGTCGCCCATCGATCTTCAGGCGGTGAAGGCGGCGGGGGTGACCTTCGTTACCTCCATGCTGGAGCGGGTGATCGAGGAACGGGCGCGCGGCGACCTGACGGCGGCGGCGGGCATCCGCGACCATATTCGCGATCTGGTCGGCGAGGATCTGCGCCGATTGAAACCGGGCTCGCCCGAGGCGGCGGCGCTGAAACAGACCCTGATCGAAGCGGGCGCCTGGAGCCAGTATCTGGAGGTCGGCATCGGTCCCGACGCCGAGATCTTCACCAAGGGCCAGCCCCTGTCGAGCGTCGGCGCGGGCGCGGACATCGGCGTCCATCCGGCCTCGACCTGGAACAATCCTGAGCCGGAGGTGGTGCTGGTCGTCTCCTCGCGCGGTGAGATCGTCGGGGCGGCGCTCGGCAATGACGTCAATCTGCGCGACGTCGAGGGGCGCTCAGCCCTGCTGCTGGGAAAGGCCAAGGATAACAACGCCGCCGCTGCTGTCGGCCCCTTCGTGCGGCTGTTCGACGGGGCCTTTGATCTGGACGCCGTGCGTGGGCTGGAGATTTCGCTAACCGTGACCGGCGAGGACGGCTTTGTCATGAAGGGGCGCTCGGCCATGGATCAGATCAGTCGCGACCCGGCGGATCTGGCGGCCCAGGCGATCAACGCCCATCATCGCTATCCCGACGGGCTGGTGCTCTTCCTCGGCACCCTGTTCGCGCCGGTCGAGGACCGCTACGAAGCGGGCAAGGGTTTCACCCATGCGACCGACGACGTGGTCCGCATCGCCTGCGACCAACTGGGGGCGCTGATGAACCGGGTGCGGCCGACCGACCAGTGCGAGCCCTGGACTTTCGGGGCGGCGGACCTGATGCGCAACCTGGCCCGACGCGGCCTGATCTGAGGCGGGACATGAAGCCGAAAATTCTCATCAGCCGACGTTGGCCCGAAGCGGTCGAGGCGCGGCTTTCGGCCCGTTTCGACGTGACGCTGAACGAGAACGACAGGCCGCTGACGCTGGATCAACTGCGCGCGGCGATGACGGAATACGACGCCCTGTGTCCCACCGTGTCGGACAAGGTTCCGGCTGAGGTTCTGTCGGCGCGAGGCGCGCGGGTGCGGATCATCGCCAACTATGGCGCGGGCTATGAGCATATCGATCTGGACGCGGCCAAGGGCGCGGGCCTGATCGTGACCAATACGCCGGACGTCCTGACGGATGCGACGTCTGAGCTGGCGCTGCTGCTGATGCTGATGGCCGCGCGTCGGGCCGGCGAGGGCGAGCGCGAACTGCGGGCGGGTGAGTGGAGCGGCTGGCGGCCGACCCATCTTCTGGGCCAGTCGCTGGCGGGCAAGATCCTGGGTCTGGTCGGCTACGGCCGGATCGCTCGGGCGACCGCCGAGCGGGCCAGGGCGGCTCTGGGCATGAGGATCGCCTATCACAGCCGCCGTCGCGCCGAAGACGAGGATGGGGCTGTCTATTACGACAGCCTGGAAGCCCTGGCCGAGGCGTCCGACGTCCTGTCCCTGCACACGCCGGGCGGGCCGCAGACGCACCACCTGATCGACGCCGCCCTACTGAAGCGGATGAAGCCGAGCGCCATCCTGATCAATACCGCGCGCGGGTCGGTGGTGAATGAGGACGATCTGGCCCAGGCGCTGAGCGGCGGAGTGATCGCCGGAGCGGGTCTGGACGTTTATCAGGGCGAACCCGCGATCAATCCGGCCTTGCTGACGGCGCCGAACCTTGTCCTGCTGCCGCATCTGGGCAGCGCGACGCTGGAGACGCGCACCGCCATGGGGATGCGGGTCGCCGACAATCTGGACCGCTTCTTTGACGGAGAGCCCTTGCTTGACCGGGTCGCTTGAAGCGGTTGCGCGAGCGCTGGACGGCTGGCGCGGCGACGATCCCTTCGTGCTGGGCCTTTGCGGCGCGCAGGGCTCGGGCAAGTCCACGCTGTCGGAGGGTCTGGCGCAGCGTCTGAACGCGCGCGGGATCAGGACGGCCATTCTGTCGCTGGACGATCTCTATCTGTCGCACGACCGGCGCGCGGAGATGGCGCGGGAGGTCCATCCCCTGTTCGCCGTGCGGGGCGTGCCGGGCACGCATGATGTGAGGCAGGGGCTGTGGCTTCTGGATGCAGTGAGAGCCGGGCAGGACGTGACCCTGCCACGCTTTGACAAGGCGACCGATGATCCTGCTCCCGCGTCTGAGTGGGTGAGGCTGGCCGAGCCTCTGGACGTGCTGATCTTCGAGGGCTGGTGTGTCGGTGCACGACTTCAGGCCGAGGCCGCCCTGGTCGGCCCGGTCAATGCTCTGGAGGCCGAACACGATCCCGACGGCGTCTGGCGACGGCACGTGAACACGGCGCTCGCCGGGCCCTACGCTGACCTGTTCGCCCGTATCGACCGACTGGTGCTGCTGGCCGCGCCGGGCTTCGAGGTCGTGGAGCGTTGGCGGTTACAACAGGAACACGCCCTGCGCGCCCAGGCCCCGAAGGGCGCCCGTGTCATGAGCGACGCCGAGGTCGCGACCTTCATCCAGCACTATGAGCGGCTGACCCGCCACATCCTGTCCGACATGCCCCGCTATGCCGATCTGGTGCTGAGGCTGGACGCGGATCGCCAGTTGAAAGACGACCAATGATCATCGCCTCGACCACTGATTTCCGCGAGGCCGCCCGGCGTCGCCTGCCGCGTTTCCTGTTCGACTACATCGACGGCGGGGCCTTCGCCGAGAAGACCTTGCGGGACAATGTGACGGATCTGGCGGACATCGCCCTGCGCCAGCGGGTGCTGCGCGACGTGTCGAGCCTGAGCCTGGAGACCGAGCTGTTCGGCGAGACGACCGCCCTGCCGGTGGCCCTGGCCCCGATCGGTCTGGGCGGTATGTCGGCGCGGCGCGGCGAGGTGCAGGTGGCGCGCGCGGCCCATGCAGCCAACATTCCCTACATCCTGTCCACCGTCAGCGTCTGTTCGATGCAGGAGGTCGTGGACGGGGGCGGCCGACCCATCTGGTTCCAGCTCTATGTGCTGAAGGACCGCGCCTTCATGAAGGACGCGCTGGAGCGGGCCATGGCCCTGGGCGTGACCAGGCTGGTCTTCACCGTGGACATGCCGGTGCCCGGTTCGCGCTATCGTGACCCTCATTCGGGTATGAGCGGGCCGTGGTCGGGCGCGCGGCGCATGGTGCAGGCGGCGTTCAAGCCGGACTGGGCGGTGGATGTGGGTCTGCGCGGTCATCCGCACGACCTGGGCAATATCTCGGCCTATCGCGGCAAGGCGACGGGACTGGCCGACTATATCGGCTGGCTGGGCCAAAACTTCGATCCGTCGATCAGCTGGTCCGATTTGGAGTGGATCCGCGACCTGTGGAAGGGCGACATCATCATCAAGGGCGTTCTCGATCCCGAGGACGCGCGTGACGCCCTGCGCTTCGGCGCGACGGGGCTGGTGGTGTCCAACCACGGCGGGCGCCAGCTGGATGGCGCCGTGTCCACCGCCTGCGCCCTGCCGGCCATCGCCGATGCGGTGGGCGATGATCTGACGGTGCTGGTCGACGGCGGCGTGCGCACCGGTCTGGACGTGGTTCGGATGCTGGCTCTGGGGGCCAAGGGGGTCCTGCTCGGGCGGGCCTATATCTACGCCCTGGCTTCGGGCGGCGAGGCCGGGGTGACGCGGCTGCTGTCCATGATCGAAGCCGAGATGCGCGTGGCCATGGCCCTGACGGGGGTGAAGTCGATCAACGAGATCACGCGCGAGGTGCTGGCCCGCCCCCTCGACTGACCTCTTGTCGCAGGGCTGTCAGCCCGCACAGGCTTGATTCAATATAATACATCATACAACATGCACCCAACGACAAGAATGGGGTGAGACGCATGGCGGATGGCGCAACAGGCGAGAAGGCGGAGTTCAGCCGCCGTTTCGTGACCTTGGGGCTGGGCGCCGCCATGGCGATGAGCCCGACCATCGTGCGGGCGTCCGGCTCCCTGAGCGGCTTCTACAATGTGCGCGACTATGGCGCGGTAGGCGACGGCGTGACCATCGATTCCGGCGCCATCAACAAGGCCATCGAGGCGGCGGCGGCCAAGGGCGGCGGCACGGTGGTGGTGCCGCCGGGGCATTATCTGTGCTTCTCGATCCGCCTGCGCAGCTTCATCACCCTGGTGCTGATGAACGGTTCGGTGATCGAGGCGGCGGACCCGCGCAAGCACGCGGGCCAATACGACCTGCCCGAGAACGTTTTCGACGAGCAGCTTCAGGACTATGGCGTCAGCCATTTCCACAACAGCCTGATCTATGGCGACGGCGTCAACGACGTGGCCATCATCGGCAAGGGCCTGATCCACGGTCTGGGACTGGACCGCGAAGGCCCGACGCCGCGCTGGCACGGCATGGCCGGATGGAAGTCGCCCGCCGAGCAGGGCCTGACCGCCGACGAGGCGCGTCGCGCCATCCCGCGCGAGATGGCCTATGAGGGCCGGGGCAACAAGGCCATCGGACTGACCGGATGCCGCAACGTCCTGCTGCGCGACTTCACCATCCTGCAGGGCGGGCATTTCGCCTGCTACGTGCTGGGCTCGACCAATGTCCGCATCGATGGCCTGACGGTGGACACCGACCGCGACGGCATCGACATCGACGCCTGCCGCGACGTGAAGGTGACCAACTGCCTGGTCAACGCGCCCAAGGACGACGCCATCGTGCTGAAGAGCAGCATGGCGCTGCAAGAGTTCCGCATGTGCGAGGACGTCAGCGTCATCGGCTGCAAGACCAGCGGCTATCTGCTGGGGACGGTGGTGGACGGCACCTATCAGCCGTCGCCCTACATGTCGGTCGACAACGTCGGCGTGCTGGGACGGATCAAGCTGGGCACCGACTCGGCGGCCGGCTTCCGAAACATCCTGGTGTCGGACTGCATCTGCGAGAATACGCGCGGGCTGCAGATGGGGGCCATCGACGGGGGCGTGCTGGAGGACGTGACCTTCTCGGACATCATCCTGAGGAACCCGGTCAATCACCCGATCTTTGTCCGCTTGTCGGCGCGCAACCGGGCGCCGCGCGGGGCCGCCATGTCGCAGGTGCGGCGGGTTCGGTTCTCCAACATCAATGTCTCGGGCGCGCGGGGTGACTTCGCCAGCGGCGTGGTCGGCATTCCCGGCGGGATCATCGAGGACGTCAGCTTTACCGACATCCATGTGCGCTCATCCGGCGGCGGCACGCGCGAGGAGGCGGCGCGGGAGATTCCCGAGCGCATCAACTCGTCGCTGGAGCCCAACTTCATGGGCGTCTTCCCGGCCCACGGTCTCTATGTCCGCCACGCCCGCAACATCACGGTCAAGGACACGACCTTTGAGGTCGAGCAGGCCGACGCCCGTCCGGCTGTGGTGATGGACAGCGTCGAGGGCGCCGTCATCGACGGCCTGCGCTCCAGCCTGGCTCCACGCTCGGCGGTGCGGGCGGTGCGCAGCCGCGACATCCAGACCGGCGACATCAGCCGCCTGAGCTGAAGGGCCGCGCGCCCGCCCCTGAACGACACGACAACGACGCCCGACAAGGGCGCGAGGAGGATTTCATGAAGCGCCTTTCCCCCCAATCCCTACGCGCGCGACTGATCGTCGGCGGGGCCGTCTGGGCCCTGACGGCCGGTGCTGCCCTGGCGGCCGATGTGACGCCGCTGACTGAGGGATGGCGCTTCACGCGCACCGACGCCACGGGGGCGCAAGGCCCGCGCTTTGACGATCGGGCCTGGGGCTCGGTGGTCGTGCCGCACACCTATAATGTCGAGGATTCCGGCATCGGCGGAGCCAAGGCCCGAGGCGAGCCCGAGGGCGTCTATTATCGCGGGCCAGCCTGGTATCGCCTGACGCTGGATCAGGCGCCGCAGCCGGGCAAGCGCTACTTCCTGCATTTCGGTGGAGCGACGCTGAAAGCCGAGGTCTATCTGAACGGCCGGTCGGTCGGCACGCACGAGGGGGGATACGCCGCCTTCCGCTATGACGTCACCGACGCCCTGAGGAGCGGCGGGAACCTGCTGGCGGTGCGCGTCGATAACGCCAAGAACCCGCGCTATGCCCCGCTGAACGGCGACTTCAATATCTTCGGCGGTCTGTACCGTGAGGTGAAGCTGATCGAGACGCCCGACCTGCACATCGATCTGATGCAGCACGGCGGGCCGGGCCTGCACGTTCGCACGGACGCCCTGTCCTCCACGCAAGCCCAGATCAGTTCGCGGCTCTTTGTCCGCAATGACAGCCGTTCGGCCAAACGCTTTGAGGTGCTGACGCGCATCACGGATGCGGACGGCGCGGTCGTGGCCGAGACGCGCACGCCGGCGACGCTGACCCCAGGGCAGGGCCAGACGGTCGAGCAGAGCCTGACGCTGAACAATCCTCGACTCTGGACGGGACGGGCCTCGCCCTATCTCTACAGGGTCACATCCGAGATCCTGGTCGATGGTCAGGCGATCGACAGCGCCGAGGTCCCCCTGGGCGTCCGCACCGTGGGGCTGAGCGACAAGGGCGAATTCCTGCTCAACGGCCAGCCCTACGCCCTCTATGGGGCCAACATCCAGATGCCGACCCGCTTCGGCAAGGGCCCCATCGTCAGCGACGCCGAGATCGACGAGGACATGCAGATCATGTCCGACATGGGGGTGACGGCCCTGCGTCTGGCCCACATGCAGCACCCGCCGCGCGTCTATGAGATGGCGGATCGTCTCGGTCTGCTGCTGACGACGGAAGTGCCGCTGATCGACGATATGGACCCGTCGGACCAGTTCCGAGAGAACCTGGTCCAGCAGATGCGCGAACTGATCGCCCAGACCGACAACCATCCGTCCGTCGCCCTGTGGGGGATCGGCAATGAACTGCGGACCTCGGGTGATGCGGCCAACCGTCTGCTGGCGGCGCTGCAATCGACGGCCAAGGAAATGGACCCGTCGCGCCTGACGACCTACGCCCACTGCTGCCTTGCGGACGACGACTCCATCGCCCAGCATAGCGACACCGTCTCCTATAATCGCTACTTCGGCTGGTACTGGACCGAGGCGAAAGACATCGGCCCCTGGGCCGACGAACTGCACGCCCGGATGCCCAACCGCCCCATCGGCGTCAGCGAGTACGGCGCCGGCGCCAGCATCCTGCATCAGGAAGACCCGGTGATGCGCCGCCCGGTGGCCGATGGCTACTGGCACCCCGAGCAGTGGCAGACGACCTTCCACGAGGTGCACTGGCGGGAGATGCGCCAGCGGCCCTATCTGTGGTCGAACTTCATCTGGCTGGGCTTCGACTTCCCCTCGTTCAAGCGCAACGAGGGTGATCGTCCGGCCATCAACGACAAGGGTCTGGTCACCGAGGACCGGCAGACGCGCAAGGACGCCTACTACTGGTATCAGGCCAACTGGTCGGACGAGCCGATGATGCACATCACCAGCCGCCGCGACGTCAACAAGCGGACGCAGCGGGTGAAGGTGAAGGTCTTTTCCAATCAGGATCAGGTGCGCCTGCGCCTGAACGGCGGCGACTGGACCGTCGTGCCGGTCGAGGATCACGCCGCCGTCTGGGAAATCGACCTGGCGAGGGGCGAGAACCTGGTCGAGGCGACGACCGAGGCGGGCGACCGCGTCCTGAGCGACAGCGTGCGCTGGACCTATCGCACCTCGCCCTGATCGGTCGTCTTCTTTCTCCTGACCCTCAAGCCCTCCCGGTTTCGCTCGGGAGGGCTTCTTTTTGTCTGCTATCACCAACGAAAAACCCCTCCCGGCGGGGCCGGGAGGGGGGATCGGTAACGGTGTAGAAGGTTCAGTTTCTGGACAGGAAGCGGTAGTCGCCCGAGCCGACCTCCAGCACCAGACGGTCGCCGTCCATGCCGCGCACGACGACGCCGTCAGTCTGGCTCAGGGGACGGCCGTTCTCGCGCACGCTGTCGACCGATCGGGCGGGCAGGCGGACCTCGGCGCGGCTGTTGGTCGGCACGACCAGATGCAGGTCGAAGCCGCCGTCGGGCTTCAACTCCCAGTCGGTGGTGATCCGGCCCAGGATGCTGTCGTAGTCCCCGCCGCCGCGCGGGACGCGGGCGTCCAGCACAGGATCGAAACGGAAGGTCAGGAAACCGGCCTTGATCGGCTCGATCCCGGCGATACGACGGAAGACGAAGCCCGTCACCGCGCCCAGGGCGTAGTGGTTGAACGAGTTCATCGCCACATCGCCTACGTCGCCGTTCCACCGCTCCCAGATGGTCGTCGCGTCCTTGCGGATCATATAGCCCCAGGACGGGAAGTCGGTGCGCAGCAGCAGGTCGTAGACGAGGCTGTCCTGACCATTGTCGGCGAGGGCGTCCAGGCTGTAGGGCGTGCCGAGGAAGCCGGTGGACAGCAGGGTGCCGCGCCGGCGGATGTCGGCGACCAGATGACCAGTCGCGGCGGCCCGCTGGCTGTCAGGCACGAGGCCGAAGCGCAGGGCCAGGATGTAGCCGGCCTGGGAGCCGTTGCCCATCGAACCGTCGGGTCGGACGAACTCGCGTTGGAAGGCGGCGGTGATCCGCCGGGCCAGATCGCGATAGCGCACGGCCTCGGGGCGACGGCCCGAACCCAGCGCTATCTCGGCCATGGCGTCGACCGAGTGCTTCCACATGGCGGTGGCGATCAGGGCCTTGGGCGTCGTCTCGTCGCCGGGATTGACGGCGTCCAGCGCCACCCAGTCGCCGAAGTCGTAGCCGCGCTGATTGCGCCAGATCAGGTCCGGGTTGTGCTCCAGGATGAAGCCGAGATAGCGGCTCATCGCCGCCCAGTTTTGATCCACCACGGCGGTGTCGCCGTAACGCTGCCAGGCGGTCCACGGCAGGATGACCCCGCCGTCGGCCCAGCCCGGCGAGGCGCCGAGGCCCAGTTCCTGCCAGCCGGCGGGGGCGTAGTCAGGGAACTCGCCGCGCGGTCCCTGAGCGTCGCGCACGTCGCCCATGAAGCGTTCGGTGAAGGCGGCCACGTCCATGTTGAAGGCGGCGGCGTCCCAGAAGACATTGGCGTCACCGGTCCAGCCCAGGCGCTCGTCGCGCTGAGGACAGTCTGTCGGCACGCCGAAGAAGTTGGATCTCTGGCTCCACAGGGTGTTGCGCCACAGCCCATGGATGACCGGATTGGCGACCCGCAGATGACCCGTCTCGATCAGGTTTGACGAGACGACGATGCCTTCGATGTCATCGACCGTGGGCGCGCGGCCCATGGCCTCCTCGAAGCCCTCGACCTCGACATAGCGGAAGCCAAAATAGGTGAAGCGCGGCTCATAGGTTTCGCCCGCCGGATCGCCTTTCAGCGTGTAGACGAGGGCGGCGCGGGCGGCGCGCAGGTTGGACTGATCGACGTGACCGTCCGCCTGCAAGACTTCAGCGAACTTCAGCGTCACGGCCTGACCGGCGCGGCCCTTCACCTTGAGATGCGACCAGCCCGAGAAGTTCTGGCCGTAGTCGAGGACGTAGTGGGCGCCGATCTTGGTGATCGACTTAGCCTTCAGCGTTTCGATGCGACGAAGCGGCGGGCTGATCTGGGCCTTGAGAACGCAGGGCGGCGTGGGCGCAATGTCCACGCCGCGCCATCCGGCGGCGTCAAAGCCGGGCGCGGCCCAGCCGGCCTTCTCCAGCCGGGCGTCATAGTCCTCGCCGTAATAGATCTCGCCCTTGGTGACCGGGGCCTCGGTCAGTCGCCAGCTGTCGTCGGTGACGACCGTCTCGCGCGCGCCGTCGACGTAGGTGATCTCGAGTTGAGCAAAGAAGCGCAAGGGCGCATCGCCGAAGGCGTAGCGACCCGCCGGCGCATGGTAGCTGCCGTACCAGCCGTCGCCGACCATGGCCCCGATGGCGTTGTCGCCTGTGGTCAGCAGGTCGGTGACGTCGTGGACCTGATAGAGGGCGGTCTTGCGGAAGTCGGTGCTCTCGGGGCTGAGCAGGGCGTCGCCGACGCGCTTGCCGTTGATCTGGGCCTCATAGACCCCCAGCGCCGTCGCATAGAGACGGGCGTGGGCGATCGGCCGGGCGACCGCGAAATCCTTGCGCAGCAGGAAGGCGCCATAACCGGGCCAGGCCTGGGGCTGGTTCTTCGACACCTCGGCGTTCGTCCAGCGGGCGTCGCTGAAACCAGGCTGCTCCCAGCCCTTGGGCGCATGAAGGGCCGTCTTCATGCCGCGCGAGGTGATGCGCACCACGCGGCCGCCGCCCAGATCGGCGCGGATCATGGCGGCCGCCGCGATCTCGAAGAACTTGGGCTCGTTGAAGGCGGCGGGGTCCTTGACGCGGAAGGCGACGACGTGACGGCCCGCATTGAGGCGGTGGCGCGTCTCGGCGATGGGGGCCACGCCGAAGGAGATGGAGGGGTGGTGCGGCCGCTCCAGAGTCTTGCCGTCTAGCCAGATCTCGGCGTCGAAATTGGCGATGGAGAACAGGGTGACGTCCGCCGCCGAGGGCAGGTTGAAGCTTAGGCGGAAGAAGCGATCCGACTTGTCCGCCGGCCGGTCGCCGCGCATCCACAGCAGACCCGCCTGACGGTCGGCGCGGGCCATTTCGGTTTCGGCGGCGATCCATTTGGCGCGCCAGTCCGACGGCTGGAGCAGACCCATCTCGAAGCGCGAGCTGGCGCTGGTCGCACGCCGTCCCTTGTTGTCGCGGATCAGCACGCGCCACCAGATGACCTGGCGCGATTTCAGCGGACTGCCCAGCCAGGACACGTCCATGCTCTGATCGGTCAGGACCTCACCGGCGTGCCACAGGTCGGGCGTGCCGGCCTCCAGCAACTCGCGCGTGCTGGCGGCCTGGATCTCGTAGCGGGTCTGCTTCACGTCGCGGTCGGGGCTTTGCAGCCGCCACGACAGGCGCACGGCCTGATCTTCGAGCCCTATGGGGGCTACGGCGGAGGAGGCCTTGAGGTCCAGCACCTCCAGCGGCGGCGCCTGCAGGGCGCGGGCCGAGGCGGCGGGGGCGGCGGCGGCCAGACCGGCGAGGCCGGCGCCGCCCAGAAGGCCGCGACGCGAGACGGCGCTCATCGTGCTGCGCCTGCGACCGGACGCGGTCCGGCGGCGTCCATGACGGCCTGGGCCTCTGCGGGCCAGTCTCGGGCGGGGAAGAGGAAGTTGCCCTCGGCGACGTTACCGATCTCGCGCAGCCAGCGGCCGCCCGTGCGCATGGAGTTATGCCAGTTGCCGGTCGCGGTGTTGTCGGTCGAAATCCGGCGCTGGTACATCTTGCCGGCGGTGTTGATGTTCAGCCACTTGCCCTGGGTGTCGATGACGTTGCCCGTGACGGAGAAGTGCTTGGAGCCTTCGTCCAGATAGACGCCGATCTTGTCGCGGATGTCGAAGATGTGGTTGCCGCGGATGATCGAGTCCGGATTGGCCGACAGGTTGTAGATGGCGCCGCCATCCATGTACCAGGTCTTCACGCCGTGGATGCGGTTGCCCTCGATCAGGGTGTTGCGCAGGGTCGTCGGGGTGGTGAAGCGGGTGTTGTAGAGATAGCCCTTCTGGTTCTCGTCGTAGTTCGGATTGCCGCCCGCGTCGTTGTAGCCCCATCCCCAACCCACGGCGATCGCGTCATAGGGGGCGTCGGTGATGTCGTTGTGCAGGATGCGGGTCCCGTCGATGTAGGTCGTCAGGATCGCGGCGTTGTCCTTGTAGTCCTGGCTGACGCCCGCGATGACGTTGTCGGCGATCTCGATGTTGCGGCTGGTCAGGTTCGGGTCGGTCGGGTGGTGGGCGTCCAGACGCACGCCGCCCGCCATGATGGCGCTGCCCGACAGGACGCCGAAGTGGTTGCGGCTGACGCGGACGTTCTGAACCGCCAGGCCGACGCCCGACAGGTTGGCGTTGGCTTCGTTGCCCAAACCGAGCGCGATCTGGCCCAACTGGGTAAAGTGGTTGTTCTCGAAGACGATGTCGCGGGCGGCGGCGACCTGAACTGCCGCCGGGATCTGGTGCCACAACTGGCGCATGGACTCGAACTCGGGGCAGCCCCAGCCGCAGCTCGACCAGGCGTCGGCGGGGCGGATCGGCGAGACGTCCTTGAGGAAGGCGCCGCTCTGCTGGTTGGCGTAGCCAGTCGCTTCCGACGGCCCCATCCATGAGGTGTAGGAGAAGCGCAGGCCGTTGAATGCGAGGTTGCGGATCGGCGCCTCGGGCGTGCCGCTGACTGACATCAGGGCGGGCAGGGCGGGGACCGTGACCCGCAGCTTGGCGATGTCGTCGTCCTGGGCAATGCGCAGGTAGAGCTTGCCCGCCTTGGGGTCGATGAACCACTGATAGGGCTTGGCGTGCCAGTCGTTGGTCTTGCCGATCAGTTCCGGGGCATTGACCAGGAACAGCCGGGAATCGTCCGGGAAGATCGGCTTCGAGATCGTGTCGTAACCCCAGGTGTTATTGTCCCAGGCGGGCTGTTGCATCGTCAGCGTCGTGCCGCTGATCGAGGCGACGGGCGAGAAGCGGTCAGTGAAGAAGCCGGTAGCCTCGACCTCCAGTCGATCGGGGTGCTCGATCGAGCCGATGAAGGCCAGGTCGGGGTTGATGATCTCCATGCCCGTGGCGGTGAAGTTCACATCCGAATGGCTGATCTCCAGCCAGGGGCGTTCGGCCAGGGTGTCGTTGACCCAGACCTGACGCGCATCGAGGCCCTTGGGGATGTCGGCGACATAGATGCGGCGTTCGGCGTCCGAAACCGTGAAACCCGAGACGTCGAAACCGCCCGAGATGATCGGTCGATCGCCGGGTTTGGCTTGCCAGATCACCCTATGGTCACCCTGGCCGCCATCTGGCGCGGTGAAGATCAGGGGCTGATCCAGGCGATAGGTTCCGGCGGCGATCTCGACCGTGACGTCGTCGTTGCGGTTGTGGCTGCGGACTAGGGCCTGGGCCCGCGTCAGGGATTTGACCGGGCGCGTGGCGCTGCCGGGATTACGGTCGTTGCCGTCAGGCGAGACGTGGACCGTCGTCTGCGCGCCCACAGCCGTCGCCGAGAGCATGATCCCGGCGGACAGAAGGCCCGCCGTGATCATGCCGAAACCTGCACCTTGCCCCATCCCGCACTCCCATAAACATATTATGTATTATGAAATCAGCCTAGCGGATGGACCCTCGGTGTCAATGCAGGGGGAGGGAGGAAATCAGGCCTGCGCGACGACCTGTCGCTGTTCGCCAAGACTTTCGATGCCCAGTTCCATCACGTCGCCGACGTTCAGATAGACGGGTTCCGGCTTCTGGCCCAGACCGACGCCAGGGGGCGTGCCGGTCGAGATGACGTCGCCGGGCTGCAGACTCATGAACTGGCTGACGTAGTGGACGATGAAGGCAGGCTTGAAGATCATGGTGGCGGTCGTGCCGTCCTGGAAGGTCTTGCCGTTGACCGTCAGCCACATGCGCAGATTGGCCGGGTCCGGCACCTCGTCGCGCGTGACCAGCCAGGGGCCGAGCGGGCCGAAGGTGTCGCAGCCCTTGCCCTTGTCCCAGGTGCCGCCGCGTTCGGTCTGGAAGGCGCGTTCGGACACGTCGTTGATGGTGCAGTAGCCGGCGATGCAGGCCTCGGCCTCTGCTTCCGAGACGTAGGCGGCGTCCTTGCCGATGACGATGCCCAACTCGACCTCCCAGTCCAGCTTGGTCGAGCCGCGCGGTTTCAGGACCGTGTCGTTCGGGCCGACGATGCAGGATGTGGCCTTGGAGAAGAGCACGGGCTCGTCAGGGATCGGCAGGCCGGATTCCGCGGCGTGGTCGGCGTAATTCAGGCCGATGCACAGGAACTTGCCGACCTTGCCGACGCAGGGGCCATAGCGGACGCCCTCAGGCGCCAGGGGCAGGGCGGTCAGGTCGAGCGCGCGAAGGCGGGCCAGGCTGTCATCCGACAGGGCGGCGCCGTCCACGTCGGCGACGACGCTGCTGAGGTCGCGGATACGGCCATCGGCGTCGATCACGCCGGGCCTTTCCTGGCCTGAGGGGCCGAAGCGGAGAAGTTTCATCGCGAATATCCTTGCAGCAGGCTCAGTTGACCCAACCGCCGTCGATCACGTTGATCGTGCCGGAGGTGAAGGCGGATTCGTCGGAGGCCAGATAGACGGCCAGGGCGGCCAGTTCAGTCGGGCGGCCGAACCGGCCCATGGCCTGACGGGCGGTGAACTCGGCATAGGCCTTGTCGAAGTCGCCGGTGTCGCGCAGGCGCTGCAACAGGGAAGGCGTCTCGACGGTGCCGGGGCAGATGGCGTTGCAGCGGATGCCCTGGGTCACGAAGTCGGCGGCGACCGACTTGGTCAGGCCAATGACGGCGGCCTTGGTGGCGCCATAGGCGAAGCGGTTCGGCACCGCCTTGATGCTGGAACAGACCGACGACATGTTGATGATGGACCCGCCACCGTTGGCGATCATCTGCGGCAGGAAGGCCCGGATCATGCGATACTGGGCCGTGACGTTGAGGCTGTTGGAAAAGGCCCAGGCGTCCTCGTCGCAGTCCAGGATGGTGCCCGCGTGAACGAAGCCCGCGCAGTTGTAGAGCACGTTCACCTGCGGAAACTCGGCGGCGATCGCCTTGACGGCCTCGGGATCAGTGACGTCGAGTTGGCGGACGGTGACGCCCTCCAGATCGTCCAGGGGGGCGATGTTGATGTCGGCGGCGATGACCTGCGCGCCTTCGCGAAGGAAGGCCTCGACCGTCGCTCGCCCAATCCCTTGCGCCGCCGCCGTCACCAGGGCGGTCTTGCCTGCCAGTCTCATCGCTGCATCCTTAAAACATAAGACGTATTATGTTTTGCTAGGCCGCTGTCGCGCGGGCGTCAAGATAGGGGCAGGGGGCAAAGAAAAACCGCCCCCCGACAGGCGGGGGGCGGTGCACCAGAATGGCAGGGAGAGAGGCGTTTAGAAGCGCAGTCGAACGCCCGCCGAGACACGGCGTCCCGTGGTGCGGAACTCCTTCGTGCGGTCTTCCGAAACCGAATAGAGGAACTCTTCCTCGTCGGTCAGATTCAGGGCGTCCAGGAAGACGGTGACGTTTTCGGTCACGTCATAGGAGGCGCCGGCGTCGAGCTGGCCGTAGGCGTCGAAGTATTCGGGCTCGCTATTGCGGCCCACGGCGACGGCCACGAACTTGTCGCGCCAGGTGTAGGCCAGGCGGGCCTGGATCGGACCCTTCTCGTAGAAACCGACCAGGCTGTAAGAGTATTTCGACAGGCCTTCCAGGCCATAGGAGATGCCGCCGGCGTTGGAGTATTCGGCGTCAGAGTCGGCATAGGTGAAGCTGGTCTGCACGCCCAGGCCGTCGAACGGCGCCGGCAGGTTGTCGAAGGTCTGGCGATAGCCCAACTCGATGCCCTTGATGGTCGCGCCTTCGCCGTTGCTGGGCACCGTGACCGAGAAGGAGACTTCGTCGATCTGTTCCTTGGTCGTGGTGGTGCTGACGAAGGAGTCGAGGTTTTTGTAGAAGGCCGCGAACGACAGCAGCGAGGTGGGGGCGAAATACCACTCCACGCCGGCTTCCATCTGGGTCGCGCGGAAGGGCTTCAGATCCGGGTTGCCGCGCTTGATCGACTCATTGCCGGGGTTGGTCTGGATGCTCTGACGTGGCGAAAGGTCGCTCAGCGTCGGGCGGGTCATCACCCGCGAGGCGGCGAAGCGAACGATTACATCGTCAGTCACCGACAGGCGGGCGTTCAGCGACGGCAGCACGTCGGTGTAGTCGCCGTCGAAGCTGACGGGCGAAACATCGGACAGGACGATGATGTTCTGACCTGAGCCATTAGGTTTGGCGCTGATCACGGTTTTTGAAGCGCCGGACGAGGTGTAGGAGGTGTTCTCGACGCGAACGCCCATGTTCACCGTCAGCGGCATACCGCCCAGATCGGCTTCGATCTGGCTCATCAGATAGCCGGTCCAGACCTTTTCATCGACGACAGACGAGGCCGAGGCGTCATAGACGCTGGGGGCGAAGGCCTTGCCGTCACGATCCGCCAGACCCTTCACATAGGCCATCAGGGCGTTGGGGTCGTAGGTCAGCCAGTCGTGCATGATGTCGCCGCCGCGACCGTCGAAGAAGTTCATGCCGGTCGGGGTGAAAAGATCCGACGGCAGGGCTTCGTTGGAGCCGCAATAGGCGCACTGCTGACCGAACGGCATGGAGGTGCCGTAGATGTCCTTGATGCGGTTCTGATAGCCGATGCCGCCGTACAGGGTGACGTTGCCCCCCGGGGTCCATTCGCCGTCGATACGGTATTCGTCGATGGTGTCCTTGGTCCGACCGGCGCTGTTCCAGATGTAGTAGTGGGCGGTCAGGCCGTTCGGATCTGTCGCGGCGTCGGCGGTCGAGCCGGGGTAGTTGAAGCCGTACTCATAGATGGGCGAGCCGCCGCGGCGGTCCCACCATAGGTCAACGCCCTTGCGGCGGATGGTGGTGAAACTGGGGGCCTGGTCGCTCTTGCGTTCCGAGGTCGAGGTCGAGACGTCGAAGGACAGCTTCAGGTCGTCGTTGACCTGCCAGTCGGCGTTGAAGCCCAACTGACGCGTTTCGACGTTGCGGGTGTCGTACTGCATGATCTGGTCGACGAAGCCGCCAGCGTAGCGCTGATAGACGGCCTCACCGCCCTCGACCACCTGCTCGACCAGGGTGCCGCCGCTGAAGTCGTAGGCCAGACCCGTCTGGCGTTCAGTGATGTCCGCCTTCACATACATGGCGTCCAGCGTCAGGGTCAGGTTCTGCATCGGGCGGTACTGACCCGAGGCGTTCAGGCCCAGCATCTGCTTGCTGCGCTCAAAGAAGAAGGGCGACAGGTTCGACGGCATCGAGACGCCGGAGAAGGGAGCGACGTCGGGGCCCATGCGACCGGCAAAATAGCAGTCGTGACCTTTCTTGGTGTCGCACGTCTCACCGACCGGCGGGCTTGAGCGACGAACGTGCCCGGCGCCGATGGTAAACTCGTCGTTGCGGGTGTCCTGATCGACGTAGGAGGCGGCCAGGGCGAAGCCCAGGGTGCGGTCGTCATTGCGCCAGGAGGCGACGGCCGAGGCGTCCTGGCTGTAGTTGTCGGCCAACTCCGCCCAGGTCGAACCCAGCGAGCCCGCGACAGCGAACGGCTTGCGCTGATCCAGCGGGCGCAGAGTGCGGACGTTGATGGTGGCGCCGATCGAGGCGCCGTTGATGTTGGCTTGCGGCGACTTGTAGACATCGGCGCCGGAGATGATCTCGGACGGCAGGACGTCGAAGGAAAACTCGCGGCCGTTGTTGTCGGTGGCCAGGGTGCGGCCGTTGACGGTCACCGCGTTGAACTTGGGTCCAAAGCCGCGCACCGTGACGAAGCGGCCTTCGCCGCGGTTGCGGTCGATGGTCACGCCCGGGATGCGTTGCAGGGACTCGGCCACGTTCTGGTCGGGCAGCTTGCCCAGGTCCTCGGAGGCGATCGAGTCGACCACGCCAACGGCGTTGCGCTTGATGTTGATCGATTGCTGCTGACTGGCGCGGATGCCGGTGACGACGATTTCGTCCACCGTGGTCGCGTCTTGGGCACCGGTGTCATTTGTCGGCGCGACTTGCGCCATGACGACAGCCGGGAGGGCGAGGGCGGACAGCACGCCCATGGCGGTCGCGGCCATCAAATTCGTCTTCGTGGACATCATGAGATCCTGCTGGGTTCCAACCTTGGCGGCCTGTTTTTCCGGCCTTGCTGAAACCCTACGAACGGCGTTCCCGTATGTCAAATTATCATCATACGTATTATAACATTCGGGCCTAGCGAACCGACCGGATGGGCGCGACGCACAGGGCCGAGCCGAAGACGAAGATGACCGCGGCGATGAAGATGACCGCGTAGTCGCCGCCGAAGAGGTTCAGCAGAATCGCCGCCATCACGGGACTGATGATCTGGGGGATGTTGACCGCCGTGGTCAGGACGCCGAGGTCCTTGCCCTCGTCGCCCTCCGCGCTCTGCGGCAGGACCTGGGTCATCAGGGCCATGTCGATCGACATGAACATGCCGTAGCCGATGCCGATCACCCCGGCGTAGATCCACATGCCGGTCATGCTGGGCAGCACCAGGGGGGCGACCATGGCGCAGCCCATGATCAGGCTGGCGGCGATGACGAAGGGCTTGCGGCGCTGGAAGCGGTCCGACAGGTAGCCTGAGGCCAGTGAGGAGACGATCAGGCAGATCAGGGTCAGGATCGCCAGATTGGCGATGGCGATGTTCGACTGGGCGTCGGACAGGCCGATGTAATCCCGCAGGATGTAGAGCATGTAGGCGGCGACGGCCTGATAGCCCATGTAGATGGTGAAGCGCCCGGCGAAGGCCCAGGCGAAGTCGGGATGGTCTTTCGGGCTGATCCAGAAGCCCTTGGCGAAGGCGATCCACGAGAAGCTGCGGCGCGGTTGCTCGGCGCTGGACGGCTCGCGATTGATGACGACAAAGGCGATGCACGAGGCGGCGATGGCCAGGGCGAACAGGCTGTAAGCTAGGACCTGAGCCCCGGCCAGATAGCCGGCGACGACGGTGCCTGCGGTCAAGCCGGCGGTCATGCCCGCGCCGACCACGCCCGACACTACGCCGCGCGTTTCAGGCGGGAAGCGGTCGGCGATCACGGTCGTCATGGCGGGCTGCATGGAGTTGTAGGCCACTGTCGCCATGACCCAGAAGACCATCAGCGACCAGAAGCTGGTCATCCACGACACGCCGAACAGGCACAGCGATCCGACCACCGAGGCGATGGCGATCCACGGCGACCGACGCCCCCAACGCGACCGGGTGCGGTCGGACAGGGCCCCGGCTATGGGCGTCGTCAGGGTCGAGAAGACCGAGGTGATGGCGAACAGAATGGCCAGGTTGTTGGCCTTGTTCCCGGGATTCATCTCGGCGATCTGGTTGGGCAGCAGCACGCCGAGCACGCCGCTGTAGAGGGCCATCAGCAGGAAGAAGTTGACCATCAACGACAGCTGAAGGCGGCGGCGGCCTTGACCGTTGACGGGCAGGGCGACGGTCTGGGTGGTCATGCGGACAGATCCTTGTCGACGCCGCCGAGGTAGAAGGCGCGGGCGGTGCCGGTGCGAATTTTCTCGCGCTCTCGCGAAGGCAGGCTGGCGACGGCGGCCTCGAACAAATCACGCCAGCGGCCATAGCCGCCCGCCAGATTGACCACGGGCCAGTCGCCGCCAAACATCAGGCGGTCCGGCGTGAAACAGTCGAGGGCGTGGTCGAGATAGCGGCGCACGACGTCATCGCGTCGGGCGTCCCAGGCGTCCTGAGCGGTCAGGCCCGACAGCTTGGCGAAGACGTTGGGCAGGGCGGCCAGTCGTTTCAGATTGGCGGCCCAGTCGGCGTGGTTCAGATCGCCGTCGGCGGCGGCGATGTCGGGCTTGCCCAGATGATCCAGCACCACCCGCGCTTGGGGCGCGCGCTCGAGCAGGGCGGTCAGGGTCTGATGCAACTCGGGCAACTGGTGATCGCGGGCGCAGACGTCGATTGTCAGACCGCGCTCGGCGGTCAGGACCAGGCCGTCCAGATGATCCGGCGCGGCGATGAATCCGGCGGCTTCGTTCTGCACCGACCGCCGCACGCCGCGCACCAGAGGACGGGCGACCAGGGCGTCGAGGTGGGGCGCGACCTTCGCGCCTTGTTCGAGCGGGGCGAAGGCCACGACGGCGAGGATGTCGAGCGCGGGGTGTTTCAGGTCAGCGACCCAATCGGCCTCGGCCAGCGCCTGTTCGGGCGCGCAGTCCGCTTGAACGAAGACGGCGCACCTGACGCCGGCGGCTTCGGCGGCCCAGTCTTCCGGTCCGTGGCGTCCAGCGATGTCCGGCACATAACGCAGCCAGTCATAGTCGAGGCGCGACGGGTCCCACAGATGCAGGTGGGCGTCGATCATGCGCCGGCCTTGCCGCCGTTGCCGGGCAGGACGTCCCAACCCTGGTTCAGCACAGGGGCCAGCACGGCCTCGACCGCCGCGAGAAGTCCGGCGTCGAGCGGCGTTGTCAGGGCCTCGACGTTGCGGGTCAGGTTCGACGGCTTGGACATGCCGACGACAGTGGAGGCGATGCCCTGGGCGGCGGCGGTCTGTAGCGCGAACTGCAGGGCGATGCGCGACAGGTCGGTCCCCGCCTCACGGCAAAGGCGCGCGGCTTCTGCGGCGGCGGCATGGACGCTGGCGTGGCCGGGATGCCAGTCGGGCGGCCCCTGATCGGTCAGCAGCCCCATGCCCAGGGGCGAGGCGTTGAAGACGCTGATCCCGGCGGCGTTCAGTCGTCGGGCGCTGTCGGCCAACCGCTGATCCTGCAGCGTATAGGTGCAGTAGGCCATGACGGTGTCGACGCCCTCGGACAGGGCGACTTCTTCCAGCAGGCCCAGGTCGTAGCCGGTGACGCCGATGCGACCGATGGCGCCCTGGGACTTGAGCTCGCGCATCAGCGGCAGGGCCTCGTCCAGCAACTGGCGGCGGTCGCCGTGCTCGATGTCGTGGCATTGCAGGACGTCGATGGTGTCGACGCCGAGCCGGACGCGGCTTTCGTCCAGGCTGCGCAGGGTTGCCTCACGTGAGAAGTCCCAGGCCTTGTCGCCGTAACGACCGATCTTGGTCATCAGCACGAAGCTGTCGCGGGGCCTTCCTTTGAGAGCGGCGCCCAGCGCCGTCTCGGCGCGCGTCAGGCCATAGTAGGGCGCGACGTCGACCAGGTTGATCCCGGCGTCCAGCGCGGCGGCGACCACCGCGTCGGCTTCGGCCTGGGACACGTCCTGATAGACCCCGCCCAGAGAGGCGCCGCCGAGCGCAAGCACAGAGACGGCAGGACCGTCATGGTTCAGTCTGGTGGTCTGCATCCCGGTCGTTTCCTGCGTCATTCGACGTCTGTGTTATTTTCTGGATGCCCGCGCTGGCGGTCCCAGATCAAGTCCTGCGCGCTGGGGCCGGACGTGGGGGCCTTCGACCACCTCCCAGGCGCCGTTCAGGCGGTTGGCGGCGATGGCGGCCTCATCGACCTCGATACCGAGGCCGGGCTCGTCACCCAGGATGATGCCGCCGTCGCCGATCTGTTGATCAACCTTCAGGCCGATGGGGAAGTGGAAGTCCTGCACCTCGACGCCCAGGCTGTTGGGCGCCGCCGCCGCCGCGTGCGCGACCGGGTTGGCGTTGTAGCCGACCGGCGAGATCGGCAGGTTGTGGGCGTGGGCGGCGATGGCCACGCGGTTGAAGTGGGTCACGCCCCAGACGCTGCCCGTTTGAACGATGTCCACGGCCCTGGCGTCGAACAGGGGGCCGAACTGATCCAGACCGGTCAGGTTCTCGCCCGTGGCGACGGCCGCCTTGACCGCGCGGCCGACGACGGCGTGGCCCTCGGCGTCCCAGCGGCGCAGGGGCTCTTCGATCCAGGTCAGGTCGAGATGGCTTTCGATCTCGCTCAGGTGGCGGACCGCCTGCTTGCGGGTCCAGCATTCATTGACGTCCAGCATCAGGGCGGGACGGGCCGTACTGACGCGGAAGATGTCGCGGGCCTTCAGCAGGCGACGGATGTCGCGGTCAAGATCACGCCCGCCCTTGATCTTGGCCGAGGTGAAGCCGCGCTCTGCCCAGCGGATATAGAGGGCCTCAAAGGCGTCGTCGTCGAGGCCGTAGCAGAGGCCGGAGGCATAGCCGGGCACGAATCTATCGCGCGCGCCGAGCGTGCGCCACAGCGGTTCATTGGCCATCTTGGCCTTGAGGTCCCACAGGGCCATGTCGATGGCGGCGATGGCCCCATAGGTGGCGCCGGCGTGACCGCTCTTGAACACCTGGGCCAGCATCCGGTCATAGAGGGTCGAGACGGCGCGGGGGTCCTCGTTCTCGACGGCAGGAAAGACGCGGGCGATGTCCACATGCTGGCCCAGCCCCACGCCGGTCAGGCCGCTGTCCGTCTCCAGCAACAGGATCGGCACCTCGGTTATGCCTGAGGCGATCACCCCGTTGACGTCGCCGACCGGACGTTTCCAGTCGTGAACCGTGGTCAGGCTGCGATAGCCGGTGATTTTCATAAGGCGGGGTCTCGGACCAGATTGTCGGCGTTCAGTCAGTTTATAATATGTATGATGATTCCGACTTGGCAAGCCTCGGCTACAAATCCCTTCAGGATTGACAGGGCCGTCAACAATGTGACTCCCATATCGTGATACAAATGATGACCCCCGGACGCTTTGCGGGGAACAACGAGACAAGACGAACCATGACCCTTGCAGCCACCGCAGCAACTCATCAGCGTCCCGCGCGGCGTCCGCGTCTGGCGGCGGCGGTGGTCGAGGATCTGGTCAACGCCATCGTGACCGAGATCCACCCTGCGGGTTCGGCCCTGCCGCCCGAGAACGTGCTGTGCGACATCTATGGCGTCAGCCGGACCGTGGTGCGCGAGGCGACGACAGCCCTGACGGAAAAGGGGCTGGTGGTGTCGCAGCAGGGGCGGGGGACCATCATCCAGGACCCGTCGTCGTGGAACCTGCTGGACCCGATGATTCTCAGCGCCCTGTTCCGGCGCGAGGACGGTCTGTCCTATCTCGACAACCTGTCGGAAATCCGCGCGGCTCTGGAGGGCGAGATGGCCGCCAAGGCCGCGCGCAAGCTGACGCCCGAGGCCGCTGACGAACTGACCCGCCAGATGGATAAGCTGGCCAGCCTGATCACCACTCCGGCGGGCTATGTGCATGAGGACGTGGCCTTCCACGACATCATCATGCGTCTGTCGGGCGATCGACTGAGCAAGGCCATCATCGACAGCATCCAGAGCAAGGCTGTGAAGACCCACAGCTACAGCGGCAAGCTGAATGTCGAGCACGTCCGGGCGACGCACGAGGCCCACGTCAAGGTCTATGACGCCATCATGGCCCGTGATCCCGACGCGGCGGCGCGCGCCATGCGGGACCATATCGAAGGCTCGTGGCAGAAACGGCGTCCGAAGACCCTGCCCAAGGGCTGATCGGCGCGGCGCATGGCCGCGATCTGCAAGACATAACTTGTATGATGATTTTTGATCGGCTTATGTCTCTCCAGAAAATGGGGAGACGAGACGATGACGCAGGGGATGACACGCCGGGCCGTGGTGGCGGCCGCCGCTGCGGGGGCGGCCCTGGCTGGCGCTGGGGCAGTCCAGGCGCAGGCCGTGACGGTCGAGCGCTGGGGGCTGTTTGAGACCGCCCTGACGGCAGCGGGCGCAGCGGCGCCGTTCCGCGTGGCCTTGACCGGGGTCTTCACCAATGGCGTCACCACGGTTCGCGCGCCGGGCTTCTATGACGGGGACGACCTCTATCGCCTTCGCTTCTCGCCGCCGGAAACGGGGCATTGGCGCTGGCGCGTCGAAAGCGACCTTCCGGCTCTGAACGGTCGCGAGGGCCAGTTCGAGGCGGTGGCGCCCAAGGCGGGCAATCATGGACCGGTGGCGGTCAGGGACGGCTATCACTTCGCCCATGCGGACGGCACGCCTTTCCGCCAGATCGGCACCACCAGCTACGGCTGGACCCATCAGCCCGAGGCGAGGCGTCGGCAGACGCTGGAGACCCTGCGCGCGTCGCCGTTCAACAAGCTGCGGCTGCTGGTCTTCCCCAATGCGACCATTTCGACCAACGAAGCGGTCTTTCCCTATGAGAAGACGGGGGCGGGTCCGCGCGACTGGGATCTGACACGGTTCAATCCGGCCTATTTTCAGCGTCTGGACGCTTGCGTCGCCGCCCTGTGCGCGCAGGGCGTTCAGGCCGACGTCATCCTGTTCCATCCCTATGACGAGACCTATGGTTTCGAGGAGATGGGGGTCGAGGCGGACGATCACTACGTCCGCTATGTCGTCGCGCGCCTGGCGGCCTATCGGAATGTCTGGTGGTCGCTGGCCAATGAGTACGACCTGCTGAAGACCAAGACCGACGCCGATTTCGACCGGATGTTCCAGCTTGTTCAGGCCCAGGACCCCTATGGCCGCCTGCGCTCGATCCACAACTGGCGACAGCTCTACGACCACGGCAAACCCTGGGTGACGCACGCCAGCATCCAGAACGGTTCCGCCGTGCTGGACGACGTGCGCGCTGAGACCTACCGCAGCGTCTGGAAGAAGCCCGTGATCTTCGACGAGGTCTGCTACGAGGGCAATATCGAGGACCGCTGGGGCGACCTGACCGGCCCCGAGATGGTGCGCGGCTTCTGGCACGGCCTGATCGGCGGAACCTATGTCGGCCACAGCGAATGCCTGCCCCGCAGCAAGGGCGACGGCTTCTGGCTGGGCGAGGGCGGCGAACTGCGGGGCGAAAGCGCGCCGCGCCTGGCCTTCCTCAAGACTATCATGGAGGTGGGCCCGACGCCGGGAATCGACCCGATCGACAAATGGTGGGAGCAGCATCTGGGCGGCGTTCCCGGTCACTACTACCTGCGCTACTTCGGCGACGAGACGCCAGCCGAATGGGCGCTCGACCTGCCGCGCGACGAGATCAAGGGCGGAGAACGCTTCCGCGTGGATGTGATCGACACCTGGAACATGACGGTCGAGCCCTTGCCGGGCGAATTTGTGATGGCGGCCAAGGAAACCAAATACTTCTTCCACGACCCGGCGCGTCCGACGGTGAGCTTGCCTGGCCGCCCCTGGATGGCGGTGCGCGTGACGCGGGTGAGTTGAGGCGAAGCCTGACTGACAGCTTCCTGTCGCCCTCGGTCGAGGGCGTTCAAGCGGCTTTCGCCGGCCCAGAAGCGGCCGGTGATTCTGTCTCTCTGGCCGTGCCGGTCGAGTTCTCTGTTGGCCGACGAACCTCGCGGCGACTAGGCGTCGCCTTTTCGCTTTAGGCCCTCCAACTCGGCCATCATCGCGTCGCGCATGGCGAACTTCTGGATCTTGCCTGTAACGGTTAGGGGAAATTCGCGGACGAAGCGGACGTGATAGGGTAGCTTTTGGTGGGCGATCTGGCCGCGGCAGAAGTCGAGCAATTCGGCCCGGTCCATGGTCTCGCCTTCGATCAGCATGACCCAGGCGCAGACCTGTTCGCCATAGTGGTCGTCCGGCACGCCGAAGACCTGAACGTCCTGAATCTTGGGGTGGCGATAGAGGTATTCCTCGATCTCGCGCGGATAGAGGTTTTCGCCGCCACGGATGATCATGTCCTTCAGGCGGCCGACGATCTGGCAGTAGCCGTCCGCGTCGAAGGTCGCCAGGTCGCCGCTGTGCATCCAGCCGTCGGCGTCGATCGAGGCGGCGGTCTGCTCCGCATCATTCCAGTAGCCGATCATGACGGAATAGCCGCGCGTGCAGAGCTCGCCTGGCTGGCCCCAGGGCCGGATGGCGCCTGCGGCGTCGACGATCTTGCATTCGACGTGCGGGTGGATGCGGCCCACGGTCGAGACGCGGCGCTCCAGCGGGTCGTCGCCGCCGCTCTGGAAGCTGAGGGGGCTGGTCTCGGTCATGCCGTAGCCGATGGTGATGTCGCGCATGTGCATCCGGTTGATGACCTTGCGCATCACCTCGATCGGGCAGGGCGAGCCGGCCATGATGCCGGTGCGCAGGCGGGTCAGGTCGAACTCGGCGAAGCGCGGATGTTCGAGCGCAGCGATGAACATGGTCGGCACGCCGTAGAGGGCGGTGCAGCCCTCGTTCGCCACCGCTTCCAGGGTCGCCAGGGCGTCGAAGCCTTCGCCCGGAAAGATCATAGCCGAGCCGTGCGAGACGGCGGCCATGACGCCGAGGACCATGCCAAAGCAGTGATACAGCGGCACCGGCGTGCAGATGCGGTCGTCCGGCGTCAGGGCCATGGCGGCGCCGGCCAGGTAGCCGTTGTTCAGGATATTATGGTGGCTGAGGGTCACGCCCTTGGGGCGGCCGGTGGTGCCGCTGGTGAACTGGATGTTGATCGGGTCATGGCAGGTCAGCGCCGCCTCGACCACGCGGAGACTGTCCGGCCCGGAGGCGCGGCCCAGGGCTTCGACCGCGTCGAAGCCGACGGCGCCCGCCAGGGTCGGCGCCTCCATCTGGATCACCAGCTTCAGGTCGGGCAGGCGGCGGGCGTTTAGGCCTAGAGGCGCGGCGACGCCCAGTTCAGGGGCCAGGGCGCGGATCAGGCCCGGGTAGTCGCTGTTCTTGAACGGCGGCGACAGCACCAGGGCTCGGCACCCGACCTTCTTCAGCGCATATTCCAGCTCGTCCAGGCGGTAGGCGGGATTGATGGTGGTCAGGATCAGGCCCGCTTTGGCGGCGGCGAACTGGGTGATGATCCATTCGATGCGGTTCATCGACCAGATGCCGATGCGGTCGCCGGGACGCAGGCCTGAAGCCAGCAGGCCGGCGGCGAAATCGCCGGTGCGGCGGTCCAGGTCGCGCCATGTCAGGCGAACGTCCTGCGCAGTGCAGACGACGGCCTCGTGGTCGCTCCATTGCCAGGCCGCCTGACGCAGGGCTTCTCCAATGGTGTGGGTCAAAAGGGCGGGCTGGGTGGAGCCCTGAACGTGACTTGGCATGTCTCAGAGGCTCCGGCGGGGGCTAGATGTCCGCCTTGGGCGGGACGATGCAGACGAAGTTGGCTTCGTCGTTGGTCGAACCGTCGCCCTTCCAGCGCGCGACGGCGGGATAGGCGCACAGGGGTCGGGTGCTGAGCGCTGGGCCGGTCGGCATGTTCAGCAGAGGCGCCAGGTCGTTGGCGTATTTGCTGGCCACGATGCGGTCCGGGGCCGATCCGCTTTCGACCCAGGCGTCCAGCACCGCAAGGCTGTCGAAGGCGTTGGGGCCGGGGCCGCCGAAGCAATGCCCCATGGCGGGGACCATGAAGAGGCGAGCGAACTGATCGACCTCGTCCGCGCCCATGGTCTCGCGCACGTTCTCGAAATACTGAATCGTGCCTTCGGCGGGCAGGGCCGCATCGTTCCAGCCGTGATACATCAGCAGCTTGCCGCCCGAGGCCCTGAAGGCGGACATATCCGGATTGTCGGAATCCGTGATCCCGGCCATCCGCTCGCGCACAGTGTCGAAGTTCTGGTCGAAGTCGAACTGATCCAGGGTCCAGTCGGCGTCGTTGAAGACGAAGTTGGCGAAGAAGGAGCGGGCGAAGTCGGGATGCTGGGCCGCATCGCCGGTGATCCACAGGTCCCAGCCCGACCGCTGGGCCTCGCCGCCCGGCGCGAAACCGGGATAGAGGACGTGGCCGGTCAGGCCGCGACGCGGGCCGCTGTAAAGCCCCTGCACGGCGGCGAGTTGTTCGGTGTTGAGGCAGCCCTCGGCGGCGTCGCGGTCGCACAGGAGGGCGGCGGGGTCGAAGCGGCAGAGACGCGGGTCCTCGATCACGCCGTCCTTGACGCCGTCCAGCGTATCGCAGGCCTCGAGCGCTGCCGCCTGGATGCGCGTCAAGTTGGCGGCCTTCAATCGGCTGGCCGGATTCTGGTGCGCCACCTTCCACGACCAGGCGAAGCTGGTCATCAGGTGTGTCCAGGCCGCGCCCGGAGCGCCCGCGACGACGCCGTCGAAATCGTTGGGATAGCGTTGCGCCGCCATCAGGGCTTCGCGCCCGCCGTCGGAACAGCCCTGGAAATAGGAACGCCTCGGGGCGAGGCCGTAATAGGCCGCGATCACGGCCTTGGCGGCGACGGCGGTGACGTGGTTGGCGCGGTGACCGAAGTCGATGATCCGTTCCGGTTGGTTCAGCGCCCAGGAGGCGTCCTTGCCGTCCGCGCCCGGCTCGGTGTGCCCCATGTCGGTGGCCGCGACGGCATAGCCGCGCGCCACAGCGGGGCGCATCGACAACCGGGGCGGTCCCAACGAACCGCCGAACCCTGCGTTGCCCATGGCGGCGAACTTGCCGTTCCAGGTGCCAGCGGCGGGCAACCAGACCTCGGAATGGATCTCCGATCCCTCCGCAGGCGTCAGGGTCAGCGAGACGCGGCAATAGGGGGTGGTTGTCGGCAGGGCCGGCACGCCGAAGGCCTCGATCGGCTGGCGATCGCCGGCCTTCATGGCCACGGCGGCGTCTATGCGCGCATGAGGCAGACGAAGGTTCAACAGACTGGCGCAGGCCGGATCGGCGGCGGTTTGGGTCGGGGCGGCAGGCCCTGCGGTCGTCTGGGCGTTGGCGGCGCCGCCGGCGGCGAGGACTATGAGCGCGCTTGTTGCGGCGAGAGCGGTTCGGGTCATCATGGCCTGGTCTCTCAAGCTGCAGGGGAAGGCGCGGCGCGCGCGGCGATGTCGTCGACCATCTCGGCGTGGGTGCGCCGGTTGATCGGGTAGAACCAGATCAGGCTGGCCGAGAGCAGGGTTCCGGCCAGGGGCGCCCAGAACATCAGGGCCTTGATGTCGCTCAGGGTCTGCGGGCTTTGAGCCACGTTGGGCGTGTAGCCGAAGCGGGTCAGGGCCAGGCCAAGGACGCCGGCGCCAAGGCCCAGCGCGACCTTCTGGCCCAGAACCGTCAGGCCGAAGACCAGGGATTCGGTGCGCACGCCGCTGCGCCACTCCCCATACTCCACCGTGTCCGGCAGCATGGACCAGAAGCAGACCACATAGGCGGCGGCGCCGATGGCCTGCATCCCCAGGGCGGTGAACAGCAGCGTCAGGGATTGGCCATCGGCTGCATGCCATAGGACGAGGCCCGCGACGGTCGGCACGGCGCCCGCCAGCCAACTGTTGCGCTTGCCGATCAGGCGCAGCGCCACCGCCCACAGCGGCGTGGTCAGGACGATGGTCAGGGCCATGAGGCCTAGCGCCATGCTGCCCAAGCCCGCATCTCCGACGATGTATTTGAAATAATACAGCAGGTTCTTGGAGAACATTGTGGTCGAGAATGAGCTAATCACGATGGCCGCCAGCAGCAGGTGCAGGGCCCGATTGGCGGCCAGGCTGCGCCAGGCTTCGGCGAAAGGTCGGCGTGGCGCAGGGGCCTCATTGGCCGTGTCCAAGCCCCGGCTGCCCCAGGCGGTCAGCAGCAGGCAGCCGGTCGCGAGCACTCCATAGGCGGCGCCGAGGATAATCCAGCCCTCGCGGCTTTCAGCGCCCCCGCCAAGAGCGGACGCCAACGGCAGGGTCAGGGTGGCGACGATGATGGCGGCCAGGGCGCCGCAGACCATGCGGAAGCCGGTCATGTCGCCGCGCTGGGCGCTGTCCGTCGTTACCCGCGCGAACAGAGAGGCATAGGGAATGGCGACCACGGCGTAGAGAGTGCGGAACACCAACTGACTGATCAGGGCGAAGGCCACGGCGCCGACGGTGTGGGCTGAGGGGCCGACGAACAGGAGGATAAAGGCCGGCGCCAACAGCGGCCCGCCCAGCACCAGATAGGGGCGGTAGCGGCCCCAGCGGCTGCGCGTGCGGTCGGCCACAAGCCCGACGATCGGGTCCATCGCCGCGTCCCAGATCAGCGCGATCATGTAGATCAGGCCTGCGACCTGCGCCGGCAGTCCGATGACGTCCGTATAGAAGAACATCAGATAGAGCTGCGTCATCTGCCAGTACAGATTGCAGCCGAAATCCCCCACGCCGATCGCCAGCTTGCGACCTGCGGATATGCGCACGGGCGCCGTCACCGTGATGTCCCCCACGTTCCCAACCCTTTCCAAGCCCACGATTTTTTAGACTGGACTTGCATCCAGCGCATTTCTTATTGTCCAACTGTATAACGAGTTTTTCGTGAGGTCGATAGGCGAATGCAGCAACTGATGTTCGACATTGACGGGCCCCGCTTCGTCGATGCCCAAGGGCGGCACGCCATCCTGCGCGGAGTCAATCTGGGCGGGGATACGAAGATCCCTCTGAGCCACGCCGGCTCCAATCCTCCGCGTGATTTTTCCGATCACCGCGAGGTGAGCTTCATCGGCCGCCCCTTTCCGCTGGAAGAGGCGGACGAGCATCTGGGGCGCATTCGCGGCTGGGGCTTCAACGTCCTGCGCCTGCTAACCACCTGGGAAGCGGTCGAGCACGCCGGGCCTGGCCAGTATGATCAGGACTATCTCGACTACCTGACCGCCGTCTGCGCCAAGGCGAATGAGCATGGTCTGGCGGTCTTCATCGACTTCCATCAGGACGTCTGGAGCCGGATGAGCGGCGGCGACGGGGCACCCGGCTGGGTGTTCGAGGCCATCGGTCTGAACCTGGCCGCCTTCGATGCGGCCGACGCCGCCCATGTCATGCAGCAGCGGTACGACTACGCCTCGCCCGAGCGGCGTCAGGAAGACCGCTATCCGATGATGAGTTGGCCGCGGAACTATCAGATGCCGGTCAACGGGATCATGTGGACGGCCTTCTTCGCCGGGGCGACCCTGACGCCGGACTGGCGCGTGGGCGAGCGCAATGTGCAGGACTTCCTGCAGGAGACCTACCTCGGCGCCATGCGGGCGGTGGCCGAGCGCCTGCGCCATCTGCCTAACATCCTGGGATTCGACAGCCTGAACGAGCCGGGCCTGGGCTGGGTGGGGCAGAAGTTGTCGCAGCGCCGCACCGAACCGGACGCCGCCAACGCCATGCCGGTCTGGCCCGGGCCGCTATGGACCCCGCTGGATGGGCTGAAGGTCGCGCGCGGCCTGTCGACGACCGTGCCGGTCATGGCGCGCGGCGAGGGCCGCAAGATGGAGGTTTCTGGCGAAACCGTCCTGAATCCTGGCGGGGTTTCGATCTGGCTAGAAGAGGGGCCCGATCCCTTCGAGGTCGCGGGGGCGTGGTCCTTTACCGACGGCGAGGCAGTGGTTCGCGACGAGGACTTCTTCCGTGTCCGCGACGGGCGCGCGCTGGATCACGAACACGACTTCATGGCGCCCTTCTTCGCCAGGGTGGCGGAGACGATGCGCAGCGTGCGCGAGGACTGGCTGCTGTTTGGCGAGATGTGTCCCTACCTGATGTTGCAGGGCAAGACCTTCCCTCAGCCCATGCCGGAGCGGACGGTCAACGCCAGCCACTGGTACGACATCGAGATTTTGGGGACCAAGCTGTTCGATCCCGATCTGCCGCATGACGAGGATCGCCAGAGGTACGCTTTCCAACTGGGCTTCATCCGCGCCATGGGCCTGTCGATGCGAGACGGCGGCGCGCCGACCCTGATCGGCGAGTTCGGCATTCCCTATGACCTGAACCACGGCGAGGCGTTTGAGCGATGGGCCGAGGGCGAGCGCGGGGCGGGCGTCTGGCGCGCCCATTCGCAGGCCCTGGGCGCCATGTATGACGCGATGGACGGTCTGCTGCTGTCCTCGACCCAGTGGAACTATTCCGCAACCAACGCGAACGACCTGCGCATCGGCGACGGCTGGAATCAGGAAGACCTGTCGATCTTCTCGCGGGACCAGGCGACAACGGCCGACGATCCGGCTTCGGGCAGCCGTGCGCTGGAAGGGTTTTCACGCCCCTACGTCCAGCGCGGGCAGGGGGTGATTGCGGCCATGGCCTTTGACGCGGCGACGGCGCGCCTGACGGCGACGATCGAGGTGGATGCGGCGGTTGCGGAGCCGACCGAAATCTTTGCGCCGAGTTGGCGCTATCCGAACGGCGTCAAGGTGAGGGTCTCGGGCCTGGCTGCGCACTGGTCGCATGACGAGGGCGCGCAGGTCGTGGCCGTGACGGCTTCGGAGGCCGGAAGCTTGCAGATCGAGCTGACGCCCGCCTGAAGGTATGACGGAGGGGGCGTTCGCCCCTTCTTGTTCGGCCCTTTGTCGATTAGCGCGAGGGCGCCGCCAGGCTGTCGCGCAGCAGGCTGAGGGCGTTCAGCCGCGCGGCGTTCGGCGCGGCGCCGAGCGTGACCCCGGTCTCGCCGACCAGCAGGGCCTGATCTGTCCGGGCGTCGTAGCGTGGCCATGCGGCCTGGCCTGCCGCATCTGGTCGCCCGTTGCGGGCGAAGGCGACCCAGTAGTCGGCCATGGCGGTCGCGATCTTCTGATCGGCTTCGGTAAACGGCCCCTTGGCGCGGTTCAGATTGTCGAAGCTGTAGGGCGTGTCCGTGGAATGGCCGGCGCCGGCCGTGTCGCGACGCTTGCCCTCCTGCACATAGCCGAAGCTGTAGAGCCACACGGCGCGGCCCTTTTCCGCGCCGAGCGCCGCCAGTCGGCGCGCAGGTTCGATGAAGGTCAACTCGGACGACATCCAGGTGTTCAGGGCGTTTCGGTCGCCATAGACGGCCAGCAGCGACTCGCGAGGCACGCCTGCGTCCTCCATCGTCCGGTCCGCCAGCAGACCTCGGAACACCGCAGGAATGACGCCGAGCTCCATATCGGTCGCGCCGATGATCATGGGGACGTTGGACTGAGCGCCGCGCTGGAAGGCATCCATCACCTGGGTCGTGACCAGACGACCGTCGATGATCGGGCCAGAGTAGGTGTCCTTCTCGGGCGTCAGCAGGTCCAGGCGGCCCTTGACCTTGTCGGCTGGGATGGCGCGCAGGTCGGCGGCTGTGGCGTTCCGCAGGTTCTGCGCCGCAGCGAAGGCGACGCCCACGCTTTCGCCGGAACGGGCGTCACCCGGCGCCCGCAGGACAGGCCAGTGATCGCGACCGCCGCCTGACTGGACGATGGCGCGATGGAACAGGTCTTGCGCCCGAGGAATGTTCATCAGTTGCAGCACCGAGCCGCCGCCGGCCGATTGACCCATGATGGTCACGCGCGCGGGATCGCCGCCCAGAGTGGCGATATTGTCGTGAACCCATTGCAGGGCCGCAACCTGGTCCATCAGGCCGTAGTTGCCGGTCGGCTCGGCGCCGGCCTCGGCGGTCAGGGCCGGGTGCGAAAAGAAGCCGAAACGCCCCAGCCGATAGTTGAAGGTCACGACCACGGCGCCGCGCGCGGCCATTCGGGCGCCGTCGAAGATCGGCTGGCTGCCCGATCCCATGACGAAGCCGCCGCCGTGAATCCAGACGATGACCGGCGCCGGGCCATCGACTCTCGTCTTGGGCGTCCAGACGTTCAGGCTGAGGCAGTCCTCGCTGACCGGCAGGCGGGTCTGGGTGTCGTCCCACATGGGCCGCGCCTGGATGCAGTCGTCGCCATAGGCGCCGGCGTCCCGAACCTCAGTCCAACGCGGGGCGGGGTGGGGGGCGCGCCAGCGTAGATCGCCGATTGGCGGCGCGGCATAGGGGATGTTCTTGAACGACAGGATGTCGCCTTCGTCCACGCCCCGGATCGGACCCTGTGCGATACGCATATCGATTGAGGGGCCGGTGGGCGCGACGGCGGTCGCCGGACCTTGCGCGCAAGCCCCGGCGACCAGAAGGATCACGCTCAGGCTGGCGGCGGTGCAGCCGAGGCGGGCGGGCCGTGGGCGACGGGTTTGAATCATCCTGAAATCCTCCGAGCGGTCCGGCGGTTCGTTGTCCGACACGTTATCCTGATCGCTTGCGCATTACGCTATGCAGATGCATAATGAATGTCGAGAGGCCTTTGACAGTCACGTGGATGTCGATCTGAATGGGCCGCTGTGGATGAAAATGTTCGGGTAAGCAGACTTGGCCAAGGTGAACCTCAGGACCCAGCAGCGGGAAGCGACGCAGGCCAGCCTGCTGCAGGCTGCGCTGGAAGTGTTTTCCGAAAAGGGGTTCGACGGCGCCTCGACGCGGGAAATCGCGGCCCTGGCCGGGGCGCACAACGCCCTGATCAAGTATCATTTTTCCAGCAAGGACGCCCTTTGGCGGGCCGCCGTGGGTTTCCTGTTCGAGCGTCAGGCCAAGGAGTTGGCCATGCCGCGCCATGATGATCCGGCCTATGCCGACTTCAGGGCCTATGCTCGTGCCGTGATCCGTGCGGTGGTTCTCTACTACGCCAAGCATCCCGAGCACGCCCGCCTGATGGTTCAGGAGAGCATGCGCGACAACGAGCGTCTGAACTGGGCCGTCGACACCTATATCTCCGACATCAGCCGCGTGTCCGGCCGCTTCATTGAGATGTGCAAGCGCGAAGGCATCCTGCCCGATGTCTCGACACCGGCGCTGGTCTATATCTTCGTCGGTGCGGCCCAGACTTTTTACGCCCTGGCGCCCGAGGTGCGGCGGGTCTGGAACATCGACCCCGCCGACCCGACCGTCATCGAGGCCCACGCCGACGCCCTGGTCCAGGTGCTGGTTCGCTAGACGTCACAACGCCACCAAGAACACCCAAAAGGAAACGACCATGATCCGCAGCCTCGCCCTCGCCGCCGCCCTGGTCTTGACCACGGCCCCCGCCCTGGCCCAGACGGCGGCCCCCGCACCCGCCGCCGCGTCGGACGCCAAGTTCACCGTCGACACCACCATGGCCGAACTGATCGCCGATCCGCAGGCCAAGGTCGTCGTCGGCGCCTTCTTCGAGAAGCGTCGCATCGCCGCCGGCGCTCCGCCGATGACCCCGGAAGAATCCGCAGGCCTGGCTGAAATGATCGGCGGCCTGTCGCCGCGTCAGTTGGCGGAGTTCCCCCAGGCCAATCTGGACGACGCCGCCGTGGCCGAACTGGACGCCTTGCTGCGCGCCATTCCGGCGCAACCGGCCGGCTAGACAATCCTCATGGGCGGGACCGTGACACGTCCTGTCTGAGAGACTGCTGAAAAATAGCGGAGGGGGAAGCCGCCATGTCGATGCTCAAGCTGGCCATGGCGGGCTTCGCCTGCCTGTCGGTCGTCACCGCCGCGCACGCCGAGGATGTCGAAGCGTCCGATCGGCCCTCGGCCCTGGTGGTCAATGGGGCGGCCAACCCCATCGGCATCGACACGCCTTTGCCGCGCCTGTCGTGGCGGCCCCCGGCGGCGCGGGCGCAGAGCGCCTATCAGTTGCGGGTCGGGGTTTCCGAACAGGCGCTGATGGCTGGGCAAGTGGTCTGGGATACCGGCCGGGTGGCCTCCGTCGTGGACGCCGCCGTCACCTATCAGGGGCCTGGGCTGTCTTCGCGCGAGCGCCGCGTCTGGCAGGTGCGCACCTGGGATGCGCGCGGCCGCGCCTCGCCGTGGAGCCAAACCGCGTCGTGGGAAATGGGGCTGTTGAACCCGTCCGACTGGAGCGCGACCTGGATCGGGCGCAACGCCGAGGCGCCGAAGGGCTGGTCCGACGCTACGGTGACGGTCGATTTCACCCTGAAGGGGCGCCAGTTCGACGTCCTTTTCCGCGCCTCGCCCGAGGGCAAGACCTATGGCGAGGCCTATGTCTGGCGGATCGGCGAGGACGAGGGACGGGCGGTCCTGAACGCCCAGGTCCGCCGCTATCCGGGCGGGACGCGGGCCTCGGTCAACCAGACGACGCTGAAGAAGATCGACCTGGGCATGACGGCGGAGGCCCTGCGTCAGGGGCGTCACAGCCTGAGCATCGAAGCCGTCGGCGACCGTTTAGTGACACGGCTGGACGGTCGGGTTATCGACGAACTGCGCGACGCCAGCCAGACGCGGGGGACGATCGGCCTGTTGTCCGCGGCTCCCGACGCCGCTGTCATCCATCGCCTGGCGGTGGTTCCGGTTGATGGCGCGCCGTTGGAAACCACCTTCGCCGACGGCGAGAATCCCTTGTCCGGCGGCAGCCTCGGGCCGGACGGTCTGATCCTGGCCTCGGGCGTGCCGACCAAGGATCTGGTGGTTCCGCTGTCCAACCCCGCGCCGCTGTTGCGTCGGGCCTTTTCCATCGAAGGCGGCGAAATCGCCTCGGCTCGTCTCTATGTCGCGACCGGCGGTTGGGCGGATTTGACGTTGAACGGCCAAGCCGTTTCCGAGCTGCCGATGGCGCCGGGCTGGACTGACTACGGCAAGCGTGTCCTCTATCAGACCTATGACGTGACCAGTCTATTGAGCGCCGGCGAGAACGTGTTGGCCGCCGAACTGGGACGCGGCTGGTATGGCGTCACCGAACCCAACGAATGGTATTTCCATAAGGCCCCCTGGCGCGCTGAGCCGTCGCTGCGCGCCCAGCTCGAGATCGCCTTTGCAGATGGCCGCCGCGAGGTAGTGACGACCGACCGCAACTGGGCCACGGCAGACGGGCCGACCCTGCATGACTCCATCTATGCGGGCGAGCGCTATGACGCCCGACGCGAACCGATTGGCTGGCGGTCTGCGCGCTTCACCGGTCAGGACTGGACCCCCGCGCGGGAAGCGATCCCGCCAGCGGGGGTCCTGGTCGCCGCTTCGGCCGAACCGATTAGGCCCGTAGCGCAGGTTCAGCCCGTCGCCCGCACCGAGGTGCGTCCCGGCGTCTGGGTGTTCGACTTTGGCCGCATCCTGACAGGGCGGCCGCAGTTGAAGATGACAGGGCCCGCCGGTCGGACCGTCACACTGGTCCTGACCGAAAAGAAGAACGACGACGGCTCGGCCCTGGTCGCCAGCGGCCTGATCGACGCCCAACTGCAGACCTATCACTACACCTTTGCGGGACAGGGTGTTGAGGTCTGGGCGCCGCGCTTCAGCTACGCCGGCTTCCGCTATGTTCAGGTCGAGGGCTTGGGAAGCACGCCGGGCGAGGACTTCGTCACCGCCGAGATCATCCACTCCGACGTGGCCTTGATCGGGGCGTTCGAAAGCAGCAACGATCTGTTGAACCGGATCCAGCAGGCGTCGCAGAACGCCCTGCTGAACAACATGCACGGCCTGATGAGCGACACGCCCAGTCTGGAAAAGAACGGCTGGACCGGCGACGGTCAGGCCTCGGCGGGGGCCGCGGGCGTCAACTTCGGCATGGCGCGCGTATGGACCAAGTGGCTGGCGGACTTCCGCGACGCCCAGGCGGCCAGCGGCGAACTGCCGGAGATCGTGCCCTCGACACCCTACTACGGCTTCGACCAGACGCCGGGCTGGTCCTACATCTGGGGGCCGACCCCGGCCTGGGATGCGGCCCTGTTCGTCATCACGGACGACCTGCTGCGCCACTATGGCGATGAGCGGATCGTCGCCGACATGTACGAGGCGCAGATGCGTCTGGTCGATTACACCTCGACCTTCATCAAGGCTCCTGACTTCACCTACGCCAGGGGGCTGGGGGACTATGCCGGCAAGGGGCCGTTCGGGCCGGTCGATGCGACCACCAGCGCCTATTATTTCTATATGGTCTCGATGCTGGCGCGGAACGCCGCGACCCTGGGCAAGACTGCCGACGTCGCCCGCTATCAGGCGGTCGCGGCCGAGGTGCGTGAAGCCTATAATCGCAAATACTGGGACGCTGCGACGCATCGCTATGTCACGCGCGCCGTCGAGGGCGGGCCGCCCCCGCCTTTCAGCCAGACCCAGAACATCCTGCCGCTGGCCTTCGGCATCGTGCCGGATGGTGAACAGCAGAAGGTCGCCGATGCGGTTGCGGCCGATCTGGAAGCCAACGACTACGCCCTGACCATGGGCGTCTATCCGATGCGCTACGGTCTGACCCTGTTGAGCGACTATGGCCATGCCGACGCCGTCTATCGAGCGGTTACGCGGACGAGCCAGCCCGGTTGGGGCTTCTGGCTGGCCAATGACATCCACTCCATGCTGGAGGGCTGGGGGCTGAACTCTCGGTCGTGGAACCATCACTACTTCGCCCTGGTCAGCGGCTGGTTCTATGAAGGTCTGGCGGGCATCCGACCGGGTTCGCCAGGCTATGCCGACATCGTCATTCGGCCGGCCTTGCCGAGCGGCCTGAGCCAGGCCTCGGGCCGGATTGAAACGCCGCGCGGCGAAGTCCGGTCCGCCTGGCGCAGGGACGGGGAGGGGGTGGTTCTGGACGTGGCTGTTCCTGGCGCCACCCGCGCCGAAGTCTGGATTCCCAACGGCGGCGCGCGCCTCAGGCAGGCTCCGCGCGGCGCGCGCTTCCTGCGCGCGCAAGATGGTCATGCCGTCTATACGGTGGCGCCTGGCGCGGCTACATTCATTTTTACGCAAAGATGAATGTAGGTGAGGGCCATGACTGTTTCCTGTCTTTCCGAAGCGATCGCACAGCATGCGCGCGCCACCGGTGATCGCTCGGCGCTGAGCCAGGGCGAGGTCATTGTGACCTATGCCGAGCTTGACGTTCTGATGAACCGGGCTGCTGCCGCGCTTCAACGCGAGGGACTGTCTGTCGGGGATCGAGTGGCCCTGCTGGGGGAACCCGGTGTCGAGTACGCCGCGGCCTTCCTGGCCGCCGTGCGGGCGGGCATGACCCCGACGCCGCTGGCGCCCAGCGTGACGGACGAAACGCTGAAGGCCATGCTGGATGACGCCCAGCCGCGTCTGGTCTTCTCTGACGCTAGCCAGTCCGCGCGGCTGGATCGGTCTGAGGGCGCGCCCGCCGTCATCACCCTCGACGGCTCGTCGGGCGGCAAGCCCTGGCAGGAGTGGCTGGCGGCCGAGGACGCCCGGCCTGTGGTCGAGGCCATTGATCCGGCGACCGCCTTCAACGTCATCTATTCGTCCGGGACGACCGGGGTGCCCAAGGGCATCGTCCATTCCCACCGGATGCGCGAAGGACAGATGGCGGCGCTGGCGGGCCTGTTCTCGCCCGAGGCGGTCACCTTGCTGACTACGCCGCTCTATTCCAACACGACGCTGGTGACGATGCTGCCTACCTTGCGGGTGGGCGGCTCGGTGGTGATCATGCGCAAGTTCGACACGCGCGTCTTCCTGGATGTCGCACAGAAGCACGCTGTCACCCACACCATGCTGGTGCCGGTCCAGTATCAGCGCCTGATGGCCGAGCCGGCCTTCGATGACGCCGACCTGTCGGCCTTCCAGATGAAGTTCTGCACCAGCGCGCCCTTCTCGGTGGAGTTGAAATCCGAGGTGCTGCGGCGCTGGCCGGGAGGTCTGCTGGAGATTTTCGGCATGACCGAGGGCGGGGGCATCTGCTTCCTGCCCGCGCACCTGTTCCCCGAGAAACTGCATACGGTCGGCATGCCCGCGCCTGGCTCCGACATCCGCATCATCAATGACGACGGCGTCGAGCAATCCGTTGGCGAAACGGGCGAGATCGTCAGCCACTCCGAGCAGATGATGATCGGCTACAACAATCGTCCCGAGGCCACGGCGGCCGGCCGCTGGGCGGCGCCGGACGGGCGCGCCTTCATCCGCACTGGCGACTTGGGCCGGTTCGACGCAGAGGGCTTCCTGCAGATCGTCGGGCGCAAGAAGGACATGATCATCTCGGGCGGCTTCAACATCTATCCGATCGATCTGGAGATTCAGATCGACGCCCACCCCGAGGTGGTCGAGGCCGCCGTCATCGGCGTGCCGGACGTCACCTGGGGGGAAACGCCGGTGGCCTTTGTCGTGCGTCAGCCCGGCGCGACCATCGAGGCCGAGGCCTTGCGCCTCTGGGCCAATGAGAGGTTGAGCTCGCTGCAGCGGGTTTCGGCCATCACCTTCGTCGATGAAATGCCGCGCAACGGTCTGGGCAAGGTGCTGAAGACTTCGCTGGCGGAGATGGCCGCAGCCTAGGGCTTGGCCAGCTTCTGCACGTCCAGCCAGTTCAGCAGGTCATTGATCCAGAAGTCGCTGCTCTTGCCCTGACGGTTCATGCCGAAGCCGTGGCCGCCGCTGGCGTAGACATGCAGTTCGGGCGAGGCGCCGTTCCGGACGGCGGCTTGGTAGAAGCTCAGCACCGTCGGCGCAGCCAGTTTGTCGTCGCCGGCCACGGCCAGGAAGACCGGCGGCAGGTTGGCGGGCAGGGGGGCGTCGTTGAAGCTGGCGCCATAGATCAGGCCGGCGAAGGCCGGGCGGGCGGCGGAGTCCGGGTCCAGCAGCGCGCCCGCTGTCACCCGCGCCCCGGCCGAGAAGCCGATCATGCCGACCTGTGCAGGGTTGAGGTCCCAGTCGGCCGCGCGTTCACGCACGATCTTGAGGGCTTGCAGACCGTCGGCGACCCCAAGCGCCGAGGCCTCGTCGAGGTTGAATGCGCCATTGCTGCGCGATGCCTGGGCCATGAAGAGGAAGAAGTCGCGCCAATGCGCCCGATCGTCGCTCGGGGTTTCCAGCGTCCGGTATTTTAGGACGAAGGCGGTCACGCCGCGGGCGGCCAGGGCCTGGGCGACGTCGCGACCTTCGGCCTGGATCGTCAGGTATCGGAAGCCGCCGCCAGGGGCGATGACAACGGCCGCCCCCGTCGCCGTGCCGGGGGCTGGCCGGAAGACCTCCAGCGTCGGTCGTGTGATGTTGCGGACGACGTCGAAGCGGCCGCCGGGGAAGGGGCTGACGACCTCGACCTGGGTCGCGTGCTCAGAGCCGGGCGGGGTGCTGGGCCAGACATCGAAGGTCTGGGCGGCTGCGGGTAAGGCGATGGCGGTCGCGATAGCGACCAACAGGGCGAGGCGAGGGAAGAGGGGGGGCATCAGGAGCAAACCTCGCGGCCGGGCAGGGGGTGATGAAAGGCGCGTTTTGAGGCTTGCAGCCTAGCCTGATGAAATTTCGTTATGCAAACGCTCAAATTAATCTTGACGAAATTTTTGAAGTAGCGGAACCTCTGTTCATAATCTGGGACGATGGATCAACCGTCGCCGGGAGTGCCAAGGCGTCTGGCGATTCCGTCAGCCGCCTGTCCAGGAACCATCCGCTCAGGGCGGTCAGGCCGGTCAGGTCTGGGGGAAAACACATGCGAAATGCATCCTTGAACACGAGGCTGTTGGCGACCACCGCGATGGTCCTGCTCGGCCTGTCGGCCGCACATGCGGCTTCGGCCCAGACCGCGACGCAGCCGACGACCTCGGACGCCGAGACGACGTCCCAGGTGGACGACGTGGTCGTCACCGGCACCCTGCTGCGCGGGGTCGCGCCGACCGGAACCAATGTCGTCAGCATGGCGCGCGAGGCGGTGATCGCCACAGGGGCCGCCTCATCGAACGACCTGCTGGCCCGCATTCCCCAGATCTCCAACGCCTTCAACAGCGCGCCCCAGCCCGGCGGCACCATCGCCCTGCCGATCAATCGGCCGAATATCCGCAACCTGGGCGCCTCGGGCGGCTCGACAACCCTGGTGCTGCTGAACGGCAACCGCATGGTCGGCGCCGGCATTCTGCAGACCTCGCCCGATCCCTCTGTCATTCCGCCCGGCGTGCTAGAGCGCGTCGAGGTGATCCCGGACGGCGGGTCGTCCATCTATGGTTCGGACGCTATCGGCGGCGTGGTCAACTTCATCACGCGCAAGCGGTTCGACGGCGTCGAGGTCACCGGCCGCTATGGCGTGGCCGACGGCTACGACCAGTTCGATCTGAACCTGACGGCGGGCAAGGTCTGGAGCGGCGGCTCGGCCATCATCTCCTACGCCTATGCCGAGCACAGCAATATCTCAGGCGCGGATCGCGACTACTTCACCCAGGATCTGCGCGCACAGGGTGGGAGTGATTTCCGGTCCAAGGCCTGTTCGCCGGGCACGATCACTACGCCCAACCCCTTCTCGCCCCTGCTGCCCGGCGTGGACTATGTGCTGCCGGGGCGCACGCCAGGGACCAATCTGTGCGATGAATCCAAGGCCATCGACTTCTATCCGGAAGAGCAGCGCCACAGCCTGTTCGCCACGATCTCGCATGACTTGAGCGATCGTCTGTCGTTTGACGCCACGGCCTATTACTCGCAGCGTGAAACCGGTCGTCGCGGCATGTCCTCGGCGGAGGGGACGGGCATTCGCGGCGGGGGCCTGATCACCGTCATGAACCCCTACTTCCGTCCGATAGGCGCGGAACTGGGTCACAACGTCACCTTCAACTATTCCGAGGCCTGGGGTGCGACGGCGCCCAAGAACACTAGCCGCTTCACCTCGGCAGGAGTGACGCCGTCGCTGACCTATCAGCTCAACGACGATTGGCGCCTGAAAGGCTCGCTCAACTGGGGGCGCAGCACCAACCTGGTCCGTACCTGGCAGATCAATACGGCGGCCGAGGCGGCGGCCCTGGCCGGCATGACGACGGCGACCGCGCTGAATCCCTATGATGTCGGTGCGACCAACGCCGACGTGCTGAAGAGGATCATCGACTTCCAGAGCTACGGCCATGCGACGCAGGAGATCCGCGAAGCGCGGGCCGTCGTCGATGGCGCCCTGTTCGCCCTGCCTGCCGGCGACGTGAAACTGGCCGTCGGCGCCGAGTATCATGAGGAAACCATCAAGGCTCGACAGGGGACCGGCGCGCCCTCCGCCCTGAACCTGACCCACGCCTCGGACAAACGCGACGTGACCTCGGTCTTCGCTGAGGTTTTGGCGCCCCTGTTCGACAGCCCGGCCTATGGCTCGTTCGATCTGTCAGCCTCGGTGCGCTACGACGATTACAGCGACGTGGGCGACACGACCAATCCGAAGATAGGCTTCAACTATCGCCCGATCTCGACGCTGACGTTCCGCGGAAACTGGGGCACCTCCTTCCATGCGCCCAGTCTGTCGGACATGGGCAATGGCGTGGACACGCGGGTTCAGGTCATCGGCGCCAGCCCCTGGCTGCCCGCCGGCGCCCCCATCACCGACCTGTTCCGTCCGACCATGATCCTGGCTGGGGGCAACCCCAATCTGAAGCCCGAGACGGCGGACACCTGGTCGCTGGGCGCCGACTGGCGGCCGGACGGCGCGCTGCAGGGCTTCAGCGCCAGTGTCACCTATTTCAACGTGGCCTTCCAGGACGCCATCGGCCTGGCGCCCTTCCTGCGCGGCGCGCCCTTCTACGCCGATCCGGCCTACAAGCCCTTTTACGTGCTGAACCCGACCCTGGCCCAGGCGACTGCCCTGACGGCGGGTCTGGCCGTGGACGGCGCGCCCAGCATCGCAGCGCTCTATGCGGGTTTCCTGACCCCGGCGGTCTTCATTGATGCGCGCCGCAACAACCTGGGCACGCTTGACGTCGATGGCATCGATTTCGATCTTCAATATACTCGCCCGGCCTCATTCGGCCTGTGGCGTGTGGGCTTGGCCGGGACCTACAATCTGAACCGCGAGAGCCGCGCCATCGCCGGCGCGCCCAAGACCGACGAGTTCGACAATGGCGCCAGCCGATACTCGCTGGTTGGGTCGGCGGGCCTCGTCTACGGCCAGTTTATCGGTGAACTGACGGTCAATCACAGTTCCTCTGCGGACGTGACCAATGTCGTCGGGCAGACCAAGGTCGACAGCTTCACCAGCGTCAATCTGTTCGGCGCCTATGACCTCGGTCTGGGCGGCGCCTTCCGCAACACCTCGCTGACGTTGAACATCGACAACATCTTCGACGAGGAACCGCCCTTCTACAATGCGGCCGGGGGCACGGCGAACGGCTCCACCCTGGGGTGCATGGTTTCGGTCGGCGTTCGCAAGACCTTCTGATCCTGAGCCGGGCGGCTCTCCCGGGTCGCCCTGCTTGTTACTGGCCGATGCGGATCAGCGTCCGCATCGGCCGTTTTTTATCGGGTGTTCTGATGCCGATGAAATTTCTGCAACGCCTGCTGGTCGGCGTGGTCCTGCTCAGCGGAACCTCTGTGGCGGCCGAACCGACGCCGCCGGCGCCTGCCGAGGTTCCATCGCCCGAAGCCCGCGCTGACGCGCTGATCGCGCATATGACGCTGCAAGAAAAGGTGGGGCAGGTCAGCCAGCAGTTCGTGCTCGGCAGCGCCGCCTTGGTCGAGACGCGGGTGCGCGAGGGCTCCGTCGGCTCGCTGCTGTTCGTGCGCGACCCGGTCGTCGCCAACCGGCTTCAGAAGATGGCGGTCGAGGAGACCCGGCTGGGGATACCGCTGCTGTTCGGCTATGACGTGGTGCACGGCCTGCGCACCATCTTTCCTGTTCCATTGGCGATGGCGGCGACCTGGAACCCGGACCTGGTCGAACAGTCTCAGGCGGTCGCGGCGCGCGAAGCGCGCGCGGTCGGCATCCACTGGACCTTTGCTCCCATGTTGGACCTGACGCGTGATCCGCGCTGGGGGCGTATCGTCGAGGGACCGGGCGAAGACCCCTATCTGGCCTCGGTTCTGGCACGGGCCCAGGTGCGCGGTTTCCAGGGCGAGACCATCGGCCAGCCGGATCGCCTTCTGGCCGGACCCAAGCATTTCCTGGGCTATGGCGCGTCCGAGGGCGGGCGCGACTATGACAGCGTGAACCTGTCGGACGCCCAGCTCTACAACCTCTATCTGCCGCCTTTCATCGCCGCGATCGAAGCCGGCGCCGCCAATGTCATGAGCGCCTATATGGAGTTGAACGACGTTCCAGCAGTCGCCAACGACGGCCTGCTGAACGGTTTGCTACGCCAGGAACTCGGGTTTGACGGTTTCGTCGTCTCGGACGCCAACGCCGTGCGGAGTCTGATCCCCCAGCACTTCGCCACGGACGCGACCGACGCCGCCGTGCGGTCCATCCGCGCGGGCAATGACATGGAGATGTCCCTAGGCGCCGGCGCCTTCGACAATCTGGTCGCGGCCGTCCGTGAGGGGCGTCTGGACGAAGCGGTCGTGGACCGGGCTGCGCGTCGCGTTCTGATCGCCAAGATCAGGATGGGCCTGTTCGAGAATCCCTACGTCGACGCCTCGAGAAGCGAAGCCGTCCTGCAGTCGCCGGAGCATCGGGTTCTGGCCCGGCAAGCGGCGGAACAGGCGATGGTTCTGCTGCAAAACAGGGACGGCGTCCTGCCGTTGCAGGCCGGGGTGCATCAACGGATCGCCGTCATCGGACCCATGGCGGACTCAGCGGTGGACACTGTCGGTCCTTGGTCGTTCGCGGACAAGCCGGACGAAACGGTCACCATCTTCCAGGGCCTGAAAGCCAGGTTGGACGGCTTGGCCCAGGTCGAGATGGCGCCGGGCGTTCAACTGCGCCGAGGCACGGCGTCGATGTTTGCGGCCATGCGGCCCATGCCCCGGCGCTGGAACGCCGCGACGGCCGAGGCCGAATACGCCCGCGCCCTCGAACTGGCCCGACGCTCGGACCTGATCATCCTGACCGTCGGCGAGGACTATTACATGAGCGGCGAGCAGGCCTCGCGCGTCTCCTTGTCCCTGCCTGGCGAGCAACAGAAGCTGATCGACGCCGTGACAGCCCTGGGCAAGCCGGTCGTCATGGTGCTGGTCAACGGCCGCCCACTGGATATTCGCGAGGCCGCCGCACACGTGCCCGCTGTTCTGGAGGCCTGGCATCCGGGATCGGAAGGCGGGGCTGCGGTCGCCAATGTCCTGTTCGGCGACGTGAACCCCGGCGGCAAGCTGCCGATCACCTGGCCGCGCGAGGTTGGTCAAATCCCGCTCTATTATGCGCACAACCGGACCAAGGACCCGGCGACTGCGGCGACCCGCTATTGGGACGGACCGTCCACGCCGCTCTATCCGTTCGGATACGGTCTCAGCTACACGGACTTCCAGTTTTCGGACATCGCGGTGGATCGGTCGGTTCTCAGCGCTGACGATCGGGTGAGCGTCTCGGTCGTGGTGACCAATACCGGCGCGCGGTCCGGCGACGAGACGGCCCAGCTCTACATCCACCAGCGGGCCGGACGAGCGACGCGCCCGGTGCGCGAACTCAAGGGCTTCCAACGGGTCACCCTGGCGCCCGGCGAGCGCCGCACCCTGACCTTCATCCTGGGCGAAGCCGAGCTGAAATACTGGAGCAGCGCCGAGCGCAAATGGGTGGTTGATCCAGGCGTGTTCGACATCTGGATCGGCGGGGATTCTCGCGCCGAATTGCACGCCAGCTTTGAATTGCGCTGATCAGGCTGGCTAGTGGCGACGGAAATCGGCGGGTTTTAGGCCGTGCCGCTTAAGCTTGTCGTAGAGCGTCTTTCGCGGGATTTTCAGGTGAGCGAGGGCTTCGGCAATATCGCCGCCCAGGGCTTCAAGCGTGTCCTGAAGGATGCGGCTTTCGAAGGATGCGACGCGCTCGGCAAGCCCGCTCTCGGGTTCGAGGGTTCCGCCGTCGTGACTTTCCAGGCCCAGGGCGAAGCGCTGTGCGAAGTGGGCCAGTTCGCGAATATTGCCGGGCCAGGGCGACTCCAGAAGCCTTGAACGAATCTCGTCGGTAACGGCGGGTGCAACGCCGTCCGGGCCGATCTGGGCGCGAGCCAGCAGGCTGGCGAAGAGCAGAGGGATGTCTTCGCGGCGTTCCCTCAGCGGCGGCATGCGCAGGCGCACGGCGTTGAGGCGGTAATAGAGGTCCTCGCGTACTCGACCCTGAACGACCGCCTCTTTCAAATCACCAGTGGACGAGGCCAGGACCCGTAGATCGACGACACGGGGGGCGTCGGCCCCTACAGGATGGATTTCGCGTTCCTCAAGCACGCGCAGCATCTTGACCTGAGCCGATAGCGGCATGGTGTCGACGGTGTCTAGGAAGAGCGTGCCATTGTGCGCCCGCTCGATGTGCCCGAGGCGACGACGCATGGCCCCGGCGAAGGCGCCAAGCTCATGGCCGAACAGTTCGCTCTCGATCAGGGCTTCGGGCAAGGCGCCGCAGTTCACCGCAACGAAGGGCTGAGGTCGTCGTCGTCCGTTGTAATGAAGCGCGCGGGCGACTGCTTCCTTGCCAGCGCCCGTCTCGCCCTCGATCAGGACATCCATTCGCGCGTCGGCGATCTGGGCGATAGTGGCGCGCAAGCGCCGGATCGCCTGGCTTTCGCCCAGCAACGGCAACTCCAGGCCCGCCTCGGACGACAGGGCGGTCAGGCGGCGATTGTCGAGAACCAGCGCCCTTTTCTCCAGGGCGCGTTTCAGGCTTTCGCGCAGGCGTTCAAAGGCGAAGGGCTTGGCTACGAAGTCGTAGGCGCCCGCGTTCATGGCGGCGACCGCCTCGGCGATGTCGCCATGGCCGGTGATCAGGATGACGGGCAGGGCGGAATCCAGCGCCTGCAGACGGCTCAGAACCTGGCGGCCGTCCATTCCGGGCATGCGCAGGTCGGTGACGACCACGCCCGCGAAGTCGGCGTCGATCTCGGCCAGAGCCGCCTCGGCGGAGCGGAAGGCGTGAACCGTCAGATTGTCGAGCTCCAGGCGTTCGACCAAGGCGATGCGGAAATCGTCGTCGTCCTCGATCAGGGCGACGGAATCGAGGCGCGGAAAGTCCATCACGCCTGCCTCAGGGTGACGACGAAGACGGCGCCGGTGTCGCTGGGGCGCAGATCCAACTCGCCGTTGAAGGCGGCGACGATGTCGCGGCTGATGACCAGTCCAAGGCCCAGTCCATTGGCCTTGCTGGTGACGAAGGGCGTGAAGAGCTGTTCGCGGATTGCTTCGGACAGACCGGGACCGTTATCGGCCACGATCAACTCGACCTGGTCCGCCTCGCGTTTGACCGACAGGGTGACGATAGGGGTCGGAACGCCGTCCAGCGCCTCCAGCGCGTTCTGGATCAGGTTGACGATGACCTGTTCCAGTCGAAACCGGTCGGCCATGACGACGGCGTCGGGGCCCTTGTGTCGGACCAACCGGACCCCGGCCTGCCGCAAACGGCCGCCGAGCAGCAGCAGGGCGCCGTCGAGCGCTTCGTTGATCGAGACTGATGACACGCTGGGTTGGCTCTTGCGGGAGAAGGCGCGCAGTTCCTGGGTGATGGCGCCGATGCGGGTCGTCAGGTCGCCGATGCGGCTCAGGGCGCGGGCCGCCTTGGGGGCCTGGTCCCGTTCCAGCCAGGCGGCCGCCGTTTCGGCCTGCGTGAGAATGGCGGCGACGGGTTGATTGATTTCATGCGCCACGCCGGCGGCGATCTGGCCCAGGGCCGCCAGCTTGCCAGCCTGCACCAGTTCGTCGCGTAGAGCCTCGCGGCTGGCCTCGGCGCGCATTCGTTCCTCGATCTGGCGGTTCAGCGCCTCGTTGGCCTCGCTGAGGTCGCGGGTCCGTTCGGCGATGCGGTGTTCCAGGTCCTGACGCGCGGCTTCGGCTGCGCGATGGCGCGCGGCGGCTTGCTGACGGCGACGCAGCAGGACGGCCAGGACGCCGAAGACGAGGGTGACGATCAGGACGGCGATGGCGCGGGCGTTGGCGACGGCCGTCTCGATCGCGCCGCGCGTGGGCGTCAACAGATGCAGGGTCCAGCCGGGGGTCGCGGTCTGGGAAGAGGCGTGCATCCAGTGGCGAACGGCGCCGTCCACCGGCGCTTCGACGAGTTGGGAGCGTCCGTCCGGCGGCGTCTGGAAGTTCAGGGGCGTCAGGGCGCCGTGCCCCAGGGTCTGATCGGCGAGCGTCAATCGGCGGCTGGCGGCGTCCATCGGACGCAGGGTGCGAAAACGCCAGGCCGGAACGCTGGTGATCAGGATCACGCCGCCAGGGTCGGCCACATAGGCCGGTTCGCCTGCGGCGCGCCATTCGGCTTCCAGGGCGTCGAACTCGACCTTGACCACGACCACGCCCAGGGCGTGTCCGCTTCGATCCGAGACGCGTCGGGCCAGGAATAGGCCGGGCGTTCGGCTGACGGTGCCCAGTGCGAAGAACTCGGCGGAGCCTTTGGCCATGGCTTTGATGAAGTAGGGGCGGAAGCTGTAGTCGGCCCCGATGAAGCTGATCGGCTGACGCCAGTTGCTGGCGGCGCGGGTCACGCCGTCGGCGGCGATGACATAGATGGCCGAGGCGCGCGTCTGATCGGCCAGGGTCTCAAGCCGCTGATTGAGCGTGGTCGTATCTGCGCCGTCCGGCGCGTTCAGCAGGCGCGCCACGTCGGGGTCCGTGGACAGAGCGGGCGGCAGGGACCGATACTTCTCAAGCTCGCTCCGCAGAACCGCGGCATGCAGCGCGGCGGCGTTTTCCGATTGGCGGGCCAGTGCGGCCTCAGCGCTACGACGCGCGGTTTCGCCGGCGGCGTAGGCTCCCGCAAGGCTGGCCGCCAGCCAGACCAAGGCCAGCAGGGCGAGGGCCAGGCGGTTTCGCAAATGGAACGGCGTCGCAGCGCGCATGGAGGCCGAATGGGGCATGGATGTGTGTGCGATATTTCGCACAAATAAGCCATGTTTGGGGATGGTTTTCCGCACGTTTCTTGTCGAGAGAAATGATTAGGTTATGAAAAATCATTATATATCAGTATATTGAATGATTTTTGTTCGCGTATTGGTCGTCTTTGAACCCTGACGCAGACTGAGGCCCAAGCGTGACGAAGAGCACGCCGAGGAAATCCGCGAGCCTCTTGGCTCGCTGTCAGGAGCGACCTTCGTGATCCCTATCGCGTCAGAGACGGCGGCCGTCGTGCGCCGCCCCTTCTATCGGCATCTCTATTTCCAGGTGCTGGTGGCTATCGTGCTCGGCGGCGCCATCGGTCACTTCTGGCCGACGCTCGGCGAGAGCCTGAAACCCCTGGGCGACGGCTTCATCAAGCTGGTGAAGATGGTCATCGCGCCGGTGATCTTCCTGACCATCGTCACTGGAATCGCCGGGATGCGCGATATTGGCCGGGTCGGGCGGGTCGCGGCCAAGGCGTTTGGCTATTTTCTCGTTTTCTCGACGCTCGCCCTGGTCGTCGGTCTGATTGTCGCCAATCTGGTCCAGCCGGGCCGTGGCCTGAACATCGACCCGGCCAGCTTGGATGCGGGTGCGGTGTCCCAATACGCCCAGGCCGCGCATGAGAGCACCATCGTCGGCTTCCTGACGGGCATCATTCCCGACACCGTGGTCAGCGCCTTCTCGACCGGCAACATCCTGCAGGTCCTGTTCGTCTCAATCCTGTTCGGCATCGCCCTGGCCATGATCGGCGATCTGGGCAAGCCGGTGATGACCGTCCTGGAATCGGTCAGTGCGGCCTTCTTCAAGCTGGTCGCCATCCTGATGAAGGCGGCGCCGATCGGCGCCTTCGGGGCCTTCGCCTTCACCATCGGCGCCTATGGCATCGCCTCGGTGGCCAATCTGTTCGCCCTGATCGCCACCTTCTATCTGACGGCCGCCATCTTTGTGGTCGGGGTGTTGGGCTTGGTGGCTATCGCCAACGGTTTCAATATCTTGAAGCTGATCCGCTACCTGAAGGATGAGCTGCTGCTGGTGCTCGGCACCTCCAGTTCCGAAGCGGCCCTGCCCAGCCTGATTTCCAAGATGGAACGGGCGGGGGCGTCCAAGTCGGTGGTCGGCCTGGTCGTGCCGACTGGCTATTCCTTCAATCTGGATGGCACCAACATCTACATGACGATGGCGGCGCTGTTCATCGCCCAGGCGTTGAATATCGACCTCAGCCTGCAGGATCAGATCTTGCTGCTGCTGGTCGCCATGTTGTCGTCCAAGGGGGCGGCGGGGATCACCGGCGCGGGCTTCATCACACTGGCGGCGACGCTGTCGGTGGTGCCCACCGTGCCGGTCGCTGGCATGGCGCTGATCCTGGGTATCGACCGCTTCATGAGCGAGTGCCGGGCCCTGACCAACTTCATCGGCAATGCCGTGGCGACCATCGTCGTCGCCCGCTGGGAAGGCGAACTGGATCGCGATGCACTGAAGGCTGCGCTGGACGGCGGGCCGCAACCTTTGGCGGCGTCGCCTGATCCGGCGGCGGGTCCAGGCGATGATCTCGTCCTCGCTGACGACTGAAACACAAGAAGAATTTCAAAACCGCGACCGTCGGCAACAGGCGGCGCAAAGGGAGTGGAAAAATGAAAATGCATTCGAAGATCGCCCTGATGGCGACGACGGCCTCTGCGGTTCTGTTCGCGGGGATGGCGCAGGCGCAGGAGGCGTCTTCCGCCAGCGTCGGCGAGCAGGCGTCCCAGGTCGAGGACGTGGTTGTCGTCGGCACCAATATTCGCGGTGCGCGCACCACGGCGGCCCTGCCGGTGATCGTCGCGGATCGTGAACAGATTGAAGCGACCGGCGCCACGACCGGGGACGAACTTCTGCGCACCATTCCGCAGATGGGCGACGTCCTGTTTGACTCGGCCAACAACCCGCAGACCTCGAACTCGGCGCGCGGCGACGTCAACTCAGTCAACCTGCGTTCCCTGGGCGTAGGCAACACCCTGGTCCTGCTGAACGGGCGTCGCCTGGTGCAGCATCCGACCAGTCAGGGCACTTCGGACACCGGCACGGTGCCGGTGCTGAGCTACAACTCCAACGCCATCCCCGTTTCAGGTCTGGAGCGACTGGAGGTGCTGCTGGACGGCGCCGCCGCCATCTATGGCGCGGACGCGGTGGCGGGCGTGGTCAATACCGTGCTGCGCGACAATATCGACGGTCTGACGGTCAGCGCTCGCTACGGCGGGGCCGAGGGCACGCAGATGCGCGACACCGAGTTCAACCTGTTCGCGGGCAAGAACCTTGAGCGAGGAAATGTCTCGCTCTTCGCCAACTACGCCCAGCGCACAGCCTTATGGGCGTCGGATCAGGACTTCACCCGTTCGGACGATATCCGACCCCTGTTCGCGGATTACGCCGACTTCGCTGGGGTTCAGTCGCTGGACGGCCGGTCTTCGCACACGCCCTGGGCGCGTCTTTCGGTGGGGTCGCGGGCGGTGATCCGTTCCAACGGGACCGCCGTGACCAACTCAGCCGGCGCCTTCCGTTTCCAGCCGTCCAGCTTCGGCTGCGGCGTCGATGTGGGCGGCGACATCTGCCTGTCCAGCGGCAATCACAACTTCAACACCACCAACCGCGACATGCGTTATGACACGCGTCATGAGACCACGGTGCGTCCTTCGGTCGAACGGCTGAACCTCTTCCTCACCGGTCGCTACGACCTGACCGACAACGTCGAGGCCTTTGGCGAGATCGGCTATTACAGCGCGCACAGCCGCGCCGTGCAGCCGCCAGTGGTCAACCTGAACCAGATCTGGATACCCGCCAGCAACTACTACAATCCGTTCGGTCCTGTGACCTTCGCCAACGGTTCGGCCAACCCCAATCGTCTGCCCGGTCTGACCGGCGTGCCTGCGGCCGGGCTGCCGGTTCTGATGACCAATTATCGTTTCGTCGACACCGGCTTCCAGGTGGTGAAGGTCGACAATTATCAGGCGCGCCTGATGGGCGGTCTGCGCGGCGAGTGGCGCGGCTTCGACTGGGAGACGGCTCTCGTCTATTCGGAGGCCGAGGCCGAAGACCGTTCACCCAACATCAACATGACGGCGCTGCAGAAGCAGTTGGCGCTGTCCACGCCCGATGCCTACAACCCCTTCAGCGGGGGCTGCGTCGCCACCACCAGCTATGGCGACTGCTCGCCCAGCTCGCGAGCGGCGATCGACGCCATCGTCTTCGACATGCGCCGTCTGTCGCGCACGACCCTGACGATGGCGGACTTCAAACTGTCGCGGGGTGATCTGTTCGACCTGCCGGCCGGGCCGGTCGGCATGGCCGTCGGCATCGAGGCGCGTCGTGAGACTCAAAAGGATGATCGCGACGCCAATGTGGACGGGACCTTCACCTTCACCGACATGGTGACGGGCGAAACCAACCTGTCCAACGTCTCGGCCGTCAGTCCCAACCCCGACACCAAGGGCAGCCGGGAGGTGTTTTCGACCTATATCGAGTTCGCCCTGCCTCTGGTCTCCCCGGAGATGAATATTCCTCTGATCTATCAGCTGGATATGCAGCTGGCCGGTCGTTACGAGCACTATTCGGACTTCGGTTCGGTGGCCAAGCCCAAGGTGGCCGCGGCCTGGGACGTCGTGCCGGGCGTTCGCGTCCGCGGCTCCTACTCAGAAGGTTTCCGCGCGCCCAACCTGGAACAGACCAACGCCACCCAGTATTCGCGTCTGGCGAGCGGCGTTGACTATGTCCGTTGCGAAGCTGACCTGCGTGCAGGGCGCATCGCCAGCTTCTCGGCCTGCTCGCAGAACACCTCGGGCGCATCGCTGCTGGTCGCGGGCAACCCGGATCTGGAGCCAGAAGAAAGCACCAACAGTTCCTACGGCCTGGTGCTGCAGCCGTCCTTCATCCCTGATCGCTTCGGCGCCTTCACCTTCACCATTGATCGCTGGCGTATCGAGCAGGAGAAGATCGTCGGCCTGCTGGGGGCGCAGACGGCCCTGGCCCTAGACTATCTGAACCGCGTCGAGGGCGGTTCCAATCCGCTGGTGAACCGCCGCGACGCTACGCCTGAGGACATTCTGCTGTTCGAGGGCACGGGCCTGACGCCGGTGGGCGAGGTCATCTCCATCAACGACCGTTTCATCAACCTGCAGCCGCAGACGGTCAGCGGTCTGGATCTGGGCATGAACTGGTCGCTGCGGCGTACGCGCTTTGGCACCTTCATCGTCAATGTGAACGCCAGCAAGCTGGATGAGTTTTCGCGTGACCCTGGCGACATCGTGAACGCCCTCTACGCCGCCCGCGCAGACGGCACGATCAACGCTGGAACCACCTTGCCGGAGACGGCCCAACTGGTGGGCCAGAACGGTCGACCGGAATGGCGGGTCAACGCCAGCCTGACCTGGCGCAAGGGTCCGATCCGCGCCGGGATTTCCAGCCAGTACATCAGCGACTTCGACCAGCCCGGTCTGCTGGGGGCTTCCGACGAGGCCTGGGTGGTCGACTCGCGTCAGACGATCAACGCCTATGTGGATTACGAATTCCCGGCCGAGACGCGGCTGCGTCTGGGGGTGCGCGATCTGAAGGATCAGGGACCGCCGTTGGCGGACAACGGCTATCGCGGCTCAGTGCACAGCCCCTGGGGACGCTATTGGTACGTCAACGCCAGCAAGTCGTTCTGATCAGGAGGCGAAGGGATGCGCATGTTCAGGATCGCTGCAAGCACGTTTGCCGTCGCACTTGCAGGCGCGCCCTTCGCCGCCGCCCAGGATGCGCCGGCGGTTACCTCCCCGTCGGCGCCCGCCCCGGCCGTCTGCCCTGATTTCCTTCCGCAGCAGGCGCACTGCTGGTCGGGGCAGGCGGCCAAGGGCGGTTATTACTGGATCGCCATGCCAGAGAACTGGAACGGTTCGCTGATCGTTCATGCCCACGGAGGGCCGCGTACGGGCGTCCCCAAGGCCGATGATCCGCTCGAGGATCTGGAGCGCTTCTCCATGACGGTCAAGGAGGGCTTCGCCTGGGCGGGCTCAACCTATCGCCGCGGCGGTTACGGCGTCCGTATGGCAGCCGAGGACACTGACGATCTGCGCCAGATCTTCTGGGACGCCTTCGGTCGGCCGCGTCGGACCATCCTGCATGGTCAGTCCTGGGGCGGCAACGTCGCCGCTAAGGCGGCGGAGCTCTATGCGCGTGACGCGGAGGGGCAGGTGGTCTGGGACGGCGTCGTCCTGACCAGCGGGGTTCTGGCGGGCGGGACCGAGGCCTACAGGTTCCGGGCCGACCTGCGCGCTGTCTATCAATACTATTGCCAAAACCATCCGAAACCCGACGAGGTCCAGTATCCGCTCTGGCAGGGGTTGCCCGACGGCGCCCGCATGACCCGCGCCGAGTTGGCGGAGCGGGTGAAGACCTGCACCGGCGTCGGCCTGCCTGAGGCCGAGCGCTCGTCGGAACAGAAACAGCGGCTGGCCGACATCCTCAACGTCGTCGGCGTCGAGGAGGACCAACTGGTCGGCCATCTGGCCTGGGCCACCTTCCTGTTCCAGGACCTGGTGCAGCGTCGGCTGGACGGGCTGAATCCCTTCTCCAATATCGACACTGTCTATACCGGGGCGCACGATGATGCGGCCCTGAACGCCGGGGTGCAGCGCTTTTCCGCCGATCCGATGGCGGTGGCGCGGCTGGCCTATGACGCCGACCTGTCCGGCATGATCGTGGCCCCCACCGTGACTATTCACGGTAAGTACGATCCCACAGCCTTCGTCTGGCATCAGGCGGCCTATCGCGACCGGGTCGCGGCGGCGGGCCGGTCGGATCTTCTGGTCCAGACCTTCACCAACGAGGCCGAGCACAGCGCGCTGAGCGCTCCGGAATATGTGGCGGTCTTCGACGGCCTGATGGCCTGGATCGACCAAGGCGCCAAGCCCGACGCCGGCTCTGTGGCCGCCCTCTGCGAAGCCGTCCGCCCTCGGCATGCTGGGACATGCCTATTCGACGAACGCTACAGGCCGACTGCGGAGCGTTGATTATAGCGCCGGGGCGCCATTCGACCCAGCGCCGCCGCCGCCCGCGTCAAAGCCGGGGCTCGACCTGCTTCACCTGACCCTGCTGCCGAGCAATCTGCTGCTGACCCACGCCATGAATGAAGGGCCGAGGCGCTCCAGGCCGAGTGAGCCCCGCCGCCTGCGGCCCTGGCTCAGCCCCTCGGGGGTGACGTCGGCCGTCAGTTCAAAATTTTGCATCACGATATAGACGACCGGTCTATTATTTCCTAAATGCCTGTCATGACAGATCGCAAGAAGTCCGAACTGACCCGCGAGCACATCCTGACGATGGGGCGTCGCCTGGTGCTGCGCCGGGGCTTCGGCGGGGTGGGGCTGAAGGAGCTTCTGGATCAGAGCGCCGTGCCCAAGGGGTCTTTCTACTACTACTTCGCTTCCAAGGAGGCGTTCGGCTGCGCCCTGCTGGAAGACTATTGCGTCGACTATCTCGGCCGGTTGGACGCCCTGTTCGCCCAGGTCGGCAGCGGCCGCGAGCGGTTGATGCGCTACTGGACAGCCTGGTTCGAGGATGAGCGCGCAGAAGGCCTGGCCGACCGCTGCCTGGTGGTCAAACTGGCGGCTGAAATCCCTGACCTGTCCGAAGACATGCGGGTCATCCTGCAGGGCGGGGTCGAGCGGCTGATCGACCGGATCGCACAGGTGGTCGCCGACGGTCGCGCCGACGGTTCAATCCCGACGCCGCGCGATCCCCGTGCTGTGGCGCGAGCCATGTATAGCCTGTGGCTGGGCGCGGCCATTCTCTCGAAGCTGGGCAAGGACCAGGCGCCGATGCGCGACGCCTTGCTGGCCACCGAACGTCTGCTGTCGGACCGGACGGCGGATTGAGCCTCCTGGCGCCGCGCGGATGCGGCCATGACAAGGAACCGACCGATGAAGATCTTCTACAAGACCCGCGCCACCGCGACGGGCGGCCGCGCTGGACGCACGGCTCTCGACGACGGCGGGCTGGCGCTGGACCTCGCCGTCCCTGGTTCGGGCAGGCCGGGCGCCAATCCCGAGCAGTTGTTCGCCCTGGGCTATGCGGCCTGCTTCGATAACGCCCTGGTCGGGGTGGCCAAGCAAATGAACCTGCCGATCATCGGCAGCCGCACCTCGGCCGAGGTCGGCATCGGCCAGACCCCGGCCGGCGGCTATGCGCTGGATATTGACCTGTGGATCGAGGTTCAGGGTCTGAGCGAGGCCGAGGCCAGGACGCTGGTCGAGGCGACCCACCGCGTCTGCCCCTATTCCAACGCCACCCAGGGCAACATCGATGTCCGGCTGCATGTGTCAGTCGATCAAGGAGATCAAAATGCGTAGCGCCGTCCACACCGCCTTCGGCGACCCCGCCGAACTGCTGCACCTCGACGACACGCCCCTGCCTGAGCCCGGTCCGGGCCAAGTGCGCGTTCGCACCCTGTTGTCGCCGATTCACAATCATGATCTTTGGACCGTGCGTGGCGAGTATGGCTACAAGCCTGAGTTGCCCGCCGTCGGCGGCAGCGAGGCGGTCGGCGTCGTCGAGGCCGTGGGCGAGGGGGGCGACGCCAGCCTCATTGGCCGCCGCGTCGCTGTGGCCGGTGTGCATGGAACCTGGGCCGAGGCCTTCATCGCCCCGGCGGGCGCCCTGGCCCCCGTGCCGGACGCCATCGGCGACGAGGCGGCGGCCCAACTGATCGCCATGCCCTTCAGCGCCATCTCGCTGCTGGAGTTCCTTGGCGTGACCGAGGGCGACTGGATCATCCAGAACACGGCCAACGGCGCGGTCGGCAAGACCCTGGCCATGCTCGCGCGCTCGCGGGGCATCCAGACCGTCAACCTGGTCCGCCGGGACGCCGGCGTGGCCGAACTGGCCGTCCAGGGCATCGACAACGCTGTCTCGACCGCCGCCCCGGACTGGAAGGCCCAGGTGCGCGCCCTCACTGCAGGGGCGCCCATCCGCGCGGCGGTGGACTCCATCGGGGGAAGCGCCTCCGGCGATCTGGCGGACCTGCTCGGGGAAGATGGCTTGCTGGTGTCCTTTGGCTCCATGAAGGGCGAGCCGATGCAGATCCCATCGGGTGCGATGATCTTCAAGCAACTGACGCTGAAGGGCTTCTGGGGCAGCAAGGTCTCGGCCGCCATGCCGTCTGATCAGCGTCGCCGTCTGATCGGCGAACTGATGACCCTGGTCGCCAAGGGGCAACTGGCTCTGCCCGTCGAAGGGGTTTTCGACCTGGATCGGGTCGCCGACGCCGTTCGCGCCTCGCTGACGCCCGGCAAGACCGGCAAGGTCCTGCTGCGGCCCTAGGGCGGGCCGGGTCAGGCGGTCGCAACAAGAGCGGCCGCCTGACGTCGGCTAAGGATCGATGCGGCGCGGCGCCTATCCGGCGGCCAGTCGCTGTGAAGCGAACCGCAGTGCGGCGGGGAGCGAGGCGTATGGCGTTGAACCATGGTCTTCGTCGGCCAGCACGTTGAGCGTGACGGCGCCATTTTCCTGCAGGCTCAAGGTATTGCTGACCATGCGGCGGGCGAGGTGGGCCGGGGGCAGGTTGTCCGTTTCTTCCTGTGCGCCAACGACGACGAAGAGGTCGCTGGCGGACCTTGAGCCCCTGGGTTGGGCGTTGATCACCGAGGGATTCGCCCAGATCGAGGGGCTGATCGCGATATAGCGAGCGAAAGGCGCGGCGGCGGCACGAGCCTCAAGTACGAACAGCCCGGACATGGAGTGGCCCATGAGTGTCAGCCGCGCCCTGTCCGCGCCCTCGGCCGCGAGGAGCGGCAGGACGTCATGGACGAGACGGTCCAGCAACTGGCGCCCTTGCGGGGCTGTTGATGGATCGGCCCCGTGCGGGAACCTGAATGTCGCTTGGCGGTCGGGAGAGGTCAGGCTGACGCCCACGATCAGCATCGGTTCAATGCGTGTCTTGGCCGTGCGCCGTGCCAGGCGTTGCGCCATCTCGGCGGCGGCAGTGAAATAGGCTTCGGCGTCCAGCAGGATCATCGCTGGCCATCCCTGCGCCGGTCGATCCGCCTCCGGCGTATTGATCCAGAGCGTGAGGCAGGGCCCATCCGCCTTGGCCGGCAGGTGCAGCGTGCGACAACCCCCGGTTAAAGGCGGGGCGGTCTCGAGGAAAACGGGTGCGGGCAACGTCATGATGTCACCCTAGCCCATCCCGCGATGAGAGTGTATTGCGACGCATTCGCGTAATGGAGGGCGTCAGTTTGGCGAACGCAGAACGTGCGGCGCCAGATGCGGTGATCGCCTATTCCCGAGACGTTCGGGCTCGGTTCGTGGCGCTTGGGGCGCTGGCCTTGCTCGCCGCGGCGGCCTTGCTGCTGGATGTCGTTACAGGACCGTCGTCGATCTCAGCGGTCGCCGTGGTGAAGGGCGTCTTCGATCCGTCGTCTCTCAGCACGGCGCAACAGGCCATCGTCTGGCAAGTGCGTCTGCCCTACGCCCTGATGGCGACCCTGGTCGGGGCCGCCTTGGCTCTGGCCGGAGCTGAAATGCAGACCGTCTTGAACAATCCTCTGGCCAGCCCCTTCACCCTGGGCGTGTCGTCGGCGGCGTCGTTCGGAGCCTCGCTGGCCATTGTGCTGGGCGTGGGGGCCAGCTTCATCGGGTCCGACTGGCTGGTGCCGTTGAACGCCTTCGTCTTTGCCTTTGGCTCGGTGCTGGCGCTACAGGCCCTGGCGCGGATGAAGGGATCGGGGGTCGAGAACATCGTCCTGTTCGGCATCGCCCTGGTCTTCGCCTTCAACGCCCTGACGGCCCTGGTGCAGTTCCTGTCCTCGGCTGAGGCGCTGCAGCAATTGGTGTTCTGGACCATGGGCTCGCTGTCGCGCGCCACCTGGGGCAATGTCGGGGCCCTGGCCCTGGTGGTGGGGCTAGTCACGCCGTTTTCGCTTTTGTCGTCCCGCGGCCTGACGGCGCTGCGGTTGGGCGAGGACCGGGCCATGAGTTTCGGCGTGGACGTCAAACGCCTGCGCTTTCTGTCTTTGCTGCGGGTTAGCCTGTTGTCGGCGACGGCCGTGGCCTTTGTCGGCGCCATCGGCTTCATCGGTCTGGTGGGGCCGCATATCGCGCGCCTGTTGGTGGGCGAGGATCACCGCTTCTTCCTGCCGGCCAGCATCCTTTCGGGAGCGATCATCATGTCGCTGGCCTCGGCGGCGTCCAAGGCCATCGTGCCGGGCGTGCTGATGCCGGTCGGCATCGTCACCGCCGTGATCGGGGTGCCGGTCTTCCTGCTGCTGATCTTCCGCAATGGAGGCCGGGCATGACCGGGCTTGTGGTGCAGGGTCTGAGCGCCGGTTACGGCGGGCGCGCCATCGTCGAGGGGCTGAGCCTGCCGCCGCTGGCCGCCGGCGAGGTCGTGTCCGTGGTCGGCCCAAACGGGGCGGGCAAGAGCACCTTTTTGCGGGCGCTGGCGGGCCTGATCCCTGCGCAGGGGTCGATCCGGTTGGACGAGATCGAACTGACGGGCCTGTCGCTGGCTGACCGGGCCAAGCGCGTCACCTACATGCCCCAGACCCTGCCGCAGGGGGTGGCCCTGACGGTGCTGGAGACCGTGGTGGCGGCCATTCGCGCCACGCCTCTGGGCGGCGCCGCCTTCACTGACGCCCAAGCGGTCGAACGCGCCTTTGAGGTCCTGCAACGCATTGGCGCCGAGGCCCTGGCCGGTCAGCGGCTGGACCGGCTGTCGGGGGGGCAGAAGCAATTGGCGGGTCTGGCCCAGGCCCTGGCGCGCGAACCGCGCCTGCTGCTGCTGGACGAGCCGACCAGCGCGCTGGACCTCTATTATCAACTGCGGGTGCTGGACCTGGCGCGCGAGGCGGCGGCGGAGCGGGGCATGACAGTGATGATCGTCCTGCACGACCTGCAGGCGGCGGCGCGCGTGTCGGACCGGATCGCAGTCATGGCTAGGGGCAGGCTGGCGGCGTTCGGCGCACCGGACGAGGCGGTGACGCCGGATATTCTGGCCCAGGTCTATCGTGTCTCGGCGCGCGTCCAACGCTGCGAACGCGGCGTGCTTCAGGTCCTGATCGACGACGTGCTGAAGGCGGGTTGATCCGGCGGACACCCCAACAAAAAAGGCCCGATCGACGGATCGACCGGGCCAGTTTGGGGAGGAAACGTGAAGGTCAGGGGCGGATCAGCGTCACCACGTCGCCGGTCGGATCGACCGGGACCGGCGTGCCGGCCGGGGCGTTGCGCGGCAGGCCGCGCGCCTTGTTGGTGACATAGACGGCGTTGGTGGCGCGATCGATGGCGATGGTCTGGGGCAGGGTGCCGGTTTGCAGATTGACCTTCACCGCATAGGTGTCGGAATCCAGAACCGTGACTGTGCCGGCCTGGCGGTTGGCGACATAGATCTGCTTGACCGCGCCGTTGTAGGCGACGCTCAGCGCGCCTTCGCCGGTGGCGACCTTGTGGATCAGGGAGCCGGTGTCGGCGTTCAGAACCGTCAAATCTCCCGACTTCTGGTTGGCGACGAACAGGCGGCGACCTTGGGAATCCACAGCCACGTTGATGGCGGATTCGCCGTGCGAAGCCCATTGGCCGACCGTTTCTCCGGTCGCCAGGTCGATGGCGGCGACTTCGTTGCTGCCCATGCCGGTGACGTAGAGGCGGTTGGTCGAGGCGTCGAAGGCGGCGCCGGTCAGACCGCCGACCGGCGTAGCAATGGTCCGCTCGACCTTGTTCGTCGCGCCGTCGATGGCCCAGATCAGGTTGGGGCGCGAGGTGTCGCCAGCGTCGCCGCCGACGACGGTGACATAGGCCTTGTTGCGTTGCTCATCGACGATGACCTCGCGCACGTGAGCGCTGTCGTCTTCCTCGTCGTGACGGATGACAGCGACGACGGCGCCGGTCTTCAGATCAATGGCCGAGACAGCGCCGGTGCGGGTGTCGGTGCCATAGAGGATCTGGGTGCGGCTGTTCAGGCCCAGGCCGTAGAGCGGACGTTCTGAAACATTGATCGGGGTCTCGACGGCCAGAGTCTGCCCGTCCAGGCGTACGATCTGGGCCTGATTGGCGCCGCGCGGGCCGACGGCGGCGACATAGATGTCGTTGTCGGTAGGGTTGAAAACGATCTCGTACAGGCCGCCGGGCGCGACCTTGACGGTCTTCTCGATCGATTGGGCCGAGGCCGCCGAGGCCGTCGTCAGGGCGATGAGGCTGACGGCCAGCAGGGTGCTGTGGCGAAGGGTGATCATAGGGTCTCTCCTTGGATGGACGTCAGGCGGGGACCAGGTCGGTCCAGTAGTCGCCGCGATAGGGCACGGCGAGGAAGCGCTCGTTGATGGCAGTCAGGGTTGCGCGCGGGTCGAGGTCGGCGAACAACTCGGGCTGAATCCACCTGGCCAGAACCTCGGTGGCGACGATGTCGATGGGCGAGTTGATCAACTGGTGCGACAGGCCGTGCACCTTGCCCTCGCGCACTGCCTTCAGAGTCGACAGACCGCGACGGCTGGCCACGCGGCGCAGCGAGGCGCGCGAGGTCCCGGCGTCGTATTTCGGGCCGACGACAAAGCCGCCGGTCTTCTCCAGATGCGGGCCTCCGGTGGCGATGTAGATGTCGGGATCGCGCTCGACCACGAACTCCAGGTTCAGCTTGCCGGACGGCTGTTTCAGCACCTCGGCGCCGATGTTGCGGGCGCCGACGAAGGTCAGATAGTCGCCGATATTGCCGGCGCCGACCGAGTTGCAGCAGTCGGGACCGTTGCCGGCGTGGGCCTCCAGGAAGACGGTCGGCCTCTGCTCGTCCTTCAGACCCGCCACGCGGTCGGAGATGACCTTCAGTTTCGCGGCGCGGAAGGCGTTGTAGGCCTCGGCCTGCTCCTCGCGGCCGATCAGGCTGCCGAGAAGCGATAGGCTGCGCGACTGGTTCTGGAAGGGGTGCTGGAAGAAGTCGAGGTAGGCGACGCGAACGTCTGCCTGCTCCAGTTGGGCCGCCTGGGCGTCGGTAGGGCCGGAATCCAGCGACACCAGCGCGACCTGAGGCTGGGCGCCCAGCACGGCCTCGACGTTGAAGGCGGCGGCTGAACTTGGCGTCTTGGGCAGGGTCGCCAGGGCTGGAGACTTCGCCAGATAGGCGGAGTAAATTTCAGGGCTGAGGCGGTTCACGTCGCCCGCCCACGCGGCCAGAAGGCTGACCGGATCGGGATGGATCAGCGACAGGGCGATCAGGAAGCGGCTGTCATCGATCGACAGCTTGCTGATTGGCGGCGTCACCGCCAGCGGGCGGTCACGCAGATCGGTCAGCAGGGAGGAGGGGCCAGCGTCCTCGCGACGCGTGCAGGCTCCGGCTCCCGCCAACAGGGCTGCGGCGCCCAGCAGAAGGGCGCGACGGCCCGGTTTGAAATCCATCATGGTCCCCATCCTCAGAAATCCCAGCTGACGCCCAACCAGTAGCGACGGCCGTCGCCCTGGAAGTCGTAGGTCGCCACGTTCAGCACCTTGTCGGTCAGGTTGTAGACGCCGAGCTTCAGCGTCACGTCGTCCCGCACGCGCCAGTTCGCGCCCACGTCCAGAAGGGCGTAGTCGGGATAGCGGCGACCGACCTGGCGTGGGCCGTCCATGACGGGTTCGCCGTTGATCCCGACGCGCAGACCCGCGTTGACTTCCTCGCCATGATAGGAGCCCGCCGCCCACAGGTTCAGACGGTCCGTCACGGCATAGTCGGCGCGCAGGTTGGCCATGTGCTCGGGCGTGCGCGACAGCGGCAGACCGTCGTAAAGGCCGCCCTTCTGAGCGGAGTCCGTAAAGGTGTAGCCGGCCTTGATCGCGAGTTGGTCGGTCGCCTGCCAGCGCCCGCTCAGTTCGACGCCCTGAATGCGGGCGTCGTTGATGTTGTACCAGTAGTAGAGCTGATACAGCGGGTCCTCATCCCAGCGCAGCACCTCGCTCGGCACGTCGCAGACGCCGTTGTTGTTGGCGTCGGGACCGCAGACCCGGTCGTCGGCGATCTTGTCCTTGAAGTCGGTGCGGAAGATCGTGGCGTTCAGCGACACCGACGGGATCGGCCGCCACAGGGCGCTGACCTCATAGTTGACGCTGCTCTCGGGTTTCAGATCCGGATCGCCGATGATGACGCCGCACAGTCCCGCGCCATAGTTGCAGTTGGCGCCGCCAGTTTCGTAGGCGTAGCCATCGGCCACGGCGCGGATCTCTGGCGCACGGAAGCCGGTTGAAACGCCGCCCTTGATGGTCAGGGTCTCGCTGGGGTTCCATACGGCATAGGCGCGCGGGCTCCAGTGGTCACCATAGCGTTTGTGGTCGTCGACCCGCAGGCCCAGCGTCAGCGCCAGTTGCGGCGTCAGGGTCCATTCGTCCTCGACGAAGAGGGCGCGTTGCCAGACGTCAAAGGTTTTGGCCACGTTGTCGCGCGCGCCGGGGTTGATGTCCTTCAGGCTGTTCTCGATCCACTGGCCGCCGAAAACCAGGTTGTGATCGCCTAGCGACGAGCCCGCCAGCGGCAGGTTGAACAGGGTGTCGAGGACGGTGTTGGTCAGTTCCGGCGCGCGCGGGTTGCGGATCATCGTCCCCGTCGCGTCGGCGGTGAAAATCTCGCGCGAGGATTCTTCGCGCATCAGCGACAGGGCGCTGGTTCCCCAGCTCCAGTCGCCGTTCCATGACAGGGAGGCGCTGTCGCGGCTGTGCTCGTTACGTGTGCTCCGCCCGGTGGCGGCCACCGTCTTGCCCGCCGTGCTGAAGCGGTCGATGCGCGTGGTGTCGGCCTGCAGCAGGATTTCGTGGTCCGGCGCCGGCGTCCAGGCCAGGCGGCCGGTCAGGCTGTGTTCTTCGGAGCCCATGACGCCCGTGCTGCTGGGAGCGTTGAAGATGTGGTCTTCGGCTCGATCATGGGCTCGGCCCCAAATCTGGGCCCCCAGCTTGCCGCCTACGATGGGACCTGCGAGGTAGAATTGGCCTTGCGCCCAGTCGCCGCTGTCGCCGTTTTCCTGGGCCACATAGTCGGCGGCGATCGAGCCGCCCCAGCGCTCCGGGACCTTTTTGGTGATGATGTTGATGACGCCGCCGATGGCGTCCGAGCCATAGAGCGATGACATCGGCCCGCGCACCACCTCGATGCGCTCGATGGCCGAGACGGGCGGGGTGAAGCTCTGCTCCAGACCGCCGTTGCCGTTGACGCGGGCGTCACGCGTCGATTGCCGTCGCCCGTCCACCAGCGTCAGGGTGTAGGCGCCGGGCAGGCCGCGGATGAAGATGTCTTGAAAGTTCGATCCGCCGCTGACCGAAACGCCCTCGACGTCGCGCACGGCGTCGAACAGGTCGGAGTAGGCGCGGCCTTCCAGTTGTTCGGCGGTGATCAGGGTGATGGTGGCCGGCGCCTGCTCGATCTTCTGAGCACGGGTCGAAGCTGTGACCACGACATCATCGACGGTGGTGGCGGTCTGGGCGAAAGCGCATGGCGCAGCCAGCAAACTGGCGGAGGCGGTGAGCAGAGCCATCTGGGCTGTGCGATTCATGGGCGGTTGTTCCATACCAGACGCGACAAGCGTCAGTGCGTAGTGAGAATCATTGTCATTTGCAACGCTCTCGCTTTTGAACGCGGCGGTTGGTCGCTGTCGAGGGATGGCGGGGGTCGGATCAGGCCGGATCGATCGACGGGTGAGCGGAGGCGACGGGCAGCGGCTCGATGCGGAAGTGAATGCCCTCGGCCAGCCTATAGCCATGACCGTGCAGCATCTGCTCCACAGCCTGCACCAGGGCGTCGTCGCGCACTTCGATGATCCGGTTCTGGCGCACGCAACTGAGGCTGATGGTCGGGGTCCGGCGTTTCAGCCGGAAGAAGCGCCGGGCGTTTCGTCGCGCCGCCACTTCGGCGACCCCCAGTCGGTTCAGCAGGTTGAGAAATCGAGACACGGCGGCGCGCGAAACGTGGCTGCCCTGAGACCGGGCGGCGGCCAACGCGCTGTCGACATCAAGGGGAGCCTCGGCGTGGAGCAGGACGTGCAGAACATCTCTGCGCGCACGGTTCAGAAGCAGGCCGTGGGCCTTCAGGATCTGTTCGACGGCGCAGCCCGACGAATCCTGAGCGAGGACCACTTCATCCTGCACAAAGAGGCGCGAGGGTATCGTTGGAAGGGGCATCGTATCAACAGGGGGCACGGGCATGAAGACGAAAGGCCCCCGCCGGACAGGCGAGGGCCCTGGATCGCGACTTTAGGTCAGCGCGCCGAGCGGATGCGCAGGACGCTGTCGTTGCCGTCGCTGCTCCAGCCGGACTTGACGGCGGCGTAGATGTTGCCGCGTCCGTCGGTCGAGACGTGGTTGGCCACCGGCGGGGCGGGCAGGTTGGCGACGATACGGCCGTCCGCGTCCGTCACGGTGACGGTACCGGCGCCGAAGGTGCTGACGAAGGCGCGACGCGACTTCGGCTCGAACACCACGTTCAGGGCGCCGGCTCCGACCGGGGTGTCGGCAATGACCGAGCCGTCCGCACCGTTCAGAACGACCAGGTTGTCGGTGCCCTGCGCGGCGACGAAGATGCGGTTGGTCTGGGCGTCATGCGCCACGCCGATCACGCCGCGCGCGCCCGGCACGGCGAAGACGTGCTCGACCTCATCGGTGCGGGTGTTGATGACGGCGATCTCATTGGTCGAGTTCGACGCTACATAGAGGCGGTCGGCCGCGCGGTCATAGGAGACGCTGGCGGCCGAGAAGGTCTCGCCGCGCACGGTCGAGTCTATCTTGATGCGCTTGGCGACCGTCAGGCCGGCGGTGTCGAACACCACGATCTCGGGCTGGAAGGTGGCGCTGGCGTAGGCCTTGCCGTCCTGTTCGTCGATGACGACGTCGCGGGCGTGGTTGACCGTGCCGGGCTCGAACTGACGGACCAGCGTCAGATCGGACTGGCGATAGACGGCGACCGTGTTCTGTCGGCTGTTGGTGACCCAGACGGTGTCATGAGCGTCATCGACGCCGACGCCGTAGACGGCGAAGACGCCGCCGTCCTGCGGCTGGCCGTCGCGGCTGACGCGGCCCGGTGCGGCGGCCGGCGTGACGCGGGCCTCGACCGCCAGGGTGTCGGCGTTCAGACGCAGCAGCTCCGACTGGCGCACCGGCGGGCGGCCGACCGCCGAGGTGGCGAAGACGGCGTTGCGCTTGGCGCTAAAGGCGGTCTGATACAGGCCGCGCGTGGGCTGGACGCTGGTGATCCGATAGGCCGCCTCGTTCGACAGCGGCACGTTCGGCGAGATCTTCAGATTGGCCAGGACGGCGTTGTAGGGCGATTGCGACACCGCCACGATCGGGTGATTGCCCGGCTGGGCGTCCGCAGGCAGCGTCAGTCGCGCCTCGAAACCGCCCTCGGCGTTGGCGGTGATGGCGCCGGTCGACAGCGGTGTCTGACCGTACATCAGGACGATGCTCTGGCCAGGGTGGAAACCGCGGCCGGCGGCCACGATCGAGCCGCCCGGCAAGACGGGCTTGCCGCGATCGCCGGACGAGAAGCTTACCTGGCCTTCGATCAGGCGCTCGGGAGCGGAGAACAGGCTTTGGGCTGAGGCGATGGCGGGAACTGCGACAGCGGACGCCGATAGAAGCGCGCCAAAGGCGACGCCGCGAAGGGATTTGCGGAGGTGGGTCATGATTGAGTTTTCCGGATCAGAAGCGGGTGGTCAGGCCGACGAAGAAGCGGCGACCGGGGGAGTAGTAGCCATCGCCTGCGCTGCCGCTGACCTTCTCAGCGAACAGGTTGGAGACGCCGGCGCGCAGCGTCACCGTTTCGGACGCTTCATAGGCGGTGGTCAGGTCGAACTCGGTGCGGGCGTTGGTCAGGGTCGAGCCGCCGCCCAGTTGCTCGCCGGTGTATTGGGCCGACAGCATGAGCCCCAGGCGGTCGCTCGCCCGCCAGTCCAGCGAGGCGTAGCCCGACCATTCCGGGGTCGTGATCAGGCTGGCCCCGGTGTCCAGGTTCTTGGCCTCGATCATCCAGGTCGCGTTGCCGCGCAGGGTCAGATCATAGGGCAGGCTGGCCTGGCCGGTGAGTTCCAGCCCCTTGGTGCGAGCGCGCTGGATGTTTTCGTTCTTGGTCCACCAACGGCCTTCGAAATAGCCGAGCGGCGCGTACTGGATCTTGTTTTCGAAGTCGGTGTGGAAATAGGTGGCCGCGAACCGATAGGCGGCGCCGTCATAGGCGAAGCCGATCTCGTAGCTGGTGCTTTCTTCGGGTTTCAGGTTGGGGTTGCCCGCCATCCAGCAGCCGCCCGAGGTATAGATCAGCGGATTGCCGGCGCCGTCCAGGATGGTGTTGCCGTTCTTGTCCTTGGCGACCATGCCGATCAGGCCTCGGCAGCCGTTGCCGCCAGAGTTGGTGGCGGCGCCGGCGCTGTTTTCCTTCAGGGACGGGGCGCGGAAGCCCTTGGAGACGCCGCCGCGCAGGGTCCAGGCTTCGGCCGGATGCCAGACCAGATAGGCGCGCGGGCTGAAGTGCTCGCCATATTTGTCGTGACTGTCCAGGCGGCCGCCGAGCGTCAGCAGCAGGTTTTCGCGAAGGGTGATCTGGTCCTCGGCGAAGATGGCCGCCGTGTCGCCGGTCAGCGTGGCGCCGGTGATGATGTTGCCGTCATAGTCGATCGGCACCGTGCCGATCGTGTCGGTGTTGGTCAGCTCTTCCTGACGATATTGGCCGCCGATGGCGAACTTGTGCAGCCAGACGAAATTTTTCTCGAAGTTCCACAGGCCGTCGACGATCCATTCCTCGAACTCGCCGGAACCGCCGTATTCGCCCATCGCCTTGTTTTCGAAGGCGTTGCGATAGACGTCCAGACGCGTCTGGCCGAAGGACCAGTCGCCCTCATAGCTGACGCGGAAATTGGTGCGCTCGGTCTCCGAGCCAAAGGCGCCCTGCGGCGTCAGCACGCCATTGCGGTTCGGCACCAGAAGCTGGGGCACCAGGGGCTCTTCCACCCCGTAGTTCGCCTCGAACGAGAAGTTCTGGTTGTCGAGCGGCGCCCAGTTCAGGACGCCGTTCAGGCTCTTGTTGACGACGCCGCCTGTGCCGTTGGCGCCGGCGATATTGACCTCGTCCGGGTTGGTGCGGGCGTAGGTCGCCCCCAGCCTCAGGCCCAGGTTTTCCGTGATTGGACCGGCTACGTTGACGCCCAACTGATAGGCGTCGCCGCGCTCGGACTCCTCGGACCACGTGTAGCTGGTGTTGGCCGAGCCGCGCCACGTCGGGGCGATCTTGCGGGTGATGATATTGATGACCCCGCCCATGGCGTCGGAGCCGTAGAGCGACGACATCGGCCCGCGCACCACCTCGATGCGCTCGATCATGTCGGGCGAGATCCAGTTCAGGTCCTGGCGGCCCAGGTCGGGGCGGTAGCTGATGTCGCGCGAGTTGCCGACGCGACGGCCGTCCACCAACACCAGGGTATAGTTGTCCGGCAGGCCGCGAATGGTGATCTTGGACATGGCGCCGGTCGGACTGACGCCGCCGGTAACGCCAGGCAGACGGCCCAGCAGTTCGCCCAGGCTCTGAACCGGTTGCCGCTCGATCTCTTCTCGCGTGATGACGCTGACCGAGGCTGGGGCGTCGCGCACATCCACGCCCGTCGCCGAGGCGGTGACGATGATGTCAGAGACGGTGGTGGCCTGGGGCTCGGCAATGGGATTGTCAGCCAGGACCGGCGACGAGGCGAGCAGGGTGGAAGTCATCAGGCCAAGCCCGATGCGGCGTTTGGAAAGAAGCATCTGTGCCCCCGAAGGCGTGCGTTGAATGGGCGGTGACCGCCCGGTTGGGGAGGAATGCTCACGCTTGTGAGCGGCAGGCGCTTCTAATAATCATTCGCATTAATGGCTCAATGACGCATTCGGCATGGGCCGCATTCGCAAATCGGCATGATCCCGCCGGCAGCGGATCGCATGCGTCAATAGTTGCAATTAATAGTCATTATTATAACAGGAGAGCCCCTCGTCATTGTCCCGGAGAAGCCGGAATGTCCGGGCGTTTGCCTTCTCGGGCCGATTTCAATCAGCTCCAGCATCTGATGGTGCTGTTGGAGCAACGTAGCGTGTCCCGTGCTGCCGATCGGCTAGGTATGGGGCAGCCGGCGATGAGCCGCATTCTCGCGAGGCTGAGGGACCAGTTCGATGATCCGCTTTTGGTGCGAGGGCCGCGCGGCATGATGTTGACCCCGCGCGCCGAGGCCTTGCGGGGACCGCTTCGCTCCTGGCTCAGAGAAGGAGAGGCGCTGATCCGCGATCACGGCGTGGACCCTGGCAGCATGAGGCGCACCTTTCGCCTGGCTTCGACGGACTTCGGTCTTCTGAGCGTGATCGCACCCACGCTCGCCCTCATCGAACGCGAGGCGGGCGGGGTGGAGTTGGTTGTCGAGCCCCTGTCGGACGCCAGTCTCAGGCGGCTGGAGGACGGCCGTCTGGATTTCGTCCTGACCGGGTGGAGTCCTCATGGGTCCAGCCTGCATTCGCGCTGGTTGTTTCAGGAAACCCATCTGGGCCTGGCTCGCCCAAACCATGCAGTTCATGCCTCCAAGGGGACGAGCGAAGATCTGCTGAAGTGGCCGCATGTCTCGGTCTCCGTCGGGGACGGCTTTGGCGATTGGATCGCCGAAGACCTGCCGGAAATGGCGGATCGGCGGATCTTGATCTCGGCCGAGAGCTTCTCCCTGACGCCCTATCTGCTGGCTGAAACCGAAGCCGTCGCCATCCTGCCCCGACGGGCGGCCGAGCGCTTTGCAGCGGCTCACGGTCTTCGGACCTTTCCCGCGCCGGCGGGCGTCAAGCCGTTTGACTACCACTTGGTCTGGCATGAGCGGTCGAGCGACGATCAGGCGACGCGGTGGGTGGTCGAGACTCTGGCCAAGGCGTTCGCGACACCAGCCGCCGCCTAGAGCTGCCGCGCCGCCAGAGCGCAGCGATCAGGATCAGGCCGAACTTTGCGGCAAGACGATCTCCACCACCAGTCCGGGCGCGTTGTCGTCAAGGTTCAGTTCGCCGCCGTGAGCGTGGACGACGGCAGCCACCATGGCCAGGCCTAGGCCCGAGCCCGGCGCCGGATCGGCCTGGTTGATTCGATAGAAGCGGCGAAGAACCTTTTCACGTTCGACCTCCGGCACGCCTATGCCCTGATCCGCGACGCGCAGAACCGTCTTTCCGTCGCCAGCAAAGGCTGAAACCTCGATGCGGATGGGGGCGCCGCCGTGGAAGACGGCGTTCTCGATCAGATTCGCCAGGGCCTGCTGAAGCAGGGCTGCGTCTCCCGCCACGGTGACGGGGGAACCGAGCGAGGTGGTCAGGCTACCGCCTGCCTCCTCCACCAGGGGGCGATAGATGTCACAGACTGTGGCGGCCAGATCGGCCAGATCCGCAGGGGCGACATGCAGGGCGACGCCGCCGCTCTCTATAAGCGCCAGAGTCAGCAGGGCCTCGAACAGGGCGCTGACCTGGTCGGTTTCGGCCAGGGCGCGCTCGATCGTGGCGTCCCGCGCGGCGACGTCGTCGATCTGGGCGGCGACCTGTTCCAGTCTATTTCGCACCCGGTTCAGGGGCGCGCGCAGTTCGTGGGCCACACCTTCGGACAACGACTTCAGCGCCGTCAGGGCCGCTTCTTGCCGGTCCAGCATCCGGTTGAGGTTTACCGCCAACTGGTCGAATTCGCGCCCCAGACCGACGGTCGGCAGACGGGTTGAATCCTGCCCGGCGATGATACGTCCGACCGCCTGGTTGACGCTTTCGAGGCGGCGAAGAACGAGGCGTCCCGACGCCCAGCCCCCGGCCAGGGCCAGAAGGATCAGGGTCAAGCCGCTCCAGAGCGCGAAACGGCGAATGCCACCGCGCAATTGCTCCAGATGCTGGATGTCGCGCCCAACGGCCAATAGGCCTCCGTCGGCGGCGCGCGCGCTCAGCGTCATCATATTGGGAGTCTGATCGGGCCAGCGCGCGGGGCGGGCCTTGTTCGGCAGATTGCGCCGAAACCCGGTGGCGTTGACGGCCAACCGGGTCAGTCCGTTGGAGAAGGTGCTCTCGTCCGGTGCCTCGACCAGCAGCAGGTAGCGACGGGCGTCGCGGTTGCGCGCTTCGGCGTTCAACTCCTGCACCAGGGCCGCCGTGCCGTGACGGTCAGCGTCGGCGCGCATCACCTCCATCTGATGGCTGAGGCCGTCGCGCACCTCGGCCTCGGCGAAGCGCATGAGGCCGTAATCCACCCCGGCGACCATGGCGGCGGCGCCCAGGCCGAAGAGTAGAGAGAAGGCGACGGCGTAGCGCAGGCCGGCCGTGGACCAGATGGACGGCGCGCTGTCCTTAGTCCGCTTGCTTGAGGACATAGCCCACTCCGCGGATCGTCTGGATCAGATTGCCCTCAAAGCCGCGATCGACCTTGGCGCGCAGACGGCTGATGTGGGCGTCGATCAGGTTGGCGCGCGGGTCAAAATGAAACCCCCACAGGCTTTCCAGCAGCATGGTGCGCGTCACGGCCTGGCCGGCGTTGCGGGCCAGACGTTCCAGCAGCTTGAACTCGTGCGGGGTGAGATCCAGAATCTGTCCGGCGCGCGTGGCCCGATGCGCCGCCACGTCCACGACCAGATCCCCGACCGCATGCCGTTGCGTCTGATCCGCGAGGGGAGGGCGGCGGATCAGCGCCTGTATCCGCGCGCTCAATTCACTGAAGGCGAAGGGCTTGACCAGATAGTCGTCTGCACCCGCATTCAGACCGTCCACGCGGTCGTCCACCGCGCCCAGGGCGGTCAGCATCAGCACGGGGGTTTTCAGCCCTGAGGCCCGCATGGAACGGACGGCGTCCAGCCCCGACAGGCCCGGCATCATACGGTCCACGACGATGGCGTCATAGTCGCCGTCCAACGCCAGGTGCAGGCCGGTGTCGCCGTCGGCGGCTTCATCCACGGTCTGACCTTGCTGGCGCAGACCCTCCGCTACGAAGGCGCGGGTGCGGGTGTCGTCGTCAATGATAAGCATTCGCATGAATGACTTTCTAGCTCGACCGAGGGCGGCGGTCAGCCCAGTTGCGAATTAATCTCACCGCAAGGCACCGCGAAGGTTGGTCGTCTATAGCCTCAATCGTTGCGATTGATACGCAACAGCGTAATTCGCGACGAGGTGAACAGTGGAGTCGATGGGGACGAGTTTCTGGAGCGCCCCTGATCTGGCGGTCCAGATCGGAGGCGACGCCGCGGCGCCGCGCGGGCGGCCGGAGGCGGCCATGGACTGGGCCCTTGGTCTGGCGACCCCTGAACTGAGGTTGTTCACCACAGGCGTTCGGCGGCGCCTGCCAGCGGGACCGGCGACGAGCCTGGGCGAGCGGGTTCGACGCTTCTTCTCGGCGTATCCGGTTGAAGCGGAGGGCCATGAGGTTTCGCCGCGTCTGCTCGTCGGCGCCATCCCCTTTGATCGCGAGGCGGATGATTGTCTCTTCCTGCCGGAGCGCGCCGCCAACCGCGCCTGGAGCGCGCCCGCGCCCATGTCTTCGTCGCTGGGAGACAGGCGCATGACGGCCGAGCCGTCGCGCGACGCCTATCAGGAGGCCGTCATCAAGGCGCTGGCGTTCATGCGCGCGTCAAGGGAAGGGGCGCAGTCGATCGATAAGGTGGTGCTGTCGCGCAGCCTGCGGCTGGAGGCCGATCATCCGATCGACGCCTTCGCCCTGTGGCGCGACCTCCAGGCGGACCCTTCGGCGGCGCGTTTTCTGGTTCCGCTGGGCGCGGGTAGGGGCGGGGCCATGCGCCGTCTGGTCGGGGCGTCGCCCGAATTGCTGGTCTCTAAGCGCGGCCCGTCCGTCTCGTCGCATCCCCTGGCCGGGTCGGCGCGCCGCAGTCCGGACCTGTCGCAGGACGAAACGGCGGCTCAGGCTCTGCTGACCTCCGACAAGGACCTTCGCGAACACGCCCTGGTGGTCGAGGCCATCATGGATGCCTTGGCTCCCTGGTGCAGCGAACTCCGCGCGCCGCCGGCGCCGGCCCTGGTCTCAACCCGGACCATGTGGCACCTCGGCACTCGCATCGAGGGGCGTCTGCATCGCCCGGACGAGGTGTCGGCGGCCGAGCTTGCGGCTCTATTGCACCCGACGCCTGCCGTCTGCGGTGCGCCGCGAAATCGGGCTGCGGCGATGATCCGCGAACTGGAGGCCTATGATCGCGGCTTCTACGCCGGAGCGCTGGGGTGGACTAATGCAGGGGGCGACGGCGCCTGGTACGTGGCGTTGCGTTGCGCCGAGCTCTGCGGCGCCGAGGCGCGTCTCTATGCGGGCGCGGGCATCGTCGATGGCTCGGACCCGGTGGCCGAAGCAGACGAGACATCCGGAAAATTCCAAGCTGTCCTGCGTGCCTTGGGCGTCGGCGAGGCGAGCCTGTGATCCCCCTGAAACAGGTCTGGCCGGACGATATGGCGGCCCTCTATCGAGCCAAGGGCTATTGGCGCGGCGAGACCTTTTCGCAGATGCTGCGCAGCCGCGCCGAGGCGCAACCCGACGCCGTCGCCGTGGTCGGCGCGGACCGGCGCTGGACCTATGGCGAACTGCTGCAAAAGGCCGAGACGGCCGCCGCCGGTTTCCTGGCGCTGGGGCTGAAGCCGGGCGACCGGGTGGTGGTGCAACTGCCGAACCTGCCCGAGTTCCTCAGCGTGATCTTCGGCCTGTTCCGGGCCAGACTGATCCCCGTCTATGCCTTGCCGGCGCACCGCGCGACTGAGATCGTCCATTTCGTGACGCGGGCTGAGGCCGCCGGCTATGTCGTGGCTGACCGGCATGAGGGGTTTGACTATCGCGCCCTGGCTCGCGCCGTTCAGGCCGATGTTCCCGAGTTGCGCCATGTGGTCGTGGTGGGCGAGGCCGAGGAGTTCGCATCCTTTGACGGCTTCCGCGCCGATCCGGCGTCCCTGCCGAGGCAGGACGCTGATCCATCCGACGTGGCCTTTCTGCAGATTTCGGGCGGTTCCACCGGCCTGTCCAAGCTGATCCCGCGTACCCACGACGACTATCTCTACAGCGTGCGCGAAAGCGCCGACATCTCGGGGCTGGAGCCGGAAAGCGTCTATCTGACGGCCCTGCCGGCGGCGCATAATTTTCCGATGAGTTCGCCGGGCTATCTGGGCGCTCTCTATGTCGGGGCGACGGTGGTGATGGCGCCGTCGCCGTCGCCGGATGTCTGTTTCCCTTTGATCGCGCGCGAAGGGGTGACGATCACCGGCCTGGTGCCGCCGCTGGCCCTGCTGTGGATGCAGGCGGCGGCCCGAAAGACCTACGACCTGTCCAGCCTTCAGGTGCTGCTGGTGGGCGGGGCGAAATTCCTGCCAGAGGCCGCGCGGCGTGTGCGCACCGAACTGGACTGCACCCTGCAACAGGTGTTCGGCATGGCCGAGGGTCTGGTCAACTACACCCGCCTGGACGACCCCGAGAGCCTCATTGTCGAGACGCAGGGACGGCCGATCAGCCCTGACGACGAAACCTTGATCGTCGACGACGCGGGCGCGCCTGTGGCCGAGGGCGAACCGGGCAATCTGCTGACGCGCGGCCCCTACACGATCCGCGCCTATCATAACGAACCGGTGGCCAATGCGCGGTCCTTCACTAAGGACGGCTTCTATCGCACCGGCGACGTGGTGCGCCGCACGCCCGAGGGCTACCTCGTGGTCATGGGCCGGGCGACCGACCACATCAACCGCGCCGGCGAAAAGGTCTCGGCCGAAGAGGTCGAGGATCACCTGCTGGCCCATCCGGCCGTCTTCGACGCCGCCGTGGTGTCGGTGCCGGACGACTATCTGGGCGAGCGGATCTGCGCCTTCGTCATCCCCAACGGCGCCGCGCCGCGCGGCGTCGCGTTGAAGGCCTGGATGCGCAAGCGCGACATCGCCGACTTCAAGGTGCCGGACCAGATCGTCTTCGTCGACGACTTCGCCGTGACCGCCGTCGGCAAGGTCAGCCGTCGCGAACTGCGCGCCGCGCTGCGCCAGCGCATTCTGGAAGAGGAGGGCAGGGCGTGAGCGCATCCTCTGAAGAAACTGGCAAAGGCCTGCCGACCGTCCCGGCCTACGCCCTGCCGACCGAGGCGGAGATCCCCGCCTCGCGCGCTCAATGGACGTTGCAGCGCGATCGTGCGGCCCTGCTGATTCACGACATGCAGGGCTATTTCATGCGGCCCTATACACTGGGCGCCGAGCCGCTGCCGGAGCTGATCGCCAATATCGCGGGCCTGATCGCGGCGGCGCGGACGGCGGGTGTTCCCGTCTTCTACACCGCCCAGCATGGGGATCAGGACAGGCGCGACCGGGGGCTTCAGGCCGACCTTTGGGGACCGGGCATGAGGCGCACGCCCGAGCATGAAGACATCCTGCCGGAACTGGCCCCGGCGTCGGGCGACTTCCCTCTGATCAAGCACCGCTACAGCGCCTTTCAGCGCAGCAACCTGGAGACGCTGATGCGTGTCCGGGGGCGGGACCAACTGATTGTTTGCGGCGTCTACGCCCACATCGGCTGCCAGCTGACGGCGGCCGAGGCGTTTCAGCGCGATATCGAACCCTTCTTCGTCGCCGACGCCTTGGGCGACTTTTCTCGTGAAAAACACATGCAGGCGGTGGCGTGGGCCGCTGCTGTTTGCGCCGTCGCGACCTCGACTGCGCGCGTTCTGGACCGACTGACATGACCAAAGTGACCCCCCAGGACCTGACCCTGGAACGCATGCGCGCCGACGTCGCCGCCGTTTTGCACGAAGCGCCGGAAGCCATTCTGGACGATGATAACCTGATGGATCTGGGGGTGGATTCCCTGCGCGTCCTCAACCTCAGCCTGCAATGGAGCGAGACCGTGCCGCTGGAGTTCAGCGAACTGGCCGAGCACGTCACCCTGGCCGAATGGTGGAACATCATCCGCCAGAAGCGCGCCGCGCTCGGCATCGAGTCCTGAGGCATGGACGACGGACGCGCCGTATTCGGCATTCAGGCGCAGACGGTCGAAGCGCCGCTGAGCGAAGCCCAATCCGGCCTGTGGTTCGCCCAGAGGCTGGACCCGGCCAACCCGATCTTCAACACGGCCCACTATCTCGACATCCGGGGCGATCTGAACGTCGAGGCCTTCCGCGCCGCCGTCGATCAGACCGCCGCCGAGGCCGAGGCCCTGTCGCTGCGTTTCGTCGAGCGAGGCGGCAAGGTCTTCCAGACCCTGGACCCCGCGCATCGGCCGCTGCTTCAGATCGTCGACGTATCCGCCGCCGCCGATCCGGCCGCCGAGGCCATGGCCGCCATGCGCCGCGATCATGAGACGCCGCTGGACCCGACGCGCGACCCGCTGGCCGCCAACATCCTGTTCCGCATGGGAGCGCAACGCTTCCTGTGGAGCCTGCGCGTCCACCACCTGGCTGTCGACGGCTTCGGCATGGCCCTGCTGACCAACCGCACAGCCGAGCTCTACAACGCCGCGCGCGGCGGCCCGGCGCCGGGTCCGGTCTTCAACCCTATCGCCAGGGTGTGGGAGGAAGACGCCGCCTATCGCGTCTCTGACAAGCGCACGGCCGACGCCGCCTACTGGCGCGAGATCATGGGCGACGCGCCCGAGGTTGCTTCCCTGGCGCCCGGCAAGGCGACGACCGCCCACCGCTTCCACCGCATCGAGCGCGCCCTGCCGCCTGAAGTCACGGCCCGCCTGCGCGCCCGCGCCGACGCTGGGCGCCTGTCCTGGCCCGACGTGTTGACCGCCATCGGCGCGGCCTATGTCCGCCGCTTCTCGGGCGCGGAAGAGGCCGTGATCGGCGTGCCGTGGATGGGCCGCATGGGCAGCGCCTCGGCGCGCACGCCCGCCATGATCATGAATGTCCCGCCGCTGCGCCTGACGCTGGACGAGGACGCGCCGCTGGACGAGCAACTGATCCTCGCCTCGAAGGCCCTGATCAAGACCCGCCGCCACGGCCGTTATCGCAGCGAGCAACTGCGGCGCGATCTGGGCCTGATCGGCGGGGCGCGGCGCCTGTATGGGCCGCTGGTCAACGTCCTGCCGTTCGACCTGCCGCCGCGCTTTGCGGGGCTGGGCACGACGCTGAAGGTGCTGGGCACAGGCCCGGTGGACGACATCAGCTTCACCTTCCGTGGCGACGCCGCCCCGGCCCTGACGCTGGAGGTCGACGCCAACCCCGACCTCTATACGCTGGAGGAGGCCGCCGCCCACGCCGAGCTTCTGGCCGCCTTCCTGACCAACGCGCTGGACGCCGAGACGCTGGGCGAGGTTCCCATCGCGACGCCGAGCGAGGCCGCGCGCGAATTGGAAGCCTTCAACGACACCGCCCATCCGGTTGCTGACACGACGCTGACCGCCCTGCTGGAGGCGGCGACGAAGGCGACGCCGGACGCCTCGGCGCTGACCTTTGGCGACCAGACCCTGACCTATGCCGAACTGGACGGCCGCACGGCGGCGCTGGCCTCGGCGCTGGCGGCGCGCGGCGTGGGGCGCGAAAGCCTCGTCGCCGTGGCCCTGCCGCGTTCGCTGGAACTGGTCATCGCCCTCGTCGCGACCCTGCGCGCAGGCGGGGCCTATCTGCCGCTGGATCTGGAACATCCGGCCGAGCGCATCGCCGCCATCGCCCGCGCCGCCGGGCCGAGTGTCGTTCTGGCCCATGAAGACATCGGCGGCGCCTTCGGCGAGGCCCTGCTGACGCCCGCCGACTGGCCCCTGGACGGGGCTGCGCCTGCCGTCGCGCAGGAGGGCGAGGACGCCGCCTATGTCATCTACACCTCGGGTTCGACCGGCGATCCCAAGGGGGTGCTGGTCGAGCATCGCGCCATCGTCAACCGCCTGCTGTGGATGCAGGCCGAGTACGGCGTCGGCGCCCACACCCGCATCCTGCAGAAGACGCCCGCCACCTTCGACGTCTCGGTGTGGGAGTTCTTCCTCGCCCTGATTTCCGGCGGCGAACTGATCGTGGCTCCGCCCGGCGCGCACCGCGATCCGGCCGCCATCGCCGGGTTGATCCGCCGCCATGCGATCACCGATCTGCACTTCGTTCCCTCCATGCTGTCGGCCTTTCTGGCTGATCCGGCGGCGAAGGGCATCGCGGTCGCCCACGTCTTCTGCAGCGGAGAGGAGCTGCCGGCCGAACTGCGCGACCGTTTCCACCAGACGGTGAGCGCCGAACTGCACAACCTCTACGGCCCGACCGAGGCGGCGGTGGACGTCAGCTACTGGGCCGCCGGGCCGGACGATACGTCCCGCCCCATGCCGATCGGCTGGCCGGTGTGGAACACGCGGCTGGTCATTCTGGACGAGCGACTGCGCCCCGTGGCGCCCGGCATGGGCGGCCATCTGCATCTGGGCGGGGTGCAACTGGCGCGCGGCTATCTGAACCGGCCCGACCTGACCGAGGACCGCTTCATTCCTGACCCGCACCATCCGGGCCAACGCCTGTATCGCACCGGCGACGTGGCGCGCAGGCGGGCCGATGGAGCCGTCGTCTATCTGGGCCGCAGCGACCATCAGGTGAAGATTCGCGGCCTGCGCATCGAACTGTGCGAGATCGAAGCCGCTGTCATCGCCTCAGGCCTCGCGCGCGAGACGGTGGTGCTGGCGCGCGAGGACCGTCCCGGCGAGCGCCGTCTGGTCGCCTATCTGGTCCCGGCCGAGGGCTATGACCCCGCCGCTCTGAAGGCGAAACTGGCCGCGCGCCTGCCTGACTATATGGTGCCCGCCGCCATCGTGGCGCTGGACACCCTGCCGACGACCTCCAACGGCAAGCTGGACCGCAAGGCGCTGCCCGCGCCGGTGTTCGAGATGGCGGCAGGCCGGGCGGCCGAGACGCCAACGGAAAAGATCATCGCCGAACTGTTCGCCGAGACGCTGGGCCGGGGCGAACCGGCGGGCGCCGACGACGACTTCTTCACCCTGGGCGGCGACTCCCTGCTGGCCGTGCATCTGATGATGCTGATCCGCGAGCGGCTGGGGCGCGATCCGGGGCTGGGCGCCCTGTTCGACCGGCCGCGCGTGGCCGAACTGGCCGCCCTGATCGACGCCGAGGCGCTGGACTTCGACAACGGGCTGGGCGTGCTGATCCGTCTGGCCGAGGGCGATCCAGCCCTGCCGCCGCTGTTCCTGATCCACCCGGCGGGGGGGCTGTCTTGGGGCTATCGCACCCTGGCGCGCGCCCTGTCGCCGCGCCGCACGGTGTGGGGCGTGCAGTCGCCCGCGCTGGACCCGACCAACGCCCTGCCGGGCGGCATCGACGCGCTGGCGTCGGTCTATGTCGACCACATTCTGGCCTTGGGCGCTCCCGGTCCGGTGCATATCGCCGGCTGGTCCGTCGGCGGCATCATCGCCCAGGCGGCGGCGGTCGAGCTGGAGCGGCGCGGGGTCAAGGTCGGGCTGATGGCCATGCTGGATTCCTATCCGGCCGAATGCTGGCGCGCCGAGCCGGACCCGGACCCGGTCGACGCCATGCGCGCCCTTCTGGCCATCGCCGGATATGACCCGACCCAGTATCCCGAGCTGCGCAGCCGTGCGGCCATTGTCGCCTTCCTGAAGGCGGGCGACAGCGCGCTGGGCGGCCTTCCCGAGGCGGCGCTGGACGGAGTGATCCGCGTGGTGCTGGACACCAACCGTCTGGTGCGTGAACATCATCACAAGCCCTTCGGCGGCCGCACCACCCACGTCCGCGCGGCGCTAGACCACAAGGAGCGCGACCTGACGCCTGGCCTGTGGCGCACTTACGCCGCCGATCTGGACGTGGTCGAGGTTCCCTTCCTGCACCCGCAACTGACCGGCCCGGCGGCGACGGCCCTGATCGCTCCGGCGCTGGACGCCCGCATGACCGCCGCAGAGGATATGACACGATGAGAGACAGCGGACTGTCCGGCCGTCTGGCCCTGGTCACGGGCGCGGGCGGCGGCATCGGCGCCGCCGTGGTGCGGCTGTTGGTCGAGGAGGGCGCGCGCGTGGTGGCGACCGACCTGCCGTCCATCGCCCTGTCGGGTCTGGCCTTCCTGAACGGCGTGCGGGTCGAGCCGCTGGACGTGTCCGACGGCGCGGCGGTCGAGGCCCTGTTCGACCGCATCGAGGCCGAGGACGGCCCGATCGACTTGGTGGCCAGCGTCGCGGGCGTCCTGTCCAATGTGACGGTGGATCAGACGTCCGACGCCGAATGGCGCCGCGTCTTCGCCGTCAATACGGATGGGCCCTTCCACTTGGGCCGCGAGATTTCGCGCCGAATGGGCGAGCGGGGCAAGGGCGCCTTCGTCACCGTCAGCTCCAACGCGGCGGGCGTGCCGCGTCATGCGATGGCGGCCTATGCCGCGTCCAAGGCGGCGGCGACCATGTTCACCCGCTGTCTGGGGCTGGAGCTGGGGCCGAAGGGCGTTC
>Ga0308157_10000315_pt1 | contig 177100 bp, 152 predicted proteins | sample PhyBR1_FD_201035 | JGI IMG/M metagenome (GOLD analysis project Ga0308157, IMG submission 201035) | Phyllosphere microbial communities from UC Gill Tract Community Farm, Albany, California, United States - DLSLB.R1 | ecosystem: Host-associated > Plants > Phyllosphere > Unclassified | place... | reverse complement strand
CAGAAGTGATGCACTTAGTTCAGGCTTCCAGACTCGCGTTGGCCGAGACCTTGCTTGCCGCAGGTCCTACCGCTGACACTCTTTGCGACGGGTGGCAAACCCGTCATCTTGCCGCGCACCTTGTTGTTCGCGAGCGATCTCTGCTCGCAGCGGGTGTGGTGTTCAAACCCCTGTCCAAGAAACTTGACGCTAAGGTCAATGAGCTCGCTGCCGAAGCCCAGTCGCCTGAACATTATGCGTCTCTCATCCGTGCTTTCCGTTCGGGCCCAGCGAAGTATTCGCCGTTTGTTATTGACAAGGTCGATCAGGCCGCGAATCTTGCCGAGTACTTCATCCACACCGAAGATGTGCGACGTGCTCGGGCACAGTGGGCCCCGCGTGTCCTCGATAAGGAATACACCGAGCTGCTTTGGCAGTCGCTGACCCGTATGTCGCGCTTGCTCTTCCGTAAGGCGCCGGTTGGCATCATTCTGACGCGCCCAGACGGTCAGCGCCACGTCGCCAAAAAGGCACCAAATGCAGTGTCGATCACCGGGCCCGTTACCGAGTTGATGCTCTACGGCTTCGGACGCATCGACCAGAGCCTCGTGCTTTTCGAAGGCGGCGAAACCGCTCTAGAGATCGTCAAGGGTTACAAACCCGGGTTCTAGAGGAATTGTTGTGACTCGACGAGTTCATTCTCACGCTCACTGAAATCCATAAAAGGAACTTAGCAAGTCCATCCTCGTCACACTCTTCCGTTTGGACCATCAGTTAGACGCGTACTGGATTCGTTTCCCCGACCTGAACTAAATTTGGTTCTCAACCAGGTGCAATTCGTGCCCAATCTACCGTGCTCAATTGTCGTGTCAAAGAAAAACTGATCGAATCTGATGGCACAAGAACGTGGCGTTTAGTGGTTTATGTAAAGTTTCTCCCCCTGCATATGCTCTTCAGGTTTCAGAGCAAAACTCCCTATTTCACGTTGTGATCTAAGAAGAACTGCAGCGTCGCGTGAAGGTGAACTTTCTGAAGACCCTCCACAATTTGCAATCGGGGTCTCCCTAACCAGCGCTTCCAGGCATAAGATAGCGGTCAATTAGATGTCGAGTGACTATTGGAGAACGCCAGTGGGAAAATATACAGTGGCCATGGTCGCATTCGCAGTAGTCTTGCTCGCGAGTTGCTCTGCTGCGGATTCCGAGTCGCCGGATTCTAGTCAACCAATTACCCCATCAGAACAAACCGAAAACTCACAAACCTTAACTAGTACGCCGTCCAGTACAAATCAGTCGTACAAGCCAGCCACTGAACTGGGCCCGGCTGAGAATGTACCGGTTCCCCAAGTTCCAAAAGCGGCTAAAAGTGATTCTGCAGATGGAGCCACTGCCTTCGCACTTTACTATTTTTCACTAATTAATTATGCCGTCGAAACCAACGATGCCGAACCACTCAAGCAAAATTCACTACGAAAATGCGAAATATGTGGAACAGCGCTCATTGATCCAGCAGGACGAGCACAAATCACGGGAAAATGGCAGGTCGGCGGTAAACACCACTACAAAGTCGTTGACTCATATATGTCGTCCAAAAACAAAGCTACCGTTTCTGTACGATTCGACGTTGATGCAGCTAAATTCTACCTTGAGCCGAAAAAAATTGATTCGACTAGTGATAAGTCGCCATCCAATGTTGCCGCGTTAGGGTTAGAGTTCGACTCTGGTTGGAAAGTTTACACAGTCAAGTTTGAAGAGACCGGTCAATGAACACCCGGTCCGTATACCTTGTTATTACCGTTGGGGCGCTTCTTTTTAATTCGATTCCTGCGTACGGAAACCCAGCAGACCCCTTGAAAATTGCCTGCGACCACAATGATGATCAAGTTGGCCTTGGCAAGAACCATGTTGATCATCTGTATGATAAATGCAAATCAACCGAGCCGGACGACAACAGGTTGCAGAATTTTGAAACCTGGTCAGACGAAGACGAGCAACCGCGCAATAACAATGACAACGTCGTGAGAAAACCGAAATACCATATTCGGGACTTCGACGAATGCCTCTTTGGTAATGAGAACCATTCAAATTGCTACGTCAACCCAGACGTTGCACCATGTCCCGATGGATCTTTGCCGCTAACAAGACAAATCTATACGGACGATCAGCTCCTTGTTCGTCAATACAGATACTGCCCTGGGGACCCTTTACCCAATGACTTGCCCGAGGATCTTTTTGTCGAAGAAATCCGAATTGATCTCAAGAAGTTTCGTTCCTTCCCTATCAAGGGATCCGAGATTCAGAGCGCGCCGAATAAGTTCTCTCTACGCAACGGTCATACGCATTTCTGGGCCAGTGAAAACACGCAAGAGTTTAATTCCAACTTGTCTGGTTCCAACGTCCGCATCAAAGCGATTCCAATCCAATGGAACTGGAACTACGGCGACGGGGCCACTCGAAACCTGAGCTTTCCTGGCGAAGCAATGCCGTCGCACACATTGCACGATGAAACAGCAACAAGCCATTCATACTCGGAGACTGGAAAATTCGGCGTCCGCGTGACGACCTTGTACCGAGGCGAATTCAGCGTAGATGGTGGACCTTGGCAAGCTATTCCAGGGCAAGCTGCGGTGCCAAGCAACACCCTGCCCATTGACGTGTGGCGAACGAAGAAGGAACTCATCGCCAACGATTGAAATCAAAAGGTCATGGCTCGACGCTGACGTGTCGAGCCATGACCTTTCTAGAAACTAGCGAACTGGATAACCAGCATCGCGGATCGCATGCTTCACCTGAGCAATCATGTCTTTCGGACCAAAGTGGAAGATAGAAGCCGCAAGTACGGCATCCGCGCCAGCCTCGATCGCAGGTGGGAAATCCTCTGGCTTTCCAGCGCCACCCGAAGCGATCAAGGGCACCGAGACTGCGGCACGAACGGCTCGGATCATTTCCAGATCGAACCCGTCCTTGGTGCCATCGGCATCGATCGAGTTCAGGAGGATCTCCCCCACGCCCCGGTCGGCAGCATCCTTAGCCCAAGCAACAGCACACATCCCGGTGCCGGTACGGCCACCATGGGTAGTGACTTCGTAGCCGGAGGCGATCGACGGATCAGTCGTGCGACGGGCATCAACCGAGAGCACGAGGACCTGAGAGCCGAAGCGCTGGGTGATTTCGTTGATAACTTCCGGACGGGTTACCGCGGCGGTATTGATCGACGCTTTGTCAGCACCGTTACGCAACAGACGGTCGACGTCCTCGACAGCTCGCACCCCGCCACCAACGGTGAGCGGAATGAAAACTTCCTCAGCAGTTTGGCGAACAACCTCATAGGTAGTCTCGCGGTCCGAGCTGGACGCGGTGACATCCAAGAAGGTCAATTCATCTGCGCCGGCTTCGTTGTAGCGACGAGCCAGTTCAACCGGATCTCCAGCGTCACGAAGACCCTCAAAGTTGATGCCCTTAACGACTCGTCCCGCATCAACATCAAGACAAGGAATAACGCGAATTGCAACACTCATCGAAGGTAGATTCCTTGTCTACTAGATACGGCAGGCGTGGATTTGGCTGACCAAGATGGCTCGGGCACCCACGTCGTACAGTTCGTCCATGATGTTGTTGGTCTGAGACTTCTTCACCATCGCACGGACGGCAACCCACTCAGAGTTTGCCAGATCGGAGACGGTCGGCGACTCTAGCCCTGGGGTCAAAGCGCAAGCCTCTTCGGCCTGTTCACGACGCACGTCGTAGTCGAGCATCACGTACTGGCGGGCAACCAGCACACCATTGAGTCGGCGAATCAGCACGTCCAGGCCGGCTGGCTTGTGATTGACTCGGCCGATCAGCACGGCCTCGGACTTCAGCAGCGGATCGCCAAAGATTTCCATGCCAGCGGCCTTGATGGTGTTACCGGTTTCAACCACGTCGGCGATGGCATCTGCCACACCTAGTCGAACCGAAGACTCGATTGCACCGTCCAAACGAACGATAGACGCTTCAATACCGGACTTTTCAAGGTAGTGGCGCAGCAGAACATCGTAGCTGGTGGCGATGCGCTTGCCGTTAAGCTGCTGTGCGTCATTGAACGCACCAATAGGGGCAGCAAAGCGGAACGTGGATTTCCCGATGCCTAGGGAAAGCTGTTCTTCGACGTCGTCATCCACATCGGCGTCGAGGTAGAGATCGCGACCGGTTATTCCCACGTCGAGAATGCCTCGGCCAACGTAGACGGCGATATCGCGAGGGCGCAGGTAGAAGAATTCCACCTGGTTCTCTTCATCGACAAGAACCAGTTCGCGTGAATCGCGGCGCTGGAGGTAACCGGCTTCCTTGAACATGGTGGAAGCGATTTCTGAAAGGGCACCCTTGTTGGGTAGGGCTACGCGGAGCATTGTTGACTCATTTCGTCAGTGTGGCGCTGCGGCGTTTAGCCATAAACAAGCGCCAAGGATTATTTTCGTTGGCCGTTGTTTCTGCCGTGCGTTCACTACGCCCGGATCACAGGTGATCCGGGCACAGCGGCGCGACGGCTATAGATGCTTGTAAACGTCGGCCAAGGTCATACCCTTGGCGATCATGAGAACCTGAAGGTGGTAGAGCAGCTGGGAGATTTCCTCCGCTGCGGCCTCGTCGGATTCGTACTCCGCAGCCATCCAAACCTCGGCGGCTTCCTCGACAACTTTTTTACCGATGCCATGGACACCAGAGTCGAGTTCGGTGACGGTACGAGAGCCTTCCGGGCGTTGCTGTGCCTTGAGCGATAGTTCGCTGAAGAGCTCGTCAAAAGTTTTCACGGAACCAATCCTAGCGTTTTTCTGGAGCGTACCTGCATTCAGGTGGCCCTTTATGACGGGCAACTCTCGACTCAGGCCAGGGCGGCCAGCGTCATGACCGCGGCCGAGTACGCCTCGTACCCCTTGTCTTCGCTGGAGTTTTCCAAGCCTGCACGGTCTAAGCCCTGCTGCTCGTTATCGCAGGTAAGCACACCAAATCCGACCGGGGTTTTGGTGTCGACACTCACATTGGTTAAGCCATTGGTCGCGGCCAGACATACATAGTCAAAGTGCGGGGTCCCCCCGCGGATGACCACACCCAGGGCGATAATCGCGTCATGGTCACTGGCCAACGTGGCTGCAGCCACCGGAAGTTCAAAGGTGCCAGGTACCCGGATCAGGGTAGTGTTCGCTTGAAGACCAGCATCCTTGGCGGCACGCTGCGCGCCATCAATCAGGCCATTCATGATGACCTCGTGCCAGCTTGCCGCGACGATGGCGACTTTAAGACCGGCAAACTTCTGAGTACCGGCCAATGCTTTCAACTGATCGGTGACGTCTGTTGGTGCTCCGTGCTTGCTCATAATTGTGCTCCTCTTGAGGTTCTAGTTTTAGGCGCCGTGATAGGCGTCGGCTGCGGTATCGGAGAGCTCGTGATCTTCAAGGTTCAAGTGGTGGCCGAAGCGCGCTTGCTTGGTGTGCAGGTAGGCTGAGTTTTCTTCGCGCGGCTCGATGCGCAGTCCTACCAATTCCTCGACCTCGATCCCGGCATCGCTTAGTTGCTGTTGTTTGTCCGGGTTATTGCTCAAGAGCCGGATGGTGTCCAATCCCATGGCCTTGAGGATCGCGGCCACCGCAAAATACTCCCTGGCGTCGGCCGGAAAACCGAGGTGCAAATTGGCGTCCAAGGTGTCCATCCCGTTTTCCTGTAATGCGTAGGCGCGCAACTTATTGGCCAGACCAATGCCACGGCCTTCATGTCCGCGAATGTAGATAATGTGCCCGCCTTCGGCCGCGATCTGCGCCATGGACGCATGCAGCTGTTCCCCGCAATCACAACGGTAGGAGCCAAAAATGTCTCCGGTGAGGCATTCGGAGTGGATCCGCAGGAGGTTGCTTGGAGCGTGGCCCTCGGGAGCGCTATGGCTCAAGACCATATGTTCGTGGCCCTCGGCGGTGGCCGCACGCGCGGTGAAGTCGCCAAAAGCGGTGGGCAGGGTGATCGGATCGGTCAACTCAATTTCATCGTTGACCCGGCGCCAACGTGCCAAATCGTCGATCGAGATCAGTGGTAGCTCATGCTCGGCGGCGAAGACTCGCAGATCGTCAAGGCGCATCATCTCGCCATCATCCTTGGTGATTTCACCGATGACACCCACAGGTTCTAATCCGGCAGCTCGGCATAAATCCACCGCAGCTTCGGTGTGACCACGGCGTTCAAGCACGCCGCCGGAAGCAGCGCGCAGCGGGAAGATATGCCCAGGGCGCGAAAGCTGTGCGGGGATGGTGGCGGGGTCGGCCAACAGGCGACTAGTCAGCGCGCGATCGGCCGCTGAAATACCGGTGGTGATTCCTTCGGCAGCATCGCAGGTAATCGTGAAGGCGGTGCCCTTGGCGTCCTGATTGATGCCCACCATCGGGCCCAAGCTCAGGGCATCGGCGCGTTCAGCTTCAAGTGGAACGCAGATCACCCCCGAGGTGTAGCGGATGGTGAAGGCCATCAGCGCACTGGTGGCATGTTGCGCGGCGAAGATGATGTCGCCTTCGTTCTCACGATCTTCATCGTCAACGACCACTACTGCACGTCCTGCCGCCAAGGCAGCGAGCGCGACTGGGATCGGATCAAGTGTTGAGTTACTCATGATCGTGCACCACCAAATTCGTTCAACCGGGCGACGTACTTGGCCAGCACGTCGACCTCGATATTGATTTTGTCGCCGATCTGACGGGTGCCCATGGTGGTTTCGGCCAGGGTGATGGGGATGATGCCTACTTCTACCCAGTGCGAGCCGGCATTGTTCGCTGGGGAGACCGCGGTGATGGTCAGCGAAATCCCGTCCAAGGCGATGGAGCCCTTTTCGGCGGTCAGTGGTGCGTACTGATCGTCGATGGAAATGCGGAAGGTGGTCCACTGACCATTGTCGATGCGCTCAAGCACAACGCCTACGGTATCGACGTGGCCCTGGACGACGTGGCCGTCAAGCCGTGCGCCGGCCTGGGTGCAGCGTTCAAGGTTCACGCGCTGACCGGTCACTAGGGATCCGGTGGTGGTGCGTCGCAGGGTTTCGCCCATAACATCCACCTTGAGCGTATCGCCTTCGAGTTCGGTGGCGGTCAGGCAGACCCCGTTGACGGCCAGCGATCCTCCCAATCCTAGGTTCTCGGTGTGGCCCGGTGCACGCAGGGTCAGGATTGCTAGGTCCTGTTCGGGATCGGTGCTGATGTCTTCGATGATCCCCTGGCCGGTAACGATTCCGGTAAACATGGTTTCTCCTCGGTAAAAAATTGTGGGTTCGCGTTAGGCGCGTGGCAGTGGTTCAAGATGCAGCATGATGTCTTCACCGAGCCGGGCCAGAGATTCATTGCTGGCGGTGTCTAACCGGTAGCGATGAGCTTGACTCAAGGTGGTGGTGGGCAGGTTCACCGACGAGCTACCTGCCCCGATGAGCAATGGCGCCTGGTAGCAGTAGAGCTCATCGGCCAGATCGGCTTCGATAAAAGCTGAAGCCACCGTGGCACCACCTTCGATTAACAGGTGTGCCAGTCCCAGCTCATTGGCGCGTTGGATCACTTCATGCACGTCGTGGGTCTTGATTTGTTCCCAGTCATCGCCTCGAACTAGGTCCAGTGTGCTGGGCAGTTCACGGTGGCCCATCACCAGGCGGTACGGCTGCTTGCTGTGAAGCTGGCCGTCCTTGGTGCGGGCACTGAGCCGCGGGTTATCAAAAAGCGCTGTGGTGGTGCCGACCAGGATGCCATCCACGCGGGATCGTAGACCATGGGCGTGATTGCGCGACTGTTCGGAAGTGATCCACTGGCTGGAGCCATCGGGCGCATTAATACGTGCGTCCAAGGACTGCGCCAACTTCACGGTGATGAACGGGCGCTGCTGCTTTTTGGAAAGGAACCAGCGATGGTTCAGGGTTCGCGCCGCGTCATCGTCCTCAAGCTGGTTGGCCACGATACCCCGGCTGCGCAGGTACTGCGCTCCCCCACTGGCTGCGGTGTTGTCGCTGACCGCGTAGTACACCGTGCCGATGCCGGCATCGGCGATGGCCTTGGCGCATGGGCCGGTGCGACCGGTGTGGTTGCACGGTTCGAGGGTCACGACCATGGTCAGGGTGCGGGCAGTTGCCGAACTTAGGGTGCCCAGTCGGCGCAAGGCATCAACCTCAGCATGCGGGTGGCCGGCGCCAAGATGGTATCCGGTGGCGATCAAGTTGCCGTCCTGATCCAAAATGCAGGCACCCACCAGCGGGTTGGCCCCGCGATGACCTCGCCCAGCAGTTTCTAGTGCTGTGGCTAAGGCGGCTTCTAGGTCTCTGGGTGTCACCATTCTTTACGCACCTCCAGATCGTTGCTGGGAAATTCGTGGGTCCGGTAATTCGGTTTCGATCCGGGGTTTTTCTTCGCGCTTGGATTTGGCCCAGACGAAGAAACCGATGAGGGTGAATGCTCCGTAGAACAGGTACATGAAGGCGCTGGCGTAGTAGCCGGCGGAGAAGAGCAGTGGCACTCCGACCGCGTCCACGGCAACCCAGATCAACCAGAATTCGACCCATCCCTTGGCCATTCCGTAGGTGGCCAACAGTGAACCGACGAAGGTCCATGCGTCGGCCCAGACCGGTTCGTAGGACCCCAGTATGCGGAACAGCGGGGTCAGGGCCACGGTGCCGAGGGCGAGAACCGCGATCAGCGCAATCCTAGTCTTGTTTGAGGCCCACTGTGGGGTGACCGCGTGCCCGGTGCCATTTTTCGCTTGTTTCCAGCGGTACCAACCGAAAACAGAGACGGAAATGAACATGATTTGGCGGCCGGCTTGGCCCCAGAGGTTGGCCGTGTAACCGGTATCAAAGAGGCTACCGAGGAAGACCGTGAGTAACAGCAGGTTTCCGATGATGCCTACCGGCCAGGCCCAGACTTTGCGGCGCATTCCGCCAACGGCACTGGCCAGACCGAAGATGTTGCCGACGACTTCACGCACCAGTAGTGCTGAGGAGCCGATCGCAATTTGTGAGTTAAAAGCTTCAATGAGCCACCGCAGGAAATCCATCATTCCACCCTTCTCGAAGCGGCGGCTCCGGGGGTGCATTTGATGGGCCTGTGGCTCCGCTTTAGAAGGTAGCCCTATCGCGGGCTACCGGCGGTACCAAAAGGCAAATCAAATTCGTGCTTCTCCCATCCAGACTTTAACTGTCGGTACCGGAATTTCACCGGCTCAACCGCAACCTTGGCTTGTGGCCTTAGTTGCGGGTCGCGGACTATCACCGCCGGTTCGGACTTTCACCGACCCCGGAGCACGTATTCGTGTTTACTACAAATTATTCTGACACACTTGGAGCGGTATTAATGACCACCCAAAGCAAGATTGCGTAACACATCAACTTCCACAGATGGTTCTGGGGCCGAATACACCGCGGATCCGGCCACAAATACGTCGGCTCCGGCTTCCGCTGCACGCGCAATCGTGTCGCGCGAAATGCCACCGTCAACCTGAAGGGCAATGGGCTTGCCGCTTCCTTCGATCGCTGCCCGAGCACGTCGAATCTTGGGCAGAACCAAATCCAGGAACTTCTGACCGCCGAAGCCCGGTTCCACGGTCATCAACAGGACCATGTCCAGTTCGTCGAGCATGTCAATGTAGGGCTCGATCGGGGTTGCCGGGCGCAAGGCCATGGCAGCTTTGGTGCCAGCCGAACGCAGTTCACGGGCCAAACGGATCGGCGCACTGGCCGCTTCGGCGTGGAAGGTCACTGAATCCACGCCGAGCTGTGCGTATTCCGGCGCCCAGCGGTCGGCATCTTCGATCATCAGGTGCACGTCGATGGGTAGCTTGCTGACTTTTTGCAGGGCGTCTACCACTGGCAGACCGAGCGTCAGGTTCGGAACAAAATGGTTGTCCATGACGTCCACATGCACGGCGTCGGCGGTATGAATCCGGTCCAACTCACTGGCCAGATTGGCGAAGTCGGCGGAGAGGATCGAGGGATTGATCCGTGCGTTGCGCATAGTTGCTCCTTGGAAAACTCGTACTTGGCTAGGCTTTTTTGCTCAAGATGGCCATGAACATGGCGTCGGTACCGTGGACGTGTGGCCAGAGTTGCACGGTGCTGCCTTCGGCTAATGCATGACCAGCAGCCGGTGCGTCAGCGTAAACCACATCAGCGACCGCCGCAGCGGTGTCCAGCAGAACTGCGTTCTCGTGGCGTTTGAGGAAGTCCTCAACCACCAGGCGGGTTTCAGCCTGGTGTGGTGAGCAGGTGACAAATCCGATGACTCCGCCCACGCGTACCGCGTTAAAGGCGGCGTCCAGGAGTTCGCCTTGTAGCGCGGTCAGCTCTGGAATGTCTCGTGGTGCCTTGCGCCAACGGGACTCTGGTCGGCGACGTAATGCACCCAACCCCGAGCACGGGGCATCGACCATAATGCGATCGTAGTCCCCCGCGTAGTCTTCCCCGCCGAAGGTGCGGCCGTCTTCTTCGGTGACCATCCAGTAGTCGTGCGGGACGGCATCCAACGAGTTGGCGACCAGGCGGGCACGGTGAGCGGTGGGCTCGTTGGCAGTCAAGCGGGCATCACGTTCAACGGCGATGGCACCGAGCAGGGCGGCTTTGCCACCGGGGCCAGCACACAGGTCCAACCAGTAGCGGTCTTCGCCAGATTCGGGTAGCTTCACATTGGCCAGCGCCCGAGCCATCACCTGACTGCCAGCATCCTGCACTCGCACGGTGCCCTCTTTAACACCAGGAACGCGAGCGACATCGCCGTGCTTGTAGGTGGCGGAATCGGGTACAAGGGTGCCAGGTTCAGCGCCGAGTTCCAGCGCGCCATCTAGCTCACCGAGTCCGGGCAGAGCCACCAGATTCACCAGTGGAGCCAAGTTATCGGCCTGAAGTAGGGCCTCAATTTCAGCTGCGTCACGGCCGTGGGCGATCAACGCTCCGCGGAGCGCACGGACAATCCAGTCCGGATGCGAGTGCTTGATCGACAGTCGCTCGGAGTCTGAACTAGCGGCGTCGCTGAGTTGCGCGGTCCAGGCTTCGACTTCCTGGGCGGAGACGCGACGTAGTACCGCGTTGATCAGTCCCGATGGCCCGGCACCAATCTGGGCTCGGGCCAAGGACACCGTTTCGTCCAGGGCCGCGTGTTTTGGTACACGCATGGCCAGTAGCTGGTGCGCACCGAGGCGCAAGGCATCCAAAATGGCTGGGTCAAGTTCGGTCAGCGGTCGATCAACCAGGGTACTCAAGATCGCGTCGTAGAAGCCTTGACCACGTAGGGCCCCGTAAGCCAGTTCGGTCGCAAATCCGGCATCGCGACGATCAAGTTGGTACTCACGAATCAATTTGGGTAGGACCAAGTTGGCGTAGGCATCCGAGCCTGAGACTTCGCGTAAGACCTTGAAGGCCACCAGTCGGGCTGGATCGGCTTGGCGTTTACGTTGGCCGGGCGCTGCTTGCGAGTATTGGCGAGGACCTGCTTGACCTCGATTGCGGGTGCGCCCTTGCGCGTTGCGACGTGGTTCGTTCTCGCGGTGTGCGCCGCGTGGTTGTTGAGTGCTCATGCGAAACTCACTTTCGTTCCCTGTGAGAGCACGCCACGTGCCCAGTCGGAGGCCTTCATCATCTTTTTGCCCGGAGGCTGGATTTCGGTGGGTTCAAGAGCCCAGGTTGCGGTACCGATGAACACCTTGGGCTGTTTGCCCGGTTCAATGTGCACTTCGCCAGGGGCCAGATCGGTGATCGTACGATGCTCACGCAGTGGACCAAATTTGAACCGTTGATTCTCAACCTTGATCCAGGCGCCAGGGAACGGGGTGGTCCCGTGAGCGCGGCGCCTAATTTCGGTTGCGGGTCGCGTGAAGTCTAGTTCTGCATCGACATCGGTAATTTTCGGAGCGTAGGTATGTGAACCCTGCTGTGGCACGGCGACTGCTTGTGACGCACCGAGCGCCTGCAGGGTCTGAACCAAGAGGGTGGAACCAGAATGGCTTAAGCGCTCCAGCATCATCCCGGCGGTGTCCAGCTCGTCAATCCGCTCGGTAACCTGGCCAAAGACCGGTCCGGTATCGAGCCCAGTCTCCAGCTGGAAGGTCACAGCACCGGTAATATCGTCGCCATTAATGATCGAATGTTGCACGGGAGCCGCGCCACGCCATTGCGGTAGCAGCGAGAAGTGTAGGTTGATCCAACCGTGGGTTGGCACCTGCAAGGCGGCTTCGGGAACCAGACCGCCATAGGCGACGATGGCGGCGGCTTCGAGGTTCAGTGCCTTCAGCTCGGCGGTAGTTTCATCGGTGATTTTCGCGGCTTTAATAATGGGCAGGCCCAGTTCTTCGGCGCGAGCGGCCACAGGTGAAGGCGTGAGCACGCGCTTGCGACCCAAGGGTGCATCCGGACGAGTCAACACCGCTGCGATGCCGAACCCAGCCTCAACTAGGTAATTGAGGGAGGTGACGGCCACCTGAGGTGTTCCAGCAAAAAGAATCCTCATGTCTTAGTTCCCCAATCCGGCACCGAAGCTGGAGCCTAATGCGCCCGAACGCTTTTGAACTGTCGCATTGGCAGTTTGTGAATAGTTGGCCGAACGCAGGGTACGCCAGGCCGCCTTCTTTTCATCCGGTGCCAGCCGGTCGAGGAAGAGGATCCCATCGAGGTGGTCAGTTTCATGCTGGAAGCAACGGGCGAGCATGTCGGCACCTTCAAGCTCAACCGGATTGCCGAACTTATCGAAGCCGGTGGCCTTAACGTAGCGACGACGTGGTACGGGAGCGGCCACCCCGGGAATGGAAAGGCAACCTTCTACCTGGTCTTCTTGATAGTCATCGCTCAGTTCCAGCACGGGATTGACGATATGCCCGCGTTCGTCACCTATTTGATAAGTGAAAACTCGCAGGGAAACTCCGACTTGGGGAGCTGCAAGGCCTGCACCATGGACGTCTTCCATGGTCTGATCCATATCTTCGACGAGCTTCTGGAGCTCCGGGCCAAAGTCGGTCACCTCCTGCGCTGGGGTGCGTAGAACGGGATCTCCAATGATCCGAATTCCCAAAATCGCCATAATCCGCTGGTACCTTCTTTGTCGTTGACAGTTGATTTGAGGTTGTGCCGCGCTAGGGCTAACCGTTCTAGTCTACGCGTTTAACGATTGAGATTATGGGGCTGGTGGCGTGATTTCGGCCAGTGTGGCTCGGGCTTGTGAGATTCTGTGCGAGGCCTCCCAATTCCGACGCAGAGCATAAAACTTGGCCCAATAGTCCGGTAACGCCGGCGGGGGCGCCATGAATGTCCTGGTTCCGGTGTCACCTAATGCGACAGCCAGGAGCATCGTGTCCGTTCCAAATTCCCACGGCTTCCAGAGTCCCGCTTCGGCATCCACAATCTGTTCTTCGGCCTTACATGCTGCGGCGAGTTGCATGATCACTTTGTCGTCGGGGCGTTTGACGATGCCGTCCCGATCGGAAGTTTTAGTCTTGTAATCCACGATGCATACGCGCCCTGCGATTTTTGCCACGAGGTCAATGGTTCCGGCATAGCCCACAGTGTCGTTCCACACCGTGACTTCGGCGGCCAATGGTTCGACCCTGTATTCCTCCCACCACGATTCGAAGTGCTTCGCGTAGGCCAGCTCATTATTGGCTTCAAGCGCGTTCTTGGCTCCGGATAGGTCGTGTGGTTGTCCCAGTGCTTGTAGCGCTCGGGCTTCGGCATAGTTATGTACCCGATCTCCGCGCGCTGCTGCCTGGTCCCGATAGTTTTCAGCGGCATCGGCCGCATCCCTGACCAAAGAACGTAGTTGACGTGCATCTGAGAGTGCACTGGTCAGTCGTTGATCTTCGGACAGTGACTTGGCAGCCATATATCCTGCCCATCCCGACAAATCCATACTGTCCATGCCGATCACGGTGGTGATGGACGGGACAATCACCTCACCTCCGACCTTGCGACTGTACATGCGGCCTGAATCGGTCTGAGTGGCTAATTTTGGAGACGTCATGCACACGATCATGACATGCACCTCCCCCGCTTCGCTCCTAGTCGAGACGGAAATCTGAATTTTCCGCGTAGTTTCGCGGTTTTTGAGCGCTGTGAACCAGATCTCAGCGTTTCGATTTGGACGGATGCGAAATCTCGTATAGAGTTTTTACTCGTTGGAAAGAACGGAAACGTTCAGAAAACAACACATTTTGCGGACATAGCTCAGCTGGTAGAGCGCAACCTTGCCAAGGTTGAGGTCGCGAGTTCGAACCTCGTTGTCCGCTCGCAAAAAGATTCACCGACTAGGTTAAACTAGTCACTCTGGCCTCGGCCAGTATGGTGGGGTGGCCGAGAGGCGAGGCAGCGGCCTGCAAAGCCGTTTACGCGGGTTCGAATCCCGTCCCCACCTCGCAATGAAGATTGCTAATCTTTTTAGCGCGATTGGCGCAGCGGTAGCGCGCTTCCCTGACACGGAAGAGGTCACTGGTTCGATCCCAGTATCGCGCACAGACTTATGGTTCACCAGACCATGAATCTATAATAAGTAAATATTATGCGGTCATAGCTCAGCTGGTAGAGCGCAACCTTGCCAAGGTTGAGGTCGCGAGTTCGAACCTCGTTGACCGCTCGTTGAATTCAGATTCTATTTGGATTCTGTCGAGATTCTTCATTGAATCTTCGGCGCGATTGGCGCAGCGGTAGCGCGCTTCCCTGACACGGAAGAGGTCACTGGTTCGATCCCAGTATCGCGCACTGAATATCCTAGTGATATTCATGCGGTCATAGCTCAGCTGGTAGAGCGCAACCTTGCCAAGGTTGAGGTCGCGAGTTCGAACCTCGTTGACCGCTCCATAATTGAATATAAGTTTTGCGGTCATAGCTCAGCTGGTAGAGCGCAACCTTGCCAAGGTTGAGGTCGCGAGTTCGAACCTCGTTGACCGCTCCAAATAGAAAGTGGGAATCACTCCAAGTGGTTCCCACTTTTGTTTAACCAATTAACTGCGAGTAACTGCGAGACACGCCCGAGTTTTCCACTGCTCTTCCCTCATCACACTTTTCGTCCTAGGGTGGAAAACAGTTGTGGAGCTAAAGGGGTTCCCACATACGAATGGAGGTGCAGCATGGCAGGATTTGATGATCTGCGTGGCAAGGCAGAGGAATTCGCAAAAGAGAACCCAGAGCAGGTTTCCCAGGGCATCGATCAGGTCGGCGATTTCATCGACGACAAGACCGGTGGCAAGTTCGCTGAGCAGGTCGACGGAGCCCAGCAGGGCGCTAACGACTTCGTTAATGGACTTGGTGGAAACAACCAGGGTGGCGAAGGCGAGAACAACGAGGGTTAATTCCCTCGTATAACTCCCCTCGGCTTGCCCGAGCATCCCGAAAAGGTACCGACTGCGGTCGGTACCTTTTCAGTTTAACTTCACATTGAGAACGGATTACCTCCTAGCCGGAGTGAACCTGTAAAAAAGACTTATGGTTCACCGCTCCTCAACTGACAACAGCTTAAGCCAAGCCATCATGGCTGGATTCATCACCACAATGGTTGGGTTTGTTGCTTCCTTCGCAGTAGTACTCGCCGGGCTGTTTCAGGTTGGGGCAACGCCATCCCAAGCGGCTTCTGGACTGTTGGCCCTTTCGGTGTGTGTGGGCGTTTGCACCATGATTCTTTCTTGGCGTCACCGCATGCCGATCAGTGTCGCGTGGTCCACGCCGGGTGCGGCCATGCTCGCTTCGTTGGCTCCGGGAGCATTCACCTTCTCTCAGGCAATTGGCGCATTTATTGTCAGTGGCGTGCTGATCGTCCTCACGGGACTACTACCGGGACTTCATAGACTGCTGACGAAGATCCCTGTGCCCATTGCGCAGGGAATGTTGGCTGGTGTCTTGGTGCCGCTGTGCATCAAGCCCTTTACTTCGCTGGGGACAATTACGGTACCGGCGCTGGGGATTCTGCTGGTGTTTTTGATCGGCTTGAGAATTCTGCCTAAGTTTGCGGTGGCGTTGAGTATGCTCGCGTCCGTTGGCTTTGGGGTGTGGCACATTGGAGCGAACCAGGCGTGGAATCAACTGCAGGTCTTTCCACAGCTCGAATTTGTTGCCCCCGAATTCTCAATTCAGGCGATCGTCAGCATTAGTGTTCCGCTATTTATCGTGACCATGGCCTCACAGAACATTCCGGGCGTGGCTGTGCTTAATTCTTTTGGTTTTCAGCTTCCTTGGCGACCTGCGATGGTGATGACCGGTGTGGGCTCTGGAATCGGGGCGCTCTTTGGTGGGCATGCTATCAATCTCGCAGCGATTACTGCCGCACTTGCGGCCGGCGAAGATGCAGGCGCAAATCCAAAGCTGCGTTGGCGTGCCGCAGTTAGTTCTGGAGGTTTCTACCTAGTCTTCGCGGTGTTTAGTGCGTTGATCGTTTCGGTGGCCAATTCCTCTCCAGAAGGTTTATTTCAAGCAGCGGCTGGGCTGGCGCTACTGGCTACTCTGGCAAGCTCGCTTTTGGGAGCCATGGGTGATGCCACCTGGCGATTGAGCGCACTGGTCACGGTCTTGGTCGCCGCCGGTAATCTCACGCTCTTTGGCATTGGCGGGGCGTTTTGGGCACTGGTGGCAGGGCTATTAACGCACTTCATCGCCGAGCGCAGTGCCCGACGATGAAGTAATGCCTGGTGCTGATCTGTTCTAGATCGCTGGTTCGCCGATCTGGCCTTCGCGTGCCAAGGCAGTCAAACGCGAGACGGCTCGGTAGTACTTCTTCTGGTAACCACCGGACATCATCTCCGGGGTGAACAGTTCGCTAAATGGCTTGCCCGACGCAACGATCGGCACGTCCTTGTCGTACAAGCGGTCGGCAAGAACCACGAAGCGCAAGGCGATGGCCTGATCGGTGATGGTATCCACGTTATGCAGGACCAGTGCGTCGGTTTCAGATAGTAGCTGGCGGTAACGGGAAGGGTGTACCTGGGATAGGTGTGCGACGAGCTGATCGAAATTATCCACCGCAAGGGTCTTGTTCGGGTAGCGCTCTTCGGCGAAGCTTTCGATCTGCTGATCCTCTAGTGGCACTGGGGCATCTGGAAGACCACGGTGGCGGAAGTCTTCGCCTTCCACGCGGTGCACGTCGAACTGCTCAGATAGGGTCTTGATCTCACGCTGGAAGTCCACTGCGGCGAATCGGCCTTCGCCCAAGGCACCTGGCAGGGTGTTGGAGGTTGCGGCAAGTTTCACACCGGCGTCGGAAAGCTCACGCATCAGACGAGACATGAGAACGGTGTCCCCCGGGTCATCCAGCTCAAATTCGTCGATGCAGACCAACGAGTACTGGCTGAGCACGTCGACGGTCTGTCGGAAGGACAGCGCACCAACCAAGTTGGTGTATTCCACGAAGGTACCAAAAGCTTTACGACCCGGGGCGGCATGCCACAGTGAGGCCAGCAGGTGGGTCTTACCCACGCCAAAACCGCCATCAAGATAGATGCCGTTCTTAGTTTCCTTTTTCTTGCCAAAGAGTTTGGTCAGGAAGGAACCGGAGTCTTTTTTCCCGACCGTTTCGGCGAAGGCCTTGAGCTTGTTGACGGCCTCGGTCTGCGAAGGCTGGCTCGGATCGGGCCGATAGGTATTGAAAGACACTTCACCAAAGCGATAGGACGGGTGGAAACCGGCCAACAATTCTTCGATTGAAACATTCGGCTTGGTCTCGCTCAGGTGGATGATTGTCGCCATTGGCTGTGGGAGTCCTTCAGTTGTTTACTCAGATTTTCCGGGTTGCCATGGCAAGCCCATCGGTCAGTTTACCTTGAAACAAGCCGTTGATTGCCTAAAATGTCGTATCCCACACCGTCAATTCTGCGGTTCGGGATTAGGGTAGAAGTAATGCTCCGTGCCAGCTGATTAAAGCGTGGCCAAGTACCAAGAAAAGCAAGGATCGTGATCATCAATGCCATTGCCTGTTGAGTCCAACGAGAAGTACGCTTCCTACGCCCATCCTGAACGACTTGTCTCCACCGGGTGGGTTGCCGAGCATTTGGGCGAAGAAAACCTGGTGGTTCTCGAGTCCGATGAAGACATTTTGTTGTATTCCACCGGGCATGTGCCAGGCGCGCTGAAGATCGACTGGCATACCGAGTTGAACGATGCACTCACCCGTGACTACGTGGACGGCGAGGGTTTTGCCGCGTTGATGGCAGCGAAGGGAATTTCGCGAGATACCACCGTGGTGATCTACGGTGACAAGTCCAACTGGTGGGCTGCTTACGCGCTGTGGGTCTTTACCCTCTTTGGACATCCTGATGTGCGCCTGATGGATGGTGGCCGCGACAAGTGGATCGCCGAAGGTCGCGAGCTGAGCACCGACAAGCCTGAAGTGACCAGCAGCGACTACCCGGTCATTGAGCGTGCCGATTCTGAAATTCGTGCCTTCCTGCCCGAGGTTTTGGCACATTTGGGTAACCCCTTGATCGACGTTCGATCGCCGGAAGAGTACAGCGGTGAGCGTACCCACATGCCTAACTACCCAGAAGAGGGCGCGTTGCGCGGTGGGCATATTCCCAGTGCCGCCTCGGTGCCATGGGCCAAGGCCGCGGCAGAAGATGGAACCTTCCGTTCGCGTGAAGAATTGGAAGCCATTTACCTCGACGGTGCGGGGTTGAAGCCCGGCGATGACGTTGTAGCCTATTGCCGTATCGGTGAACGCTCCAGCCACACCTGGTTTGTGCTCAAGCACCTGTTGGGCTTCGAAAATGTCCGCAATTACGATGGTTCCTGGACCGAATGGGGCAATACCGTTGGTGTGCCGATCGTCCGTGGCGAAGCCGCCGGTGAAGTGCCTGCACAGCGTGGGGTTCGCGCATGAGTCGTTTGCCTGATGAGCTAAAAGAGATCGTCGAAGAGTTCACCGAAGTTCCCGAAGCGGATCGGTTGGAGCTTTTGCTCGAATATTCGCGTGAGCTTCCACAGTTGCCAGATCGTTTAGCGGATCACCCGGAACTTTTTGAGCAGGTCGTGGAATGCCAGTCGCCGTTGTTCTTGGTGGTGGAAGTGGCGCAGGATGCTGATCGGAAGGTGAGCCTGTTCTTCTCTGCTCCCCCTGAGGCTCCCACCACTCGTGGGTTCGCTTCGGTCTTGGCGGCGGGTTTGGACGGCATTGACGCGCAGTCCGTATTGGATGTGCCTGACGATATGCCGCAGCAATTAGGGCTTACTCGGGCACTGTCGCCGCTTCGTATGCGCGGAATGACGGCCATGCTTGGGCGGATCAAGCGCCAGGTCGCCGAGCAACTAGCCGCTTAGCGAAGAAGTAAGGAAACAAGTAAGGGAACAAGAAGTAGTGGGTAAGAAAAAGCAGGCAGCATCGACTCCGGCCACGGCGGCTTTGGATGCTGCTGGCATTAGCTATGTGGCGCATAGTTACACGCACAGTGATTCGGCTGAAAGTTACGGCGCCGAGGCGGCGCAACAGCTGGGCGTGAGCGGGGATCGAGTGTTCAAGACGCTCATGGTGTCCACCGGCTCCAATGCCACCGAAGATCTTGCGGTGGCGGTCGTCCCGGTGGCAGCCATGTTGGATCTGAAGGCCATTGGTACGGCGCTGGGTAAGAAGAAAGCGCAGATGGCTGATAAGGCTGCTGCTCAACGTCGCAGTGGATACGTTTTGGGCGGTATCTCGCCTTTCGGGCAACGACAGCGCAGTACTACCGTCATTGATAACAGCGCTCAAGAATTTGAGACGGTGTTTATCTCCGGTGGACGACGCGGCTTCAGCTTGGAGATCGCACCGCAGGATGCGGCTAAGGCCACGAACGCGGTGTGGGCATCAATTACTAGTTAGCCCGCATGCAGAGACAACAGACCCTGTGTCGTAAAGGTTTTTGACCATTACGACGCAGGGCCTGTTGGGTATTGTGGCGACTTCGTGTTGTGGCGGATTAGTGTTGCGAAGAAGGCTCGTTGGCGGCGATGCGCTTATCCAAGAAGTTGGTGATCGCGTTCGAGAAGCCCTGCGGATCAACATTGGGTTCGCGGGTATGTCCTGCTTTGGTGAAGGTACGTAAAGTTACCAAATCGGGGCGTAGGGCCGCGAGTTTCAGGCTTGGACCGTTGGGCACAAACTCATCGTCTCGACTGTGCATGATCAGCGTCGGGTGTTTCAGTTCGCTGGCACGGTCAACCCAATTGAGCCTTCGCAGGTTTACCGGGGCGGCTTGGCCGGTGACCCAGCGTCCGGCCTTGTTGGACAAGAGCCATTGGGCGAAGCGACCCACCGATTGCGGAATCTTATTGGCTCGGGCCTGATGTGAAAGCACATCCACCCAGTTGATCACCGGACCAACGAGCATCAGTGAATCGATGCGATCAGCCAGTTCGCTACGATCGGCGGTCTGCAAGCTAATGGCGCCGCCCATAGACCAGCCGAGCAGGATAATTTGTTGCGCTCCGTGATCCAGTGCGAACTTAATGCCGGCCTGTACGTCGAGCCATTCGGTGTCGCCCAGTCCGTAGCGTCCGTCGGGGGCGTGCGGGGCGAGCCCGTCATTGCGGTAACTCATCAGCAGGGCGGTGACCCCCATAGAGCCAAGAGCCGGCAGCGCACGAATGGATTCGTTGCGGCGTGCTCCGCGACCGTGAACTCCGATGACCCATACGTCTTTATTGGTGGTGCCACGGACCAGCCAGGCCGGACCATCCCCACCTTCGAGGGGAACAACAACATCTTCGGCAATGAATCCCAAGTCCTCGGGGTGCTCGTAGATCGCCCCGGAGAGGTATCCGCGCCGTACCCCTTCCAGACTCCCCCGGTAGACATGTTCAATTTTGCGTGCCACGAGCCGTGGCTTGCCTGGAACGTCGGCCGGAGCCGAGAGGCGCAGGGCGCAGGCATCGAACTCGGTGAGGAAAATGCAAGGGCCCGGCTGGTTGGTGTCGGCGTCTTTGACAAAGTGCAGCCAGAGCTTACCTTCGGCGTCGGTGACAACTTCTCTAATCATGGAGTTGCCGATGCGCCGCTCTTCGGGCGTGACAACCCGGCGGGCGAAGTATCCGGCGAGCGCCGAAACGCTGGCGGCCAGCAATGAGCCGGCGCCAACTCCTAGTCCCACGCCTAGAAGCGTTGCGGGGATCGTTTTACGTGGTTGCAAGGTATCTACGATATTCCGAGCCATACTTTTATCTTTCCACGTTGTCGCGTGGGAATCATCTGTCGACTCCGAACGTTCCATGGGTATGAGTGAAGAATCATTGAACGAGAAGACCGTATCGGCCCCTAGTGCTAGTGCAAGAACCGAAGTGCAGTGGCAAGAAATTCTGACGCCCGAAGAATTCCACGTGTTACGTCAGGCTGGTACTGAGCGTCCATTTACCGGCGAGTACTGGGATACGAATACCGAGGGTGTTTATTCCTGTCGTGCTTGTGGTGCGCAGTTGTTCGCCAGTACGACGAAGTTCGATGCTGGTTGCGGCTGGCCATCCTTCTATGCGCCGTTGGCCGAGGACCGGGTTCGTTATATCACCGACGAAACCTTGGGCATGAAGCGTGTGGAAGTTCGTTGTGCTAACTGCGATTCCCATATGGGTCACGTTTTTGAAGGAGAGGGCTTTGGCACCCCCACCGATCTGCGGTACTGCATGAACTCGTTGAGCCTGTCCCTGCGCGATACCGGAGAAGCCGAAGCATAAGGGCTTTGCCTGCAACGCGGTCGGCATCACATTTAGAACAAGAGTTACTTATCCATGAGTGACTAAGCATTACACTTTCTATTGTTTGGGCGTAGCGTTCATGTCAAGCACATGAGCGCCCCCGAACATGAAAAGAAGGTGTACTGAAATGACTCAGATTTCCGCAAAGCCAATCCCTGCCAGTGACGCAGAGGTACTGCAAATCGCCAACAGTGAAGCATGGCTCTCGCTGAAGGCAGCCGTGGCACAATTCCAGGGTTTGCAAGCTAAAGATGGGTCGCTCACCGACACCGCTTCTACCGCGCAGGCCACGGAACTGATCGACACCGTCATCGGTTCAATCCAGGGTCTTCAGCCACACTTTGAACACGATGCCGAATACCTTGAGCAGCTGGTGCGCGACCTTCAAAAGTGGTCGGATGCCGGGTTCGGCGTACCAGATTTCCTCGACTCATTACTGCAATTCCAGCCACAGACCCAACGCATCGATGGACTGATGCATTTGGTACTTTTCCCGATGTACACCCAGAACGGGTCAACGAACCGCCACCTCGAAGCCGTGCTGGTCCAGGTCATGTGGCCCGAGTTCATCGCGAATCTGGAAAGCAAGGATTACACCAACGCACTGTTCGTGCCACTACGCTTTGTTGATTTCACCGATGGCTACGACACCAACTCCGCGGTGCTGTTCCCTGAATCCGTGGCTATCCGCGAAACTCCCTCGTTCACTTGGGGAGCCATCTTCCAGGACCGCGAAGCCGTACGCTTCCGCAAGGTCCTACAGGCAGCAGCAGAGATCACCAACTTGCAGCTGCCAGAAGATGCTTCCGAATTGCTGGCAGATCAGCACCTGAGTGAAGAAACCTTCATCATGTGGGACCTGATCCACGACCGCACCCACATGCGTGGAGATCTTCCCTTTGACCCCTTCATGATCAAGCAGCGCATGCCATTCTTCCTGTATTCCCTCGAAGAGTTGCGTTGCGATCTGACCGCCTTCCGTGAGTCCATGAAGATCGCTAGTGATCCAAAGACCGATGCGAAGACCGCGAAGATGGCCAAGTTGGTGCAGTACGCGGTGATCTTCGATCGTATTTTCCGCTTTGCCATCACCGGTTCGCGAGTGCGCAACTACGACGGCCTGGGCGGTCAGTTGCTGTTCGCTTGGATGCACCAGCACCACGTCCTGCACTGGACGGATACCAAGTTGAGCATCGATTGGGATCAGGTACCAGAAGTGGTTGCAGCCTTGGGGGATGCGATCGACGAGCTGTACTGGAAGTCCATCGATCGTCCGAAGCTGGCTCACTGGCTGGCCGCCTATGAGTTGGTTTCGGCAACGGTGACGCCTAACCCTGCCTCGCAGTGGGCCAAGAGTCCCGATGCTTTGCCACTGACCGCTCCCCTGAAGGAAATCACCGATCAGGTGATGGACGATGAATTCCCGCTGTCGATGTTCTACGAGGCATTGAGCAAGAAGATGTCCAGCGTGATCGAGTCCACCAAGGGTATGACCGGCGCCACGGAAATTTAGCGCTTCTGCCTTAGGCTAGGAAGTGTGAGCAAAGAAAGATTCTTCTTGAACCAGAAACCACGATTAGTGCTCATCGCCGGGGCTACCTCGGCCTCCGGCGTCGCCTGTGCTCAGGCACTGAGTGGTGCCGGAGTACGAGTCATTGCCGTAGGAAGCAATCAGGCACGCTTGGATGAACGACTCGGGGGTGTCGAAGCCCGTTATGAATGCGACCTCACGGATTTCACGGCAGTCCAAGAGCTGGCCGAACGTATCCACCAGAATTACGGAGCCATTGACGGGCTGATCCATTTGGTGGGTGGCTGGCGAGGTGGCAAGTCCATTGTGGGCCAGAGCGATGAGGATTGGGATTTTTTGCACCGCAGTGTGCTCACCACCCTGCGCAATACCACTCGGGCTTTCGTGGATGACCTCATCAGTTCACCTGCGGGCCGATTGGCGATTGTCAGTGCTGAGGCCGTGCAAAATCCGACTCCGTCTAACGCCAACTACGGGGCTGTCAAAGCAGCAGCGGAGCATTGGGTGAACGCGATCGCGCGTTTGTTCAGCAAGAATGCCACCAACGCGGCGGCGCTCAGCTGGGTGGTAAAGGCACTGAGTGAGAAGTCACCGGAAGAGACCACACCCGGTCACACCCCGGTGCAATGGCTCGCGCAGGCAGCCCTTGAGCTACTTTCCGATCAAACCGTTGACTTCAACGGCACACGAGTAGCTCTGCCTCAAGCCTGAACCAGTCTGGTTCCCCTGCGCTCAACCTGCCTCCGGCACGTATTTCTCTAAACTTTAAGGACGTCACAACGATGACCACACTTCACGACACCACCGTGCGAGGATTTGCTTCAGATAACTACTCGGGAGTGCACCCGCGGATCCTCGACGCGATCGCCAGAGCCAATGGTGGGCACCAAATTTCTTATGGCGAAGACCAGTACACCGAAGCCCTGGGCGAGGTAGCGCACGAGGTTTTTGGCCCTGAAGCTACGATCTTCCCGGTCTTCAACGGCACCGGAGCCAATGTCACCGCCTTGCAGTCGCTCTTGCCTCGTTGGGGCGCCGTCATTTGTGCCACCACGGCGCACATCAATGTTGACGAGAACGGTGCCCCGGAACGCGTGGGTGGTTTTAAGCTGCTTCAAGTTCCCACACCCGATGGCAAGCTCACCCCAGAGCTGATCGATCAGGAAGCTTGGGGCTATGGTGATGAACACCGTGCCCAGCCCCTAGCGGTCTCCATTACTCAGGCCACCGAATTGGGTACCTTGTACACCCCTGAGGAAATCAAAGCCATCACCGAGCACGCGCACAAACTCGGGATGAAAGTTCACCTTGATGGTTCACGCCTATCTAACGCCGCAGCCGCCCTGGATGTCCCGATCCGCGCATTAACCACGGATGTTGGTGTTGACATCGTTTCCTTGGGCGGAACCAAGAACGGAATCCTGCTCGGCGAAGGAATCTTGACCCTGCGCAAGGACCTTGCCGATGATATGAAGTACCTGCGCAAGATGAATATGCAGCTGGGCAGCAAAATGCGATTCATCTCGGCGCAGCTAATCGAACTTTATGGCACGGGGCTGTGGCGCGAACTAGCTGGTCATGCCAACTCTATGGCTGCCAAGCTGGCACAGGCAGTCGAGCAGATCGACGGGGTAGCGCTGGTGTATCCAACGCAGGCCAATGGGGTTTTCGCTCAGCTTCCAACCGCGGTGAGCGATGAGTTGCGCAAGCATTTCCGCTTCTACGATTGGGATCGCGCCGCGGGCGAAGTGCGTTGGATGTGTTCCTTCGACACCACCGAACAGGACGTGGCCGAGTTCATCGCCAAGCTGCGCGAGCTGATGGCAGCGCATCGTAGCGCGTAGCTTGAGAACGCAGTCCGGCGTGCCGTACCGCCCCTTAGGTACGGCACGTCTAGACTCAAATTGTGACCAATGAACGTCCTGCTTCCGCCATCCCCAGTGCCTTCGCGAAGGCACTTGATGAGTTGTCGCATGCCAAGGTACGCAAAGAGCTGAAGTTCACCGAAATTCCAGCCCCTGGTCGCTTGGCTCCCTTCGCCTTGGCGCTCAGTGGTGATGTGATCGATGTGGTGTCCCCGGACCATGGGCCGCAGGGGCAAGAGATCGGCCGCACTCCTTTCTTACAACCACAAGAACAGTTGGCCACCGGGCGTTTCATTCTGCTTTACGATCCTGCCGGCCAGGAACTTTGGAACGGGCCGTTCCGCATTGTCACCTATATCCGTGCTCGCTTAGATCATGAGATGGGCCAAGATGCCATGCTCGCCACGGTAGCTTGGTCGTGGCTCGAAGACTCACTACGTGAGCGCGAAGCTTTCCACCACTCGGCTGGTGGCACCGCCACCCGAGTGATTTCAGAATCCTTTGGCAATCTCGCCGAGGAACAAGACCATATCGATATTGAACTTCGAGCTTCGTGGTCCCCTGACTCCGATAACCTCGGCCCTCATTTGAGTGCCTGGGCAGATTTGGTATGCACCTTCGCTGGGTTGCCACCGTTGCCCGAAGGCGTGCAACAACTACCGCATCGTCGCCTCAGTTAGCGCCTCAAGCGCTGTGAGCTAGGCCAGTTGGAACTAGAATGAAAGCATCATGCCGAATTCTGACTCTCCCGCTAGCGAATCATCCACCACTGAGAATGAACCTAACCCACCGGTACTAACCCCGCTGACCCATCCTCGTGATGGCATCCCGGAGGTCATCAACACCCAAGTTGCCCTGCGTCGTGCTGTGCGCGAACTGCGCGCCGGGACCGGTGATCTGGCCGTTGATACCGAGCGTGCCAGTGGATTCCGCTATGGGCAACGAGCGTTTTTGATACAGATTCGCCGCGAAGGTGCTGGCACCTGGCTGATCGACCCCGAAGTCTTAGATGACTTGACTGAGCTACGCGACTTTATGAATGAGCAGCCGTGGATTCTGCACGCCGCGACCCAGGATTTGCCGTGCCTTCATGAATTAGGCATGTCCCCTACCGCGCTCTTTGATACCGAATTAGCTGGCCGGCTCGCTGGTTTCCCCAGAGTTTCGCTGGGCACCATGGTTGCAGAATTACTGGGCCTGCAATTGGCCAAGGAACACTCGGCTGTAGATTGGTCCACCCGCCCGCTACCAGAATCTTGGTTAAACTACGCCGCGTTGGACGTTGAAGTCCTCGATGAGCTACGCCAGGAAATTACCAAGATCCTCAAAGAGCAGGGCAAGCTTGACTTCGCACTCCAAGAGTTTGAATACGAGCGGAATTTACCTGATCCCCAGCCAGCTGAAGAACCGTGGCGTAAGCTTTCGGGAATCCACAAGCTCAAGTCTCGACGCAATCTGGCAATCGCGCGTGAGCTGTGGCTCTCACGCGAATCCTTGGCGCGCACCCAAGATATCGCTCCCGGGCGACTACTACCTGATCGCGCGATTCTCGCAGCCATTGAGCAGAAAGCCTCCAGCGTTCCGAGCTTGCTACAGATCCCGGTGTTCCATACCCGTCATGCAAAGCGCGATGCTCCCCGCTGGATGGATGCGATCTCACGTGGCCGCAACACTCGTGACCTACCCGAGGTGCGTTCGGCAAAGACTGGGTTGCCGCACCCACGCTCGTGGGCGGAGAAAAAACCTGCGGCTGCAGCCCGTCTCGAGGCGGCTAAGGAAGTGCTCAGTGCAGTCAGTGAGCATTGGAATATTCCTGCCGAGAATCTTTTGACCCCCAAATACCTGCGTGAATTGTGCTGGAATCCACCGTCGGTGATCAGTGAGCAAGCTGTCGCTCAAAAGCTTGCCTTCTTGGGTGCACGCGAATGGCAGCAAGGGCTCTTAGCGGCACCGTTTGCGCAGGCATTTGCGGCTATTTGAGGTCTTTTAGCAGCGCCTTGGGGCCCGGGCAATTTTCGCCTGTGATGTGTTGCACTTGCACTTCAAGTTACTCCTGAGTAACCTATGGTTTAGGTCACAGTGATGCTGGCCACTGCCCATCGATGGGCAGCATGAACCAACCCTCAAGGAGCCCGACGGTGAGTGCCAACGCTTCGACCGTACCCAATACCGCGCACCCTTCGCTCGAAAATCGCGATGTCGTGTTTATCGATGGAGTCCGTACCCCCTTCGGCAAAGCTGGCGAAAAGGGTATCTACCATGGAACCCGTGCAGATGATCTAGCAGTTAAGGCCGTGCGCGGGTTGCTCGAACGCAACCCGGAAGTTCCCGCCGAGAAGATCGACGAAATTTCCATTGCGGCCACCACCCAGTCCGGCGACCAAGGACTGACCTTGGGTCGCACCGTAGGACTGCTCTCCGGCATTCCCAAGTCGGTTCCCGGCTTTGCCATTGACCGCATGTGCGCCGGCGCGATGACTGCAGTCACCGCTACCGCCGGTGGCATTGCTTTTGGCGCCTACGACGTCGTCGTTGCCGGTGGCGTTGAGCATATGGGTAACCACCCGATGGGCGCTGGCGCCGACCCTAACCCACGTTTCCTCTCGGAGAAGATCGTGGACCCACAGGCATTGAACATGGGCAATACCGCCGAGAACCTGCATGATCGTTTCCCTGCGATCACCAAGGAACGGGCAGACCGATATGCAGTTGCCTCACAGTCCAAGCTTGCCAAGGCTTACGAAAACCAGCAGATCCAGCCAGATCTGATTCCCGTGGCCGCCAAGCGTCCCGGTGAAGGCTGGGCCGTAAACACCCAGGACGAACCACCTCGCCCCGGCACCACCATGGAATCGCTGGCCGAACTGCGCACACCATTCCGCGCCCATGGACGCGTCAGCGCCGGCAACGCTGCCGGCCTTAACGATGGTGCTACCGCTGCACTACTAGCTAGCGGTCAGGCAGTTCGCGAGCTAGGACTAGAACCTAAAATGCGCATGGTTTCCTTCGCCTTTGCCGGCGTAGAACCAGATGTCATGGGCTATGGCCCAGTTCCAGCCACCGAAAAGGCTTTGGCTAAGGCGGGGCTGAGCATTGATGACATCGGCCTCTTCGAAATCAATGAGGCTTTCGCCGTTCAGGTACTCTCCTTCCTCGATTTCTACGGCATCGACCAGGACGATGAGCGAGTCAACCGTTACGGTGGCGCCATTGCGGTGGGTCACCCACTGGCCTCCTCAGGTGTTCGCCTGATGACCCAGCTAGCCCGCCAGTTCTCCGAAGACCACACTGTGCGTTACGGAATCACCACCATGTGCATCGGCTTGGGCATGGGCGGCACCGTCATTTGGGAAAACCCTAATCATCCAGATTTTGGCAGCAAGGCGTAAGGACTGAAGACCATGACTGCAACCACCAATAACTTCGCGACGGTCGCGGAATTGATGCATGATGAGACCGTTACCCACTCCTACGTCAGTGATGTAGCTCTGCCAGGTGACAAGACCCTAGCCCTGCTAACCCTAGACAACGGATTAGATCACAAGAAGCCCACCACCTTGGGCCCCAACAGCTTGCTGGAACTGCGAGCCACCCTCGAAGGGCAAGCAGCCCGCGCTGAAGCAGGCGAAATCCACGCATTGGCCATCACCGGCAAACCATACTTCTTGATCGCCGGTGCTGATCTTTCCGCAGTGACTCGCCTCAACGCCCCAGAACAAGCCACCGCGATGGCATCCCTGGGTCACTACACCTATGAACTGCTCGCAGATCTCGGTGTGCCCACCTTCGCCTTCATCAATGGTCTTTCCCTCGGCGGCGGCCTAGAAATCGCTCTGGCATGCAATTACCGCACGGTCAGTACCGCGGCAGGGGCACTGGGACTTCCCGAAGCCTTCCTCGGCCTCATTCCAGGCTGGGCCGGCGTCTACCGACTGCCACGACTGGTGGGTCCGGAAAACGCATTGAAGGTGATGATCGAAAATCCGCTGAACAACAACCGCACCCTCTCCGGACCAGCCGCCTTCAAGATGGGCGTTGCCGACGCGATCTTCGAACCAGCAGACTTCATCGAACACTCCACCAAGTTTGTAGCTGACGTTCTGTCCGGACAGACACAGGTTCAGCGTCCTAACGCAGCGGATCCTAACGACCCTGAGGTAGCACGACGCTGGCTGGAGGCAGCAGATCAGGCCGAGAAGTTTGTTGATGCAAAGCTCTCCGGTGCCGCACCTGCTCCCTACAAGGTCTTGGAAGTGTTCCGCAAGGGCATGACTCTCTCCCAGCCAGAATCAGCTGAGCTGGAAGTAGAAGCACTGACTAGTCTGATCCGGACCACCCAATTCCAGAACACTGTGTATGCGTTCTTGGACTTGGTCCAGAAGCGTGGACGGCGTCCAGCTGGAGCACCCGATGCAAAGCTGGCACGCCCGGTTTCAAAGGTAGGCGTCGTCGGCGCCGGCCTGATGGCCAGCCAGTTGGCGCTACTCTTTGTCCGCCGCCTCAACGTCCCAGTGGTCATCACCGACCTGGACCAGTCGCGCGTGGATAAGGGTTTGGCCTACATTCATGGTGAAATCGACAAACTGCACAGCAAGGGTCGCTTGAGCCAGGATGCGGTGAACCGCGCTAAGGCACTGGTGACCGGATCGGTGACCAAGGATGCGTTCGCCGATGCAGACTTTGTCATCGAAGCCGTTTTCGAAGAGCTCAACGTCAAGAAGCAGGTGTTCGCCGAGGTAGAGGCCGTGGTCTCCCCTGAGTGCATCCTGGCAACCAACACCTCATCGTTGTCGGTGACCGAAATGGGTCGGGACCTCAAACATCCAGAACGACTGGTTGGCTTCCACTTCTTCAACCCTGTCGCTGTTATGCCACTGCTGGAAATCGCAGCCACGGAATGGACCAACGAGTCTTCGCTTTCCACTGCTTTTGTACTGGGCAAGAAACTGAAGAAGACCACGGTCAAGGCCCAGGACGCCGCGGCATTTGTCGTCAACCGAGTCCTGCTACGACTGATGAGTGAAGTTCAGGCGGCCTTTGACGAAGGTACCGACGCAGTAACAGCAGATACAGCGCTGAAGCCAATGGGTCTGCCAATGAGCCCGTTCACCTTGCTGGCCATGGTCGGCCTTCCAGTGGCGCAACACGTCAACGAGTCTTTGAACGCTGCCTTTGGAGAGCGCTTCGAAGTTTCTGAAAACCTGCAGAAGCTGATCGACGCAAAGATTACTTCCCTGTGGGTAAAAAACGAGCAAGGCGAACAGGTCCTGAATCCTCAGGCCGAAGCGTTGCTCGTCCAGGGTTCTAACCCTTCCACCAAGGAAGAAATTCTTCTTCGCGTGCAAGATGCTCTCGCACAAGAAATTGGTTTGCTTCTTGATGAAGGTGTTGTCGCCGAGGCAGCGGATGTTGACCTATGCATGATTACTGGCGCTGGTTGGCCAATGCATCTAGGCGGAATCACCCCGTACCTGGATCAGGTTGGCGCGTCCGAGCGTGTGAACGGTAAGAAGTTCAATAACTAAATTCCGTCATCTCCTTTGGGCTCCATTCCACACGGAATGGAGCCCAAAGTCCGTTCCGGGCGATGAGGCATTTATTTGAAGGATACTCCCGGGCCAGCACTCGATCATCCGCTGGACCGAGGAGCATAAAATTAGGCCCATCTCTTAGCACCGGCACAGGCTGATCTGTCACAATAAATCCATGACTGACTTCGCTCAACCAGCACGCCGCACCGTCATGTGCGCTTCCGCTGCCCTTGGATCCGTAGCCTTGTTAACTGCTTGTGGCGACGGGCATTCAGAAGCACAGGCCCCTGAAGCTTCTCCGGTCCCTTCCCCCACCGGTGAGGGTCAGGCAGTGATAGCCCTTTCGGAGATAGAGGTCGGTGCGAGAGCTACGGTGCAGGCCAAGCATTCAAGCGGTGCCGAAATTCCTGTGTTGCTCTTCCGCCCGGATGAAAAATCGGTCCTTGCATATTCCAGTGTCTGCACGCATCAGGGCTGTGTTGTCACGACCAAGTCCACAAAAGAGGACTTCTTCTGCGCCTGCCACGGCTCACGCTTCCAGCCTTCGGACGGAACCGTGACTGACGGTCCGGCAATCGCTCCGCTAGGACGCTATGCCACTGAGATCAAAGATGACCAGGTCGTTGTCTTTATTACCGAATCATAATCAGTCGAAAACTTCATAACAGAACTCGAGGCTGCAACCCGTGTGGGTTGCAGCCTCGAGTTCTGTTAGTTCAGCAGCTTAGAAGAGCGCTACTTTTTGTGGCGCTGGGAAAATGGCGTCCAGTTCAGCACGTTCGTCATCAGTTGGAATCCAACGCACAGCCTTGGCATTCATCTGAATCTGCTCAGGTCGCGTGGCGCCAGCGATCACCGACGTCACCGGTTTTTGCGCTGCCAGCCAGGAGAACGCCAACTCGATGGGTGCCAAGTCGCGGTCAGCGGCAAACTGAGCGAAACGATCCAGCTGATCGAAGTCGGTTGTTTCCACGAGCTGCTGACGAGCATGGGTCAGTCGGCTTCCCTCGGGCGCGTAACCCTTGGAATATTTTCCGGTCAACAAACCATTGGCCAGTGGGAAGTATGGAAGCACACCGAGGCCAAATTCTCGCGCGGCCGGCAGTACTTCGAGTTCGGCCCGGCGGTCGATGAGGTTGTAGTGATTCTGTGCCGAGATGAATCGCCCGGTTCCTAGTTCACGAGCCACGTACTCGGCCTGGGCGATCTGCCATCCAGCACGGTTCGAATGACCGATATAACGGACCTTGCCGCTGGTTACCAGATCATCTAGGGCGCGAAGTGTCTCATCAACGGGCGTGTTAACGTCCGGGGTGTGGAATTGATACAGATCAATATGATCGGTGCCCAGTCGTGACAGGGAGGCTTCGACTGCTTTCATGATGTAACGGCGTGATCCCCGGGCGTTGAAGTCCGGCCCGTTGGCTCCGCTGACGTCCATACCAAATTTGGTGGCGAGGACAATATTATCGCGATTTTTGCCAAGGGCTTTGCCCAAGCGCTGCTCCGAAAGGCCAGCGGTCTTACCGTAGTTGTCGGCGACGTCGAAGAAGGTGATACCGGCGTCCAAGGCTGCGTGAACAACAGCATCAGTGCCTTCTTGGGACTCAGTTGCGGTACCGGTTCGTCCCAGATTGTTACAGCCTAACCCGACGACGGAAACACTCAAACCACTGTGGCCTAGTTGACGGAATTCCATGTACACCTCACTGTTTTTCCTTCGCCGCTTTTCTGCGCGACCTTATACCCATAGGCTATCGGGTAGGTGCCATGACCGAAGAGTTCAAGACACAATTCACTGCATTGCATATTTATCCATTAGGATGGAAACATGTCTAAAGTTCTTACCAATCTTCCTGTAGGTGAGCGCGTCGGAATCGCGTTCTCCGGTGGCCTCGACACTTCGGTGGCAGTAGCATGGATGCGCGACAAGGGTGCCATTCCATACACCTACACCGGTGACCTCGGCCAGTACGACGAACCAGATATTGATGCCGTTCCTGGCCGTGCACTGGAGTACGGTGCAGAGAACTCGCGTCTGGTTGATTGCAAGCCAGCACTTGTCGAAGAAGGCTTTGCCGCACTTGCCTGCGGTGCTTTCCATATCCGCACCGGCGGCAAGACCTACTTCAATACCACCCCACTGGGCCGCGCGGTCACCGGCACCCTGCTGGTACGAGCTATGCGTGAAGACGGCGTGGATGTTTGGGGCGATGGTTCGACCTACAAGGGTAACGACATTGAGCGTTTCTACCGCTACGGCCTCATGGCCAACCCTAAGTTGCGCATTTACAAGCCATGGCTTGACCCTAACTTCGTAGCTGAGCTCGGCGGCCGCCAGGAAATGTCCGAGTGGCTACAGGAGCACGGTTTCCCTTACCGTGACTCTGCTGAAAAGGCATACTCAACTGACGCCAACATCTGGGGTGCAACCCACGAGGCTAAGACCCTGGAACTGCTCAACAGCTCGATTGAATCCGTTGAGCCAATCATGGGCGTGAAGTACTGGGACGAAAGCGTTGAGATCAAGAGCGAAGACGTCTCGGTTTCCTTCGTCGCCGGTCGCCCGGTAGCGATCAACGGTCAGGAGTTCACCGATCCGGTAGCTCTAGTCAACGAAGCCAACATCATTGGTGGACGTCACGGTCTAGGCATGAGCGACCAGATCGAGAACCGTATCATCGAGGCTAAGTCGCGTGGTATCTACGAAGCACCTGCTATGGCACTGCTGTACATTGCCTACGAACGTTTGGTCAACGCAATCCACAATGAAGACACCGTGGCAAGCTACCACAACGAAGGACGCCGCCTGGGTCGCCTGATGTACGAAGGTCGCTGGTTGGACCCACAGGCTTTGATGCTGCGCGAATCGCTGCAGCGTTGGGTTGGCTCGGCCATCACCGGTACCGTCACCATTCGCTTGCGCCGTGGCGACGACTACACGATCGTGAACACCGAGGGCGAAAACCTCAGCTACCACCCAGACAAGCTGTCGATGGAGCGCGTAGGCGATGCTGCCTTCGGTCCGGTTGACCGTATCGGCCAGCTGACCATGCGTAACCTGGATATTGCCGACTCCCGTGGTCGTCTAGAGCAGTACGCCAACATGGGTCTGGTTGTTGGCACCACCGCTAAGCTCGTTGGTTCGCTGGAAGCCGGCGGAGCAGAAGACATCGTCAATGCCACCTCAGTGGACAGCGATGATCTGGCTACCGACCGCGCCATCGAATCGGCTGCGTTCGACGCTGGTACCGACTAAGGTTTACCGCTAAGAAAAAACTGATCGGGGCTTCTCTTTCGAGAGGCCCCGATCAGTTTTTTAAGGCCACAGATGCGGTGGGTACCTGGCCAGGTTCGATTCTTCGCACGCGCCCGGCTAAGGAAGCTGGGAGCCAATCGTGCGTTGTTCGCGAGGCTTTGGCAGTGAGCCCTAGTAGGTTAGGCATCGAGCAATGTCAGCAGCGGGCTGATGGCCATGGTGAAGCCCACCAGCGATACCATTTGAAGAATCAAACGCACGCGAGCCCCGGGCTTAGAATTTGCTGGCGGAAGATTGAATCCGTGCTCAACGACCCAAGCCACGACAGCCACTAAAACTCCGGCCAGCGCCAACTGTGCAGGGGCTACCTCGGAGAGTAGTGAAACAATTCCGATGCCAATAAGTACGGCGATACAGGCCTGAAAGACGAGATGCAGTGGCGTACGAGTAGCACCCATCTGTGGTGTCTTTCGGGGGGCGCCGGGAGTCTCGTCCCGATCTTCCTGAGGAATCATATCTCCTAATTTCCTATCGCAGATCTGTTCTAAAGGTCTGTTCTTCTTCGCCGAGTTCTTTATGTAGCAACAGTCCGCTGCCTCCGATGAAGGAGACGGACCCAAAATGCGCAGCCCTTGCTACTTCTTTGAAGCCGAACGCTGCCTGCAAGGCCAACGACTCACTATTACGGGCATTAACGATGCACCAAACGTTAATATCTCGTTCGGCGACCCACTTCAGCCGTGCAGCGGTCAGCAACGATGCGTACCCACGATGTTGATATTCGCGAGCCACCTCGACCCCTGAGAGGTAGTAACCGGCTGGGACCACTTCGTCCGCGGGATCCCACCAGCTGGCTCTGGCCCACCCGATGAGCCGACCATCATCGTCTTTGAGAACTAGCTGGCATTCGTTGTCACCAAAGCGGGATGGTTCTGAGGACCGTCCCAGCGACCTCGACAACTCGCGTATCGCCTCAAAGTCTGAGCGCCGCATTGGCACGGGCCGCAAGGCAGGCACGCTGATCTCTAGTCGAGTGTCATTGGCTTTGGTGGCGTTGGGTGAACGCTCTTGAGCTTTTCCGGCGTTGCATAGTCGGCCGTACCAATGCTCATTTTGGTGAAGTCCAGCTTCGCTTCGCGGATGCAGGTCTTGATCGCGGCGACAGCCAGCTTTGGGGCTGGAGTCAGGATTCGAATATTCATCTTGCGTGGCGCGTAATCGCTCGACTCTACGGTGCCCAATCCACGCCAAGCCAAGTGTCCGGTCAGTGCTTCCTTGGCCTTCTTCTCCAAGTAGTGGTCACGTTCGGTGCCTGCTGCGGACTTCAACGCGTACTGCACGATGACCCATGACTGATCCTCGTCACGAATTTCCGCGTACCCTTCATCGGTGCAGGCCTGCATAAATCCGGCAAAAAGTTCGTCCGCACGATCATTATCGACGTCCTGCACGTCACTGGTGGTGGACATGTGTCCTACGCTGCCGTGATTGATAACAAATTGGCCCAGTTCTTCGCCTTCAAATTGCTGGAACCACGCTTCGCGGAAGTGCAGTACGTTTTTCTCATCCAAACGGTAAGTGCGAATAATCGCCATTGGTTTCCCTTTACAGGTCTGTAGAACTATGAAGTGTTTTTTGGTTATGAATTGTGTAGTTGACCGGCTTTTTCAAGCCAGTTTTTGCGGTGTGCGTGACTAAACGGGGCTTCGTCTCCACGTACCGCAGTCAGCAGTTGCTCACTTGTCGCACGGATCTTGTTTTTAAGTTCTTCTGGGTACTGCATTGACGTCCCGTGTTCTTCAAATTCGTCTTCATCGTCAAGGAAGGTTCCACGACTTCGAGACTGAATGACGTCTAGATCCATGTCCACCGAATTCACTTCCCAACCTTCTTGAGTCAGCGGGCGCCATCCAATGGCATGAGACAAGTCGATGTACACATCAAAATCTTCGCGAGGATCGTCGTACAGTGTCGCGACCCATGAGCCTTCATGAGGAATCAGACAGAGCGCATTAGTTTGAGCCAAGTGCGCTGCTCCGGGTCGTGCCACCAGTGAACCGGCGGGTTGATGAAGCCAGTGCCCAAACTCGTCTTCCCCGAGGTAAAAACCTGGAACGACCCAGTGCGGCAATCCGTTGTATTTCCAAGCCCTGGCGACCACCAAGGCACCAAAGCTTATGGTCTCCGGATTGCGCGGCAGATCTGTGGGGAAATTGTGCAGTGCACTCATAGCTTCGGGATCTGTCCCGTTGGTAGGTCTTGGCCTGGCAGCGGACGAGCAAATGGAACCTTGGTACCAAGCACCTGTGCGAGGGTGTCGCGAGCTACCTGCTGGGCCGTTAGTCCAACCCGGTCAAGTACTTCAGAGCGGGACCCGTGGGCCAAGAATTCGGTAGGCAAGCCCACTTCGTTCAACGCGGTATCAACCCCTGCGGCACGCATTTCCGTGCGAAGTCGGGAACCGACGCCACCAGCGCGTACGCCGTCTTCAATGCAGACCACAATACGGTGGCGAGCTGCCAAGGAAATCACAGATTTAGGCATCGGCAATACCCAGCGTGGATCGACTACCGTCACCGAAACGCCCTGACTGTTGAGTCGCTGTGCGACGTCCAAGGACAATTCGCTCATGGCTCCGACGGAGACGATCAGAACATCCGGCGCAGCCTTGTCCCCCAGTCGAGCCAAGACGTCCACACCATCTGGCAGACGGTCAATCGCATCTACCGGTTCACCGACGGAACCCTTAGAGAAGCGAACAACACTTGGAGCATCGTTGATATCCAAGGCCTCACGCAGTTCTTCGCGCAGACGAGTAGCGTCTCGTGGCGCAGCTAGATGCAGGTTTGGAACAATTTGCGTCAACGCCATATCCCACATGCCGTGGTGGCTGGCGCCGTCAGGTCCTGTCACACCGGCTCGGTCAAGTACGATCGTCACGCCAGCCTTGTGTAGCGCAACATCCATAAGTAGCTGGTCGAACGCACGGTTCAAGAAGGTTGCGTAGACACACACGACAGGGTGCAAGCCGCCAAAGGCCAGGCCTGCAGCGGTAGTCATCGCGTGCTGTTCGGCAATGCCAACATCGATAACACGTTCAGGATGTTCATCAGCCATTTTTTTCAGGCCGACCGGCTGCAACATCGCCCCGGTGATGGCTACGATGTCCTCGCGCTCGTTGGCCACCTGAGCGATCTCTTCGCCAAAAACGCTCGTCCAGCTTTGCGCGCTAGGCTTGGACACGGGCAAGCCTGTTGCGGGGTCGATGATGCCTACGGCATGGAACTGATCAGCTTCATCGGCACGTGCCGGAGCATAACCATGGCCCTTTTCGGTCAACGCGTGAACAAGTACTGGACCTGAATACTGCTTGGCTTGGTGGAGAGCTTCTTCCACGGCGCGCTGATTGTGGCCGTCGATGGGGCCAATGTATTTTAGGCCAAGATCTTCGAATAGGCCTTGGGGTGCCCACCAGTCTTTAATGCCTTTTTTGGTTGCGTGAAGGGACTTGTAGGTGAAGCCGCCAATGGGACCAGAACCTTTGAGCTTGTCCTTGAGCTTTTCCATCGCGGTTTCGTAGGCAGGATGAGTACGGAACCGATCAAGTTGTGCGCGGAGTCCCGAAAGCTGGTTGGCCAATCCACCGATGGTTGGCGCGTACGAACGACCATTATCGTTGACAACAATGACTGCTTTGCGGTCTTTGTCGGCCGCGATGTTGTTAACGGCTTCCCAGATCATTCCTCCGGTCAAGGCACCATCGCCGACCAATCCGACGGCATAACGGTCGTTATTTCCCATGAGCTTGTTGGCACGAGAAATGCCGTCGATCCATGAAAGTGATGAGGATGCGTGCGAGGATTCGACCACGTCATGCTCTGATTCGGCACGGTCTGGGTAACCGGACAGGCCACCTTGTTGACGAAGGGTCTCAAAATTCTGGCGCCCGGTGACCAGCTTGTGAACGTAGGACTGGTGGCCGGTGTCGAAGACGATGGAGTCTTGTGGTGAGTCAAATACGCGGTGGATGCCCAGAGTCAGTTCAACAACACCGAGGTTGGGTCCAAGATGGCCGCCGGTTCGAGCTACATTATCGATGAGGAATGTGCGAATTTCATCCGCGAGCTCATGAAGTTGCTCCAGGGTCAGCGCCCGCAGATCGCTTGGTTTTTTGATGGTCTTTAACAAAGACACGCTCGTCCCCTTTACAAATTCGCCCGTGGTGGCTGTGAGCCCATGCGAAATACTTAGTTTACCGCGTTGGAAGCTTCTCTTATTATCCGCCACCGTTTCGGATAGCGCGAATTTCAGATCGATGACCTTCAATACCTTCTTACGCATTGGCGATCAGTGCGTGCTTATTCGAACCTTTCCAAGGCCAGTTGGATCATTCGGTGTCCTTGAGCCTCAAACCTAGTGTCTCCCACTTGGTACGCCCAAACAGCCGTTCCGATGGCTTCTCGTAACAGCATCATCGCCCATGACGGTTCCTCTCGCGGATCTTCCCCGTAGCCTTCCAAAAAGGCAGACTCCAATTCGGCACGCCCAATGAACTGTTGGCTAGCCAGCCTAGCTAGATCACTGGCCGCTGGACGAAATTCAAATCTGCCAAAATCTATAGCGCGCAGCTTTCCATGATCGATGAGCCAATTGCGTGGTTGCCAATCGCCATGAGTTGGGACAAGTAGCGCGCTCTGAGGTTCGTGCGCATCAAGAATCCTTTCAATCTGTTGGGAATGGCTGAAGCTAATTCGATGGTCGTGAGCCAATAATCGACGAAACTTTTCCATCAGCCGTTCTTCATATCCTCGGTCTAGACGGGAGCCCTGGCTATGAAATCGCTTCAGGGCAGATCCGGCCTGTCGAAAAATCGCGGGATCAAATTCGTGTTCTGATCCCTCGCACAGCACACCTGGCAAATACTCGAAAACCATCACTCGCAATTTTTCGTTGAAAAACAGCATTTCTGACGCCAGCCCATGGGCCTTCAGCGAGTCGGTGTACCCCTGATGCGCACGCAGCTCACGAGAAATATGATGGTTCCTTTCTCCTCCAGTCTTGAGAATCAAATCCTGCTGGGTTGTGCGAAGATGAAGCACCTTAGTGTCTGTCAGATGCCATGAAAGATCGCCTACCACCGCAATATTGCCAAGCCAGGCACGAACTTGAGCAGTTTGCTCGGGGCGCAAGAACTGGGCAGGATCATTGTCCATCGTCATGGTTCCGTTGTTCTTCCCTCGGGTGACGGCGCTAAATACACCAGATGCTCGTCAACAGCGTATCCCTCGGTATAGCCGATTCGCTCTAATCCCAACCGAGCACAGGTCTTCTGCGAGGGTTCGTTCCGCGGGTCAACAATAGCGAAAACTCGTTGATGTGGGTTCGCACGGTGGGCATAGTCAAGCACGGCACGGGCGGCTTCGGTGGCGAACCCCTGTCCCTGGGCATCCGGGTGCAAGTGCCACCCGATTTCACTCGCTAGATCATCAGGTTTCACGCCGACATGCCTTTGCATCTCTTCGCTCATGGGCTTACACAATAAGTTGCCGACGAGTGTGCCGCTGTCGCGATGTTCAATAGCCCAAATCCCTTGCCCAACGCCACGCACTGCGCGTCGCCGGCCGATGGAGGCGTTGGCCTGCTCGATTGTCATCATGACGGTGGCCCCTGGCCCAAGGTATCGTATCGTTTCTACTCGCGATTCTAGGTCCAAGAGGAACGGGGCATCTTTCGGCATCCACGAACGCAAACGCAATCGATCGGTATCAAGCTGATTCATTCCTCTCCTTACAGCACAGCGCATTCCTTGATCGCGGGTAAGGATCTGAGCGGTCGACTTCTACACTCGTTAGGCTGTAGCCATGGCAACAAATGTTCCGGTCAGCGGCACCAACCAGCGATACTCTTCTTTAGCCGAAGCTTATATTGAGCTATTCGGCAACGTCGAGCAGGCTGAGCCAGAAGATCAGGAACTGATCCGGCAGTGGGCCACCCGGATTAACGGGCCGGTGCTGGATGCCGGGTGTGGACCTGGGCAATGGACGCAGTTTCTGCAGGGTCCAGACCGCCCGGCTACAGGTATCGACTTGGTGCCAGAATTCTTGGAATTTGCGACCGCACGCTACCCAGAGTGCACTTTTCGGCAAGCCGATATGGCTCAGTTACCCTTTTCAGATCACAGCTTTTCGGCGATTCTCGCATGGTATTCGATCATCCACACTCCCCCGCAGGAGTTGGCTAATGTTCTGAATTCATTGGCTCGCGTCCTCAAACCTGGAGGTCAGCTTCTGATCGGATTTTTCGCAGCCGAGCAGCTTCAACCCTTCGACCACAAGGTCGCCCCGGCGTGGTATTGGCCGGTGGATGAATTATCCACGCTGTTGGAGAACGCGGGATTCATCGTCGTTGATCACGGCACACGCGAACGCCCCGGCGCTAGGCGCCACGGGCACATCATGGCAGAGCTAAAAGTAGGACCAGTTATAAAGTAGCCCTCGTTAAATAGCTCAAGGACCCAAGGCATATGCCTTGAGCCCTTGAGCTATGCGGTACTACTTTTGATTCATTCCGGCCTAAGCCGAAGCGAATCTACTAGTTAGCAGCGGCGATCTGGCGCAGTACGTACTGCAGGATGCCACCGTTGCGGTAGTAGTCAGCTTCACCTGGGGTGTCGATGCGTAGAACTGCGTCGAACTCGGTGACCTTGCCCTCTGGTGAGGTTGCGGTAACCTTCAGGGTCTTCGGGGTAACACCGTTGTTCAGCTCGGTAACACCTGCAACCGCGAAGGTCTCGGTACCGGTCAGACCCAGTGAGTCAGCGTTCTCGCCCTCTGGGAACTGCAGTGGCAGAACGCCCATACCGATCAGGTTCGAACGGTGGATACGCTCGAAGGACTCGGTGATGACAGCCTTGACACCCAGCAGTGCGGTGCCCTTAGCAGCCCAGTCACGCGAAGAACCGGAACCGTATTCCTTACCGCCCAGGACAACCAGCGGGGTGCCGGCAGCCTTGTAGTTCTCTGCAGCATCGTAAACGTATGCCTGCGGAGCACCTTCCTGGGTGAAGTCGCGGGTGAAGCCACCCTCAACGCCGTCCAGCAGCTGGTTCTTGATGCGGATGTTAGCGAAGGTACCGCGGATCATAACTTCGTGGTTACCACGGCGCGAGCCGTAGGAGTTGAAGTCCTTGCGATCCACGCCGTTCTCGATCAGGTAGCGGCCAGCCGGGGTTTCCGACTTGAACGAACCTGCAGGCGAGATGTGGTCGGTGGTGACCGAATCGCCCAGCTTGAGCAGAACGCGAGCGCCGTCGATGTCCTGTACTGGCTGAGGCTCTGCGGTCATACCCTCGAAGTACGGTGCCTTGCGTGCATAGGTCGACTTCTCGTCCCATGCGAAGGTGTCGCCCTCAGGGGTATCCAGTGCCTTCCAGCGATCGTCGCCGTCAAAGACGCCTTCGTAACCCTTAGCGAACATTTCCTTGTCGATCGAGGAATCGATGATTTCCTGAACCTCGACAGGCGATGGCCAGATGTCCTTCAGGAAGACATCGTTGCCCTCGGCGTCCTGGCCCAGTGCGTCGGTCTCGAAGTCGAAGTCCATGGTGCCAGCCAGTGCGTAAGCGATGACCAGTGGCGGGGAAGCCAGGTAGTTCATCTTCACGTCTGGGTTGATACGGCCTTCGAAGTTACGGTTACCCGAGAGTACCGCGGTAGCTGCGAGGTCGTTAGCCTGAATGGCCTCGGAGATCTCAGCGTCCAGTGGACCGGAGTTACCGATGCAAGTTGCACAGCCGTAGCCAACAACGAAGAAGCCGAGCTTCTCCAGGTATGGCAGCAGGCCGGACTTCTCGTAGTACTCGGTGACAACCTTCGAGCCTGGTGCGACCGAAGTCTTAACCCATGGCTTGGAGGTCAGACCCTTGTCGGCAGCGTTGCGAGCCAAAACGGCTGCGGCCAGCATGACCGAAGGGTTGGAGGTGTTGGTGCACGAGGTGATCGAAGCGATCGATACCAGACCGTGATCCAGGGTGAAGGCGGTGCCATCTTCCTTGGTTACTTCCACGGCTACCGATGGGCGGCCAGCGCCCTGGGTGTCCTCGGAGTCTGATACGTAGTTGTGCAGGTCCTTGCGGAACTGTTCCTTGGCCGAAGACAGCTCGATGCGGTCCTGTGGACGCTTCGGGCCGGAAATCGATGGAACAACGGTGGACAGGTCCAGCTCGAGGTATTCCGAGAAACGGATCTCGCGGCTTGGATCGTGCCACATGCCCTGTTCCTTGGCGTATGCCTCAACCAGTGCGACGTTCTCTTCGCTACGGCCGGTCAGGCGCAGGTAGTCGAGGGTGACATCGTCGATTGGGAACATTGCCGCGGTGGAACCGAATTCTGGGGACATGTTACCGATGGTTGCACGGTTAGCCAGTGGCACTGCGGCCACGCCTTCACCGTAGAACTCAACGAACTTGCCAACAACGCCGTGCTTACGCAGCATTTCGGTGATGGTCAGAACCACGTCGGTTGCGGTCGCGCCAGCTGGGATCGAGCCAGCGAGCTTGAAGCCAACAACGCGTGGGATCAGCATGGAGACAGGCTGGCCGAGCATTGCTGCCTCGGCCTCGATGCCACCAACGCCCCAACCCAGCACGCCCAGGCCGTTGACCATGGTGGTGTGTGAGTCGGTACCAACGCAGGTATCTGGGTAAGCGCGCAGGACACCGTTAACTTCACGGGTCATGACGGTGCGTGCCAGGTACTCGATGTTGACCTGGTGCACGATGCCGGTGCCCGGTGGGACAACCTTGAAGTCATCAAATGCGGTCTGGCCCCAACGCAGGAACTGGTAGCGTTCGCCGTTGCGCTGGTATTCGATTTCCATGTTGCGCTCAACTGCGCCCTCGAAACCGAAGGTATCGATCTGCACGGAGTGGTCAATGACCATTTCTGCAGGTGCCAGTGGGTTCACACGGGTTGGGTCGCCACCAAGATCCTTGACGGCTTCACGCATGGTGGCCAGGTCAACGACACAAGGCACACCGGTGAAGTCCTGCATGATCACACGTGCTGGGGTGAACTGGATTTCGGTGTTCGGCTGAGCCGAAGCATCCCACTGACCCAGTGCGTTGATGTGATCGTTAGTTACGTTCGCGCCATCTTCGGTACGAAGCAGGTTCTCCAACAGAACCTTAAGGCTGTAGGGAAGGCTTTCCGAGCCTTCGACTTTATTCAGTCGGTAAATTTCATATTCGGTTCCATTGACGTCAAGTACGCCCTTGGCACCGAAGCTGTCCACATTGCTCACGTGGGACTCCTCTCGCCAGACACTCAATTCTGTTGCACACGCACACTGTAATTCCAGTTAGGAGTTCCTAACTGAGATAGTCAGGGTCCTAGCGCGGCAGAGCTAAAAACAGTCTATCGCCAACTGCGAGAAAAAGACTCCTCGGAATAAACTTTCAGCGAAATTCGTGTCCGAACGGACGTTTTCAGCTGGTTAGTGGCGCACAAAAAGCCCGATGGACTCCATATGGTGCGTATGCGGATATAAATCGTGAATCTCCACGTGCTCTAATTCGTAACCACGCGAGGACAACCGAGCTATATCTCGGGCAAAAGAAGCCGGGTCGCAGGAGACGTAACAAATACGTGATACACCGCTGGAGCCCAACTCTGCGGCCACCTGCTTATCAATTCCGGCACGTGGCGGATCGAGGACCACCGCATCCAATGCTGCGTCCGTGGCAATCTGCCGCAAAACTCGCTCCACGCGCCCACGAATCACCGTCGCCTGCCTGAAGGCTTTCAAATTCTTCTTCGCATCGGCATGGGTCCCCGGGGCACCTTCAATCGAAAAGACCCGACCCGTTTGGCCTACGGCTTTGGCCAACGGCAAAGAGAACAACCCGGCACCGGCGTAGAGGTCGGCAATCTGCTCACCTTTGGAAGGTTCAAGCAGGTCGATCACTCGTTCACTGAGCAAGCTCGCCGCAGCACGGTGTACCTGCCAGAACCCTTCACCGGTAATGCGGTACTTCTCGCCCAGAACTTTTTCGCTCAGCCATGGATTTCCGGCCAGAACCTGCAAGCTTCCTTTACCGTCAGCTGCAGAACCTCCCTGCTGGCTGAACGAAGCAACATTAACACCCTCAGGGAACTGCTTGGCGACCTTAGCCGCAGCCCCAGGCACAGCCTCGGCAAGTAGCACCAAGATAGTTTGATCATCGGCGCTGGACACTGCAACTTCCACACGGTCAATGCCCGAATAGTCCACGCCATATATGCCGCTATTTTCGATCGCTGGGTGCGCCAGAGGCATCGAATCAATGCTCGTAAGCTTGTTGCTTCGGAAACCACTCATCGCTAGGTGGCCCGAACCATCCACCGAATAGGACATACGGGTACGCCACCCGAGACCATCCTCATTACCATCGACGAACTGCACCGATGGGAAGTTGTAGTCTTCGGCCTTCAACCCAGCCAGACGGGTGAATTGCTCGGCCGCGACCTGGGCCTTGAGCGTGCGTTGATGTTCTAGGGAAATATGTCCGAATTCGGCGCCACCAACAGGGTCACGGTGCTTCAGCGCGTCGGCAGCATCCCAGAAATGGGGCACTCGATGCTCGCTAGCTTCATGCACCTGGACAACATCACCGCGCCAAAACTTTGCTTCGGGAGCAGCATCGGTTAAGCGAACGGAGACCAGCTCGCCAGGAATACCGTGGCGCACAAAGATCACACGACCTTCGTGACGGGCTACTGTGTGCCCTCCATGGGCGATATTGCCCAAACGAACCTGCAGCAGTGGTGTTTCAGTCATCTTTTCGTCTTTCATCAGAAGCAAGGTTAGCGATGTGCCGAGTACTCTTCAGTGGCTCCGCCACCGACTGCGCGCGATGCGCTAAGCAACCTCCACGGCACCGAGGCGATAAGTACGCCTGGTTCATAGTGCAAACGGTTCTTTACTCGAAGTGCGGTCTGGTTGTGCACCAGCTGTTCCCACCAATGACCCACCACGTATTCGGGAATGTAGACCACGATCAGTTCACGAGGTGACTCCCGCTTAATGGAACGGATATGTTCGATCAGCGCGCCAGGAATGTCTCGGTAGGGAGAGGCTAAGGCAGTGATGGGCACGGGTATTCCTAAGCGTTCCCAGTCCTCAAGGGTTTTTTCTGTTTTGGCACGCTCGACGTCCACAATAATGGCTTCAAGCTTGGAAGGCCGCGATGCGCGGGCGAAAGCCATGGCACGGAGTACGGGTTTACGCACTGTTGAGACCAGTACCAGCGCGTGCACTCGAGATGGCAGAGCGGTGACCGCATAGTCCTCATCCACAGCTAGCTCGGCATCAACTTTTTGATAGTGGCGTTGCAAGGAATCCATAATCAGCATTAGCACGATGATTCCCAGTAAGGCTAGCCAGGCACCATGAACAAACCTAGTGGCCAAGACGACCACCAGTACCAACGCCGAGAGGATCAGCCCCACCAAGTTCAACATGCGCTTACGCTGTTTAGCCGCACGAATCCTGCGGTCCGCAATGGGCACCAGCACGCGCTTCCAGTGTTTGAGCATGCCCAGCTGGCTAAGCGTGAACGAGACGAACACGCCCACGACATAAAGCTGAACCAACAGTGTCACATCGCCCTGAAACAGCAAGACCAGAATGATCGCTGCTACACCCAAAGACAAAATGCCGTTGGAGAACCCTAGACGATCACCACGGGTTCGTAGCTGGCGGGGCAAGAAACCATCGGTGGCCAAGTGACTGGCTAAGAGCGGGAAGGAATTGAATGCTTGATTTCCAGCGAGCAACAACACCGCAATGGTCAACACGGAGACCAAGATGAGTCCCAGCGTGTAGTCGCCAAAGACGGCCTGTGCCAACTGTCCAAGTACCGGGACTTGAACAAAATCTTCGGGAATCGGCGCACCGTTGAGCAGGAATGATTCATGCGGGTTCGCAACAACTTTGATACCGGTGGCTCGGGCAAGCATCAGGGTACCGAGCGTGAGCACGCCGGAAAGTAGGCCTAATACCAAGAGAATGCGACCGGCGTTTTTGGCCCGAGGCTTAGCCAAAGTCTGGACATTGGAAATTGGTACTTCAATACCCGTCAACGCCGCAGAACCAGTACTAAAAGCGCGCAAGATAAGTAACGCACCCACAACCCCATGCAGACCGGTATCAAACTGTGCTTCGGGAACAATCGTATATTCAGCACTCGGCGCCAGCCCCAAGTTTCCGGTCAGCGCCATGACTCCGCCAATGGCAATGAGCAAGAGCATTCCAGCAACAAACAGATACACCGGTATCGCCAGCGTCCAACGACCTTGCCAGGTACCGCGAAGATTGCCCACCACCAGTATGGCTACCAGCGCTGCAGCAACCCATGCCTTGTGCTCCCCTAGAACAGGGAAAATTGCGCTCAAATAGGCGGCTGCTGATGAGCTCGAAACCGCCACCGTCAGCACAAAGTCGACCAACAACGCTGCGGCAACCGCGGTGCCTGAACGTGCACCCAGGTTCTTTTTAACGATCTCGTAATCGCCACCACCTGAGGGGTACTCAACCACCGACTGTCGGTACGAGAGCACCAAGACCACGAGCACTGCAAGAACCGCGACGCCCACTGCCGGGGAAAGCATCGTCGCAGCGATACCCGCCATCGCAAGCGTCAACAAAATTTCATCGGGCGCGTAGGCCAAGGACGACAAGGCGCTGGAGGAGAAAATCGGCAACGCTACGTTGGGTGCTAACGGCTTCTTTTTCAGCTGCTCGGTGCTGAATGGCCGCCCCACCAAGATCCGCTTGAGACCATCAAATAATGCAGGCACGTCATAACGTTATCGCAGGTGTGCAAGGCACACGGGCGGTGCACCACCCATGAACTAGTGCCGAACAACGCTATTGTTGCATTTGGAGTACCGTTTGACGGCATTCCAACGAATCATCATTAGCAGCAATTCCAAGGAGCTCTCGGTGGCACATTTTGTGATCATGGGATGCGGTCGCGTGGGCGTTTCGCTAGCCCATACACTGGATTCGGCGGGACATTCGGTGGCGATCATTGATCAGGACGCCCATGCCTTCCGGCGTTTGAGCAAGGACTTCACCGGTTTCACCGTGACCGGTCGTGGATTTGATCGAGACACCTTGGAAGAAGCCAAAATTGATGGAGCCTATGCCTTTGCTGCCGTCTCCAGCGGTGATAATTCCAACATTCTTGCCACGCGCGTAGCCCGTGAAACCTACAACGTTCCTCATGTTGTGGCCCGCATTTATGATCCCGGACGTGCCGAGATTTATCAGCGTCTCGGTATCCCTACGGTGGCTGCCGTGCGTTGGAGTACCGATCAAGTTCTGCGCAGAATCTTGCCTGATTATTCAATGCGTGGAGATTTCCGAGAACCCTCGGGGCGTCTGGTGCTCACGGAAGTCGCCCTCAACCGCGGTTGGTACGGCCGCCTAGTTAAAGACTTGGAAGCCGTGGCCGGTGTGCGCGTCGCCTACCTGACGCGCTTTGGCGAAGGCACTATCCCACAGAGCCGTACTCGTCTACAGGGTGGCGACTTGGTTCACGTCATGATGCGTATTGATCAGCTCAAGGACGTCGAAAAGATTCTCGCCAGTCCTCCTGCTCCCCTGCCCAACGACTAACGAAGAGGCACCCATGAAGGTCATGATTGCTGGAGCCGGTTCGGTCGGCTCCTCCATTGCCCGCGAACTGGTGGTCAACGGCCACGAGGTTCTGCTGATTGATATTCAGCCCGAGATGGCCCAACGCGAAGACCTCGAAGGCGTGAAATGGTTGATCGGTGACGCCTGCGAGCTTGCCGTTCTGCAACAAGCACAGCTTGAAGACTACGACGTCGTCGTCTCAGCTAGTGGTGATGACAAGGTCAACCTTGTTGTCTCCCTACTGGCAAAAAGTGAATTTGGTATCCGTCGTACCGTGGGACGCGTGAATAATCCAAAGAATGAGTGGATGTTCGACGATGCCTGGGGCGTCGATGTTGCGGTCAGTACCCCACGCTTGATGACCGCGCTGGTTGAGGAAGCTGTGGAAGTTGGCGACTTGGTACGCCTGCTGACGCTAAAGACTGGCGAAGTGTACATGGTGGAATTCACCGTGCCTCACGATTCCGCACTGATCGGACGTACCATCGGGCGAATACCTTGGCCTCAGGACACGACTTTGATGGCCGTGGTTCGTGATAAAACCCCGTTCCCACCAAGTGCAGATGATGTAGTTGAGGGTGGCGATGAAATTTTCTTCATCACCACCCCTGGGGCCGAGCCCCTCTTGCGTCGTACCTTGCGCGAAGCTACACGCTAGCTCGTTACCGGGCCTGCGCTGTCGCCGGCTGAGGTTCGTGCTGGCTTAGATACTAGCCAAGCGAACCACAGTCCGGCTGCGTACAAGGGAACACCCATGAGCGCACGTGCAACACCTAATGCGACTACGTGGTCCATGTAGTACATCGGTAGCTGCACTGCCAGGCGTAGGGCAAAAACGCCGATAATGATCCATGTTGCAATTTGGTAGCGCCGAAGTCGATCGGCTTTATTTCGCCATTCCACGCCTTCATTGCGAATGAACCCGAACAGTAGGCCAATCAGTGGCCACTTAATAACCACTGATATCAGCATGGCCAGAAGGTATGCAGCAGAAGTGTAGAACCCTGGTATGTAGTAGTCCTTGGCATTGCCGGTATGTCGTGCGGCGAAAGCACAGATCAAGATACCGATCAAACCAGAAGCTGACTGGATCAACGTGGAACGTCTAGCCAGGCGAATGATCATGAAAATCACGCCAAGCCCGATCGAGGCAATCAATGCCCACGTGAGGTTGCTGCTAAAGGCAAAAACTAAGATGAAGATAAAGCCAGGCAACACCGTTTCGAGGATGCCGCGAACCCCACCGACTGTGGAAAGCACATCGATCCCGCCATCTGCGTTCTGAGCGATGTTTGAATTCGCACCAATCATCGAGGCCAAACTCGGTTTAGCTTCGTCTTCAGGTTGCTGGTCCTTTTCTCGACCAGGTTCCTCGTTGTGCATTATGCCCACTTCCATATTTCAAACAGCCCCAAGGCTGCCCCGCCGCAGCGGAAAACAGGTTCCAACTATCCGCGAGGCACTGGAACGATAATGTAGCGCGGATTAAAGATCGTTGGGATCTGGTCCACTGGCGCCACCATTCCCGAATAAGTGACTTTTACCCCCGGTTTAATTCCTGGAACATGTTTTTGTCCCATAAAAATCAAACGCACATGGGCGGCGGTACCACGTCGCGCTGCTACGCCACCCAATTTGTCGACCACCACTGCTTTTAGTAGCGGCGGATCGGTAGGAGCAGAATAGCTGACAGATTGGACGTACCCGGTGTGCTTGACCCTGCCCTTAACGGGCAGCTGGTCCAGCGAATCCAGACGCTGATAATTCAACGTCGGATCCGACGGGCCTAGATGCGCATCTACCGGCTTATCCTTCAACGACATGTTTAGCCGATCTGAGTGATCTCTGGACCGCGTTCGGGACGCTTAATCTCAGGCTGAGCTTCTTCCTGCACTGGGCGAGTTTGAGCATTGCTTGGAACACTCAATGGCAAAAGTTCGGCTGGAGGCAATGGCTTGTCACCGCGATTAACAACAACTTCGCGCAGGATTCCATCCACAGTTGCCGCTGCCTCTTCGTTGGAGATGGCGTTGCCACCAATCACTGCACGCAGGAACCAACGAGGGCCATCAATGCCCACAAAACGCAGAGCTACGTGCCCGGCACGTCCGTCAGGCAACTGCTGTGGGACCTTGGCAAGGAGTTCTTCACCATATTCACCATCGCGCTTGAAAATCTCACCGTTTTGGGCGGTGATATCACTTTTGATCTTGTCTCGGATCCCAGGCCACAAGGACTCCGATTTCGAAGACGAGAAGGCCATCAGCTGCACGCGCGACTCAGCAATTTCCAGCGAAACAGCGATGACTCGCTTATTGGATTCCTCGACGTCCATTCGCACTTTGAGTCCGCTGACTGGCTTAATCAGGATCGACCCAAAATCTAGATACTCGTTAGTATCCTCGACGTCCTTGATGTCGTACGGGCCGCCTTTTGATTCGGTCGCACTAGCGTCAGTTTCGGTTGGTTCAACCGGTGCTTCCTGCTCTTTGGATTTCTTACGCTTGAAAATCATGGTGTCCTTAGAAAACTTATGTTTGCTATCTGCTGTACTTAGTTGGCGTTGAAGCCACCGGTAGAACCAAATCCACCGGCACCACGAGCTGTTTCTTCCAGGGATTCAACCTCGATGAACTGAGCCTGCTCAACCTTTTGGATCACGAGCTGAGCGATACGGTCTCCACGGTTGATGGTGAAAGCTTCTGCCTTATCGGTATTCAACAGCGTGACCATGATCTCACCGCGATAACCTGCGTCAACAGTGCCCGGCGCATTAACAACGGTGATTCCGTGTTTGGTTGCCAACCCGCTGCGTGGGTGTACCAGTCCAACGTAGCCGTGGGGAATAGCCAATGCGATGCCGGTGCGTACCAGTGCGCGTTCGCCAGGTTCAAGAACTAACCCCTCACGGGCATGCAGGTCAGCCCCCGCGTCTGAAGGGTGCGCATAATTCGGCACAGGAAGATCGCTGTCCAGCATCTTGATGGAAATCGAGATTGTTGGCTCACTCATCGGTTTGGTTATCCCCTAGGAGTTTTGTGAAGTGATTATTCGATAGTTTTGTTGAGTTAACTCTATCGTGCGTAGCTAGGAAAGAGCTGTCTCGCCGGTTGCGTTCTTGACTCAAAGAAATATTGCCTAGACTTGGAATCATGAGTAACACCAGCCCTGCGGCATCGAGCGTCCTTTACAGCGAAAAACTTTGGCCTTCAGCCAGCACTTGGATCTGGCCAATCATTATCGCGATAACCGCCGGAGTCGCAGTAGCGCCGATCAACACAATTCTTGGTTGGGGCGTTGGCGCAGCAATGCTCATTGCTCTCGTAGTGATCTTCCTTGTCCGTGTGCCAACCATTGAAATCACTGATTCAACGGTCACTGTGGGTAGGGCTAGCATCGAACGCCAGTTCATCGGCGAAGTCGTGGGTTACCGCGGAGAAGAAGCCTTCAAACAGCGCGGACAGAAATTGCATGGGCTGGCCTACATGCTGTTACGCGGATGGCTCGATGGTGTGGTCAAAATGGAAGTTACCGACGAACGCGACACCACTCCGTATTGGCTAACTTCCACTCGTCGCCCCGAAGAACTTACTGCTGCTTTGGGTGGCATCATGTATGAGTTCACCGAAGAGGGTAAAGCCCAAGCTGAAGCCGAAGATGACTCATCCGAGGTGACCGAGGACTAATCTCGATTCATTCTCGAGCTCACGAATCTAACTGGATACTGATTGAACCCCAGCGCTGACCACTTGGCGTTGGGGATTTAGCCTTCGCACTCGCTACAGAATTTTTGGCCGTTCTCTTCACGCACCAACTGAGTGCGGTGACGAACCATGAAGCAGGAAGCACAGGTAAATTCATCTGCCTGTTCGCTCAGGATTTCAATGCTAGCTTCCTCTTGAGTCACCTCTGCGCCAGGCAAGGCGTAATCCTCAGCCAAGGAAATTTCAGACTCATCGATCAAGTTAGCCATCTGGGCAGTTTTACCTGCTTTAAGCTGAGCGATCTCCTGGGCTCGTTCCTCTTCTGAGATAACGGTTGATGCAGCAGATTCCATTGCCATGATCGTTTTCGCTCTTTCCTGCAGGTATTCTTCCGAGCCGGTAGCTCCACCAACGTGAAAACTCATACCGGCATAAAAGTATAACGTTCTTCGCGCAAATCCATTCCTTCAACCTCATTCATCAGCCACCGGCTGAAGCATCGGGAAATAAGACGTGAAGTTGATGACGAATCTTGCGCCACACCCGGGGCGGTGGTAGGAATTCAGGCCTCAAGGTGGCAGAGTTTTACTCAGGAAATAGAGCGTGTGGAGGGTATTAATGCGTCAGCTGAGACTGGTAGGAATTCATGAAAATGGTTCCAGCCTTCAGGTCAGCAGTGACGACGGGATGAGCTATGAGCTTCCCGTTGACGATGCACTGCGCAGTGCAATGGCAGAAATAGCTCGTTCACGAGCGCCAAGGAATCGTGACGAGTCCTCGAACCACTCGCCCCGTGAGATTCAGGCACGCGTGCGCGCCGGCGCTTCTGCCTATGATCTGTCCCTTGAATGGGATGTACCAGTTGAGGACATCGTAAAATACGAGGGCCCGGTACTGGCAGAACGTGAGCACATGGCTGAGCTTGCCCGCCGCGTAGAGGTTTCTGGCCCACAGACCGACGCAGAATACCGCGAGGTCTTTGGCGAAGAGCCAGCCGATCTGGGTTCCATGGTGGTGCACCGTTTCAACCAGTTACACATCGATAGCGAAACCGCTCGATGGAACTCCTGGAAAGATCCAGAAGGTCAATGGATCATCACTGTTGAATTTGATTCCCCGTTACCGACCGAAAACGTCGAATCGCTGGGAGCCGACTCACCCGAGGCGACCGAGAATATTGCTCGTTGGGCGTTCACCCCTGCACGCAAAACACTGAAGAACCTCAACCGTTGGGCACAAACACTCAGTGAACAGGTTGCGCCAGAATACTTTCGCCCAATCTCCGCGGTGAACCATTCAGAGCCAGAACCACCCGCTTCGAATCCCCCTGAAGTTGATGAAACTGAAGAGTTGGTCACGCTACTTAACGCTCGTCGTGGACAGCGGCCTAAAGATCAGGACCCTGAGCGTGAGTCCCGTTTTAACGACATCATCGAACGTGGCATGAGCAAATACGACGCTGATGAGGATGATTCGTTGCCTCACCTTCCACAGGGAATTTCGCCTCGAACTTCTCAGTTGGTTGTGGTCACCGATTCTGTTCAAAACGACTCAGGTTCCGATGACAAACAAAATGATGCCAACAATGACGATTCTTCGCCACGCAAGGCGAAACGCTCGTCAGTACCGAGCTGGGATGACATCATGTTTGGTAAACGCAAAAAGGATACGGATTCCTAGCTAGGACCGCTACCGATCAAACGCGTTCGGGCAACACCGGTTGGTGTTGCCCGAACGCGTTTTTTATTTGGTCCGATGCATCAGCAGTGGAACGTACCGCTCCCCCGCTGTCAGCGATCCATGTTGACCAACCATCTCGAAGGCCATGGGCGCTACGCGGCGTGAATCGTAAAAAGCTATCGATTCGGCAGCTAGGATCATCAGGTCGCCTAGTCTGGCCTGATATTCAGCAGAGATCGGACCAAAATATCCACGATCTATGGCCTCTTCTCGGGTCATGATCCATGCCTTGGTGCCAAATTCGTTGTGCCATGCTCGTTGAACTTTTAGCCGGGTCGCTTCATCAGTCTCGGATGCAAATGTCAGCTGCACCCCGCGCGGTTCCCCGCTAGTCAGTTCCACACCTTCAATGAGTTCCGGGTACTGGCTATAGTCGATTCGTTGCGATTGTGGAACATCGACCATCCCGTGATCGCCAGTGATCAGAACCGTGGTTTCTTCTGGCAACCGAGTCACGAGGCTCTTAATGACGTAATCAAGTTCTTCCAACGTCTCACGCCACTGGGTGGAATCAACACCAAACTTATGTCCAGTCTTATCCAACTCGTTGAAGTACGTGTAGACCAGAGCATTGCGATGTGACTCAAAAACAGTATGTGTTGCCCGCGCACGAGCCATCGGTTGGTTCGCCGCAACAAACTTCGGACCGCGCAGTGAGGCCCGAGTCAGCGCAGACTTAGCAAACATCGGAATCGAAACGGTTGCGACATGGATTCCGTGCTCGGCTACCTTTTCGAAAACGGTAGAGCGAGTCTGCCAGGCTTCTGGATTCAGGTCCCCTGGCCACCCGCCAAGTTGATTAACAACTCTTCGCCGAGCAGGATCAACCACGTCGTATCCAAGCATGCCGTGCTCGCCTGGGGCGACACCGGTAGCGAGGCTGCTCAACGACGTTGCAGTCGTGGAGGGGAAGCCCGTGCCTAGCTTACGTCCTTCGGCAAACAGTGAACGTAGAAACGGCGCGTGACCAACATGGCTCTTGAGCTGATTCCAGCCCAGCCCGTCAACCATGATCACCACGACGCGTTTGGTCGGCTTAAAACCTAAGGCATTTTCAAATCCGGGGACACCTAAGGCTGACGCAGCGGATGGAAGGATTTCAGAGAGTGTCGCCTGACCATACAGTGGTGCATCGGGTGTTTTTTGAGCTGGCACCGGAAGATCAGTTGTATTCAGCGGCTCGTTGGAGTTCAAGCGATCGTTGCCAATCGTAGACGTACCGCGAATTCGCGTGCCTTGTTGACTGCGCGCTGCCCGTCAGCTTCTGCGCTAACCCGAATCACGAGATCTTCGGGCTGGGAAGTACCGTTGAGTCCATGGTCAGCCTCGCATTGAGGATCACCACATGCAGCCGGTGCCAGATCGATGCGCTTGGTACCGCCCCACGACATACCAAAGGTCAGTTCCTTCACCGAATCCGCCGAGGAATAATGCTGTGGCTGGTGGTACACGTAGCTCGTTGCCACTGAAGAGATGCGCGAGAGTGCAATCATTTCGACAGACACCTGGGCCATGACTTCATTGCCATGTTCATCAAGTTGCTGGTCATCGACGTGCAATATGAAAAGTACTTTTTCGCTCTTCACCATGACCGTAATATGTCGGTGCACTTCGGTGTGGTCGAAATGAGTTTCCAGATGTACATAGTGGTCAAGTACAGGCTGTCCGGTCATGGCTTCTGCAAGGACATCCTGGACCATCTGCGGGTAAAAGCCCGCCCGCACTAGATCGTCGAGAAGCTCAGCACCCGGAGCAGTCGAATATGTTGGAGAACTCATAGGTCAAGTCTACTCAGTAGGTTCTACCAATTCACGTTTTGCGACTTAGCTCAGCTCCTTAGCGCCCTCCGTACGCTGTCAGTACGTTGCTCTGCGTTGCTGATTTGAATATTGACTGAGAGGACACTCAGCGACGTCGTAGCCACCGAAATTGGCGCGAATTTAGCCACAGTCACTTCAGGATGATTGTCCTTGAATAGCGACACGCGAGTTATAAAGTCCTTGAGCGCCTTCAGATTCACTGGAGCAAGGCCCTGATACCCCAATAAGCGCACACTGCTACGCGGTCGACGAATCAGTTGTTCTAGGTCATGTGCTGAAAGCGGAGCAACGCCATGAGCCCAATCGTCCAACAGGTTCACCGGATCACCGCTGAGCCCAAAGGAGATCACTGGACCGAGCAGCGGATCTTCAACAGCCTTAACAACACAGGCTTGGCCAGCAGGAGCCATGCTTTGAACTTCGAGGGTTTCAACGCCATAGGTCTGCATCAGCAACTTCATGTGTGTGAAGTTCACTTCCAAGCTTTGCTTGTCAGGAATGCTCAATCGAACGCCACCCAGGTCCAATCTCTGGCGCAAATCGGGATCATTAGCCTTCAGTGCCACTGGCCATCCGAGTTCATCTGCCGCTTCTACAGCTTCCGCAACCGTATGGACAACCCTTGATCCGTAGGTCTGGATCCCATAAAAGCCCAATAGCTTTTGTGCTTGAGCTTCGGATAGTTCAAGCAGGTTGCTGCCCGATACCGAGGTCACCAGTTGTGCAAGATACTCAGCGGCACCATCGACATCAATTCCGTCCGGATCGTCAATGGACTCGTAGGGCACATCAACCCACTGCTGATATCCGTAGGCCTTTGCCAAGGCACCAATAACTGTGGTTGGTGAGGTATACAGAGGAACACCTTGTTTTACTCCACCGGTTATTTCCGTGTCGGATAACCCTGGCACTAAGGCCACGACTGGCTTGTCTTGGTCAAGGAATTCACGGGCCACCTTCAATACAGCTGAGGTCTCAACCCCTGAATACGGCAGGTGCGCCAGGATAACCGTGTGCACCTCCGGATCCTCAATGAGCTGTTGAATACGACGACGAATCAACGGGATCGCCCGAGACTGTCCGATGCTGTAATCAAGTTCTTCGCCGTGAATGAAGGTGTTGAGGTTTCGGTCCTCGGCAACATCGCAAATTACCTCTGCGATGGTCAATGAATTCGAAATGATCGCCACGTTTGGGCCCTTGGGTGGCGGGAAGACCGAGAGTAGTGAGGTGACATCCAACAATTCTTCCGATGAGCGGACGCGAATCACACCAGACTGACGCAAAATCGCGTTCATCGCACCAGCGGGGGCTTGCCCCACACGAACAGAATGACCCGGTGGCAGCCGGCGGCCCATAACATCTGTCTTGGCTACAACTACTGGCTTACGGCGCGCGAGCCTCCGGGCAATCCGGGCGAATTTACGTGGATTACCGAAGGATTCCAAATACATCGCAACAACATTTGTACGCGGGTCATCTTCAAAAAATTGCATCGCGTCATTGCCTGAGACATCGGCACGAAGTCCAGCGGATATGGCACTACTAACGCCCACACCTTGTTGAGCGCGCACGCCTTGCAGGATCATTCCCATGGCCGCGGATTGACTGAAAAAGCCAACATTGCCTGGCGTAGAAACTACGGAGCTTCCCGAAACATGGAGGTTGACCTCGGGATCTGTGTTGATCAGGCCAAGGGAGGCCGGACCCACAACGCGCATACCGTTTGCTCGGGCTAAAGCAACTAGTTCACGTTGGGCGCTAACTCCTTGGGCTGATTCATATCCGGCCGACATGATGACCAGGGACTTGACGCCATGTTTTGCGCAGTCGTTGATGACATCCATGATTCCAGCGCGCGGAATGCACAAAACCGCCACATCTACTGGACCAGGAATCTCTGTCACCCTGCCGTAGGCCACCATTCCGCCAATTTCCAAGGCAGCATCGTTCACCGCATAGACGCTGCCGGTATAACCTGATTCGATGATTCTCTCTAAAACATCGTGACCGAGTTTTCCCCACGTACGACTGGCACCGATCACCGCGACAGACTGCGGTGAGAGGAGGCCCGCAACGCTACTAGCTTCGGCTCGATGCTCCCGCGATTCGGTAACTTCACGGGACTTCTCTGTGGGACTGATGGAAAATTCCAGCATCACCACACCATCTTCAAAGTGTCTGGCGACTGCATACCCAGCGTCTGAGAATACTGTCAGCATTTTGCGGTTTTCAGGTAAGACTTCGGCCGAGAATTTTTCAATGCCATTTTCTCGAGCTGCTGCGGCCAAATGTTCCAGCAAAATAGATCCGATGCCTGTCCCCTGATACTCGTCAGCGACGTTGAAGGCGACTTCGGCTTCTTGCGGATCATCAAGACGGTCATAACGACCAACCCCAATGATTTTTGCTCCGCGCACCACCGTGAAGGCGACTCGATTCACATGGTCAACATTGGTGAACCGTTCAAGCTCTTTAGGGGTCAGCGACGACTTGTACGTAAAATAGCGTAGGTAGACCGAGGTTTCAGACTGGCGCTTATGCATCTCTTGCAAGGCCTGCGCATCCATCGGCGTAATGGGCCTTAAATGTGCTGTTGTTCCGTCCCGAAGAACAACATCAGCTTCCCAATGCGCCGGATATGCCGCTGAAAGTTTACGAACCACCATAGGCTTAGGATAGTCGCGACTTCGGTGAAGTGCCCAGAGGCAACACAAAGTATCGACAGTTCCAGCCGCACGACAGTAGATGAAGGACAAATAGCGTAATGGCTCGAAAGAAGTCTGAAGAGATTCCAGAGGATTTCGTTGAAAATATCGTCGACATTGACGTCACCAATGAAATGGAATCCTCCTTCTTGGAGTACGCCTACTCCGTCATCTATTCGCGCGCACTTCCCGATGCTCGTGACGGACTAAAACCAGTACAGCGTCGCATCCTCTTTCAGATGTCCCAGATGGGACTTCGCCCAGAAAAGGGCCATGTTAAGTCGGCTCGTGTCGTGGGCGAAGTGATGGGTAAATTACATCCACACGGTGACGCGGCGATCTATGATGCGATGGTTCGCTTAGCCCAAGATTTCTCGCTGCGACTTCCGCTCATCGACGGTCACGGAAACTTCGGTTCACTCGATGATGGACCGGCGGCTCCGCGTTACACTGAGGCACGTTTGGCTGCCTCCGCTGTGGCAATGACCGCGAACTTGGATGAAGACGTCGTGAACTTCATTCCAAACTACGACAACCAATTCACACAGCCAGAAGTACTGCCGGCCGCGTTCCCTAACCTGTTGGTTAATGGAACCACCGGTATCGCAGTGGGCATGGCTACGAATATGGCACCCCACAACCTCGTCGAGGTCATCGCGGCAGCACGCCACCTGTTACTTGAACCCGAAGCTACTGTCGAAGAACTCATGAAGTTCATTCCTGGCCCCGATTTGCCATCGGGCGGTAGCATCATTGGTCTCGATGGTGTCAAAGATGCGTACCGCACTGGGCGCGGCTTGTTCCGTACCCGTGCAACGGTCGCATTAGAGAAGATCTCAGCGCGTAAGTCAGCGCTGGTGGTCACCGAGCTCCCTTACGGGGTGGGCCCTGAAAAGGTGATCGAGAAGATCAAGGATGGTGTGAACAACAAGAAAATCGTTGGCATCTCAGATGTTGTCGATTTGACCGACCGGCACCATGGTCTGAAGCTGGTTGTTGAACTGAAGAACGGCTTCAACCCAAATGCTGTGTTGTCAAGCCTTTACAAGTTCACCCCGATGGAAGATTCCTTCGGCATCAACAACGTGGCACTGGTCAACGGCCAGCCACGAACCATGGGACTACGTGAGCTACTCACCGTCTATGTCGACCACCGAATTGACGTGGTTCGCCGACGTACCGTGCACCGTTTAGCAAAGCGTGAAGACCGCCTGCATTTGGTGGAGGGCTTGCTGATTGCCATTGTTGATATCGATGATGTCATCGCTATCATCCGCTCCTCAGAGCAGACCAATGAGGCCCGTGAACGGCTGATGACAGTCTTCGATCTGAGCGAGCCACAGGCCAACCATATTCTCGAATTGCGCCTACGCCAGCTGACCAAGTATTCAAAACTTGAACTGGAGACTGAAGCAGAGCAACTGCGCGAAGAAATCGAGAAGTTGCGTGCCATCTTGGAATCGGACCAGTTGTTGCGTTCTGTCGTCTCCGACGAGTTGGAAGACATGGCGGAAACCTTCGGTACGCCACGTCGTACGAAGCTACTCAAATCTGCTCAGCTCGCACCACTCAAGGGCACCGCGTTGCCTGAAGCTGTGGGTAGCGGTAAGCAAGCCAAATTGGCGATGGAAATTTCAGACAGCGCATGTTGGGCATTGCTCTCGGCTACCGGTCAGATTGCGCGAACGAATGATCGCAATGCGCTGGACTTCACGTCTGCACGAATCAAACACGACGTGCTTCTCTCGCAGGTCCCGTCCAGCGCACGTGGTGAAATCGGTGCCTTGACCAGCACCGGTCGCATCATTCGCATTTCGTTGATTGACGTTCCAGTTCTTCCCGAGTCGCATGGCTTCCCGCAGCTAGCCCAGGGCGTTTCTGTCGCTGAATTCTTGAAACTGCCAAAAAACGAAACCGTGATTGCTCTCGTGCCATTAAACGAGGTACTGGCCATTGGCACTCGAAATGGTGTCGTCAAGCGAGTCACGCCCGAGTACCCGCTGAATCGTGACGAGTTTGAAGCAATTACCCTCAAGGATGACGATGTGGTGGTGGCCGCTTCGGTGGCCGGCGAAGACGACGAATTAGTCTTCCTCACCCGTGGTGCACAGTTGCTTCGCTTCCCTGCCTCCGCAGTGCGCCCTCAAGGTCGCACCGGTCGAGGCATGGCCGGAATCAAGCTAGGCGCCGACGACCATGTAATTTTCTTCGGTGTCGTCCCGTCTACGGCACAGAATGCTGTGGTCGCCACGATTGCTTCTGGATCGCAGACTTTGCCTGGCACCTCGGGCCAGTCGGTCAAGCTCACCGATTTTGCCGAGTTCCCGGCAAAGGGACGTGCTACGGCCGGCGTACGTGCTCACCGCTTCGTCAAGGGCGAAGACCACCTGCAACTCGCTTACGCTGGGCAAGGACCGGCACGAGCTAGTTCTACTGCCGGTGTGGTTCGGGCACTGCCTACCGAGTTCGCGAAACGTGATGGGTCCGGTGCCCCGCTGGCACAGTCCATCAATATCCTCGGCGGATCCCTGAGCCCTAGCCAAGTCCCTGCAACGACAACGCCGCAGGACTCTACCGCTGAACCGCTTGATGCTCCAGTTTTGGATCAGCGTCCCAAGGTTGCTCCTGAGTTCAACCCTGGCGAAGATACCTTGCCATTCGATGATGGCGGCGTAATCCTCTAAAAAGGGGTTCTCACTGAAAGGTGCTGTGGCGGATCTACGGATCAGCTACAGCACCTTTTTGAGTTAATGGGTCATGCCGACCTTGGCGCCAAGGTCGATACACGTGTCGCAGCTAGAAGCCAATCGTTCATCGTGGGTAATGAGCACTACCGTGCGCTCCTTCAATGCCAGACGCAAGGTATCGATCAATTCAGCGGCTTCGTCCACTCCCAAATGCGCTGTTGGCTCATCAAGTAATATCACTTGGTGTCCACCGAGTATGGCTCTCGCTACGGCCATTTTGCAGCGTTGACCGCCTGAAAGGTTATGCCCGCCCGAACCGATCTTAGTATCGAATCCTGCTGGCTGAACCTGGTACCAGGTGTACAGTCCTACTTGCTTAAGCACCTGAATCAAGTCACTATCACTGCGTTGTTGTCCTTCGGGAACGCCTAGCATCAGGTTGCGTCGGATTGAGGAATCGAAGAGATGCGCTTCTTGTGGGCACCAGGCTACCGAGTTCAGCTCAGTATCTTGAATCGGCTGGCGTTGCCCCGTTTCATCAAGAACGTTGAGTTCTCCAGAACGCACAGGCAACGCTCCAAGTAGTGCGGTGAGCAGCGTGGATTTTCCTGAGCCCGAGGGTCCAACAATAGCGGTCCACTGGTTCGGCTCAATTTTAGCCGTGAGACCTTCAACGACATTTGGTCCATGGCCATATCCGAGGTTGAGGTTCTTCAGTTCAAATCCGGTGACTTGGGCAGCTGGCTCTGTCGCGTTTTTGCTGTCCTGATTTTCGTTTCCTTGGCTAGCAAGCCCATGACGTTCTAATTGTCGGGTCAGCTGTTTCAGGGCTTGCCCCTGCTGGACTGCCACCAGGGCGTTTGCCGCGCTATCCCCTAAGGCAAGACTGAGCAGCACCGCTAATGCCGTCAAGGATGCAGAGCTATGTGATATCGAGGTCATGACGATGGCCATGACCACGGTCAGCAACACGGCGAGCGCAGCGGCACTTCCCTGGCCTAAGGCGTGAGTTCGCGCATCCTTAGTGTTTTGTTGCTCTGCACCGTGCACTGACCCGATGGCTGTCTCCAAGGAACCATTGATCCGGAGCGCAGATTTGTGTCGCAAGATGCTCAGAATTGATTGGTTCATGGTCATTCGGTGGTTCATCTGGCGCACTAAGTGTTGCCCTTCGATCCATTGAACCAGCCAGCGAACAGGGAATACGAGCAGTATCCCAATGATCACTGCGCACCATCCGAACTCTGGTTGGATGAGGAACAAGGCAATTGTGGAGACGACCCACAAGGCGATCGTGGAAAGGGGAGGGAAAACGACGCGTGCCAGTTGATCGCGTAGTTCGTCGACCTCCGCCAAGAGGAATCTTAGGACAACGGATGATCGGCTAAAGAGTCCCCAGCGGGCAGGATCAGCAACCATGGCGTTCCAGATCTTCTCGCGTAGTTCCCCGGCGTAGCCAAGGACCGCATCGTGGATGGCCAGTTGCTCTAGGTATCGGAAGGCAGCTCGACCTATGCCCAGCGCACGCACCATGACAAAGGCGACGCTCAAATGAAGGATGGGTGGTTGGTAGCTTGCCTCGACGATCAGCCAACCGCTGAGCGCTGCCAAAGCGACCGCGCACACGATGCTAATGGTTCCCCACACCACCGCTTTGGTGGCACTTCGATAGTTTTTCAGCAGTTCACGACGCGGGTTGAACTTATTCTTGCTGTCTTCAATAGTTGCGAAATCTTGCAGTGAGTCGTTCATAGCAAGAACATCGTCGCGGGCAGACCAGGAGGAATCCAAGGTTGCGGCGGTCTGGTTTCCCTGTGCACTGTTGAGCAACGGATCGTGGCTGGCAAGGAGAACGGCGCAATGTGGTGGGAGCTCGCCGAGGATCTGGCGAACCTCCGCAGCGTTCTTGCCGTCGAGGTGTGCCGTTGGTTCATCTGCTAGGAGCAGGCTGCAGTTGGGTTCGCTCTCCAAACGCAGTACTGCGCGCAGAACTTCTAAACGGCGCAGTTCACCAGGCGAATACTCGGCAATCTTGTGTCCGAGCATACGTTGCATAGAAAGGCGCTGCGCTAGCTGAGTTATCCGTTCAGGTTTTGCGTTAGGGATATCTTGGGCTAATTGATCTTTGCCGGTTTCCGCGTCGAATCGTGGATGCTGGTTGATCATTGCGATTGATCCGGAGGTGCGAATGCTGCCCTGGATCAGTTCTGGGTCAAAGGCATTATCACTGCTATAGGCTTCGGCAATCACTGCCAGCAATGTCGTTTTGCCGGTGCCACTGGCCGTGGAGATGATGTGTCGCTCCCCCGGGCCTAGGGTGAGGTTGAAGTTCTCGTAAATTGGCTTGTCATGGACGTAGCCCACCCGGAGATTCTCAATTTCCAGAATCTTGGTTGCTTGGTCCTGTACGTTGGCAAAAACCGGAATTTGCGGAGCAACGGCCGTGATTGTCTTATATCGCTGGTACGCAGCGAGTCCGTCATCAGCAGCATGGTAAGCCGAGCCGACTTCACGCAGTGCTGAGAAAAGCTCGGGTGCCAGGATCAGGATGGTCAGCCCGGCAGATAGCTCGATGGAACCGTTAACCAGTCGGACACCAATAAAGACGGCTAATACCGCTATGGATAGCGTTGAAATAAGTTCTAGCCAAAAACTAGACATAAAGACGGTTTTTAGATTTGCCATGGTCGCGGTCCGGTACTTCGCGCCGACCTGCGCGATAGCGTTACCCTGTTGGCGGGCACGCCCCAGCCCAAGTAGCGCTGGCAGGCCCTGGGCGAGTTCATAGAGTTGGTTCGCTAAGCGATCAAGTGATGATTGTGATTCTTTGAGTGTTTCTTGCGTGTGCATTCCGATGAGGGCCATAAAGACCGGGACCAAGGGAATAGTCAGCACGAGAACGACCGCACTAATCCAATCCAGCCGCAAGATGTAGATCCCCAAGAGCAATGGAACCGCGGCGGCGCCGATTAGCGCTGGAATGAATTTCGTAAAGTAATCGTCTAGCTTCTCAATGCCGTGGCTGGCCAAAGTGGCCACCATTGGGATCGAGTTTTGCGTTGCTGGAATGATGCTCGGATGAGTGGCTTCGGCGCGTAGTAGCCCCAGGCGCATTCGTTCTTTGGCTCCCAGGCCCATACGCCGGGCACCAGCGTTCAGTCCCCATGCTGCAAGTGCCCGCGAAATGGCGCCAGCTCCGGCGAGATACAAAAGCTGCGTTTCGTTCTCGACACCGGATGCCATGTTGGCGATCCAGGTTCCCAGTGAGTATGCAACGAGTACCAGCCCCAAAGCCTTCAAGATTGAAAAGCACGTCAGTATTGCAAATTGGCGTGGAGAGATCAATTCTTTGGGAAGAAACCTTGGGGCTGGCATATCTCGTCTTTCAGGAATGGTTTGATTATTTGACGATTGATTTCACGCGGTGCGACTCGGGAATGTGCTCTTCACGAAGTCGTTTGCGGAATACCCAGTAGCTCCAGGCTTGATACGCCAAGACAAGTGGTACACCAAAAGCCGCCACGATGCTCATAAGCTTGAGCGTGTATGGAGTGCTTGAGGCTGTTTGTATCGTCAGGTCAAAGGCGGAGTCCAAGGTGGATGGCAATACCACTGGGAATGCGGCGATAAAAATTGCCGCTACTGCCGCCAACATCGTGACACCCAATGCAATGAACGAGATTCCTTCCTTACCGGCTCGACCGGTCAGGCCTGCGACAACGAGTGCGATCACCGACAGCACGAGGCACAGCCAGGCAATTGTCGATTCGTTGCTAGCGATCACCCAAACGGACCAGAGCAGCAGGGGCAATATTGCCACCGGCATCCAACGTCCCACGAGCTTGCCGGCTTCTTCACGAACCGGACCGTCGGTTTTCAACCGTAGGAACGCTAGTGCGTGAACCCAGCAGAATGCCACGACGGCGATTCCTCCGAGCACCGCATGCCATGTGAGCCAGGCAAACGGTCCTCCGACCCGGTCCCCGTTTTCATTCAGCGGCAGCCCCAAGGTCGTGGACGCAAGCATTGCGCCAACACCGAAGGCTGCAACCAGAGAACCAAGTCCAAGGGCGAGGTCCCATGCTTTTCGCGTCGGCGCTGTGACGGCCTTGCCACGATACTCAATGGCGACTGCGCGGAAGATCAGCGCGATCAGTACCAGGGTCAGCGGGATGTAAAGCGCCGAGAACAGTGACGCGTACCAGTGCGGAAAGGCTGCAAATATAGCACCGGCGGCGGTGATCAGCCATACTTCGTTGCCATCCCAGACCGGGCCGATGGTGTTCAGTAGCAGACGCTTTCGTTTTTCGGTGTTTCGACCTAGGCCAATGAGCATGCCTACGCCAAGATCAAACCCCTCAAGAAAGAGGTAGCCACACCAAAGTACTGCAATGACAATAAACCAGAGTGTTGGTAGCCATTCCATGGTTTTCTCCTTCGTCCGTGTGGCTAGTAAGCGAATGCCAAGACGTCATCGTCGTCATTGTCATCGTGTGTTTTGGAATGAGTGGAATCTTGATGCGTCTCGGACTCCAGTTCTGGCATTGCCGAGGCTACGCCACCGCGGATATAGCGTGTGAGCAGCACCAGTTCGACTACCAGCAGAACCGCATAGATAGAAGTGAGTGCGATCAACGAGAAGAGGAGTTCGCCAGCGCTGACGGTCGGTGAGACTGACGCTGCGGTGTACATGAAGACCTGGTCTACACCGCCCATTTGAGGGTTGGGTGCCACAGTGAATGGTTGCCGTCCCATTTCGGTGAAGATCCAGCCGGTGGCATTGGCGCCGAAGGGAGCCGCAATACCCAAGACAGCGAGTCGGGAGATCCATTTGTTATCTGGAACGGTTCCCTTACGGGTAATCCATAGGGCAATCGCAGCAGCTACTGCGGAGAGACCACCGAAAGTGATCATCAATCGGAATCCCCAGTAGGTAACTTCCATGACAGGTAAGTAGTCGATTTCCTGACCGGCGTACTGGCCGAAGGATTCATCTTGCGGGTAGTACTTGCCGTATTTCTCTTGGTACTCAGGAATCAGCGTATTGACGCCTTTGATTTCGGTGGTGAAGTCGCCGTTAGCCAGGAATGACAGGATTCCAGGAATCTCGAAGACTGCGACTACATCATCACAGTTCGTGGCACCGTGAGCTGTGATATCTCCCAACGACAATACTGAGAAGCCCGTGCCGTCGTGACAAGCGGCTTCAGCGGAGGCCATTTTCATGGGTTGTTGTTCGAACATGAGTTTGGCCTGTTCGTGACCGGTCAACGCCACGCCAAGGAATGCGACCACAGCGACGCTAGCGCCGATGCGCAAGGACTTGATCCAGACCTGGTAGTCGGTCTTGTCACGCTTCTTGCCTAGGCTCAAGTCCTCCCCCACGATGACTCTTCCGTTGGCGTCTACCGTGTCGATTCCTTCTTTACGACGACGGTAAAGGTGGAACCACGAGATACCGAGGAGAAAACCTCCGGCGACGGCAAAGGCACCGAAAAGTGTGTGGGGGAAGGTGATGAGCGCAGTGTTGTTGGTAAAGACCGCCCAAGCATCGGTCATTACGGCGCGACCGTCAATGAGCTCGGTCCCGACTGGATGTTGCATCCATGAATTAGCAACAAGAATAAAGTATGCCGAGAGCATGGTGGCCAATGAGGCGCACCAGATGGTTGCCAGGTGCAGGCGCTTAGGCAGTTTCTTCCAACCAAAAATCCATAGGCCCAAGAAGGTGGATTCTACGAAGAATGCAAGTAGTGCTTCCATGGCCAGGGGTGCGCCGAACACGTCGCCCACGTAGCGGCTGTATTCGCTCCAGGCCATTCCGAATTGGAATTCCTGAACGAGCCCAGTAGCCACACCCATGATGAAGTTGATCAAAAACAGCTTGCCCCAAAATTTGGTCATCCGCAGCCAGTGCTCGTTGCCGGTGCGGTGCCAAATGGTTTGCAACACGGCAACCGTTAGACCTAGACCGATGGTCAAAGGGACCATCAAGAAGTGATAGACCGTGGTTATGCCAAACTGCCAACGGGCAATTTCCAGTGCATCCATTGAATCCTCAATTTATCGCGTGTGGAGACCGATCAAGACTTTTCTACGCAACGTAGAAATGCCTTCAGGTATCACAATAGACGATTTCGACAGCTTGTAGAAGTTGAAACCTAGAGATTCCACCCACATTATAAAAACCTAGTTACCACGAATGCGAGAGGTGGGAATCCGCAGAATTTTCACAGGATACGAGGCTGCTCATACACGCAGGTGAGCGCCGTACTTAGAGCCGAGCTCGAGATTAAATCGACACGAATACCTCACACTTTTACGCGTCGTAGAAATATTGATCAAAAATCGCTACAATTGGTGTCTCAAGCAGTGTGCTCGGGTCTAGCTACTCGAGTATTCGGCGACAGTACTAAAGCAAGTGAGGTAAGACCTAGTGGCCAGCCTTGGCGATCTAGAACGTTCCGTCATGGATCTGCTGTGGGATTCCACAGAACCGCTCACCGCGAACGATCTTCGCGATGATCTCGCGGCACTTGGCACCGATGCGAAAGAACTCGCAGTAACCACGGTGCTGACCGTGCTTGCACGCCTTGAAAAGAAAGGGCTAGTTGAGCGCGAGCGCTCGAGCCGCCCACATCGTTACGCAGCTTCTTCTTCGCGAGAAGACCACACCGTCGGTCTGCTCAACGAAGCGCTGGGTACTGCACAGGATCGCGAAGCTGTACTTGCGCGATTCATTGGCGGTATTTCGGCGGATGAAGCAGCTTCACTGCGTGCTATCTTGGACTCTGTAAAGTCCGCATAATTTATTCAAACTTCGGGGACTGAGTGCTTCTCACCTCATATTTCCTTGCGGCGTTGGCCATCGCATTAGCGTGGCCGACGCCGTTGGCCTTATCAAAAGCTAAATGGACCACCCGTGCACCGGTCCAAGCCGTACTCCTCTGGCAAGCCATCGCATTAGGCGGTGGTCTATCCATGATTGGCTCGATGCTGGTTTGGGGTCTCACGCCACTGGGTGATGACCTAATTTCGGCGTTGCAAGGTGGCTGGCGCCTGCTCACTGGTGATCCGAGCGTCGCCTATCCCGGGGTTGTTCATCTTTTTGCCTTGAGCACGGCATTCCTCTTCGGATTCCATTTGGTTCTGACCTTGATTCGCGCCGCATGGCGGACTTCAAGACAGCGAGCTAAACATCGACAGCTTCTGCGGTTGTTAAGTAACCCATCGGAGACTCGACCAAATACCCTAGTCATTGACCACGATATGCCCGTAGCCTATTGCGTCCCCGGGATATCGCAATCCGTTACTGTTCTATCTCGCGGCCTGATCACGCAACTTACTGCTGAAGAACAGCAGGCAGTGATTTCCCATGAACGCTCGCATCTGGACCAACGCCACGACTTGCTGATCCTAGCCTTCACGGCATGGAATGAAGCCTTGCCTTGGTTGCCGACCTCGAAGCTGGCTCTTGAAGCAGTGCGTCAACTAATTGAAATGCTGGCCGACGACAAAGCACTAGAGAAGGTGAACCGGCAGACGCTGCTCAAGGCGATCATCACGGTTGCCACGGCAGCTAGCGATGTCGATAAAGTGTCATCAGCCAACAACTCCTCGAACGCAGAACTAGTTGGCATGCCCGGCGGTGAAGTTTCGTCTCGGCGTCTCCAACGACTATTGACTCCGGTTGCACCACTCAAGCCTTTGCCTCGATATCTGGTCTTGACCTGCACAATCCTTTTACTTGTTTGCCCTACGGTTCTTCTCATAGCGCCTCGCTTGTTGACCTGGTGATTGTTCCCTAGATTTCTAGCATTAAAGTGTGAAGCCGTTGGCATGGGCAAAAGAGCCCGTACCAACGGCTTCAGTTTTGATGACTAGACGTCGATCCGTTCGCGTTCCAAGTCATCTGCGCCATCAATGATGAATTTCTTACGTGGCGCAACGTCAGATCCCATTAGCAAGTCAAAGACTTCCTCGGCGGCCTGCGCGTGCTCGATACCTACACGGCGCAACATGCGGTGACGCGGATCCATGGTCGTCTCGGCCAACTGATCAGCATCCATCTCGCCTAGACCTTTATAACGTTGGATCGGCTCCTTGTACCGTCTCCCGTCTTTCTCCAGCTGAGCAAGTAGTTTGTTCATCTCGGCTTCTGAATAGGTGTAGACCACTTCATTTTGTTTTGAGCCAGGATTGATCACTTCAATACGATGCAACGGTGGCACGGCCGCATAGACCCTGCCGTGTTCAATCATTGGCCGCATGTACCGGTAGAAGAGCGTGAGCAACAACGTACGGATGTGCGCACCATCCACGTCAGCATCGGTCATGAGAATAATTTTCCCGTATCGAGCTTGCTCAATATCAAAGCTTCGTCCCGAACCAGCACCAATCACCTGGATCATGGCTGCGCATTCGGCGTTGGAGAGCATATCCGAAATAGAAGCCTTTTGAACATTCAGGATCTTGCCTCGGATCGGCAACAGCGCCTGGTACTCACTTGAACGCGCAAGGCGTGCCGTACCGAGCGCGCTGTCACCCTCGACGATGAAAAGCTCAGACTTTCCCACTTCTTTGCTACGGCAATCCAGCAATTTAGTCGGCAACGTCGAGGACTCCAACGCGGTCTTGCGACGCTGAGTTTCCTTGTGCATACGCGCAGAAACACGAGATTTCATCTCGTTGACGACCTTTTCCAACAAAGTGGAAGCCTCTGCCTTTTCGGCGCGTTTAGTTGAGCCCAAGCGCTCGTTGAGCGCCTTCTCGACCACCTTAGACACAATCTGACGCACCTGAGGGGTGCCCAAAATTTCTTTCGTCTGTCCTTCGAATTGCGGTTCAGCAAGACGCACAGTGAGCACTGCTGTCAAACCAGCAAGAACATCGTCCTTCTCAAGCTTGTCCTTCTGACCAAATTTGAGCTTGCGGGCGTTGGCCTCCACATTTTTACGGAAGGACTTAAGCAGGGCTTGTTCAAACCCGGCGCTGTGCGTGCCACCTTTGGGAGTGGCGATAATGTTGACGAAAGTTCGCAGGGAGGTGTCGTACCCAATCCCCCACCGCAAGGCCACATCCACTTCGCAGACTCGCTGGACATCTTCGATATGGCTACGACCGTTGTTGTCGATGACTGGAACTTTTTCGTGGAACGAGCCGCTTCCTTGAAAACGCCAAATATCAGTAACTGGTGAATCACTGCTGAGGTAGTCAACGAACTCGCTGATGCCGCCATCGTGCTGGAAGATCTCCTCATGTGGACCTTCAGCTCCAGGTGTACCCGGCAAGCCGCGTTCATCACGCAGGGTAATTCGAAGGCCAGGGACTAAGAATGAGGTTTGACGAGCGCGGTTCTGCAGATCTTCATAGGAAAACTTCGCATCTGGCGTGAAGATATGGTCATCGGCCCAATACCGGATACGTGTACCGGTGACTCCGCGTTTGGCCTTACCAATGATTTCTGGCGGAGTCGCAGATTCGTGTGGAGTGAAGGTCGCGTCGGCCTTCTTACGACCCTTGTCGGTAAATTTTCCGGGCTCCCCACGACGAAATTGCATGCCGTAAGTCTTGCCACCACGATCAACTTCTACATCCAAACGCGCGGAAAGTGCGTTGACGACCGAAGCACCCACACCATGGAGTCCGCCAGAAGCGCTATATGATCCTCCGCCAAACTTACCGCCGGCGTGAAGTTTCGTGAACACGACTTCCAGTCCGCTCAGTCCCGTTTTAGGTTCAACATCCACCGGAATACCACGGCCATCGTCTTGAACCTCAACGGATCCATCGGCGTGTAGTACTACACCAATGGCTTGGCCAAAACCGCCCAGCGCTTCGTCAACAGAGTTGTCAATGATCTCCCAGAGGCAATGCATAAGACCCCGGGAGTCGGTGGATCCGATATACATACCGGGACGTTTGCGCACAGCCTCTAGTCCTTCGAGGACCGAGAGATGTCGAGCGTTGTAATTGTCGGATGAAGCCACTGGGCCTTTGTCTCCTACCTACATAAGAAAGAACGTCGTGAGTCCTATTCTAATCGTTAATGTGTTCGAATATTGGCTATTGTCCACCGGCAGCGTGCGGTACAGATAGCTATGACCTTATCCACATCTACTACGCGGTGAGCGAAAGACACCCCTTTTCGGGATAAAGTCAGACCCCGAACTGGTTGTATAGAGTAACCATCAACTTTAGGAGGCTGGCAATGACTACTACGACCGCTAGTCGTGAACTGAACGCCCTCGACCGGTGCGACCGTTGCGGCGCACAGGCCTACGTGCGAGCCGTGCTGGCTTCAACCGGCGGTGAACTGCTGTTCTGTGCTCACCACGCCCGCGACGTGGAACCTAAACTGCGCCCTCAGTCTTCAGTTTGGCAGGACGAATCTTCGCGACTCTACGAAAAGCCGAAGGTCGACGTTAACGACTAACCTCGTTACTGACTGAACATACCGGTGGCTCAACGATCGTTGGGCCACCGGTTTTTTATGTTTTCAGACAAAAAATATGGCCAGCAGAACTTTTTGTTCTGCTGGCCATAAGTTTTACTGACTTAGTCGAGGTAGTCCCGAAGAACCTGGGAGCGCGACGGGTGACGCAGCTTCGACATCGTCTTAGACTCGATCTGGCGGATACGCTCGCGCGTCACGCCATAGACCTTTCCGATTTCGTCTAAAGTCTTAGGCTGACCATCGGTCAAACCAAAGCGCATTGCTACAACGCCCGCTTCACGCTCTGAGAGAGTATCCAGCACAGAGTGCAACTGCTCCTGCAACAGAGTGAACGACACTGCGTCGGCTGGAACGACTGCCTCAGAGTCTTCGATGAGGTCACCGAATTCCGAGTCGCCGTCTTCGCCCAGTGGGGTGTGCAAGGAAATCGGTTCACGACCGTATTTCTGAACTTCAACGACCTTTTCAGGGGTCATGTCCAGTTCCTTAGCCAACTCTTCTGGAGTTGGTTCACGGCCAAGATCCTGCAACATCTGGCGCTGAACGCGGGCCAGTTTGTTGATGACTTCAACCATATGCACTGGGATACGGATGGTACGAGCCTGGTCAGCCATTGCGCGAGTAATCGCCTGACGAATCCACCACGTTGCGTACGTGGAGAACTTGAAGCCCTTGGTGTAGTCAAACTTTTCAACGGCACGGATCAGACCCAAGTTACCTTCCTGGATCAAGTCCAAGAAGAGCATGCCACGACCGGTGTAGCGCTTAGCCAGGGACACAACCAAACGAAGGTTTGCTTCGAGCAGGTGGTTCTTAGCGATCTTGCCGTCGTGAATAATCTGCTCGTAATCCCAACGCAAACGCTGGTCCATCGAGCCGTCGTCTTTCTCCAGCTTGTCTGCTGCAAACAGACCAGCTTCGATACGCAACGCTAGGTCGACTTCCTGCTCAGCATTCAGCAGGGCGACCTTACCGATCTGCTTCAGGTAATCCTTGACTGGGTCGGCGGTTGCGCCGGCAACCATGACCTGCTGCTGCGGGGCATCGTCATCACCGGTGGACAGGGTAAAGCCCTTGGAGTCGTCCTCAGGCTTAGTATCGGCACCACTCTCGGTACCCTCTTCGCCTTCGGCCACCGCTTCGGTTGATTCGTCCTGCGCTGCATTATCTGCAGCTACCTTTTTGGTCCGAGGCTTGGCCTTGGTAGCACGCTTTTTCGCCACAGAATTTTCTGCCGTTGCCTCGGTCTCGTCGACCTCAACTTCAGTTGCTTGACGATTAGCGTTCGTCTCAGAAGATGACACGAATAACCTTTCTAACGATGCGTTCCGGATGCACCTGCCGGTAACACCACTATGACCCTGTCAAGTCCGATGACGTCTAATCAATGACTAAACGCCGCAGGGCTGGCACATTGTAATCAACGCTTCAAGCCCGCCTTATGTTCCCAAAATCCGTAGATTTCAGGCAAAGGCAATTCGAACCTAACCGGGTCTGTTATCTCATTATCCACGAATTACCACCAAGACACCACTTGAGACACTCTCCCCATCGACCTTTCAGGAAAAGTTTGCGCGCCATGCACGTAGCTGATCGGTAGCCCAAGCAGGCATTACCCCGTGTTCCATGAGCCGTTGCAGAAGCCCCGCTAGTTCATATTCTGCGTTCTCCTTCACTGCTTGTTCCAGGAGGACCAATGCCATTGAGCCCCGACCCCTCGCCCATTCAACCCACGCTAATAAGCAAAGTAACGCTTGTCTTGGCTCTCCTTGAGCAACCCCTAAAAGATCACGGGATATCGCCCACAATCGATCTATACGTTCCCAGTCTGGCGCGTACCAGCCACGCCCCAACAAGTAATCCGCCAACGGAGCGATCGCACCCTCTCGTTCATCGATAGAGATTCCAAAGAGGACATCTAGCGCGCTTTCCAATCCCTCGCCCGCCAAAAAAGGCAGCAAGTCCCGCACAAGCTTTGTGTCCAATGAAGCAACATGAATTGAAGCTCGCGCGGGATCTGCATGAAGTTTTGCCGTTGCTTCGGTGAAGGGCAAAGACAGCGATTCATGCCATGCCTCCAGCGACAACATGATGTTGGTTTCCTGCGTGCTGGCCACTTGTTGTATTTCCTGGGCATTCGACCATTTTGGTATCCCGGTGCCATCCCACGGTTTCTCCAGCGGGGCTGATCCTGCCAACACCATGGACAGGTTCGTCTCATTCGTATCGAGAGCAGGAACAATCTGAAGAACCGGATCTTCTGCGCTGTCATAGTCCCAGATTCTCGAAACCTGCCGACACCACGCATGCCGCAATCCAATTGTTTGACGCGCCAATGCGACTTCAAGCTCAGAAATGAGGTTCGCGAAGGGCACACGGTTATCCTCACTCGCATCGTCTGGAGCGTAGACCACCACAGCAATGTCCTTGATATTGGGAATCCGTTGCAGCAAGCGAGTTACCTGAGTGATCCACATTTTTAGATCAGATAGGTTCTCTGTCGGTGGAAGGTCTACCCTGAGCGTTGCTTCGAGCCGATCATCGTCGACGAGTAGCAACACAACGGAATTCTTTGGATGAAATCCCAGGGCATGTGGAACATAGGCCAAGATGTCCCGGTAGCTGGACAGTGAAATTGGATGGCGTTCTGGAGTAGTTGTCATGCACCCACGGTGCTAGAAATTGACTCTTACAACTCAACTACCTCAACCAATTGTGGAGAACCACAGCGCCCCAGTGACTGGTCCTATTGCTCAGCCAAAAAACGTCGTGCTTTGCGACGTTCAATCAACATGAAAGTAATGCCCACAGCGGCCATGACAAATTGGAATGACAACGCGATGCGGAATGATCCGAGGTTGTATAGCTCTCCGGTGGAACCGTCAGCTTTGTTCAGCATGTCCAGGATGAATCCGATGACATAAATGGTGATGAACGCACCAACAAAACCACCGGTGTTTACTAACCCTGTTGCCGTTCCCAATACTCGTGGTGGGTTAAAGGTTCGCGCGAAATCGAATCCGATAACTGAAGCAGGTCCACCTGCTGCAACGGTAATCATCAAGACGATCAGTACCCACAGTGGAGCTTGTCCCGGCCACAGCAAAACTACGGCCCAGAGCGCCAGCATCAAACCGATGACGCCTAACGCGTAGTTTGAGCGATGTTCTGCGTGGCGTGCGGTGAGGGCACCGAGCATTGGCCCAACAACAACTGCGACAACAACGAAGATCGACATCAACCCTGAAGCCAGCGAGCTGTCCAGCCCCTGCCCTTCAACCAGAAATGGGTAGCCCCAGGTCATCATGAAGGTGTTGATCATAAATGCAGTGGTGAAGTGCGTCCAGAAACCTAGCCGGGTGCCAGGTTGTTTGAGCGCTTGAACAATACGTGAGTCTGAAGAGTGCGTTCCTTGTCCTGGCCCGGTCCAGCTATCGCCATTACGGACAAAGGCGATGGTAGTGATGAAGGTGGCGAAAGCAAATCCGGACATGGCCGAGAAAGCTGGAGACCAACCGACATTGAGCAACATCATGTGAAAAGGGAAAATACTGATCAGCTGGCCTAATTGGCCAAACGTTCCGGTGAGCTGAGTCAGAACCGGAATTCTTGATCCGGAAAACCACAGTGGCAAGAGTTTGAGCACAGATACGAATACCATCGCATCACCCATGCCAACCATGACACGGCCAATCAACCCCATGGGAACGTTCACCGAGATGGCGAGGAAGGCCTGACCGGCGGCCATCAAGAAAGCGCCACAGGTGATCAGGATCCGGGGACCGAACTTATCGAGGAGCAATCCGACCGGCACTTGCGCACCGGCATAAACTATGAGCTGGACGACGGAGAACGTCGCAAGGATTTGAGCACTGGCATGAAAACGTTCTGTCGCTTCAATGCCAGCCACACCAAAACTAGTGCGCTGCGATATTGCGGATATATAGGCCAGAATTGCGAAGCCGTAAACCAACCACGCCTTGCCAGAATTCAAATGCGGTTGACTCACTAGTCTTGATCACCTGATGACGTATCGTCTTGTCCGTTCCTTAGCCAATCATCAGTATTTTCGATGGCGGCCAAGAAGTCCTCAGCACTTGCGCCCAATTCTTCGGCATTTGGCATTTGCTTGTCTTCATCGAGCAATAGCGAACGTGGCTCATGCTCTTGAACATGCGCATCAAAACGTTCTTCAAAACCGTCAACCATCTGCCGAACATCATTATTAGCTTCAAGCTGTTCAGCCAATTGTTGCTCAACCAGACGAGCAGCTTCGCGCAATTTATCCGTCGGCAGTGCAAGTTTCAGGGCAGCACCGACATACTCCAAGGTAGCCACAGCCACTGCCGGGTATTCCGATTCCGCGAGATAATGCGGGGTGTGTAAGGAGTAGCCGACGATGTCACGCTCCACCTCAGCCATGCGAATTTCCAGCAATGAAGTAATGCCCGCAGGGGACTCTACGGTGGGGCTCCAGGTGGAGATGTTCTCGATGAGATCCTTACGATTTCCGTGAGCGGTCACACCAACTGGCCTGGTGTGCGGAACCGGCATTGGCAAGGAAGCCGTACCAACAACAAGCGAAACGTTAAAAGCCTCAATAAAGCTCAAGATTTCGGAGATGAAGCGCTCCCACTTGAGGTCTGGTTCAACCCCGGTGAGGAACCAGAAATTGCGGTCCATTTCGTCGGTCATCAAATAGATTTCGATGCGCGGTGCTTGATAGCCAGCGAAATGATCCCCAAGAAAAGTCAGTCGTGGTCGCTGCGAGGTGTAGGCAACCAGTTCGTCAGCGTCAAAGGTCGCAAAGAGTTTGGACTCAAGACGTCCAAAAAGTTCGTTGGTCACCTGGGAGTGCGTATGCCCTGCATCGCTCATGGACTTGAGCAAGACATACATTCCAAGGCCTTGAAAGCGTGGATCATCCAAGTTCTCTGCGACCATCGTCATCAGCGATTCCTTGGACATTTTCTCCTCATTCAATTCCGAATACTCTCAAACCAGGTCCTGCGCCCGTAGACGCTACTTGTCACCCTACATTCTGGCTGACAGTCAATACTATCGCTTATGCACTTACGCTTGCTGTGAAGTGACGCACGATGAACTGATTCCTCGGATACCATCGGAGTTATAAAGATGTATTGCCTTTGAGCATGCATTACCTTCCGGATTACCATTCCGGAGTTCTAGACCTTAGACCCTACAAAGGCACAGAAGGAATGATTTTGTGATCAACTCAAGTGATCTCACTTTGAGCGCCATTGGCACCGACATCAAACGCAAGAGCGCAGACACCTTGATTTTGGGTGTGTTGAAGAATGATGGAAAAGCAACCATCGTCGCTTCCCCGTTTACTCCGGAAACGACTTCAGCTTTGGAGCAGTCGCTGACCGCTCTTGGCGTGTCGGGTAAAGCCGACGAAGTGACTTTGCTTCCCGGCGTCGAGGCTTCGAAGGCTAAGGTCTTGCTCTTCATCGGCTTGGGTGTTGCAGAATTGGCTGACCTGACCGATGAACTGTTGCGTCGCGCTGCCGGTTCAGCAGCTCGACAGCTATCCAACGCTAAAACCGCGATCTTCGCCCTGCCTTCGGATAGTGTCGAGCAAGTGGCGGCTATCGCTGAAGGTATCGCCCTCGGTAGTTACCGTTACGAAAATCAGCGGTCGAAGAAGAGCGAGAAGCCGGTACTCGCCGATGCACAAATCGCCACCGCGGTCGCAACTTCAAAGGATCTACCGGCAGTGCTCAAGCGTGCTGCGGTCTTGGGTCGTGCCGTACGTGGAACCCGCGATCTGATCAACACCCCAGCAAACCTGCTCTACCCAGAATCTTTCGCAACCGCAGTCAAGGACTACTCCAAGTCATTGCCGCTCAAGGTCACGGTCTTCGACGAGAAGCGTCTGGCTAAGGACGGCTTTGGCGGTTTACTTGGCGTCGGTGGTGGTTCAGTACGTCAGCCTCGAATGGTTAAGGTCGAGTACTCCCCTGCCAAGGCAATCAAGCATATTGCGCTCATCGGTAAGGGCATCACCTTTGATACCGGTGGTACCTCTTTGAAGCCTGCCGCTGGCATGCACGCCATGAAATCGGACATGTCTGGCGCTGCCGCGGTATTCCAGAGCATCGCAGCCGTCGCAGAGCTGGGCCTGAACGTCAAGGTCACCGCATGGCTATGTCTAGCAGAAAACATGCCAGGCGGCGCATCCACCCGTCCGGGAGACGTACTGACGATGTTCGGTGGTAAGACTGTTGAGGTCTTGAACACCGATGCCGAGGGCCGCTTGGTTATGGCTGATGGTTTGGCCGCAGCAAGCTTGGAAAAGCCAGACGTCATGATCGATATTGCTACCCTGACTGGCGCACAGATGCTTGCTTTGGGTCTACGCACTGCCGGCATCATGGGCAACGAGCAGGTACGTGATGATCTGGTTGCAGTATCAGACAAGGTCGGCGAATTGGCTTGGGCCATGCCGCTTCCGGAAGAACTGCGTCCAAGCATTGAGTCGCAGGTTGCAGACCTCGCCAACATTGGTGAGCGCATGGGTGGCATGATGACCGCGGCAGTCTTCTTGGAAGAATTTGTTGGCGAGGTCGACGGCAAGAAGATCCCTTGGGCACATATCGACTTCGCTGGACCAGCGTTCAACGAAGGCAGTGCCTGGGGCTACACCCCGAAGAACGGTACTGGTTCGCAGGTTCGCACGCTTGTAGCGTACGCAGAACAGCTGGCCGCAAACTAATGACCGCATAACTGCCCACGATATTCGGGCAGAATTGCAAGAATCCCGCATCCCGGCATCATCGTGTCATAGCGGTTGATGCCGGGAACGGACTAAAAATAAGAGACATGCCTGACTTTTACGCCCGCGAAGGTGACTCTAGCCGGTTCGCGGTACTAAGGTAAGTTTTGAAACATCACCGCGGATCAATGGTGCGCGCCCACTAGCGTCACGCTCCCAAAGATCTGCGACCGATCCCCTGGTCGGCCAAAGCCGGCCACACTTAGCGAATACGAGGGAGCGTTCACGTGGCCGATTCGGCAGCAACGCAAGAATTTGATGTCCTCATCCTCGGCGGTGGATCCGCTGGATACTCGGCAGCATTGCGTGCCATCCAGCTGGGCTACACCGTTGGATTGATTGAAAAGGAAAAGCTGGGTGGCACTTGCCTGCACACCGGCTGCATCCCAACCAAGGCTTACCTGCACGCAGCAGAGTTGGCGGAAAACGCTCGCGAGGGTGCCAAGTACGGCATCAACTCCTCGCTTGAGTCCATCGACCTGGCGGGCGTGCGCAAGTACAAGGAAGGCATTGTTGCTGGAAAGCACAAGGGTCTGCAGGGCTTGCTCAAGATGAAGAAGGTCAACGTTATCACCGGTAACGGCCGCCTCGTCTCGCAGGATTCCATCGACGTTGATGGCACTGTTTACAAGGGCAAGTACATCATCCTTGCCACCGGTTCCACCTCCAAGACTTTCGGTCTTGAAATCGGCGGTCGCGTACTGACCAGCACCGAAGCACTGAACATGGAAGATCTGCCAAAGAGCGCCATCGTGCTCGGTGGCGGCGTCATCGGCGTTGAATTTGCTTCCGTATGGAACTCCTTCGGTGTCGATGTCACCATCGTTGAAGGTCTTCCTTCGCTGGTTCCAAACGAAGACCCAGCAATCATCAAGACCTTGGAGCGTGCTTTCAAGAAGCGCGGCATCAAGTTCAACACCGGTGTCTTCTTCGAAAAGGTCGAGCAGGATGCCAACGGCGTCAAGGTCTCCCTGGCTGACGGCAACGTACTGGAAGCAGACATCGTTCTGGTTGCAGTCGGCCGCGGTCCAGTGACCGAAGGCTTGGGCTTTGAAGAGCAGGGCATCACCATCGATCGCGGTTTCGTGATCACCAACGAGCGTCTGCACACCGGCGTCGGCAACATCTACGCCATCGGCGACATTGTCCCAGGCGTACAGTTGGCACACCGTGGCTACCAGCATGGTCGCTTCGTAGCTGAGGAAATCCACGGCCTGAAGCCAACCATCATCGAGGACATCAACATCCCGAAGGTGACCTTCTGCGAGCCAGAGATTGCTTCGGTTGGCTACTCCGAGCCAAAGGCTAAGGAGAAGTTCGGCGCCGATCAGATCGAAACCACCGAATACAACCTCGCCGGTAACGGCAAGTCTTCGATCCTGGGCACCAGCGGCCTGATCAAGATGGTTCGCGTAAAGAACGGTCCAATCGTGGGCGTTCACGGCATCGGCGGTCGCATCGGTGAGCAGATCGGTGAAGCTCAGCTGATCGTGAACTGGGAAGCATACCCAGAGGATGTTTCGCAGCTGATTCACGCTCACCCAACTCAGAACGAGTCCCTCGGCGAAGCTGCGATGGCTCTCGCCGGTGCTCCACTGCACGGCTAATCGGCTTTTCCCCAACTAGGCAGCGCGTTCTCAACGCGCTGCCTAGTGCACAAAGCTCGGAGGCACAGCCTCCAACCACAATTCAAGATTTAAAAACCAAGGAGATACGGGACGATGTCTGAAACCGTAAACCTACCCGCACTGGGTGAAAGCGTTACCGAAGGTACGGTAACTCGCTGGCTGAAGCAGGTTGGCGACCGTGTAGAGGTAGACGAGCCGTTGGTGGAAGTTTCCACCGACAAGGTAGACACTGAAGTTCCTTCGCCAGTTGCCGGCGTCATCGAGGAAATCTTTGTTGCAGAAGACGAAGACGCTGAAGTTGGCGCTCCCCTCGTGCGCATTGGCGATGGATCCGGTTCGGGCGAAGCTGCGCCAGCGGCTCCAGCTGCTGAAGAAGCACCAGCTCAGGAAGAAGCTCCGGCTGCACCTGCTGCTGAAGAAGCACCGGCTCAGGAAGAGGCACCCGCTGCTGCACCTGCTGGTTCCGCTTCGGGTACCGAAGTTACCTTGCCTGCACTGGGCGAATCGGTAACCGAGGGCACCGTGACCCGCTGGTTGAAGGAAGTTGGCGAGGAAGTCGCCGTCGACGAGCCACTGCTCGAAGTATCCACCGACAAGGTCGATACTGAAGTTCCTTCGCCAGTTGCCGGCACCCTGCTGGAAATTCGTGTTCCAGAAGACGAGACCGCTGAAGTTGGTGCAGTTCTCGCAGTGATCGGTGCTGCAGGCGCTGCTCCTGCCGCTGCCCCAGCTAAGGAAGAAGCACCAGCACCTGCTGCTGCTCCAGCCCCGGTCAAGGAAGAGGCTCCAGCCGCTCCTGCCCCTGCCCCTGCCGCACCAGCTGCTCCTGCAGCACCGGCTCCAGCAGCCCCAGCACCAGCTGCCGCTCCGGCGCCAGCGGCTGCAGAGGCAAACAACGAGTCGGGCTATGTCACCCCACTGGTCCGCCGTTTGGCTAACCAGCACGACATTGACATCGCTTCGGTCAAGGGCACCGGCGTTGGCGGTCGCATCCGCAAGCAGGACGTGCTTGACGCCGTCGCTGCCAAGGAAGCTGCATCCGCTCCAGCAGCCGCACCAGCAACCCCAGCTGCAGCAAAGCCAGCGGCACCAGTAGTCGAGGCTTCCTCGCTACGCGGTACCACTGTCAAGGCTCCACGCATCCGTCAGGTTATCGCCCGTCGTATGCGCGAATCGCTGGATATCTCGACTCAGTTGACCCAGGTCCACGAGATCGACATGACCCGCATCGTGAACCTGCGCGCCAAGGCCAAGGCCGGCTTCAAGGCCACCAACGGTGTCAACCTGACCTACCTGCCATTCATCGCCAAGGCTGTTACCGAGGCACTGAAGGCTCACCCATCGGTGAACGCCAACTACGATGAAGAAAAGCAGGAGATCACCTACCACAACGCCGAGCACCTCGGCTTCGCGGTAGACTCCGAAAAGGGCCTGCTGGTTCCTGTAGTCTCCAACGCTGGCGACCTGAACCTTGCTGGCCTGGCCAACAAGATCGCTGACGTTGCAGCACGCACCCGCGGCAACAAGATCGGTCCAAACGAGCTCTCCGGCGGCACCTTCACCATCACCAACATTGGTTCGGTAGGCGCCCTGTTCGATACCCCGATCATCAACCAGCCAGAGGTCGCCATCTTGGGCACCGGCGCTATCGTGAAGCGTCCAGCGGTCATCACTGATGCCGAGGGCAACGACTCGATCGCCATCCGTCACATGATGTACCTGTGCCTGACTTACGATCACCGTCTCGTTGACGGCGCCGATGCAGGTCGCTTCCTGCAGACCGTCAAGGCTCGCCTTGAGGGTGGCGCTTTCGAAGGCGATCTGGGGCTCTAAGCTCCAAATTAGCTCTTCTTAGCTATAGCGACGATCGTCCCTACCGATGCTTCGGTAGGGACGATCGTCGCTTTTCTACGTTCAGTCGAATTTAGATTAGGCTAGGACTATGGATTTCCTGAAACTCATTTTAGTATTTGTGCATATTCTCGGAGCGGGCGCGATTTTCGGTGGCTGGCTGGCCAACTTTAAGACGCCAACCGTCAACGTTTGGCAATGGTATGGCGCCTTGGTCCAGTTGATTACTGGTCTCGCGCTGGTCGGTATCGCTGAAGCCGGCACCGACCCGGTTAACCACGCAAAAATTGGTGTCAAAATTGTCATCGCACTCGTCATTGCAGTGGCAGCTTTCATCGGTCGCAAGAAGGTCAAGGCTGGCGAAGAAGTTTCGACCGGCATCGCCCACGCAGTGGGTGGCATGGCCTTCATTAATATCGCAGTAGCCACACTCTGGTCCTAAACTTTTTAGGGCCTTTTGAAGAGCCACAATCAGAGGTACTGAGCATACCTCTGATTGTGGCTCTTCCATTTAATGACGAAGAACTTTGCCAATCTTCCACCCGTTTTCAGACAGCACTAGCTCAATTTCAATCCTTTGCGTCGCGGTAGCGTTCACCGTGTGAATCGATTGACCCTTCTGATCCACGTAGTGATACTCACCTTGACTTGAATCAGCGCTCAGAATCACCGTATTTCCTTGTCCTCGGGCCACGACCGAAACGTTCTCCAGATGCGTTTTTAAGCCACGAAAATTCAAATCCATATCACGCAAAGTGGCAATAGTTTCTTGATCTCTTTTCAACTGCTCAGAACCCGCAGCGTAGATAGTTTTCAAATCGCGGCTCGATAGCTTACTCATGGCAGCATCACGTCGTTGTGTCAGGCTGAGGAAGGCCGATACTATCGTGTCCTGCTGGAACGCACACGCGGGAACTTCGGCAACATCATTGATACGACACGTAGATTCGCCAGGAACCTCGATCACCTGCTCCGTGTCGGATGCAGTTGCTGCCACGAGATGATTTACGCCGACAAGGCTGCCTGCTATGACCGCAATGCCCAGAACAACCGCGCCTACAACCTTCATCGCGCCGGGCGTCCTTCGAAGCCGATGAACTTCCCAACCTTCATCCGCTTCCTGCTTAACATCAGAAGTTTTTACAGCCTTTTGTTTTGCCCGCTTTGATCGCCGACGCCCTTGCCCCACTTCTGGGTGAATGGTTTCCATCAGATGCGTTGCGTCCGAGGAAACATGGCCCTCCCATCGAATTGCTTCAGCACTAGCGCTTGCAAAGAGCGTTCGCGCAAATTGCTCGGCGCTGGGCCGTTGACTCGGATCCGTACTGAGGCACTCGATCAGAAGTTCTTGAATGATCCGTGGGATGCTCGGAAACTGTACGCGCACTGGCGGACGAATGAGCTCTTCATCCGGGGGCCTTCCAGACAGAAGAAACCATAAACACGCGCCCAGAGAATAGACGTCCTGCTCTCCTGTGGAAACTTCGCGCACCCCTGGAGCAGTCTCTGGAGCCATAAACCCCGGTGTCCCGGCCCCGGAAGACTCGATTGTCCCGGACGTAGTCTCCTGAAAGTCAATGATTTTTGGCATTCCACTTGCAGTTAGCAAAACATTGGACGGTGAGATGTCACCGTGTCGAAACCCAGCAGCATGCATAGTAGAAAGTGTTTGCGCGACCGGAGCCAAGGCAGTGATACATTCTCCCAAACTGAACACACCACGGCTGCTCACGAGATCACCGATGCTGCCGCCCGGACAGTATTCCATGATCAATCCATCACCCAACTGAGTGGTGAGCGTGCCGTAAAAATCAACGACATATTTCCTCGACTGCGTAACCGAGTTTTGCCTCAAGGAGGAGACATCTTCCATAGTCAAACTTAGTTTTAACACCATGTAAGTTTGGTCACTCTCCCTGCGCACCAACCAGACTTTACAAGGTGACTTGGCGCTTAAGGGTCTAACAGTGACATGCCCGGGGGGCATTGGCCACGCTAAAACATTTGTTGATTCATCCATAGCTCTGTTGTAGAGCAAAATTAGAAAACACAAGTTCGTTATCCACAGGTTTAACGCCCTCAATCGAATTAGCGACCAGCGTGACAACGGCGTAGGGTAACCCTCATGGCGATCGAATTCGAACGAGTCGGACTAGGCTCAAAATTTGTGCCCTACATGGAAGCTTGGGACTACCAGATCCAACTGCATGATGCGGTAGCCGCGGACGAACAGTCCCCGAAAGTCCTGTTCCTAGAGCACGAAGCGGTGTACACCGCAGGCAAGAGAACTGAACCAGAAGATCTCCCTTTAGACGGAACCCCCGTCGTAGATGTAGATCGAGGCGGCAAGCTCACCTGGCACGGCCCCGGACAACTGATTGGTTACCCCATCGTCAAGCTGCGTAAGATGAGCGCAATTCGACTGTATGTGGAAACGATCGAGGAAGCGCTGATCAATGTCGTCAGCGATATGGGCATTCCCACCGCCCAGATCAAGGGTCGTTCAGGCGTTTGGGTCCCTGGTAAAAACGGCGAGCAGGACCGAAAGATTGCAGCAATCGGTCTTCGCATCAGCCACGGAGTCACCATGCACGGCTTTGCACTGAACTGCTCGAATGAACTAGCAGCCTACGAACAGATCATCCCGTGCGGAATTACAGATGCCGGCGTTACATCCATCTCCCAAGAGCTTGGAAAAACCGTCACGCCAGAAGATGTTGTTGACCGAGTACAGAGCGAACTTGAACGTCTTCTTACCCCACAAGTCGTCTAGACAATCATTCCCTCCAAAAGAAAGAGCCGATAATGAGCGTCGCACCTGAAGGCCGCCGCATGCTTCGCGTGGAAAAGCGCAATGCCGCCGTTCCAGTGGAGCGTAAGCCTGAATGGATCAAGGCCAAATTAAGCATTGGTCCTGAATACGTAGGTCTAAAGAATCTTGTACAGTCTGAAGGATTGCACACTGTCTGCGAAGAAGCAGGCTGTCCAAATATCTTCGAATGTTGGGAAGACCGTGAAGCGTCCTTCCTCATCGGCGGTTCTGAATGCACCCGTCGTTGTGATTTCTGCCAGATCGCAACTGGCAAACCATCCCCTATCGATCGCTCCGAGCCATTTAAGGTTGCAATGAGCGTCAAGAAGATGGATTTGCGCTATGCGACCGTCACTGGTGTCGCCCGCGATGACCTCGAAGATGAGGGCGTGTGGCTGTATGCCGAAACTGTTCGCCAGATTCACAAAATGAACCCAACCACGGGCGTCGAGTTGTTGATCCCGGACTTCACCGGCAAGCCCGAAAACTTGGATGCCATCTGCGATTCAGCTCCAGAGGTTTACGCCCACAACGTCGAGACTGTCCCACGTATTTTCAAGCGCATCCGTCCAGCGTTCCGCTACGACCGCTCTTTGGATGTCATCTCGCACGGCCGTAAGCGCGGACTAATCACCAAGTCCAACCTGATCCTGGGTATGGGTGAAACTCGCGAAGAAATTTCTGAAGCCATGCGTGACCTCTACGAGGCTGGTTGTGACTTGCTGACTCTGACTCAATACCTGCGTCCGACTGATCTTCATCTCCCGGTGGATCGTTGGGTTACCCCACAGGAATTCATCGAGCTACAGCAGGAAGCAGAAGAACTCGGCTTTGCCGGTGTCATGTCAGGCCCGCTGGTTCGTTCTTCATACCGCGCCGGCCGTTTGTGGGCTGGTGCTATGCGCAAGAAGGGCCGCGAAATTCCAGAGGCACTTTCACACATTGAGTCCTCCGGAAATACCCGTCAGGAAGCTGCTTCGCTGATCAAATAATGAATATTTGAGTGCGTACTAGACCACGACCCCGTAGCCCGATGGCAACTTTGACATCATGGCTTCGGGGTCGTGGTCTATTTACATTGCTCAGGTGAGCTTCAAATTCCCATCGATAACTGACGCGACTTAGAACTATCGGAAATATCGCGTAGAATTAAGGAACTATGGCCAAAAACTCCGACAACGACGCTGCTGCGCAACCAAAGCGCGGTTTGTTTTCGCGTAAACCAAAAGCTGAGAAGAAGAACAAAGAACCAGGTCGATTGAAGCAAATCGGCCAAGTCTTCCAGATGACGCGCCGCAACGACCCAATGGTCGTTTGGTGGATGGCACTGGCAGCCTTGGCAGTAATCGCGGTCTGCTTGGTTATCGGTATCTTGATCAACAACTGGATCACCATGTTGATCATTGCTATCCCACTGGCTCTTCTTGCGGCGATGTTCATCATGTCCCGTCGCGCTGAAAAAGCCGCCTTCTCACAACTTGAAGGACGTCCAGGTGCTGCCGGTGCAGCCATGAGCGTTCTGCGTCGTGGATGGATCCTCAAGCAGGAACCAGTTGCCTACAACCGCCACCAGGACTTGGTTTTCCTTGCCATTGGCCGCCCAGGCGTCGTCTTGGTTACTGAAGGACCTAAGTCGCGAGTTCGTGAATTGGTAACCTCCGAACGTAAGCGCATTGCTCGCGTTCTGCCGAATGTACCAGTACACGTTATCAACGCTGGCCAAGACGAAGACCAGACCAGCTTGGTTAACGTCAGCAAGGAAATGAAGAAACTTCCTAAGTCCATCACCAAGCTCGAAGTTACGGCCATCGATAAGCGACTGAGCACGCTGACCGCCAACCGCTTGCCTATCCCTAAGGGTGTGGACCCGAACCGAGTTCGGCCAAATCGACGCGCTACTCGCGGTCGCTAAAACCTCATAAAATATCGAAGCCGCAACAGGAAATCCTGTTGCGGCTTCGATATTTTAATAGAGTTTCAACTTATCTGATGTTGACCAAAATTGTTTTCGGAAGTCGGTCGTGAAGTCCCCGCTGGTCTTTATCGGTGACGAATACCGGGATGGCCAAGCAAAGCAACAATGAGCGGCTCAATCCTTGCAGAGGCTTCACAGCCGTGCCGTCCATGGACTGCACTTGGAGTCCAAAGGTACGGTGACCAATTGTGTGGCCGGTGAATCCCACGCCAATAATCTGTCCGGCACAAAACAGTAGCAACGTTGCAAGGTCACCGAAACTGAAGAGCCACCAGCTCAGAAGCATTGATAGCCCCCAGTCAATGAACAAGGCGCCAAGCCTGCGAGGGAAACGGCCAATTGACCCTGGCCCGCTCTCCGGACGACCTAAGTCCTGCCCCGGCCATTGTTGCGAGTTATGTTGTGGCGGGCCTTCGAGCCACGAACTGAAGTCTTTTCTTTCCACGTATCTAGTCTATCGAGGGATTCTGTGCACTCGTTTTATGGTTCTGAATACCCTGATTAGACCGACTAAGATTCCAAGTCAGTATGTTACGAACTGCATCATGCCAGATCAGCGGGATACGACACGCCCGGACATCGGCTCTGTAACAGGCTGGAAACAATAGAGACACCATTCAGAAATGGATAGTGGGTAAGCTCTATATGTAAGCAAGGGAACCAGATAGAACAGTCTGTCTGATCGTTCTGTTTACCAAATCTCATATCTCACCAGGGAGTAACCTGCACATGTTTACCAGTCCAGAAGAAGTCTTGGCATACATTGCCGAAGAGGACATCAAGTTCGTCGACATCCGTTTCACCGACCTTCCAGGCGTTCAGCAGCACTTCAACGTGCCCGCCAAGTCGGTCGATGCTGACTTCTTCGTCAACGGCCAGCTCTTTGATGGTTCTTCCATCCGCGGCTTCGCTGGCATCTCTGAATCAGACATGCAGTTGATCCCTGATGTCACCACCGGTTTCATCGATCCATTCCGCATCGAAAAGACCTTGGCATTCAACTTCTCGATCATCAACCCACGAACCGGTGAGCCTTACCACCGTGACCCACGTGGCGTTGCTGAGCGTGCAGAGGCCTACCTCGAATCCACCGGAATCGCAGACACCGCATTCTTCGCTCCAGAAGCAGAATTCTTCATCTTCGAAGACGTTCGTTACGAGTCCAAGCCAGAAGGTGCGTTCTACAAGATTGACTCTGACGAGGCTCCTTGGAACACCGGCCGCAAGGAAGAAGGTGGCAACCAGGGTTACAAGACCGCTTTCAAGGGTGGCTACTTCCCTGTTGCACCAACCGACAAGCAGGCTGACCTGCGCGACGCGATCTGCGTAGAGCTAGACAACGCTGGCCTAGAGGTTGAGCGTAGCCACCACGAAGTGGGTGCTGCTGGTCAGGCTGAAATCAACTACAAGTTCAACACCATGGTTCACGCTGCTGACGAGCTGATGCTCTTCAAGTACATCGTCAAGAACGTGGCTGACGCTTGGGGCAAGTCCGCAACCTTCATGCCTAAGCCTGTCTTCGGCGATAACGGTTCGGGTATGCACGTGCACCAGTCGCTGTGGACCGCTGGCGAGCCACTGTTCTACGACGAGAAGGGCTATGCTGGCCTCTCGGATACCGCTCGCTGGTACATTGGTGGCCTGCTCAAGCACGCTTCGGCAGTGTTGGCATTCACCAACCCAACGGTGAACTCCTACCGTCGACTGGTCAAGGGCTTCGAGGCTCCAGTGAACATGGTTTACTCGCAGGGTAACCGTTCGGCTGGTATCCGTATCCCAATCACCGGTTCGAACCCTAAGGCAAAGCGCATCGAATTCCGCGCACCAGATGCTTCCTCGAACCCATACTTGGCATTCGCTGCTCAGTTGATGGCTGGCCTCGACGGCATCAAGAACCGCATTGAGCCTGCAGAGCCAATCGACAAGGACCTCTACGAGCTTCCTGCCGAAGAGGCCAAGGACATCCAGCGCGCTCCTGAGAGCCTGGAAGAGGCCCTGAAGGCTCTGGAAGCCGACCACGACTTCCTGCTTGAAGGTGGCGTCTTCACCGAAGACCTGATCTCCACTTGGATCGAATACAAGCGCGAAAACGAAATCAAGCCACTGAGCCTGCGTCCAAACCCATACGAGTTTGACCTGTACTACGGTTGCTAATCCCGATTCCGAATACATTTCGGAATAGGTAGTTAGGAGTTGGGCCTCACCACGGTGAGGCCCAACTTTTTTGTGCTTGATAGGCTACGAGCATGGATACTTCCCAGTGGATTAGCGTACAACGCGAAGATGGAGAAACCGTCGGTTATCTCCAACCTCTGGCGCAGGACTTCAGCAGCGTCCTGCCACGCAATGTCCTGGGTCATGCCATCGATGAGCCTAGTGAGTATCTTCAAGGTGAAGAGCTGCTCAAAGACCGCGGAATCAGCGAGCTAATGCTCCCCTGGATACTTGATGGTCAGCGAGGCGAGGGTACAACCGAGCTGACAATCTTGGAGCTCTCTGCTCATGGCATTGTTTTAGCCAACGCACTGCATACCAAAGCTCTGACACCGACCCGTAGGATCCATGTTGATTGGCCCGATGTCACCGGCCGATTAACACCTGCCAAACCTCAAACTGCCCAATAGACAGGTTGCTAGGGCAAAGACTCTAGCCGACGCTTTAGCTTTATTTCGCTGCCAGGGCCCTGCCGTAGCGCCATCTAGTGATTTTTTGGGCCACCAATAGCAGCGGGTAGAGAATTCTCCAGCCGATGCGGTCTGAGGGTGCAGTCAGCGAACGAATCTCCAAGAACACGTGTTGCGAGCTTCGTACAAGAATGAAAGCTTCTTCACCACGAACCGGATGTCCTGGGCGGGTTGCATAGGCGTAGCCCACCCGTGTAGCACTACGCAGCGTATCAACGACCTCGATGGGCTCATCAATATTAATCGGGCCTAGCCTAGCGTTGAGTCGTGGGCGTGTTCCGATCTGCACCGGATCGGCAGGGGTGACACTAAAACCGCTGCGCGTCTTGATTTCCCACCGAAGCAATAATTCTGCTGTTTCATTCCAGAAAGCGTCCCCCGAGCCGAGGTAGTGACGGCGCTTCCAGACACGGAATTGGGTAGTAGTCGGAGCCCAATGCGTCTGCCGAATCTTGGTCAGAGACATGGGAATCTAGTCTTCAAATCCGTAGAAGAGCTGTTCGAAGATGATTCGTGCGTGGCGGGTGGCACGCAGGTAGTCCTCTTCGAGCTCCACCCCGAAGTGTGGCTCGTAGCCGCACCATCTTGCTACTGCTTCCATATCTCTTGAAGAGCTAGGCAACACGTCGCTGGAGCGTCCTGAGGTAATGATTTCGGCGCTACGAATACGTGTTGCCAACCGCCAAGCAACTGCTAGTTGTTCACTATCATCTTCGGTGATGAGCTTCAGCTTCGCCAGTTCTTCCAAGGCTTTTAAGGTAGAGGTAGTTCGCAGCGATTCATGTTGCCAGGCATACTGCAGCTGATAGAACTGCACCAACCATTCAATGTCGGACAATGAGCCACGGCCCAGTTTCAGGTGGCGGTTCGGATCGGCGCCCCGTGGCAGACGCTCAGCTTCAACACGAGCCTTGATCTTACGGATCTCACGAATTTCGTTCTCGTCAAGACCTTTACCGTAGCGTACCGGCTTGATCAGTTCGATAAAGTCTTCGGCGAGTGATGCATCTCCAGCAAAAGGACGAGCCCTTTGTAACGCTTGTCGTTCCCAGACCTCAACCCAACGATCGTAATAGCTTGCGTAGGCATCGATGGATCGAATGAGGATTCCCTGTCGACCTTCAGGGCGCAGGTCAGAGTCGACCTTGAGTTTCACTTCAGCGGGTATTGCTGGTTTGAGTGGTTTGGAGGTCCATGAGACGAGTTCGGTCACCACCCGCAGAGCTTGCTCTTGAGCAGCCTGGGCTTCGGCTCCCGGCAACGGTCGTTGGACAAAGAGAACGTCCGCATCGGAGCCATAGCCGATTTCCTTGCCGCCTTGGCGTCCCATGGCAATCACAGAAATGGCAGCATGTTCACCGTGTTTCTGGCGGTCAGCTGCCAGCAGCACTTGGAGGACACCATCAATCATGGCCCCATCAATATTCGAGAGGGCTTGACCCACCTCGTCAACGGACAGTAGCCCAGCGCCATCCGCGAGTGCGACACGTAGGAACTCTCGACGGCGGACCATCCTAATCATGCGTATGGCGCTCTCAGGCTGTTTAGTGCGATGAATGATCGACAGGTTCTGCTGCAACAGGCTCTCGAGGCTCTGTGGCATCAAGGACGAATCAGAACCCAACCAGGCTGCCGCGGCAGGTTCATTAGCCAACAAATCGGTGAGGAACCGGGTATTCGACAGCAAATGGCTTAGCCTCTCGGCGGCGGCATTGGTATCGCGAAGCATGCCCAGGAACCAGTGCGATTTTCCTAGGGCTTCGCTGAGCCGACGGAATCCCAAGAGTCCGGCGTCGGGGTCAACACCTCGCGCAAACCAATCTAAGAGGACAGGTAATAGCTGGCGCTGTAGTGACGAACGACGGGAGACTCCCCCGGTTAACGCTTCAATATGTCGCATCGCGGCCTTGGGATCCAAGTATCCCAGTGCGCGAAGACGAGCCTGCGCGGATTCAGCCGTAAGCCTGACCTCGTCTGCTGAGAGATTGGAGCTACTGACCAATAGTGGGCGATAGAAGATACGCTCGTGCAAGGAACGCACCATGCGCTTGGTTTCATTCCAGCGACGCATGAGCTTTTCTGGGCTGGTTGGTTGTAAGTCTCCGGCACCACGAATCGAGCGAGCCAAGACACGCTGGGCACTCTCCACTCGTGGCATCAGGTGGGTACGTCGCAGTTGGCTTAACTGAATTCTGTGCTCTAGTAAGCGCAGGAAACGATAAGAATCATCAAAATTCGTCGCGTCGTCACGGCCAATATAACCAATCTCGCTCATGGCGTGGATGGCCAGAGTCGTCGTTGGAATTTGGATGTCAGGATCAACACGCCCATGAACTAGTTGCAGTAGCTGAACGGTAAATTCAACATCGCGCAGACCGCCTGGACCTAATTTGATCTGCCAAGGAACATCTTCTTTGGCGATATTGTCGCTGACTCGTCGACGCATGGCTTGGACAGATTCAACGAAACCATCTCGTTCAGAACTTGACCAGACCATGGGAGAAACCATGCGCTCATAAGAACGCCCAAGTTCCTTGTCCCCGGCGATGCACCGGGCTTTGAGCAATGCTTGGAACTCCCACGAATGGGCCCACCGGCGATAGTAGGCTTCATGCGAGGAAAGGGTACGGGTCAGCGCGCCGTCTTTACCTTCTGGGCGCAGGTTGGCGTCCACTTCCCACAACATTGGTTCTGGGCCTGGGACCATCAGCGCACGAGCTGTGTTGCCACAAATCACGGTGGCAATGGCTGACGCGAGGTCTTCGTCAATTCCGGGGCCGGCGCCGTGAACGTAAATTACATCCACATCTGAGATGTAGTTTAGTTCTCGTGCCCCGCACTTTCCCATGCCAATGATGGCGATTTTTACGCGATCAACATCATCTGGATCATATTGTTCGCCTGCCTCAGCGCGGGCGATCGCTAGGGCACCTTCCAAGGCGGCCCCTGCCATGTCGGCTAGTTCTGCTGCCACGTTGGGGAGGATCCGCTGTGGGTTGCCGGCCCCTAGATCGCGGTGAGCCAAAGAGAGCAGAGCCATCCGGTAACTGGTGCGCAGCCGTTGCCGGGCATCCGCGCCGGTGATGGAGGAGACCCAATGCCCGCCGTCGGTACGCTGAGCATCGATGGACTCAAGCATGCTTTGAACCAGCTGCTCGCTGGTGGCTTGGGCGAATTCAGTAGAAGGCGCCGTGCGGACCGTTTCTAGTGCCTGGGGACAGCGGATCAGGAATTCACCCAGGGCCGAAGAACTACCCAGTAAGCGCACGAGCCCCTGGCAGCTTTCGGGGTCCTTAAAAATGTCGATGGCAGCTGGATGTCGGTCAACCAAACGCAATGCGAGCAGTAACGCCTGATCAGGGTCGGGAGCATGCGCCATCTTGCTCACGATCAATTGCGGATCAATCGGAGCCAATTCCTTTGCTTGAAGGAATTTTTTGGCCCGTTCAATATCGCTGAAACCAGCGTTGATCAATGATCGTGAGGATATGTCCGACATGCTACTTCTTATTTCTCCCACGAGTCGCCGTGTGCGAACACACGGCGACGTTTCTAGAGGATACTGAGGTTTTTATTTAGTTCGTACGGGGTAACCACCTGACGGTAGTCTTCCCATTCAGCCTTCTTGTTCGAGATGAAGGAGTTGAAGACCTGTTCGCCTAGAACCTCAGCCATGAATTCAGATTCTTCCATCACACGCAATGCGTCGTGAAGGCTACCTGGTAGCGGCACGTGGCCCGAGGCGCGGCGTTCAGCGGTCGACAAGTTCCATACGTCATCTTCGGTTGGCTCTTCGAGCTCGTAGTTTTCGCGAATGCCCTTCAGGCCTGCACCCAGCAAGCAAGCGTAGGCAAGGTATGGGTTGGCTGCAGAGTCAATGCCACGGTACTCAACACGGGCGCTCTGGCCCTTACCTGGCTTGTATAGCGGAACTCGTAACAGTGCCGAACGGTTGTTGTGACCCCATGAGCGATGGCTTGGAGCTTCTCCCCCGCCCCACAGTCGCTTATAGGAATTCACGTACTGGTTGGTGATCGCCGTCATCTCTGGTGCATGGTGCAAGATGCCGGCGATAAACGAGCGGGCTACATCTGAGAGCTGATACTCACGACCGGCTTCAAAGAAGGCATTGCTGTCGCCTTCGAAGAGCGAGAAGTGCGTGTGCATGCCACTGCCCGGGTGCTCTGAGAACGGTTTAGGCATGAAGGTCGCGTGGATTCCCTTCTGCATTGCCATCTCCTTGATGACAGTGCGGAAGGTCATGATGTTATCGGCGGTCTGCAAAGCATCCGCGTAACGCAGATCGATTTCGTTCTGCCCCGGGCCGGTTTCATGGTGAGAGAACTCTACCGAAATACCCAATGCTTCCAGCGTGGTCACCGAAGCGCGGCGGAAGTCTTGCCCAACACCGTCTGGCACGTGGTCAAAGTATCCACCCGTGTCGATGGGGCGTGGGCGTCCGTTGGCGTCCAGCTCTGCAGACTCCAACAGGTAGAACTCAATCTCTGGGTGCGTATAGCAGGTGAAACCCATATCTGAGGCTACGCCCAGCTGACGTTTGAGAACCTGACGTGGATCAGCGTTCGATGGTTGGCCCTCGGGAGTTAAGATGTCACAGAACATGCGCGAGGTAGGCTCGACTTCTCCACGCCACGGCAAGATCTGGAAAGTGGAAGGATCTGGCTGAAGCAACATGTCAGACTCGGAAATCCGGGACAGCCCATCAATAGACGAACCATCAAAACCCAGACCCTCTTCAAAGGCATCTTCAACTTCAGCAGGAGCCAACGCCACGGATTTCAGAGAACCAACGACGTCGGTAAACCACATTCGCACAAATCGAACATCACGTTCTTCAATGGTGCGTAGCACAAATTCCTGCTGACGATCCATTTTCCACCACCTTTGAATTCCTAATATCCGGCGCTGATCACAGCCGGTAAGAAAAATTGACCTGTGGCAACACTATATCGGTTCTGGCCGAGGCAACCAGTAAGCATCGCCCTGTTCAAGTACGATAAAGTCATTTTATGCCTCAACCTTACCTAGGGAATCCTGATAAAGGCCCGTCCCGCATCCGAATTCATCATCTACAACAGGCAAAAGATCGCAACGAAAAATTTGCCATGTTAACTGTTTACGACGTAATGATGGCTGAAATTTTTGATTCAGCAGGAATTGAGATCCTGCTGGTCGGCGACTCGGCAGCTAACACTGTCATTGGGTACGACTCAACCTTGCCGATCACTCTGGATGAAATGATCGTGTTTACCAAAGCTGTAGCCAATGGTGCCAAGCGCGCATTGGTAGTAGCGGACCTGCCCTTCGGCAGTTACGAGCAATCCCCGGCGCAAGCGGTTGAGACGGCTGTACGACTCATGAAAGAGGGACGCGCACAAGCGGTGAAGATGGAGGGAACCGCACAGTACGCTGAGCACGTTCGCGCCATGGTCCTTGCTGGTGTGCCGGTCATTGGGCACATCGGTTTCACCCCTCAATCAGAGCACGCACTGGGTGGCTATCGGATTCAGGGCCGAGGCGATACTTTGGCTCAAATGAAACAGGACGCACTAGCGTTACAAGACGCCGGCGCTTTCTGCATCCTTATGGAAATGGTGCCTAGTCCAGCAGCAGCTGAAATTGATGCGGCGTTGAATGTCCCTACCATCGGCATCGGGGCAGGATCGTCTACCACCGGTCAGGTTTTGGTTTGGCAGGACATGCTTGGCCTGGGCGACCGACGCACCCCTCGCTTCGTGAAAAAGTATGCCGACCTTCGCGGTGTCATCACTCAGGCAGTAAGTGAATACCACCAGGATGTTCTCAGCGGCACTTTCCCTTCCGAAGAGTACGAATTCAAAGAATAAAGTCACTGGTGCAATAAGCTAAGGCGGTGCGTGGACTCATCTTTTTGATGAGTCCACGCACCGCCTTAGCTATCTCAGGAATTAGCTGAAGCCTAGAGGTTACTGGTCGTCTTCCTCAGCCTCGTCCCACGCCTCATTGCGTGCCTGGACCTTGCTCATGGCCGTTTCTGCTTCCGCAGCTGAATCATAAGGGCCTAGTAGCTGCGACCAATCAGACTGAGGCCCCTTTTCCACGCTTTTGGTGGAAACGTTATACCAGTACTGTCCTTCACCGGGGGTGCCAGCTGAGCTCATGGGAAACTCCTCAATTCTTGGGTGTTACTTCCAACTACACGTTAGCTCAAGGAGAGAAAAATAGGTGGAATACCACCCTAGATCCGCCACGATCCTTAGCTGGCAATTGCCTAGGTGAAGTTAGAATATGAACTATGGCTACAGCTTCAACCGCACCCATTGGTAACCTCACCGCCGGTATCGTCTCACCTGAGCTTCCGGTCCCGAAACATATTGAACGACCTGAGTACGTAGGCAAAAAAGAGCCCGCGGAAAATACTGCGTCGGAAGTCAAGAGCCCGGAAGTTATTGAACGTATTCGCGTGGCATCCCGTATCGCCGCCCAAGCCTTGCAGGTAGTGGGCAAGGCTTGTCAGCCTGGAATCACCACCGATGAACTAGATCGTCTTGGGCACGAATTCTTGATGGATCATAATGCCTACCCTTCAACGCTCGGCTACCGGGGATTCCCTAAATCTTTGTGCTCTTCACTCAATGAAGTGATTTGCCACGGCATTCCTGATAGCACCGTGCTACAGGACGGCGACATCATCAACATTGACATCACTGCCTATATCGGTGGTGTGCATGGCGATAACAACGCAACGTTCTTAGTTGGCGATGTGGACGAAGAATCACGCCTACTGGTGGAACGCACGGAAAACTCACTGAAGCGAGCCATCAAAGCCGTCATGCCCGGCCGCGAAATCAACGTGATTGGTCGTAGCATCGAAACCTACGCCAAGCGTTTTGGGTACGGAGTCGTCAAGGACTTCACCGGTCACGGTGTGGGAGAAGCCTTCCACTCAGGCTTGATCATTCCTCATTACGATGCAGCCCCTGCCTATAACACGCTCATTGAACCAGGCATGGTTTTCACCATTGAACCGATGCTCACCTTGGGAACCATTGAATGGGACATGTGGGCGGATGACTGGACGGTCACCACCAAGGATAAGAAGCGCACCGCACAGTTTGAACATACCTTGCTGGTCACCGACGAAGGAGCGGAAATCTTAACCCTCCCGTAGGTAGCACGTACCGCAAAGGCCGGCAGCCACACCCCTTGATGGGGCCAGATAAGGTTGCCGGCCTTTATCGTGTTGTATTCAAAGTTAGTCAGCGGTCAGTGGGCGCTGAGTACCTTGAGGAACGTTGCTTCGACGGTCACGTAGTCTTCCAATGGCACTCTCAAAATCCGTCAAGGACTGGAAGTTGTGATAAACGCTAGCAAATCGCAGGTATGCCACTTCGTCCAACCGAGACAGCGGTTCAAGGATGGCTAATCCAACCTGGTGCGCAGGGATCTCAGCGGCGCCAGAAGTACGGACTGCTTCTTCCACTTCTTGGGCGAGAACCGCCAAATCGTGATCAGTCACAGGACGTCCTTGGCAGGCCTTCCGCACACCGTTGATGACCTTGTTTCGAGAGAACGGCTCTACAGCACCGGACTGCTTAAGCACACTTAAGCTGGCAGTTTCGGTGGTCGTAAATCGTCGAGAGCAAGCTGTACACTGGCGGCGCCTACGAATGGACACGCCATCGTCAGCGACTCGGCTGTCGACCACACGGGAATCAGCATTTCGGCAGTACGGGCAATTCACGGCACCTCCATCTATAGCCAGCGAAGCATTCTCGAATAATCACGGGTGACGAGAATCCACTCATGTCACCTACCAGTTTAGCGCCTATTACGCGTTTCGCACTGCGACAGCATCGCCATGTGCTGGCAGGTCTTCGGCATTGGCCAAATTAATCACGTGCGCGGCGACATCACCCAGCGCGGACTTATTGTAATTAATGACCTGAATTGCTTTCAGGAACGTATTCACGTTCAGGCCAGAGGCGTGCAATGCTGTCCCGTTGGTAGGCAAGACGTGGTTTGACCCTGCACAGTAGTCTCCAAGGGATACAGGGGCGTACGGGCCGACAAAAATCGCACCAGCCGCGGTGATACGTGAGGCGGTGGTCTCTGGATCGCTAACCATGATTTCCAAATGCTCAGCGGCATAGGCGTTGCATACCTCGATGCCCTGCTGCAGATCCTTGACCAAAATGATGGCGGACTGCGTGCCCGACAGCGCTGCATGCACCCGTTCGGAGTGCTTAGTTGCAGCTACCTGCTTGACCAGTTCACTGCGTACAGCGGTAGCTAGTTCAAGTGAGTCGGTGACCAACACCGCGGCAGCATTAACATCGTGTTCCGCCTGAGAAATCATATCGGCTGCAACAAAGCTTGGATCCGCCGTCTGGTCAGCAAGGATGGCAATTTCGGTGGGGCCAGCTTCAGCGTCAATGCCGACAACGCCTTTGACCAAGCGCTTAGCGGTTGCGACAAAAACATTGCCGGGTCCAGAGATCACGTCAACCGGGTCAATGCCGCCACGTTCGTCATCGGCCACTTCCACACCATAGGCGAAGGCCGCTACAGCTTGAGCACCTCCCATAGCGTGGACTTCGTCGATGCCCAACAGCTTGGCTGCAGCCAGAATGGTTGGGTGCGGCAGTCCCCCAAATTCTTTCTGCGGTGGACTTGCCAGAGCGAGGGATGTGACGCCCGCGGCTTGTGCTGGAACCGTATTCATAATGACCGAAGAAGGGTATACCGCCAGGCCACCTGGAACGTACAAACCGACTCGTCGCACCGGAACCCAACGCTGGGTGACAGTGGCACCATTGGCATAGTTCACCTGAGTGTCTTTCGGACGTTGAGCTGAGGCAAAAACACGGGCACGGTCGATGGATTCTTCAAGAGCACTACGAACTTGCGGATCAAGTTCTTCAAGGGCCCGATCCAGTTCATGAGCTGGTACTCGGGTATGGTCCAGATCCACATGATCAAATCGCTTGGCAAGTTCCGTAAGGGTCTGCATACCACGGGCACGAACATCATCAATGATCTCCTGCACCGTCTGGCTCGCAGTCTGCGTGTTCATTTCAGGGCGTGGCAGATGAGCCTTGAGCTGTGCATAGCTCAAGGATTCGTTGCGCCAGTCGATGGTGGCGAGGTCTGAAAAATCTGTATCTGGAATAGTGCTCACACCTTTAGTTTAACGCCGAAGACCGGGTGAGGTTTTATTGATTACCTCACCCGGTCACTAAAGCCACTTTTACTTGAGTAGTTAGACTACCAAGTTAGTTGATTCCGAAAGCTACACGTCCAGACAATGTGGGCCGAGCAATACTTTCAAATCGCCAAAGAGCGCCGGGTTCGGATTAACCCGGAAGTTCATTCCCAAACGCATCAGCGAGGTCCCGCGGCTACCGGTGAGTTTGACACGCACTTCAGTGTTTCCGCTATGGGTACGCAATACGTCGCCCAATTTCTGCACTAGTGATTCGGTGGCCTTATGCGTCGGAATACCGATGACCACGGGACCACCATTGGCATCCTCGGAAATTTCAGGAATCATCATTTCCTGAGCATTCAACGTAATGGAACCATCGTCACGTCGCTGTACTCGTCCCTTTATGACCACAATCAGGTCATCAGCGAGGATTTCAGCAATTGGCTGGTAAGCCTGGCCGAAGAACATTACTTCCATGGAACCGGACAGGTCTTCGATCTCGCAACGCGCATAAGGATTGCCGCTCTTCTTGGCAATTCGTCGTTGCAAACCGGAGATCATGCCCGCAATCGAAATGATGTGCCCATCTTGTGGTCCATCATCTGAAAGCACATGGGTCACTGGCATATCGGCGTACTGGTCTAGCGCTGAGCCAAGTCCCTGCAACGGGTGGTCAGAAACGTAGAGTCCCAGCATGTCGCGTTCGTAGGCAAGCTTTTCCTTTTTGTCCCAGTCAGGAAGGTCAGGAATGGCCACGTTCATCGATTCCGAAGCTTCTTCGGATCCCAACGCGCTGAATAGGTCAAACTGGTTGGCTGCTTCATTGCGCTTCACTTGAATAACCGAATCGACAGCTTCTTCGTGAATAGCCACCAATGCTCGGCGTGGGTGCTTCAGCGAGTCGAAGGCACCAGCCTTGATCAGTGATTCGATGGTTCGCTTGTTGCAGACCACTGCAGGGACCTTACCCAAGAAGTCACTGAAGTCGTTGTAATGCCCTCGTTCTTGACGGGCTTCAACAATTCCAGCCACCGCATTGGTACCGACGTTGCGAATAGCGCCCATACCAAAACGAATGTCCTTGCCAACAGGGGTGAAGTTCAACGCCGATTCGTTGACATCCGGTGGCAACACGGTAATACCGATATGTCGGCACTCATTGAGGTACAAAGCCAGTTTGTCTTTGTCATCACCAACTGAGGTCAGCAGAGCAGCCATGTATTCGGCGGGATAGTGCGCTTTAAGGTAGGCAGTCCAGTACGAAACCACACCATAAGCAGCGGAGTGCGCCTTGTTGAATGCGTAGTCGGAGAAGGGCAACAGAATGTCCCACAACGTCTGCACGGCAGCGTCGGAGTATCCGTTATCGTTCATACCCTGCTTGAAGCCAGCGAACTGTTTATCCAGTTCGGCTTTCTTCTTTTTACCCATGGCACGGCGCAAAATATCTGCCTGGCCCAAGGAGTAGCCGGCCAGCTTCTGCGCGATAGCCATAACCTGCTCTTGGTACACGATCAAACCGTAGGTACCGCCAAGAATTTCAGATAGGGGCTCTTCGAGCTCGGGGTGAATCGGGGTCACTTCTTGCAGACCCGTCTTACGCAACGCGTAGTTGGTGTGCGAGTTAGCGCCCATCGGGCCCGGACGGTACAACGCGATCACTGCGGAGATGTCTTCGAAGTTATCCGGGCGCATCATTTTCAGCAACGAACGCATCGGACCGCCATCGAGCTGGAACACGCCCAAGGTATCGCCACGAGCCAGAAGGTTATAGGCTTCGGGGTCCTCAATGGTCAGCGTTTCTAGGTCAATCTCGTCGCCGGTGTTGTACCGGATGTTTTCCAACGCATCCGAGATGATGGTGAGGTTTCGAAGCCCCAAGAAGTCCATCTTGATCAGCCCCAGACCTTCACAGGTGGGGTAATCGAACTGGGTAATAACCTGACCGTCCTGGATACGGCGCATAATAGGCACGACATCAATGATCGGGTCGGAACTCATGATGACGCCTGCTGCGTGCACACCCCATTGACGTTTCAGGCCTTCAAGCCCCTTGGCGGTTTCAAAGACGCGTGCAGCTTCTGGGTCGTTGGCAACGAGGTTGCGGAAATCTCCCGCTTCCGAGTATCGCTTGGAGTCGGGGTTTTCAATGTCGTTGAGTGGAATATCCTTGGCCATGACAGCCGGTGGCAAGGCCTTAGTGAGAGACTCACCCATCGAGAAGGGGTAGCCCAGTACGCGGGAGGAGTCCTTCAAGGCCTGCTTGGTCTTGATGGAACCATAGGTCACAATCATGGACACGCGTTCGTCGCCATACTTTTCGGTCACGTATTTGATGACCTCAGAACGGCGACGATCATCGAAGTCGACGTCAAAGTCGGGCATGGAAACACGTTCCGGGTTCAAGAAACGTTCGAAAATCAAGCCGTGCTTCAGTGGATCCAAGTCAGTAATACGCATGGCGTAAGCAACCATGGAGCCTGCACCCGAACCACGTCCGGGGCCTACACGAATTCCGTGGTCCTTGGACCAGTTGATGAAGTCGGCCACCACGAGGAAGTAGCCAGGGAAACCCATCTTGATGATGACATCGAGCTCGTAGTCGGCCTGCTTTCGCGACTCTTCCGGAACGCCATCGGGGTAGCGGTAATGCAGTCCCTTGTCGACTTCCTTGATCAGCCAGCTGGTTTCGTCTTCGCCGGGCGGGCACGGGAACTTTGGCATGTAGTTGGCGCTGGTGTCGAAGGAAACCTCGACTCGATCAGCGATAGCTAGGGTGTTGTCACAGGCCTCCGGGAATTCTTTAAAGAGTTCGCGCATTTCGCGAGCGCTCTTCAGGTAATAGCCGGTGCCAGAGAAAGCGAAACGGCTTCCGCCCTGGTCATAGGTTGGCTCGTCAAGGGTAGATCCGGAGTTGATCGCCAACAGGGCTTCGTGCGCCTTGGCATCCGCCTCATGGGTGTAGTGCAAGTCGTTCGTGGCAACCAGTGGAATGTTCAGTTCCTTGGCCAGACGCAGCAGGTCCTTGGTGATTCTGCGTTCAATTTCTAGACCGTGGTCCATGATTTCGCAGAAGTAGTTTTCCTTGCCAAACAGGTCCTGCAATTCGGCTGCGGCCGCCTTTGCGGCATCATACTGCCCCAAGCGCAGTTTGGTCTGCACTTCCCCCGACGGGCAACCGGTGGTGGCGATGATGCCTTCATGGTGTTCGTTGAGTAGTTCACGATCCCAACGAGGATATTTGCCGAAAACTGAGTCCAGCGATGCCCGGGAGGACCCCTTGAACAGGTTGTTCATGCCCACGTTGTTATAGGACAACAGGGTCATGTGGTTGTAGAGGCCACCACCGGAGACGTCATCGCCTTTTTGCGATTCGTCCGTACGCCATTTCACACGGGTTTTGTCGTCGCGGGCAGTGCCTGGGGTGACATAAGCTTCAACGCCGATGATCGGTTTAACCCCTGCACCGGTGGCTTGACGCCAGAAATCGAAGGCACCAAAGAGATAACCATGGTCTGTGATCGCCAAGGCCTCCATGCCTTGACGGTTGGCCTCAGCAAAAAGTTCGCCAAGGCGGGCAGCACCGTCGAGCATTGAATACTCGGTGTGGGTATGAAGATGTACGAATCCGTCGCGTGTAGCACTCACCCATCCAGTCTAACGATTGAACGCAGACCTTGGGTTCAGCCAAGCTCGAATGGTGGATGTGCTTCTTCTGACAACCCATCCACCGAAGACTTTTAGGGTCTAGTACTCGCCGTTACGTAGCAGTTCAACGGCGCCTTCGAGGTCGGATGGGTATTGGCTTTCGTATTCGACCCACTGGCCGGAAACCGGATGATTAAACCCAAGCTTCTTGGCATGCAACCATTGGCGTGTCAGTCCTAGGGCCGCACCGAGTTTGGGATCAGCACCGTAAGTTTGGTCGCCGGCGCAAGGGTGGCCGAATGCAGAAAAATGGACACGAATCTGGTGCGTTCGACCTGTTTCTAGGTGCACTTCTACCAACGAGGCACGGCCGAAGGCTTCAATGACCTTATAGTGGGTCACCGATTGGCGCCCACCTTCGAGAACTGCGAACTTCCAGTCGTGGCCTGGGTGACGACCGATGGGTGCATCGATGGTGCCTTCCAGAGGATCAGGCAACCCTTGAACGACAGCGTGATAGATCTTTGTGGGGGTACGCTCTTTGAAGGCACGCTTCAATGCGGTGTAGGCGCGCTCCGTCTTGGCGACGACCATGAGGCCGCTAGTACCAACATCCAGACGGTGAACAATACCTTGGCGCTCTGCAGCCCCAGAAGTAGTGATGTTGTAGCCTTCGGCCATCAAAGCGCCAACAACAGTGGGGCCTACCCAGCCGGGCGACGGGTGAGCGGCTACGCCTACTGGCTTGTCGATGACAACGTAATCATCATCGTCCGCAATGATCTTCAGCTCTTCCACTTTCTCAACCTTAATTTCTAACGGATCTCGCTGTGGTGGAATCGTGACGTGTAAACGATCCCCAGCTTTGAGCTTCAGGGATTTGGCGATGGTCCTGCCGTTTACTTGAACATGAGAACCTTTGCACAGGCTCGATGCCAGCGTCCGAGGAATATCCAGACTTCTGGCTAGGAATGCATCCAGTCGACTGCCTGCATCAACGGACTCGACAAGCAATTCGTGGATGACAGTTTCATCGGAAATCATTCTTTAGGTTCCGTTTCGCCCTCGGCTGCTTTTTTCTTTGACGTCTCATCACCAATAGTGCCGTCAAGGTTGCGTCCACGAATCAGCATGAATGCCACCGCGATCATGGAGCAAACAATAAATGAATCGGCAACGTTGAAGATGGCGAAGTGCGTTACGGAGAACATGTCCACAACATGACCAAAACCAAAAGCAGGTTCTCTAAAGAGCCGGTCGCCCAGATTGCCTAGGACACCACCGAGCAAACAGCCCAGGGCGATAGTCCAGCTACGGACCGATACTTTACGAGCCAAGAGATAAATCACGAAGATGGCCACTGCGGCTTGGAGGATGGCGAAGACGATCGTGAAGTTTTCACCGATCGAGAAGGCGGCACCGGGGTTGAGTATGTAGTGAATATTGAAGATCCCAGGGATAACTTCAATCGACTCGCCTAGTCGCATGTTCCGTTCCACCAAAATTTTCACGACTTGGTCGATAACCAAAGCGATTAGCGCGATAGCTAGACCCATGCCCAGATATTTCTTTGGTGATGGAGACTTTCCCCCAGCTTGAACTGCGTCCACAGTGATACCTTTTTTGTTCCTCTTAAACGTCAACGGTGGCGCCGGATCTTATCCGTGCACCACCGTTGATCTTACTAGAAAGCTAGATCAGGTTATTACCTGTCAGCGACTAGTTCGACTTGCTTGCGTCTGCGTCGATCGAGCCCTGGGACTCAAGGTCGCGCAGCTGACCCTCAATGTAGGTCTTCAGGCGAGCACGGTAATCGCGCTCGAATCCGCGCAGCTGCTCAAGCTTGCGCTCAAGGACGGACTTCTGCTGTTCAAGGGCGGACAGAGTCTTACGGCTCTTTTCCTCAGCAGAGGTAACCAGCGAGTTCGCCTCGGTCTTTGCTTCCGAGATGATCTTGTCGCGCTGCTCTACACCGGCAGCAACGTACTCGTCGTGCAGACGCTGAGCCATGGACAGCACGTTCGCTGCAGACTCTGCGGACTCGGTACGTGGCGCTGCAGCAGGAGCGGCAGCCGCTGCTGGGGCAGCCGGAGTTGCTGGAGCAGCAGCAGGTGCTGCAGCTGGCTTCTCGGCGGCGGCAGGCTTTGCTTCGGCCTTCTTCTCCTCGGCTGGCTTAGCAGCTGGGGTCGCAGCCTTGGCTGGCTCAGCTGGCTTCGCCTCAGCCTTCTTTTCCTCAGCTGGCTTAGCAGCTGGGGCAGCCGAAACAGGTGCAGGAACTGCCTGCTCCTTCGATACCGAACCGGCATCCTCACCAAGTTCGGCAAGTCGACTACGAAGAGCCTCATTCTCACCGGTCAGGCGACGCAGTTCCACTACGATCTCGTCGAGGAAGTCATCTACCTCGTCTTGGTCGTAGCCTTCACGGAACTTGGTCGGCTGAAACCGCTTATTGACTACGTCTTCTGGCGTCAAAGCCATTGGGTCACCTCAATACTGGGATCATTTCCGCACGACCATGTCATGCCTTGCGAAACACTTACCGTTGTTGTCAGTGTCGCGACCGGTGAAGTCGGAGCACCATTTCCTAAAGGATATAACGATTCGGACACTAAATACGAAATCGAGCGTGAGCCCGTGTCTCATATTCTTTGAATCTACAGGGTTTGAACTCTTAGAACAATCCCCGCTTTAGGCGAAAATCGCCTAATCAGATCCCTGTAGTACTACCTAAACTATTTACCACAGCTTTGAGAAGCATTACAACAATAAATAGCAGCAAAAACGACAGGTCAAGGCGGATTCCGCCGAGATCTAGGGGTTTAATCCTTCTACGTAACCACCGTAGAGGAGGATCAGTTATCGACACAATCGCCGTCGCTGCGATAAGTGCGATGCCTTTGGGACGCCAGTGGCGAGCAAAGCTTTCAGTAATATCCAGCACAATTCGCATTAAAAGCAGAATTTGCAAGATTGCTAACGCGAGATAGATGATCCCGAACACCATTTTGCGCTTGTGCTCCTGGTGTCTTAGCTCTGGTTAAAGAATGTGGCCTGGGCTTCGGACTGCTTACGATCTTCTCCAAGGACCTCAACAGTCGCTGGAGATAGCAGGAAGACCTTGTTGGTGACTCGCTCGATGGAGCCATGCAGGGCAAAAACGAGCCCGGCGGAGAAATCTACGAGCCGCTTGGCATCGGTCTCTCCCATATCAGTGACATTCATAATCACTGGGATTCCGTCACGGAAGTTCTCACCGATGATCTTGGCATCGTTGTAAGAACGTGGGTGAACGGTTGTAATCTGACGCAATTCGGAATCCTCATCCCGTACTGAAGGGGCACGCTTGATCGGGGTGACCGGAGCACGGTATTCCGTCTCTGGTTCTCTGGCTGGTGATTGCGGCGCAGCCGGCCGTGCGACAGCCTGCGGGCGTGGGGCTTCAGAAGGGCGCTGAGATGCAACTTCTTCAACAACACGCACTTGGCTCTTAGGCTCGGCTTGTGTTGCTTGGGTTTCTTCTTGCTCGACGGCATCCGCCAAACCGAGATATACCATTGCTTTACGCAGTCCGTCAGCCACGATGTTTCTCCTTGTTCATCCCTTGCATGCAACCCCAGTGCATGCTTCCGCTACTTCGACGCTACCGTACTATTTTCGGCAGATAACGTTCATTCGGTCTATTTTGCGCGGTGTGTCGCGCACGCCTAGTCCACGGACCAGATGAGCCCTGCTAGTCGTCCAGCATCACTTGAACGGCGGTAGGAAAAGTAATTTTCGTCTTCCAAAGTGCATACGTTACTTTGTCGCACTTTCACTCCGAGTTGGACTAGTTCTTTTTCGGCTGAACTAGGCAAGTCCAGCCCCGTCGTCCCCCAGCGAGTTTCCGACCGAATCCCGGTTCGGAGGTTTTCGGATTCTTCGGCCATTTCTGCTGAGACTTCATAGCAAGAGCCACAGATTGACGGACCGATAAGTGCTTCGATCTCATCTGCGCCCGAGATCCGTAATTTCTCAACGGTGCGGCTAAGGATCCCGTCCAGCAGTCCCCGACGTCCGGCGTGGGTGGCAGCAGTGAAAGTTTGCTCTTGGTCTTTATCTCGGCCGACGAAAAGCACCGGAAGACAATCGGCCACCATGACGGCCAGCGCTTGCGTTCCGGTCGGGTCAACAAGCCCATCACAGGTCGGGGCCGCTGGCTCCAACCATGAGACTCGTTCAACCTGACGCACGTTGAAAACATCCGCCGAATGAACCTGGTTCATGAAGTTAAGCGAGAAACGTCGGACCCCGATCGAGTCTTCTAACCGGCTTCGATTCTCAGCCACGCGCTGAGGATCATCGTTCACATGCAGGGCGAGGTTTCCCTCTTGCTGCGAAGTGAATGCCAGATGAATTCTCGGATCAAGGTCCGACGTGAAATGTAGCACTGCTCAGCTTCTCGCTGTTATTACTTCAGGAAGTCAGGAACATCAAGGTCGTCGTTGGAACCGTTGAGGTCCGAATCGACAACGTCAGGAAGTTCCTGGAACGAGCCCTTGCTTTCAGCAGCAGGCTTTTCCTCAGCTACCGGTGCAGGCTTTGCAGCTTCCGGAGCTGGCTGCGACTGCGTTTCAGGAGCTGTTGCAGGTACCGGCTCAACTGGACGCGAAGATACAGCTGGCTTTGCTGCTACTGGAGTCATTGGCTTGCTGGTGACATCTGGCTCATCGAAGCCGGCAGCAATCACGGTCACGCGTGCTTCATCACCCAAGGCGTCATCAATGACGGCACCGAAAATGATGTTGGCTTCTGGGTGAGCCACTTCCTGGACCAGGCGAGCAGCTTCGTTGATTTCGAACAGGCCGAGGTCGGAGCCACCCTGGATGGACAGCAGCACGCCGTGCGCACCGTCAATCGAGGCTTCCAGAAGTGGCGATGCGATGGCCAACTCTGCAGCCTTAACTGCGCGGTCTTCGCCCCGTGCCGAGCCGATGCCCATGAGTGCTGAACCCGCACCCTGCATGACGGACTTAACGTCCGCGAAGTCCAAGTTGATCAGGCCAGAAGTGGTGATCAAGTCGGTGATTCCCTGGACACCGGATAGCAGAACCTGGTCTGCCTGGCGGAAGGCATCGAGAACCGAAACGTTGCGATCCGAGATGGATAGCAGTCGGTCATTTGGAATGACGATCAAGGTATCAACTTCGTCGCGCAGGGCTTCGATGCCCGACTCGGCGGAGTTTGCGCGACGGCGACCTTCAAAAGTGAATGGACGGGTAACGACACCGATGGTCAGTGCGCCAAGGGAGCGTGCGATACGAGCTACTACCGGAGCGCCACCGGTACCGGTGCCACCACCTTCACCGGCGGTAACGAAGACCATATCGGCGCCGCGAAGGACGTCTTCGATTTCTTCGACATGATCTTCCGCTGCCTGACGTCCCACGTCTGGGTTGGCGCCAGCGCCGAGGCCACGAGTAAGTTCGCGTCCCACGTCGAGCTTGACGTCGGCATCACTCATAAGCAGAGCCTGAGCATCGGTGTTAATGGCGATGAACTCAACGCCCTTGAGACCGACTTCGATCATTCGATTGACTGCGTTTACACCGCCACCGCCGATACCGACGACTTTAATGACCGCGAGGTAATTCTGTGGAGCTGCCACGTCCCGCTTCCCTTGTTAGATGTGCTACATGAATCACGACCCAACCTGAAACCTTCACCTTTAGCCTTAAGGTTTAGGTTCTGTCAAGTTGTCGTTATTAGAAACGCTATGAGTCGTGTGGTCTTTGTGCAACGACCGCCTAGGCGTGTCGCTTGTTCAAAACTATCTTTCCAGAATTTCTTGGCTTATTGGTCTTCCCGCGCCCAGAGGATCACGACTTAATAAACCACTGGATTCTCTGGGTTAGTCACGTCAATGGTGGTCTTGGCCGCATATTTGTCACTTAAGTTTTTGACAAAGATCTTGGCCACCTCATTTTTCAGTGCAGACTTTGAAGCATCGCCCCAAATCAATGTCCGCTTCTTCGGTAATGACAACTCCGCAAATCCTGCCTTGGACAGTGACGCAGTTGAAACTTCCTGAAGCACGGATTCATCGACGGTGCTCAAAATGCCGGTAAGAAGTTTAAACTTCTCTGGATCCTTGGTTTCATCGCTGGCCTTGACCTTAGGAAGTTTAGTCTTGTCATCTTTTCCTAAAGTACGAAGCTTCTTCCCGTTCTCGGAGACCAAATATTCTTTGTCACCGTCCACGAGAATTGCCACAGGCACCGCTTCGATGACTTCAACTACCAGCGTGTCTGGCATCTGAGCTTTGACGACGATTTGTTCAATGGCAGGCTGGTCGCCCAAAAGCTCCTGCACCTTTGATTCTGAAATCCTCGGAAGCGGGGTCCCCTTCAAAGGTTCCAACGACTCAGTCAGTTTCGTGGAGTTGACCAATTTGGTTCCGGTTACTTCAATGTTCTTCGCGGCCAATAACGGCGAGAAACTGAGAATCAAAACCGCGACGAGACTCAAGACGACGATGCTCGCGGCAATAATGATTAAGAGCTTGCGTCGCTTCTTCTCAGGACTTGCTGGAAGTTCTACGACTTTTGCTTCTTCACCCATGGAACACCTTGTTTGGTTGAAACGACCAACGTCAGTGGTCTACGACATTTTCGAGTTGAGGCTAGCTCAGCGAGGCCACAATCTGCGGACCCAGTGCAGTGACGTCGCCAGCACCAATGGTCATCACGACGTCTCCCGGTTCGGCTTGTTCTACTACGTGAGCCACCGCTGCAGCGGGACTCAACACATGAGTTGGAACCTCTACACGGGAAGCAATCAATTCGCTGGTAACACCCTCGATCGGTTCTTCTCGTGCAGGATAAATATCCAAGACGGCGACAGAGTCGGCCAACGAGAGCGCTTTAGCGAATTCGCGGTAGAACTCCTTAGTGCGACTGAACAGGTGTGGCTGGAAGACCACGTGTAGGTGGCCTTCCCCCGCGACCGTTCGTCCGGCAGAAAGGGCGGCCAGAACTTCGGTGGGGTGGTGAGCGTAGTCATCATAAACACGAACGTTGTCGATGTTTCCCTTGAGCTCGAACCGGCGCGCAGCACCGGAGAAACTCGCAAGTGCCTTTAATGCTTCGTCAATCTCAAGCCCCGCATCGATACCCACCGACAGCGCTGCGGTCGCGTTGAGTAGATTGTGCTGGCCCGGCACGGACAGATCGAGCGTGTGGCGCTCTCCCCCATCCAACTGAACCAGAGCACTAAAGCGCCCGTCGTCGGTAGATTGAGCTTGGGACAGTCGGCGGTCTGCATGCTCGCTGAAGCCATAAGTCACGACTCTCAGGTCACTACGTTCTTGGCGCATCTTTCGGGCCAGATCGTTAGCTCCTGGATCATCGGCACAGCAAATGAGCAGACCATCTGTTGGGAGCAGACGCGCGAAGTCAACGAATGCCTGATGTACAGCCTCCTCGGTGCCATAGTGATCGAGGTGATCGGCTTCAACGTTGGTCACGATGATAACGTCGGGACGATAGTTCAGGAACGAAGCATCAGACTCGTCAGCCTCGGCAACGAAGTAGCCACCCGCTCCGAGCTCGGCGTTAGTCCCTAGGCTCGGAATGTTGGCACCTACAGCGAAGCTAGGACGCGCACCGACTGCCTTGAGCATATGTGCGGTAAGCGAGGTGGTGGTGGTTTTTCCGTGAGTGCCAGCGATGGTGACAATTTTCTCGTGGCCACGCATGGTGGCTTCAAGGCCTTCGGAGCGGTGCAGGATCTTCAACCCTCGTCGAACTGCCTCATCGTATTCTGGATTTCCCGGTTTGATAATCGAAGAGATCACCACGGTTTGTGCGTCGCCTAGATTGGCTGGGTCATATCCAACTTCAATGCGGGCACCACGCTCACGCAGACTATCCAGTACTGGTAAGTCCTTGGCATCAGTGCCGGAAACTTCCAGCCCGTAATCCAGCAGCAATCGAGCTACTGCCGAAACACCTACACCGCCAACGCCCATGAGGTGTACTTTGCCAAGTTCAGCGTGCAGTTCGGTGGCGCGCAATGCCATTGTTCTAGCCTTCCTGACCCGCACGACGACGGGTTGAAACTTCTTCAATAATTCGACGCGCCATGATTTGTGCAGCGTCGCGCTTCCCTAGAGAAGCAGCTTTCTGAGACATCTGTTCAAGTTTATGCTGATCGCCGAGCAAACTTATGACATTTTCGGTGATGTAAGACTTGGTGAATTCGTCATCCGAGACCAGCACGGCGCCTCCGGCGGCGACCAGCTCACGGGCGTTGAGCTTCTGCTCTCCGTTACCGATCGGCAGCGGAACCAAGACTGCGGCGGTTCCGGCCACTGCTAATTCGCATACCGTTCCAGCTCCGGAACGGCACACCATCAAGTCCGCCACCGCGTAGGCGTAGTCCATACGGTCCACGTATTCGAGCTGGGTGTATCCCTCGTGAATGAGGAGCTGACCGTCAGCGTCTAGGATCTGCTTGCCACGTCCAGTAATGTGCACGGTATGTACACCGGCGGCATTAAGCTCAGCCAAGGAATCAGCAATCGCTGTATTGATGCTTTGTGCTCCCGAGGATCCGCCAGTGACCAAAAGAATCGGTTTCTCATCGGTGACTCCGAAGTAGGCGCGGGCCTCATCACGCAGTGTCGCCCGATCCATTTGGGCCACGTTGGAACGCATCGGCATTCCTACCTGTACCTCGCCTGGCAAACCGGTGTTGCTGAACGTGGTTCCGACAAAGGCAGCATTTTTTGCGCCAAGCTTATTGGCCATTCCTGCGACCGAGTTGGCCTCGTGAACAAAAATCGGAAGCTTGAGTTGTTTTGCCGCCAGATAAGCTGGCGTGCACACATAACCTCCGACCCCGAGGACCGCTTCAGCGCCGGACTGTTTCAAGATGCGTTTTGCCTGATTCAGCGCTTTCACGAATCGGAACGGGAACTTGAGCAGATCAAGATTTACGCTGCGGGGCATGGGTGCTTTAGGGATGAGCTCAAGCTGGTACCCAGCTTCAGGAACCAATTTGGTTTCCAGTCCGCCGGGCGAACCCAGCGCGGTAATCTCCACATCGGTTTGTTCGTCCTTGACGGCGTCGGCAATCGCTAGCATCGGTGAGATGTGTCCTGCTGTGCCGCCACCGGCAACAACAAGTCGCATTGCTTGAGTCATCTGGTCTTCTGCTCCTTCGTCCCGTTCATACGGGATTAGTGCCCCACGTCGTCGAGTCGAAGAGCAACTACTTCATTTTTACGAGTAAGAATCACACGCTATTTGGCGTTTTTTGGTTGAGTGTTTTTCTTCCCTGCCGAAGAATCAAAGGCAAGTTTTTGAGCCCTAGCCGAGGAGAGTACATACCCCATGGCCAACATGATGGCCAGCATGGCCGAACCACCGGAGGAGATAAACGGCAACGGCACACCAATCACTGGCAGCACACCGGTGACGGTACCAAGGTTCACGAAGGTCTGACCGATAACCCATGACATCAGGCAGCCCATCAGGATCTTGGTGTACAAGTCACTGGCACGCAATGCGATGCGGTACATGGCCAAGGCCAAGAGCACGAACATCACCAGAACGAAGAGCACACCGATGAAACCAAATTCTTCACCCAGGATGGAGAAGATAAAGTCGTTTTGCGCTTCAGGAACGTAGGACCACTTCATACGTGATTGGCCGGCTCCAACACCGAACCATCCACCCGAAGCGAAGGCATGCAGGCCCATGCTCGCCTGATAGCACAGCTGATCGCTAGGACCACAGTCGGTATCAAGCCACGCCAGCACACGTTGGCGTCGGTTAGACGAGCCCATGACCGCCACGGCCAAGCCGACGAGTCCAACGGCACCAAACCCGGCAAGCCATTTCATTTTGATGCCGCCAAGGAACATCGCGGCAGCAATGATCATCAGCAGAACCAAGGCGGTACCCACGTCTTTACCCAGCACAACGAGGCCCACGATGCCAATACCCACCGGTGCTACTACTGGGATAGTCAGGTGTTTGATGTCGTGAAGAAGATCTTGCTTTTTCTCGAGCATGAAAGCGGCAAAAATAGCTAGCGCTAATTTGGCAAACTCACTTGGCTGCAGGCCCAATGGCCCGATCTTAATCCAGTTTCGGTTACCAAGCACCTCACGTCCCAAGGGAGTGAATGCGACTAAGAAGAGAAGCAAGAAAGCGCCGATAGCCGATGGCCAGGCCAGTCGCTTGAGAGTTGTCGGTTTAATGAACTGCATCCCAAGCATGCAAACTATGCCGACACCAGCAAACGTTGCTTGCGATAGTGCGACGGTAAATCCGTCCTTGCCTTTGGCAATCGCTTCCACCGATGCGGAGGACTGCACCATCAACACGCCGAAGACTGCGAGCACGACGGAGACGACAACCACCAACCAGTAGTCCATCGAGGCCATGCGTCCGCTGGCATTTTCTACGCCACCGATCAGCTTGGCGAACCAAGGTGTCTTCTGTTTGGCCCCAGTGGACGGTCGTTGTTGCTTGGTCGCCATCGGTGCCTCCTGCCTCGGTGTCATCTATTCGGTGAATGCTTGCTTATTTGCCTTCGTCAGCTTTATCCATCAGATCACTGACGGCGCTGATAAATGCGTTGCCACGCTGGGCATAGGAGCTGAATTGATCCATAGAAGCTGCAGCAGGTGCCATGAGCACGGTGTCCCCGGGCTGCGCTAGCTCAGCTGCCTTGTATACGGCACGAGTCATCACCTGCGTGCCCGAAGGGTCAGCAGCCTCAGTTTCCTTGGCTTGCGCGGTAATGTTGATAACTTCAACATCCGGTGCCTTGGCTGCTAGGGCTGCAACTAACCCCGCGGTATCGGTGCCAATGAGCAAAACCTTGGCTAGGCGATGCGCGTGCTTGGAGATGAGATCTTCGTACTCCACGCCCTTAGACAGGCCACCGGCAATCCACACGACGCGGGTAAATGCAGCCAGTGACGCATCGGCAGCGTGCGGATTGGTCGCCTTGGAGTCGTTAATCCACAGAATGTCGTTCTTGCGGGCCACCGCTTGAATGCGGTGTGCGCCCGAATCAAATCCGCTCAACCCGGCAGCGACGGCCTCCGGCTCAACACCGTAAGCGCGGGTCAGCGCTGCCGCGGCGGCCGCATTGGCAGCGGTGTGCCGCGGCACGATCTCACCGATCTGGTTCAACGGGATCAGTTCCACTGCATTGGTCTTACGGTCTTCGATGTAGGCGCGATCGACTAAGAGGTTTTCAACGACACCGATCATGGACACCGCAGGCGAATCAGTGGTGAAACCGATGGCACGGCAGCCTTCAACCACATCGGCATTTTCTACCATGCTGATGGTGACTTCTTCTTCGGCATTAAAGATCGCGGCGACCTGAGTGCGCTCGTAGATCTTGGCCTTGGCTGCCTGATAGTTATCAAAACCGTCGTGCCAGTCCACATGGTCCTCTGCGATGTTCAGTACCACGGAGGCCAGCGGAGAAATGCTGTGGGTGTAGTGCAGTTGGAAGCTGGAGAGCTCTACGGCAAAGACGTCGTAGTCCACTGGTTCACGTACGGCATCCAAGATGGGGGTGCCGACATTGCCCACTGCGATGGCTTTCAAGCCCGCTGCCTGCAAGATTGCTTCGGTCATACCCACGGTGGTGGTTTTGCCGTTGGTTCCGGTGATCGCCAACCACTTCGGTGCCTTATGCCCTGCACGATTCTGTACGCGCCATGCCAGCTCGATGTCACTCCAGATCGCAATGCCAGCCTCGGCCGCTTGTGCGATTACTGGGTTGCGTGGGTTCCATCCCGGAGAAACCATGACGAGCTGGGCAGCTTGGCCATCAACCAAAGGCAGCGCCTGAACATTCTCGGCACCAAGCAGTACCTCGTGTGCCCCGACGATCTTCAAGGTTTCGGCCCGCTGCTGGTTCAGCTCATCGTTTTTACCGTCAATCGCGGTGACAATGGCGCCGAGCTCGATCAGTGTGTCCGCGGCGGAGAAGCCAGAAAGTCCTAGCCCGGCGACGACTACGCGCAGACCTTTCCAGTCAGCATCCCAACTGGTCAGTGATTCCAATAAATTCTTGGCATCTGCGCTCACAGTGCGACAACCCATTCAGAGTAGAAGAGTCCTAGGCCAGCGGCCACAAAGAGGCCAGCTAGGATCCAGAAGCGAATAACAACATTTTCCTCGGACCATCCCGAGAGCTCGAAGTGGTGCTGCAACGGTGCCATCTTGAACACGCGCTTTCCACCGGAGAGTTTGAAGTAGCCCACCTGGATGATCACCGACAGGGAGATGATCACGAAGAGGCCAGCGATGACAACCAGCAACAGCTGGGTGCGCGAAAGGATCGCGAAGGCAGCCACTGCGCCACCGATGGCCAGTGAGCCGGTGTCGCCCATGAAAATCTTCGCTGGCTTTGCATTGAACCAGAGGAAGGCGATGAGCGCGCCGGAGAGCGTAGCGCCCAGTAGGGCCAGATCCTGAGGGTCGCGCACCGAGTAGCAAACATCCATGGAGTTGCTGTTGGAGCAAGCCTGATTTTGTTGCCAGATACCCATCAGGGTGTAGGCACCAAAGACCATGATCGAGGCACCAGTGGCTAGCCCGTCCAGACCATCGGTGAGGTTCACGGCGTTGGTGGTACCGGTAACGATGAAGTTGGCCCAGATGACAAATAGGATCAGACCCAGCAGAGGACCTGCGAAGGCGAGATCAATATTGCTATCGCGCAGGAAGGAGATCGCAGTGGAGCCTGGGGTCAGGCCACGTTCATCAGGGAACTGCAGTGCTAGTACGGCAAAGCTGATACCGATAATTGCCTGTAGAACGATCTTTTGCCAGGCGCGCAGACCCAGCGAACGCTTCTTGAAAATCTTGATGAAGTCATCGAGGAAGCCGACCAAGCCCATACCACCGAAGAGCAACAAGACCAGAAGGCCGGTGGCTGTAATGCCCGCTGAAGAACGTCCCATGAGCGCGAGGATGCCGTGAGTGGCGAAGTAGGCAACAAAGACCGCCAGGACAAAGACCACACCACCCATCGTTGGCGTACCGGACTTCACAGCGTGCGAGTTTGGCCCATCATCACGAACAACCTGGCCGTACTGCTTCTTGGTCAGTAGCTGGATATAGAGCGGCATTGCCACCATAGTCAGTACGAGGGCAATACCTGCCCCCAAGATCAATGCGATCACGCGTCTTCGCCTTCCTTCACGAATGCTGCGATGTCGTCGCCGAGGAAGCGCAGACCGGCCCCGTTAGAGGACTTGAACAAGGCAATATCGCCTGGCTGGAGTTCTTGTTGCAATAGCTCGCGAGCCTCATCCACGCTTGGAACGTAGTAGGCTTCATCGCCCCAGCTACCTTCAAGCACGGCAGAGTTGTAGGCCGGCTTAGCACCGCGGCCTACCACCACAAGTTTCTTGATGTTCATTCGAACAGCCATGCGTCCGAGCAGATCATGTTGGTGGATGCTCTCATCCCCAAGTTCAAGCATCTCGCCCAGGACAGCCCAAGTTCGGCGTCCAGGAGCCCCATCCTCACCCAAGCCCAGCTCGGCCAAGGTGACCAAGGCGGCGCGCATGGATTCAGGGTTAGCGTTGTAAGCGTCATTGATAATGCTCACGCCGTCGGCTCGCTCAATGCGTTCCATTCGCCAGCGACTTCCCGCGGCCTGACCATTGAGGTTATCGGCGATGACCTGTGGGTCAACGTCCAAAGCATAGGCAGCATTAGCGGCGGCCAAGATGTTGCTGACGTGGTGACGTCCCAACAAACCAGAGGTAATCCGCTGGCTAAATCCGTCAGGGAACTGCAGGGTCAATTCAGGCTGACCGGAGCTATTGACTACTACATCGGTGGCCCAGACTCCGGCACGTTCTGGTTTTTGTGCCCCGGTTCCGAAGAATCGCACTTCGGCCTTGGCGCGGGAGTCCATGCGTGCCACGCGGGCATCTTCCGCATTCAAGATGGCAGTACCATCGGTGTCCAAGGCTTCAACGAGTTCGCCCTTGGCCTTCTCGATGTTTTCAACTCCACCGAATTCGCCAGCATGTGCGGTACCAACGCAGAGCACAACACCCACGTGTGGGTGCACCATATCGGTGAGGTAGGTCAGGTGGCCTACCCCGGTTGCGCCCATCTCGATAACGAAGAATTTCGTGTCTTCGGTTGCGTTGAATACGGTGAGCGGAACACCGACCTCTCCATTGTACGAACCAATCGGTGAAACGGTTGGCGCTACCTTTGAAAGGATGCCCGCCAGCAGATCCTTGGTGGTGGTTTTACCGGCTGAGCCAGTGATGCCCACGACCTTGGCATCGTTTTTAGCTTTGAGGTACTCGACGATGTGAGCGGCAATCTTGCCCATGGCTTCCACCGCGTCCTCAACGATGATCGCCGGGTGCACCTCGCGGGCATCGTTATAGGTGAGGCGTTCGGCCAACGCCAGTACGGCACCGGCGGCCAAAGCCTTATCGATGAAGGCGTGTCCATCGGAAAATTCTCCGGGTTTGGCTACGAACAGGCAGCCGGCGGTGACTTCACGTGAATCCGTGGTCACCGAAGTAACCACCGTGTCGGAGGCGGCTGTTGCGCTCGCTTCTCCCCCGGTGATCTTCAAAAGGTCAGTCAAAGACAGTTCAATCATGGCATTAAGGACTTTACACTTGAGCGGTGATGATCATGGTCGTATTCCCTCTAGGAATTGGTCACAAATCCATGAAGATTTAGCGCGTTCGACAGTTCCACGCGGTCATCGAGTTCAACGTCCATTCCCGCAACGTCTTGGCTCACTTCGTGTCCACGACCAGCGATCAAGATCGCATCATTGCCCTGCGCTAAACTCACAGCGAATTCCACGGCTTTGGCGCGTGGCGCGACGTTGTAAAGCTGGGTTTGAAGCCCTTCGGAGTCGATAGCCTGTTGTGCACCGGCCGCTACCTGCTCTCGAATCGGCTCGGGCGCTTCACCGTGTGGGTCATCGTCGGTGACGATCACGATGTCCGCGTGGCGTGCGGCCACAGCACCCATGTCTGGACGTTTGGTTTTATCGCGTTCACCGGTAGCACCAAAGACCACAATTCGCCGCCCTTGGGCTCCTGGTCGCACCGAGTCCAGGGCCTTAGCTAGTGCATCGGAGTTGTGTGCGAAGTCCACGACGGCCACTGGCGATTCGGCCACCACCTGCATACGCCCTGGAACAGCTACCGACAATGGGTCCTTGGAGTCAAGTGCCTGCTGCAACAGCTGAAGATCAACACCGCTAGCGAGCACCATCAGCGTGGCCAAAGCTGCGTTAGCGACATTAAACATGCCAGGCAGTGCGGTACGAGTGCGCAGCTGGCGTCCGTCGCGGTGCTGCAGCGTGAAGCGGTGCCCCAATCCGGAGTGTTCCAATTCGGTGACGCGCCAATCAGCGTGTCCATGATCCTCGTCCAGGCTCAAAGACTCGGTAGGAATCTGTGCTTGGTCAACCAGACGGGCACCATAAGGATCATCAACCATGACCACGGCCGCTGAGCTGTGTTCCGGGGTGAACAGCTGGGCTTTGGTTTGGTAGTAGTCTTCCATCGTCCCGTGCAGGTCTAGGTGATCCTGCGTCAGGTTGGTGTAGCCGGACACCGCAAAGTTCAAGGCATCGACGCGGCCGTAGCTCAAGGAGTGGCTGGAGACTTCCATGGCTACAGAATTCACGCTTTGTTGCGCCATCCGTGCCAGCACTCCGTGAAGCTGCGTTGATTCTGGGGTGGTCAGTACGCTGGGGATGATCTGTCCGCGGGCGGACATCTCGATGGTGCCGATCAGTCCAGTTTCTTCGCCCAAGGCTTCAAGAATTGCACGAATCATGAAGGTCGTGGTGGTCTTGCCATTGGTGCCGGTGACGGCGAAGAGCTGTGGGCAGTGCTCATTGGTACCGTAGACGGCTTGGGCTACCTTGGCCGCGGTTTTACGTACATCGGCGACTACAGCCACCGGAATCGAAAAATCATCCGGGAGGAATTCCAACCCAGCGGTATCGGTGATCAGGGCGATGGCACCGTTAGAAATGGCAGTGTCCACAAATTCGGCCCCGTGGCGCTTGGCACCGCAGATGCCCAAGAAAACATCACCCGGTTGCACGATCTGTGGGTTCATGCTGACCCCGAGGATCTGTGGAGTCGCGTTGAAAAGCGTTCCGGTACGTACTGCTCCGGCCGCTGCGCATACCTGGTCGAAGCCCACGCCGGCCATGTTCTCTGGACGAAGGTACCGTTCCAACTCACGCGGAGTTCCGGGATTCTGGACTACCAAGATTTCTTTTGTTCCTTACCTACAAAGACGTCGTACGCCTCTGACTTTGTCGTGCTCGGTGGCACATTGAATGTGTTCAGCGTGTGGCTCATGACGTCGGTAAACGTGTCAGCCACCGAGAAGTCTTTCCAGTTGCCCTGTGGACGGTACATCGTGGCAACGACCACGAACTGTGGATCTTCCAGCGGAGCTACACCCGCAAAGGAATAAGTATAACCGTCATAACCCTTAGCGCTGGCGGCCTGTCCGGTACCGGTCTTACCACCAACGCGGTACCCAGGAATGGCTTCTTTGTAGCCCGTTCCGTAGTCGACCACGGATTCCATGATCTTCAGCATCTCTTTGGAAGTAGATTCCTTGATGACGCGCGTTTGCTCAGGTTCTTCGGTTTTGGTGATCGAACCGTCTTCATTGCGGTAGCCCTCAATCAAGCTGGGAGCCACGCGAACACCACCGTTGGCGATGGCTTGGAAGATCGAAGCAGTGTGCAACACGGTTTGTGAGTAGCCCTGACCAAACATGGTCGTGTACTGCTGGCGACGATCCCAGTTCTCTGGTTTAGCCAACTGCCCAGCGCTGGCACCGTTCAGGCCAATCTGAATTGGGGAGCCCAAGCCAAAGGCCTTCATGTAGTCGTAGCGGGTCTGCTTGCTCATCTTGCTACCGACCATCACGGTACCGGTGTTGTATGAACGAGCGAAGATACCTGCGACGGTCATGTCGTAGGTGGCGTGTTCCAAGGAGTCGTTGATGGTTTCCTTGGTAAAGGTCTTCTTGTGTGGCACGGTGAACTCATCGGTCGCCTTGACAACGCCCTGGTCCAGGGCCGCTGCGAAGATCGGGGCTTTGCCGGTGGAGCCAGGCTCAAAGGCACGCGTAATAGAGGTTGAGTGACGGAACTCCGGATCCGTGGCTCCAGGGTCATTCGGATCCAATTCGGCAGAATCACCGATGGCCAGGATCTTGCCGGTCTTAACCTCCTGGACGACTACGGAGACCCATTCGGCGTTAAACTCTGCCTGCTTCTTTTCGGCAGCACGCTGAGCCACGTAGTTAATGTCGGAGTCGATGGTCAGAAGAACATCTTGCCCATTGACCGCCGGAGTTTCTTCGGTTTCGGTGACGGGAATGCGCACCCCGTCGGCGCTGACTTCGTATTTGCGGCTACCAGCAGTTCCGGCCAAGTGTTCTTCTTGGCTTAGTTCAAGGCCTTCGGCACCGACGACATTGGTCTGATCTTCGTTGTTTTTCACAAACCCAAGCAACGGACCAGCAATAACGCCCTGCGGATATTGGCGTTCGCTACTCAAAGTGGTTGTGAGGCGAGGAATACCAATTTCACGGACTTCGTTACGGACTTCTGGGGTCACGCTCTTGGCGATGACCACGTAGCCCTTAGGTTTTGCGTCGCCTTGCGGCTGGACCTTTTTGGCCAGTTCTTCGGGATCTTGGTCCAGTGCCTCGGCGAGTTCTTTGATGGCCTGATCCCAGCTGATGCGTTCATGGCCGTTGGAGCCGTCGCGCTTGGCACGACGAATGTCGGCGTCCTGTTCGCGCTGGTCGATGGCCAAGTCATAGCGATCGACGGATACTGCCAGCGTGGTTCCATTGCGGTCTTCAATGGAACCACGCGTTGGGGCAATGACTTCTTCGCGTTCACGGCTCGCTTGGGCCGCGTTGGCGACGGTAGCCGCGTTGATACCTTGGACCCAGACGAGGCGGGCCAAGATGATCACCAGCAGAGTTACTGAGAGGATCAGTACGAAGCGCATCCGCTTTTTCGCAGTGTCGATTGCCGTCGAACTCACAATGAACCTAACTTTCCCTCAGCATGGTTTCCAGCAGTAACAGCTAGTTCAGTTCTAGCTTAGAAAGATCTCGCTAATTTGCCGGGGATTTCATGCTTGGTGCCGGGATCGTGCCGCCGTTAAGTTCTGCGTCCTGGAAGACTGGGCGACCGTCTTCGGAGACCTCGCGCTGGCTCTTAGTGGACTTCACTTCGGCGTCTTTGGAATCCGAAGTCGAGGCACTGGCAGCAGCCGCATCAGTTGAGGTCTTGCCCACAGTGGTCTTCGGAGTCGAGGACTCTTCGGACTTCACCTTGTCTTGGGTGCCTTCACCTTCGCTGACGCTGTCCCCAGGCAATGGCAGCGTTCCGTATTCCTGCTTATTGTCCTTGGCCTTGACTGCTTCCTCGGCTTCCTGGGTGACTTTGCCCTCGGAGAGGCTAATCAAGCCAGGTGCACCCGGCGAAACGAGGCCGAGGTCTTTGGCCTTAGCGGCCAAGGCCTGAGGGGCCCCTAGCGACTGAGCTTCCTTGAGTAGCGCCTGGTTCTCTTGAGACAGCGCACGCTCCTGGTTACGCAGGGAGACGATGTCGTACTGACGCTGAGCAACAGAGGTGTTGAGCAGGACCAGGGTGACGATGACGCTGAAGGCCAACAATACGAGAACCACGGACATCGTGACCATGGAGCGTCGGTTCGATTCCTTGATTCTTGGAACTAGAGAAAGGGTCACTCGCTGACGAGGTTCACCTTTAGGTAGCTGACTGGCAAGCACGGGCTCTGGGCGTAAGGCTCGTGCAGCACTACCGTCAACAACTGGTTGGTTGTTCACGGCTGCAATCTTCTGCACGCGACGCGGGGCTCGTTGGCTCATCCTTAGCTCCTCTTCAACACTCGCTCCACAGCTCGCAAGCGAGCTGAGGCTGCACGGGAATTTTCTTCAATTTCCTGGTCGCTTGGCTTTTCAGTGCCCTTAGTCAGGACCTTGTATTCAGCCTTATGCTCCTCTAGCTCTACCGGGAATCCGGGAGGAGCCGAGGAGGTTGCACCCTGCACGAAATGCCTTTTGGTGATCTTGTCTTCTAATGAGTGGTAGCTCATTACAACGACTCGTCCACCGACATTCAGTGCACCCATGGCCGCAGGAATCGCGCGTTCCAGCACGTCGAGTTCCTCATTGACCGCAATTCGGAGGGCTTGGAAGGTACGTTTTGCTGGGTGACCGCCATTTCTAGCGGCAGCCGCAGGGACTACGCCTCGAATGATCTCCACGAGTTCTGCGGTCGTCGTGATTCGGGCTTGTGCTCGTGCCTCGACGATGGCCGTAGAAATACGTCCAGCAAACTTCTCTTCGCCCCATTGGCGAATGATGCGCAATAGCTCATCGCGATCCAAGTCGTTGACGAGATCCTCTGCGGTTGGACCAACAGAAGTGTCCATGCGCATGTCCAGCGGAGCGTCATAGGAGTAGGCGAAACCACGTTCACGTTCGTCGAGTTGCAATGACGAGACACCGAGGTCGAAGAGGACGCCGTCAACACCTGGGAACCCCAAGTCTTCGACAACGTCAGCGATTTCGTCATAGACAGCGTGAACAAGATCAATGCGATCTTCGAATGGCTTGAGTCGCGCGCCAGCGAGCTCATGGGCCTGCTCGTCGCGGTCAAGTCCGATCAAGTGAAGGTTTTCGAACCGCCTCAGAATAGCTTCTGAGTGTCCGCCCATCCCGAGGGTGCAGTCCACAACGATTGCCCGACGGCCTTCAGCATTTGCTCGCTCGATACCTGGTGCGAGGAGGTTGACGCAACGGTCCAGAAGTACTGGAACGTGGCGTTCGGATGCTGGTCGCTGGGAATCCTGATTTGGCACTGCTCCCCCTTTCGATGTTCGGTGTGTTGTTGAGATCAGATCCCCCTCCAACCAAGTGATGGTCTATCTTCTGGCTCCGGGGAAGTGAAGCCAGACGATTTTCCCCGCAAGGTGGCTGGAGATCTCATCTCAACATCTGGTGTTGTTGGATTGAATTTTTTGTTCTGAGAACTTCAGTCCTCATCGGTATCTGAGAAAACATCCTCTTGTTCGTCCAGATACTGTTGCCATGCCTCTGTGTCCCAGATTTCGATGCGGTTACCCGCACCGATGACTGTGACTTCCCGGTCAAGGCCGCCGTAAGTGCGAAGCACTTGCGGAATCGTGACACGCCCCTGCTTATCCGGCACTTCGTCAGATGCCCCCGAGAGGAACACACGTGCATAGTCGCGTGCTCGTCGTGAGGTCAATGATGCCTGCGCCAACTGCTCATGCTGCTTCTCGAACTCACGCTGGCTAAAAACGTAAATGCAACGTTCTTGACCACGCGTTAGCACCAGGCCGTAAGACAATTCATCACGATATTTAGCAGGAAGAATCAGGCGTCCCTTCTCGTCCAGTTTCGGCGTGTACGTTCCCAGGAACATGCACACCGCCTTTCCGCGAAGTGGCTAGAAGCCCCACTCTTCTCTACTTGCCTCCACTTTACTCCACTACCCCCCACTGTCAATGCGATTTCATTGATTTGGCGAGGGTCTGGAGTTAAAAATTGGCTAAATTTAGCGGTTTGTTGCACCACGTCCAGGTGGAGGGAAAATGGAGGGCCTAGCTAACAGGGCTCCACGCTTCAGAGATTTTCGCGGAAAATACTGCGGAATCTAGGCTATTCCATACCCAGTGGTGGGAAGTGGAGGAGCTCAGGGAGGAAAGTGGGGGCAACGCATAAGAGGTCGAGGAAACCTGAATCTTGGAATCTGCCGGGAATTCAAATTCTTAAGATAAGGCGTGTCGTATGCACGCCATGCCACCGCCTATTGCTGGCGCTACGCGATGCGCGGTAAACCCGATCAGGGAAGCCTCGCACGGAAGTTAATGACCTTCACAAAATGAGAAGACGAACGACACTTGATTCTCGATCTAACTTCAGCCGGGGCTAAACAAAACAGGTTAAACAAAAAAGAGGTGCAGCCAGGGGCTACACCTCAATGTCTATGCTTGCGTATCAGCTGTCGGACTGATCCCGTTTACGCTGATTCCATCGCTCTTCGAGACTCGACATGAACTGGGAATTGTTCTTTGCCGCAGATTTCGGACTGCCACCTGCAGGACGGCCAAGTTTCCCATTGGCCGACTTGGTGAGGGCCAGAAGGACACCGCCAAACATGACAGCAAACCCAATCACACCAACGATGATGATGTGCTGCGAAATACCAAAGATCAGACCAGCCAAGCCAACGATGACCAAAAGAATGCCCAGCGCAATGTTTCGCGTAGAAAGACGCCCAGCACTTGCCGGCGCCTTCATATTAGAAGCGAAGCGACGGTCTTCATGCAACTGCTTTTCAAGCTGCTCCAACAAACGCTGCTCGTGTTCCGATAGCGGCATCGTCTTCTCCTTCCAAAGGCAAACTCAACGGTCGTTTACCGTCGTTAGGTTCAACGCCGAGTCAGAGATAAAAGTTCCCTGATTCTTAATGAGCCTTACTCCTAGGATAGTCTCTTTTGTGCTCAGCCTGCCAGTTGATCTTCGCCACTGACCTTGTATACCCACCGGGCTCACAGAATACTTTTAATCTCGCGGTCGCAAAAAACGTGCCGGTGTCACCATCGACTGCGGAAATTTCTGTCCAATGAGGTCGGCCACTCGTTCTGCCTCCCTCACTTTCTCATCTTTTGGATCAAGGCTAAGTTGCAATCCAAAGTCCGGATCTTCGAGCCGTTCCGCTCGAACACCAATTAAACGTATCGGCTGAGTCAGTGGGATCAACTTACTAAAAAGCAACCCAGCAGCTTCACTGATGGTGGCCGAGGAATCAGATGCCGCACTGAGTGCTTTGGAACGGGTCAGTCCAGTAAAGTCCCGATACTTGATCTTCAGACCAACCCCACCTGCAGCCTTTCCGCTGTCGCGTAACCGCCTCGCAACTCGATGGCTCAGTCGAAGTAGCTCTTCTTCTAGAATTTGCAGGTCACTAATGTCGGCAGCAAAGGTGTGCTCGGCCGAGATGCTCTTTTCCTCGCGAGTTACTTCAACAGGACGGTCATCGATGCCCTTTGATAATAGAAACAGCGAACGACCATGCTCCCCCATTCGGGCAACCAGCCGTTCTTCAGGCTCGCGAGAGAGTTGACCCACTGTTTCGATACCCAGTGCATGTAATTGTTGTGCGGTTCGCTTACCGACACCCCACATCTTGGCCACGGGAAGTTCTTCCAAAAACTCCCCCGTACGCTCGGGGGCAATCACCGCCATCCCATCAGGTTTCGCGTAGGTGGAGGCAAGCTTTGCGATGAATTTATTCTTTGCAATACCCACGCTGGCAGGCAATCCCATATTGTCTCGAATATGACTGCGGATATTCCGGCCAATCTCTACCGGACCACCGAGCCTACGTATGCTTCCGGTGACATCAAGAAACGCTTCATCAACGCTAACCTGTTCAACCATGGGAGTGAGCGTGCGGAAATACGACATGATTTCCTCAGAGGCTAGCGCGTACTTGTGGTGACTCGGTTCGACGACCGTCGCTTCAGGCATGAGGGGAATTGCTTGACTCATCGGCATCGCTGAATGTATCCCTCTGGCACGGCAGTCATACGAAGCAGAGAGCACGACGCTCCTGCCTCCTGGGAAGCCGACAATGACCGGCTTGCCAACCAGCTCAGGACGATCACGCAATTCAACGGAAACGAAAAAGGCATCCATATCGACATGTAAAACAGCGCGACTCACCATTCTCACCCCCTGCGCCAGCCGAAGTAATCACTCAAGCATACTCGAATATATGTTCGGTTTTTACTATACTAGCGTTTGTGTGGCCGTGGACCCTATCACCCAAAAATCACCGGTAGAGTTGTATGTAACCAGCCGTAGTTACCCAAAGAAATGATTTTGCATGTCGCTGCCTGATTCTCTTCCATCCCTCGAAGCCGAGGCTTTGGAACTTAGCCAAACGTACACCGCCGAAGTTGCACGGTTGCTTGAGGAATTCCTGGCCGCCAAGAGCGTTGAAGTTGGTCAAATCACTACCAGTGCAGTTGAAATCGTCAATGCGATTACTTCATTGACCAAGGGTGGTAAACGACTGCGCCCACTGTTTGCTTTTTGGGGTTTTCTGGGTGCTGGCGGCGCGAAGGACTCCACCGACATCGTTCGCCTCGGCGTTGCTCTGGAACTGTTCCAGGCCGCAGCGTTGATTCACGACGACATTATCGACAACTCCGATACGCGTCGCGGGCAGCCAAGCGTCCACAAACGATTCGAAGCTCAACACCAAAAGTTGGGCTTAGCAGGTAGTGCAGCGGCATACGGTAGTGCGAGCGCAATCTTGGCTGGCGACCTTTGCCTTTCTTTAAGTGAAGAATGCTTCTCTGAAATAGAGAACCTTCCCAAAGAAGCGCGCGTGATTTTTAACCGAATGCGCACGCAGGTGATGGCCGGTCAGTACTTGGACGTACTGGAAGAGTCTGCTGGTCCCTCCTACGATCCTCGCGAAGCCGTGAAGCGTGCACGTACCATCGTTCGCTTCAAGTCCGCGAAGTACTCCACAGAAAACCCATTCTTACTTGGTGGTGCGCTTGCCGGCGCTAATGAAGAACTCCTTGAGAGTTACTCAGCCTTCGCATTACCGCTGGGCGAAGCTTTCCAACTTCGCGACGATGTTCTAGGTGTGTTTGGTGATGCCGAAGTTACCGGCAAGCCAACCGGCGGAGACCTATTAGAAGGTAAGCGAACGGAGCTCATCGCACATGCCTTGCTTCTATCAACGGACGAAGAACGAGAGTTCATCCAATCGCGCCTTGGAGCCGTCGATATGTCTGCAGAAGAAGTCAGCCGTCTGAGCAACATTCTTCGAGACAGTGGCGCGCTCAAGGCCACTGAAAACAGCATTAGCGAACTGTCCGATCAGTCCCACCGCGCACTCAAAGAACTGCCGATTAGTCCACGCGCGCATGCTGGCCTTCAGCAGCTCAGCGACGCCGTCACTAAGCGCTCAAAGTAACAGCAAAGGTCACTAGTTCATAACAAAGGGTCTCGGTCTTCCAAAAATACTTTGGAGGACCGAGACCCTTTTGTTGTCTTTTGAACAACAGGTTTAAAGCTTGAGCCGACTACCAGGCCAGAGCTTGCGCCCGTCGTCTAATTTCAGTTTTACGTCCTGAACGCAAGGCGTTCATCGGAGTGCCTGGCAGCGAATCATCTTCAGTGAATAGCCACGTGATTGCTTCTTCATCGGAATAGCCTGCATCCATAAGTACGGACAAGGTTCCCTTCAGACTTTCGACTACGATGCCGTCTTGGAGAAAATCAGCGGGAATGGATCGAACATTACGTTCTCCGATTCGCACCGAGATAATTGCACGTTCGTCAAGCAAGCGGTGCACGCGACGAATATCGACATCTAATTCTTCTGCCACGTCCGGCAGGGTCAGCCACTGGCCGACGAGTTCTACGAATTCCTTCACCCCTTAAGGTTCCCACAAATTCGCAAACTCCGCAGAAACTTTAGAAAAACGCGCCTCAGTAGTTTCCATGCGCCACAGGAGTAGTGTAAATTTCCTTGTATCACTTTGATAACAATTGCATCACGGACAACATTAGGAACGTAAGCCTCTAATGTCCCCTGCGACGCAATGTCCGTTATTTTCACCGTACCTATGAGGATCGACTCCATGCCCCACGAATCCAAACATGTCTCTAAGCATGCGTTAGGCGTAGTAGCAGGCGCGGCCATCCCAGCCGCGGTCATTGGTAGCCTGGCGTTGGCACCAGCCGCGCAGGCAACACCCGTATCCCTCCCCAAAACCTCAGGCAGCCTGGCAAAGGCGGTCACCCCAGAGTCAATCAAGGTCGCAGAAGATCAGATCAAGGCTCACTTGATTGCCTCCCGCATTTCGACCCTCGGACTCCCCGCGAAGCGTGACGTCAAGGAAATTAAAATTCCAGCTGGCGCCACCTTGTCGAGTCTCGCGGTTGAATATGACACTTCCGTTTCCGAGCTTAAGAAGCTCAACGGTTTGAAGAGCGATGTCATCATTGCAGGCAAGACCCTCAAGGTCTCCGGCAAGGCATCAACTTCCAAGTCGACTAAGAGTGATTCTTCTAAGAAATCGTCGACGGAAACAAAAACTTATACGGTGAAGAACGGCGATACGCTCAGCGCGATTGCCAGTAAGCACAATATGAGCCTGTCCGCGCTACTGAGCAAGAACAACATCTCAGCAAGCAAAGTCATTTACCCTGGCAACAAGCTCAAAGTAAATGGCACCGAGAGTAGCTCGGACAAGAAGGAATCTGGCTCGAACTCCAAGAGCAAGAGCACTTCCTCAAGCTCCGCTACGTACACGGTGAAGTCAGGCGACACGCTAGGCAGCATCGCTGTCAAGCACAACATGAGCCTGTCCTCGTTGCTGAGTAAGAACAACATCTCGGCAAGCAAGGTGATCTTCCCCGGAGACAAGCTGAAGATCAATGGTTCGACTCCCAAGAACGAATCCAAATCCTCCGAGAAGAAGACTTCATCATCGAAGACCTCCAGCTACACCGTGAAGTCCGGCGACACCCTCAGCGCGATCGCGGCCAAGCACGATATGAGCCTGTCGGAACTGCTGAAGATCAACAACATCTCGACGAGCAAGCGCATTTACCCTGGAGATAAGATCAAGGTTTCCGGTGGTTCGTCCTCGTCGTCTTCCAAGCCACAGACTACGAGTAAGCCGAAGACTACGACTTCGACCTACACCGTCAAGTCCGGGGATACTCTTGGCGGCATCGCGGCCAAGCACGACATGTCCTTGAAATCTCTCTTGGATCTGAACCCTGAATTCAGCGCCAGCACTCCGTTGAAGGTCGGCGCCAAGCTTAAGGTTTCAGGTTCTTCAGTTGCTCCAACCAGCGACACCAAGAAGGACAAGATTGGCAACACCTTTGAAGGCCGTACCTACAAGGATCATGTTGTCCGAGATGCCAACGCCAACAAGGACTACCTAGACTCCATTGACGTTCCTGGACGTTCGGAAATGCAGTCGCTCATTCGTTCGACCGCGCAGAGGATGGGCGTAGACCCAGCCTTGGCTTTGGCTCACGCCTACCAGGAGTCCGGATTCAACATGCGTGCGGTCTCCCCAGCTAACGCTGTCGGTGTCATGCAGGTTCTCCCAAGCACGAGCGACTGGATCGCTTCGCGTATCGGCCAAAACCTCAACGTACTCAACCCACAGGACAACGTCACCGCTGGTGTCGCGGTAATTGCCTACAACCTGGACAATACCGATGACCTGGACACTGCTATTGCTGCCTACTACCAGGGGCTTGCAGGCGTCAACAAGAATGGTATGTACGAAGATACCAAGCGATATGTTGCGAGCATCAAAGCGCACATGAAGAACTACCGCTAAGGCGTCAAATAAAAGTCTGGTCCGGGACCCAGTTGAAACTGGGTCCCGGACCAGACTTTTATTGTTTTCAGATAAGAGTGAAAATCTAGGAAGCTCGACGTTCGAGATCCAAAGGCATATCGATAACTACCCTTGTGCCGGCCTCCTGACCGGCCTCCCAGCGAATTTCTCCCGAGAGTTCACTGGTTACCAGAGTGCGTACAATCTGGAGCCCCAATCCTTCTCGACGCGGTTCGTCAGGCAAACCATGTCCATTATCTTCTATGACTACACGCAACCAATTAGTGCGGTCTGCTCCGTGATAACGTTCTGCCAACAAAGACACTTCACCATCACGATGTGCCAGCCCATGTTCAACGGCGTTGGTCACTAGTTCGTTAATAACTAAGGAAAGTGGAGTCGCCAGATCTGCGTCGAGCATGCCAAATTCGCCTTCACGGCGAGTGGAGACTCGTTGCTCGGGTGAGGCAATTTCAACGATGAGACGGAATTGACGGTCCATCAGATCATCAAACTTCACCGTCTCGTTCAGGCCCTTGGACAGGAAATCATGGACAGAGGCGATAGTTGAGACGCGACGCATGGCCTGTTCAAGACCTTGTTTGCCGTCTTCCGATTGCATCCGTCGAGACTGCATGCGCAAGAGAGCTGCAACAGTTTGCAGGTTGTTCTTGACCCGATGGTGAATTTCGCGAATGGTGGCATCCTTGGTGACAAGTTCTTTCTCTCGTCGACGCAGTTCAGTCACATCGCGGCACAGCACCAAAGCACCCCAACGCTTTGATTCATTGCGTAATGGAATAGCTCGCAACGATAGGGTGACTCCGCGGTGTTCAACTTCGGTGCGCCACGGCATCTTGCCTTGAAGCACCAGTGGAAGTGTCTCATCCACGACGCGGCGATCGCTAACCAGTGCCATGGTCAAATCAGCCAGAGGTTGGCCCTGGAGTACGTCCGCAGCTCCCAAGCGGCGGAATCCTGAGACAGCATTTGGGCTGGCGAATTCCACGGCTCCATCTACGCTTAGACGGATAAATCCGTCACCTACGCGAGGAGCACCTCTTCGGGAACCGGTTGGACTGGAAAACTCTGGCCACAATCCTTGAGTGCCCATTTGCAGTAGGTCATCAGCGCTCTGACGGTAGACCAGTTCCAGATTCGAAGGTGTACGAGACTGGTTGGGATCAAAGTGAGAGGTGATCACAGCTACTGGGCGATTCTGCCGAACCAGCGGAATCGCCTGAACCGTTGTTAACCCCAAAATCAGGTCGGTGCCCACCTGCTCTGCCGAGCGTTGGATCTGCAATGATTCCCAGGCACGGTCCACCATGATTCGCAGATCCTTGCGGATCCGCTCGCCAACGAAATCACCATGGAATGCTGTGTGGGAAGTTGATGGACGTACGTGTGCCAGTGCAACGTACGAACCATCTCCCGTGGGGAACCAGAGTACAAGGTCTGAGAAGGCTAGGTCCGAGACCAACTGCCAGTCCCCCACTAGGAGATGAAGCCAGTCCTCATCACCGGGTCCTAGTGCAGCACGTTGACGTAGTTCTTCGGTGATGAGGGCCATTGGCGGTGTTTACCTTCTTACGATGGAACGCAACAGGCGAAGTGCCACGGACAATGAAGCCATGTCGTCACGTTCGAGGCTATTTACTTCCTCAAACATACTCTTCGCACGATCTAGGTTAGCCGCGTTTGCTTCTTCCCACGCAGCAACACGCTCTGCTGGGTCCGCAATATCGCCGTGAGCATCCAAGATGTTACCGGTCAGGTCGATAATCGTCGTGTACAAATCATCTCGCATGGCGGCACGAGCCAGTGCCTGCCAGCGATCCGAACGTGGCAACTTAGTGATCCGGTTCAACAGGCTGTCGACACCGAAGAGATCGTAGAGCACGAAGTAAGTCTCAGCGACCTTGGACGCCGTAGTCGAGGTACGGTGCACATACTCTGCAATGTCCAACAGCGCGTAGGACTCGAACTGCGTGGCCCACATGCTAGCTCGCAACTCAGGAATACCGAAGCCCAGGGCTTCGTCGCGCCAATCGTTGAAGCGTTCCAGGTCGTTACCGCGAATAATCGTTGGCAAAGCCTTGCGCAATTCGGTCACGGTGTCTTGGAAACGAGTGACCGCTTCTGAGACCAGTAGCTGCTCATCAACACGGTTAATGAACCAGCGAGTGGCACGATCCAACAGACGACGCATGTCATGATGCTGGCGTCCCCAGTGTTTCAGGCTAGTCCCTGCCGGCTGGGCGTTGATCGCATCAAACTGACGATCGAATCCGTAGACCTCTCGCAATGCGCAGAAGACCTTGGCGATTTGAACTTCGCTAGCACCCGTCTCTTCCATTGCACGGAAGACATAGGTAATGCCACCAACGTTCACAATGTCGTTGGCAATCACTGTTGCGATGATTTCTCGGCGTAGCGGATGGCTATCCAACTGGTCCCCGAAGCGCTCTACAAGCTGTTCTGGGAAGTAACGTCGCAGTGTTTCCGCAAAGTATGGGTCATCTGCTAGGTCGGATTCAGTTAGTGCATTGGCCAGCTGAATCTTGGAGTAAGCAGCCAATACTGACAGCTCCGGAGTCGTCATCGCTCCGCCGGAAGCACGTCGTTCTTCTAGCTCCGCGGTGCTTGGTAGGAATTCGAGCTCACGGTTCAGGTCCGCGGCGGATTCCAGCCACTGCATGAGTCGCTCGTAGGCAGGTGCCCAGGTGAGTGCAGCATGCTTTTCATTGAGCAACAGGACGTTTTGCTCAAAGTTGGTTTTCAGCACCAGGTCGCCCACATTATCGGTCATCGATAGTAGGAAGTCTGTGCGTTCATCTGCGGTGAGGTTTCCTGCAGAGATCTGACGGTCCACGAAGATCTTGATATTAACTTCACGGTCCGAGGTGTCCACACCGGCCGAGTTATCGATAGCATCCGAATTCAGCAGAACACCCTGACGGGCAGCTTCGATACGACCAAGCTGCGTCATGCCGAGGTTACCGCCCTCGCCGATGACCTTGACCCTCAGGTCCTTCCCGTCGATACGAATGGCATCATTGGCACGATCGCCAACCTGGCCATGAGTCTCGCTCGATGCCTTGACGTAGGTGCCAATGCCGCCGTTGTACAGCAGATCCACGGGGGCAGACAGGATTGCCTTGAGCAATTCGTTAGGGCTCAACTTAAGCGTGTTCTCGGCTAGGCCAAGTACTGCACGAACTTCCGGGCTGATAGGAATCGACTTCAGGCTTCGCGAATACACGCCGCCTCCGGCAGAGATCAGCTCCTTGTTGTAATCTGCCCAGCTGGAACGAGGCAGGTCATAAAGGCGTTGACGCTCATCAAAGGCAACCTGTGCGTTTGGATTCGGATCAAGGAAAATATCACGGTGATCAAAGGCAGCAACCAGTTTGACGGTCGGGGTACGGCGCAGGCCGTTACCAAACACGTCACCGGACATATCACCTACACCTACAGCGGTGAATTCTTCACTCTGGGTATCAATGCCCAGCTCGAAGAAGTGACGCTTTACCGATTCCCAAGCGCCACGAGCCGTGATGCCCATGCCCTTGTGGTCATAGCCCACGGAACCGCCGGAAGCGAACGCGTCGCCCAACCAGTGGCCCTTCTGTGCGGACAGCGAGTTGGCAATGTCAGAGAAGCTGGCGGTGCCCTTATCGGCTGCGACAACCAAGTAGGAGTCGTCGCCATCGCGACGAACCACGTTTTCAGGAGCCACGATGTGCTCACCGGTCGAATCGGTGACCATATTGTCCGTCAGCTGCAGAAGCGTACCGATGAAGATCTTGTAGGCGCTCTTGCCTTCTTCCATCCACGCGGCGCGATCCTGTGCAGGGTTCGGTAGTTGCTTCGCGTAGAAGCCGCCCTTGGCACCGGTAGGAACGATGACCGAGTTCTTCACCATCTGGGCCTTGACCAGTCCAAGAACTTCGGTACGGAAATCTTCACGACGGTCCGACCAGCGCAAGCCACCACGAGCCACCGCACCAAAGCGGAAGTGTGTACCTTCAACGCGTGGCGAGTAAACCCACAGTTCATGCTTCGGGCGTGGGAATGGAGCGAAGTCAATTTCTTCCGGTGCAAGCTTGAAGGCCAGGGCTTGGTGCTCGGTGAAGTAATTGGTGCGCTTGGTCGCTTCGATGACCTTTACGAAACGACGCAAGAGCGTGTCAGCGTCCAAGGTCGGGACAGCTTCCAGCGCCTCAGAGATCTTGTTTTTGGCTTCTTCACGGGCTGCTTCGGATGCCTCGGCGCCCAGCGAAGGGTCAAAGGTTGCTTGGAACAGCTCAACGATGCTGTGGGTGACCGATGCATTGCCGACCAAGGTGTTGGCGATGAACCCGGTCGAGTTCGGAACACCTAGCTGCAGCAAGTAGTGCGCGTAGGCACGCAACATCGCTACCTGTTGCCATGACAGACCTTCACGAAGCACCAGGGCGTTGAGGCTGTCTGATTCTGCATCATTACGAATGACAGCGCTATAAGCCTCGGCCAGCTTGCTTTCAACTTCGCCAAAATCAACATCTTGGTCAAACTTCAGACCCATGTCATAGATGTAACGCTGGCCGACACCCTCGGGGTTCAGCTCATATGGACGCTCATCAACAACGTCAAGTCCCAAATCCTGTAGGACCGGCAAAATACGTGAGAGTAACAGTGGCTGAGTCACGAAAATCTTCATGCGCTTAGACACTGGTGAATCTTCATCAACCGGAGATGGATCGTAGAAGGAAACGACCGGCCCGCCCTGAGCTGACTCATTCATGGTTGAAAGCAGGTCGATGTCTTTGAGCGCATCTTCGATCTCAAACTGAACCTTGTAGGATGCCGGGAAGGCTTCAGACCATGCATTCGACAGGCTATTCGCGTCGCCCAGTTCAAGACTTTCGCGGGCCGTATCCACAATGGCGTCAGACCATGAACGAACTGCCTTGGCAATGCGCTCTTCTAGAGCAGCGCGGTCAACAACTGGGATCAGGCCATGACGTTGCAGGCGCAGGCGGTAGAACAAACGCACCAATGCACCAGCGCCGAGCTGAGCTTCATATTCGACGGACTCTGCGTTGAAACTATCTTTGAGTTCTTTTTCAACGCGCAGACGAACACCCGTGGAGAAACGATCACGAGGCAAGAACACCATGGCCGTCACAAAACGGCCGTACTCGTCGGTCCGCAGGAAGACGGAGGTTCGACGGCGTTCTTGCAAACGCAAGATACCCAACGCAGTCTTGGTCAGGTCATCAACGCTGATCTGGAACATCTCATCTCGAGGGTAGTTTTCCAGAATGGTGGTGATGTCTTTACCGGAGTGAGAGTTAGCAGCAAATCCGGTGCTCTTGAGCACGGCTTGGACCTTGTCGCGGACAACTGGAACAGTTTTCACGCTAGAGGTGTAAACGCTCGAAGAGAACAAACCGATGAAACGGCGCTCACCATTAACTTCGCCGTTGGCATCAAAGCTCTTGACGCCGACGTAGTCCAAGTACACGCCACGGTGCACGGTTGAACGGGCGTTGGCTTTGGTGATGATCAGGGCGCTCTTATCACGAGCGGTAATACGTCCACGCTTGGTCAAGTGCTGTGGACCCTGCGACTCCAACTCGCGCATAAGCCCAAGACCGCTACCGGATCGGGCAACCAAAACGTCTTCACCATTGACCGTTTCCAGGTCGTATTCGCGGTAGCCGAGGAATGTGAATTTGCCGTTGGCCATCCAATCCAGCAATTCGGCGGCCTGTGGAAGCTCAGCAATCTGCTCCGCGTGGGCAGTCTGCGGCAGGGTCTGGGCGATGTCTTTGGCACGGTCAAGCATGGCAGGCCAATCCTTGACAGAAATACGCACATCCGCGAGCACGCTGTAGAGTCGCTCAACAAATTCTTCTGCCTGCTCGTCACTGAGTTCACGGGCCAGCTCAACAGAAATCCACGACTCAACGCGGGTATCCGTCCCTGCCGAAATGAGTGTGCTCAGATCGGAAAGAGCCGCTGTGTCACCACTGGCCACATGCTGCTGTCCGGTGTGGCTGATCTTGACGATTTCGCCAGTCTCGGACTTGCGTGAAACCACGAATGTTGGGTGCACGACTAACTGGATGGGTGAATTAAGCTGAACTAATGCTGCGGTGACCGAATCAACCAAGAACGGCATATCGTCGGTGACGATATGGACCACCGAGACTCCGTTGTTTCGTGTGATGGCGACGTTGGGGGTTTCCGCTTCGCGTTCGTAGCCGATTTCTAGGTGTGCAGCCACGCGAGATTCGAGTTCGTCTGGCCGGTAGGCTGCCACGTCCTCAGTCGCAATTTGGCTATAGTACTCGCTCACCAATTTTGGGGTGAGAGTCGCATCCATGAATGATTCTGACATGCTGGATTCCGACGAGTTCAACTGAACGCCTCCAAGAACAAAGTTCGATGTACCCGCGCCTTTGCGGGTCTCTAGTCTAATCAACCCTACCCGTTTTTCACGCCATCAGTTCATGCAGACTTGCTAAATCGACGAGTAATCCGATTCTTGGGTAAATCCGTAGATTTTATGCCGGCCAAAGACCGTATTTCAGTACGCAATGAACTTTTAGGCGCTATCTCGAGTAAAGGGCTTCCTGCTAACACTGACGCACTGCAGACTGCGCTGTCATTAGGCAAGAAACCAACGACATCGTGCATTGGACCAAAACGGTCCCAGGCTTCGGACAATCGACGCTTTGGGCTTCGACCACTACTGGAAACACTGACCCGGTTGAAGATGATTTTGGGACGAAGTTCAGGGTGGTTTTCCTCCAGCTCATCAATGGCTCGGATGGCACGAGGAATACCGATACTGTCTGATTGAACCACCATAAAAATTTCGTCCGAGCAACGCAGCACTTCCACCGTTACAGCATTGCGTTGGGGTGCTTGCGTATCAAAGCTCAGCTGTTCATCCATGGCGATATGTGGCGCAATATCTAGGACTACCAAGTCATAGTGTTCTCTGAAGACCAGTGCGGCTCGTCGCAGAGCTGAAGCACGTACCTCTGGCCAGCGACTTGATCGTGGAATCCCGGTTCCCACACGAACGGTGGTATCCCCCACCTGGACGAGCGAGCAGGCTGCGTTAAGACGATTAATATCGGTGCTGCCCGAGTCCATAATGCGGCAGATCTGTGCAACTGATGCTGATTCATCCATCAGTCCCAATTGGATCGAAATCGAAGCAGCGTAGGTGTCTGCATCTAACAAAACAACGGACTTACCAGTGACCGCTGCTTCAACAGCATAATTCAAGGCGAGGGTGCTTCGTCCCGGTGAACCCGGAGCACTCCAGAAACAAACAATCTTTCCCTGAGTACTTGGTTCAGATTTTCCCGCGGAGAGTTGGTCATCTATTGGAGAGGATTCGGGAATCTTCAAAGAGTGAACCGTTGCTGTAATGCGCTCTTCTAGATCAGACATCGCAATATCTACCGGAAGCTGGAGAACATCGGGCAAGGGGCTAAGCTCAGTGGAGTTTTCAAGTAAGTAGACTACTGCTGTTCCGTTGCCCATCAGTTCCTCGATCTGTTCCATGGGCGGAACTTGCTGGGCATCCGCGACCAATAGAACATCGGCGATGGCAGTGAGACAGGCAGCGATCGCTTCAGCGGTTTCGGAACAGACTCGCGTGACGATCAGTTCACCTTGATAGCTCTCGATTTCTCGAACAATACTTTCCTTATCACCCAAGACAACAACGGAGATACTCATTACTCAGCTCCGGCTGGATTGTAAATGACGATAATTCGTGAATCGTTGGCCAGTGCTTGCAGGAGTGGCTCTAGTTGGTTGGGTTCCACCAATAGTTCAAGATTTGTGCCTTGTCGGTCCACCAGACCGCCACCGCTTTCAACACGCGCAGCAACCTCGACCATCGACGAGAGTTTTTCTGGCACGCCGTAAGTATTTCCTCCCGATGCGCGCTCTGCGATCCAAACGTCCACAAAGCTGCCCGGCGCAATGGAAGAGCTCAGGTCTGCTGGCAGTTCAATATTGATGGGTCGACGAGATCCAAGTTCACTGTGCGTCACGGATGTCACTGGGATCAGTTCCCCTGCACTAATGAAGGTGTTGGCACGAGCCAAGTCGACAATGTCTGCTCCCGGATCAAGGTAACGGCCAGCCGTCTCACCAAGTTGTACTTCTTGGGTTTTCATATTCTCGGCGGTTAGTTGCTCACCAAGAGTGATATTGGAGCGTGCCACATACACGGTGGTGGTCTCGTGCATTTCACCGACCAGGTACATCGTGCCTGCTACGGATGCCACAACAAGAACCGCGCCCAAGGCCAACCGTGGATCTTTCCAACCAGGACGTTTGATTCTCGCGGCTTTTGTTGCACGTGCCCCTTGGGCCACTTGTTCACTCATCGAGGCTCGACCTTCCACCGGAGAATGTGCTTATGGATGGTGAGCCTACGACAAGTTTCTTCCGTATGAAAGACCCATTTACATGGTGTGGATTAATTTAGCGTCGTGGATACGACCCATCCGATGGACTCCAGAGGGATCATGACTTGGGCCGCGGGATTGCTTGCGCGAACATATTCATCGCGTTGGTGCATAGAAATGAGCAGGAAATCCTTGGCTACCTGGCTCAAGGTTCCTTCGGCAATGAGCGATCCGTGAGTTCCATAGATTTGGCACCTAGACCGATCGCGCAACATGCCACGAAGTACTGCTGAAAACCTGATGGCCTTGCCGCTTTGACTTGTCAAAGGTGCTACTCGCCTTTCGCTTGGCAGGGCAATTGATTCGACGACTTGGTAGCGAATAATCCATTGGCTCGCTTCGGTTTCTAGGCAAAAGTAATCAGTGGAGCAGGGGCCAAGTCGCGCACGAATCTCGGTATGACCAATCACCATGACGCCGAGTTCGCTGCCCCGGTATTGAGACAGGACATCACTCAGCTGGGCCGTCGCCCGTTCGATTCGGGTGTTCTCGGCGATTTCATCACGCAATTGAGCGCGACTTTGTTCGGCTAGTTGAGCCTCAAGATCGTCAAAGAGTGAATCCCATCGCATGTGCCAACTGTACGAGACAAACAATTGTTTCGACAGGTCTTCACAAAAGCGCATCGAAGTGTCATCATCTTTATCAAATAACATCAAATGTCATTAAATGGCATCCAAGGAAGTGTTTTCGATGATGAAGATACGAACGCTGGTTATCTTTTCCCTGTTTAGCGCTGCGGGTTATGTCCTGATCTTCGTGGGCTTGAGGTTGATCTTGGACTTCCCCTCCAACGCATCGATGCCTCTTGAGCCGGCGCGGCGCGTTCAATTCCTCGTCATCGTTTCGGCGTTCGTTCTTGCAGCCTTTGCACTTCTACGATTGGCGGTCAAATGGCTGATTATTTGGGCCGCAAAGCATGAACATCGGCACGTACTCAACTTTTTCCAATGGATCGCTCCACGGTTCAGCCGTCGAATTCTTAGTTCCATCCTTAGCACGTCAATTGCCCTCTCAACCGCAGTGGCAGCCAACGCCGACACGATCATTCCGGCACAAAGTCTTTTGAGCACACCTCATACCGATAGCAGAAGCATGCCCGAATCAGTGGAATCAAGTCAGCGCAGTGTCCCCAACGCCCAATGGTTCCCAGAGCAAATTTCCGTGCCCCTGAACCGGCTCATCTCATCGGGCGCACAACCAAAACACAAGACAGAAAAAACCATCACCGAAGTGGTCGTGGCACAAGGCGAGAACTTATGGAGCATTGCTGCCACGCACCTCGGACCGCAAGCAACAGCGGAAGAAATCTCAGCGTATTGGCCACAGGTTTATCAAGCTAACCGGCAAGTAATCGGCTCCGACCCCAATGTCTTAGAGGTTGGAACGGTCTTGGTCCTTCCGCACAGGCAATAGTCATCGTCATTTCTCACTCAGCACCACTTCAAGGAGCAATCATGAGTACCATCACCATCAGTGCACGCGCCACTACACCAGTGGCCCAACCAGTCGACTCACTAGCGCCGAATTCGAGCGCTCTTGATACACCAGCCGATGCGCCTGCGCATCTGCGCAGAGCACTGGACCACATTTTTCATCGCACCGACTTGTGTCGGACCGAGCATCGGGCCATCGTGGAAATTACTCACTCTGTGGCACGGGCTGTTTTCGAAGTTGTTGCCGGGTATCGCAGCGTCAGCCAATTAGCTTTTGTCATGGAACCAACCTGCATTGCCAAACTACAGCGGCGCGCCCTATTAGAAACTGGCCAATACTCTGTGGAGCCAGAGCCAGGCACAGCGCATGGACAAATTCTCTCTTTGCATTTGGACCATTGCTTCTCCGGAGCGTGGGAATGCACAGCCATACTCGGATTTAAAAACCGCGTCCGTGCCGTAGCTCTCAAAATTGAGCCATGGCACGGACGCTGGCAAGTGACCGATGTGGAACTTATTTAGTTTCGCTTGGACTTCTTTTTCTTCTTATTGGTCGCAGCCTGTGCACGGGTAGTGCTGGCTTCACCATCTTCATCCGGGCCCGTGAACTGCAAGTTCTTTGGCTTAGCTGATTCATCGATCACTGGCGCATCAGCAGCAGCGGCAGCGCCAGTTGGGATGTCCAAGTTGAACAGCGCACCAATGCTCTCTTCGCGGATACCTTCCATCATGGTCTGGAACATCGTGTAGCCCTCGCGCTGGTACTCCACCAGTGGATCGCGCTGAGCCATTGCACGTAGCCCGATACCTTCTTTGAGGTAGTCCATCTCGTACAGGTGTTCTTGCCACTTCCGTCCGATGGTCGAGAGCACGACGCGTCGTTCCAAATCACGCATGGTGGATGAACCAACGAGTTTTTCACGTTCTTCATACTGGTACTGAGCGTCAGAAAGAATTTCTCGTTCCAGGAACTGCGAGGAGAGATGTCCAACTCCACCAGCTTCCTCAACCACCTCATCAAGGGTGATCCCGATTGGGTACAGCTGCTTGAGGTTAGTCCAGAGCTGCTTGAGCTCCCACTCGTCTGGGTTGCCCACCTGAGTAGCTTCCAAAACCATCGCCTTGACGACGTCCTCTAGGAAATGACCGACCTTTTCCTCAAGGTCGCCACCTTCCAAGATGGCACGGCGGTCAGCATAAATTGCCTCGCGTTGGCGATTCATCACGTCATCGTACTTCAGGACATTCTTGCGCTGTTCGGCGTTAACGCCTTCCACCTGGGCCTGAGCCGATTCGATGGCTCGGGAGACCATCTTGGACTCCAAAGCCACATCATCTGGCATTGAGGGGTTATTCATAATGCGTTCTGCCATGCCCGAATTAAAGCGACGCATCAAATCGTCGGTCATCGACAGGTAGAAGCGTGACTCACCCGGGTCACCCTGGCGGCCTGCACGACCACGCAACTGATTATCAATGCGGCGTGACTCGTGACGCTCGGTACCAAGCACATACAGACCACCGAGCTCGGCGACTTCCTTAGCTTCGTTGGCCACGGTTTCCTTGGCCTTAGCGAAGACTTCGTCCCAAACCTTGTTGTACTCTTCAGGGTGCTTCTCAGCATCCAGTCCACGACGTTCCATCTCAGCGACAGCCAAGAATTCAGCGTTACCACCGAGCATGATGTCGGTACCGCGACCGGCCATGTTCGTCGAAACCGTCACACCGTTTTTACGACCCGCCATAGCAACAACCGCAGCTTCACGTGCGTGCTGCTTAGCGTTGAGCACCTCGTGACGAATGCCCTTCTTGGAAAGCAGACGCGAAAGGTACTCACTCTTCTCCACGCTGGTGGTACCAACCAGAATCGGCTGTCCCGTAGCGTGGCGTTCAGCGATGTCTTCGACCACGGCGTTGAACTTGGAGACTTCGTTCTTGTAAATGTAGTCTGGCTGGTCCTTGCGGATCGCTGGCTTATTCGTCGGAATCTCGACAACACCCAGCTTGTAGGTGCCCATGAATTCCGCAGCTTCGGTCTGCGCGGTACCGGTCATGCCCGAGATCTTCTCGTACATACGGAAGTAGTTCTGCAAGGTGATCGTAGCGAGCGTCTGGTTCTCGGCCTTGATGGTCACACTCTCTTTGGCTTCAATAGCCTGGTGCATGCCCTCAGAATAGCGGCGCCCTTGCAGGGCACGGCCGGTGTGCTCATCAACGATCATGACTTCGCCGTTAACAACAACGTAGTCCTTGTCCTTCTTGAACAGTTCCTTGGCCTTGATGGCGTTATTCAAAAAACCAATCAGCGGGGTGTTGTTGGCTTCATACAAGTTATCGATGCCGAGGTAGTCCTCAACCTTCTCAATCCCGGATTCCAATACACCAATGGTGCGCTTCTTTTCATCAACTTCGTAGTCGTCCTCGCGCTTCAGGCGTGCAACGATCTTCGAGAATTCCGTGTACCAGCGATTGACATCGCCGGAAGCCTGACCCGAGATAATCAGTGGGGTACGGGCTTCATCGATCAAAATCGAGTCAACCTCATCGACGATGACAAAGTTGTGGCCGCGCTGAACCAGCTCGTCCTTGCTCCACGCCATGTTGTCGCGCAGGTAATCGAAACCGAACTCATTGTTCGTACCGTAAGTAATATCAGCTTCGTATTGCTTACGGCGCTCTTCAGGCTTCATATTTGACAGGATGCAACCACAGCTCAGACCGAGGAAGCGGAATACACGGCCCATCAGGTCAGACTGGTACTGCGCGAGGAAGTCGTTGGTGGTGATCACGTGAACACCCTTGCCGGTGAGGGCGTTGAGGTAAGCCGGAGCCGTAGCTACCAGGGTTTTACCTTCACCGGTACGCATTTCAGCGATATTGCCCAGGTGTAATGCTGCACCACCCATGAGCTGAACGTCGAAGTGGCGCATGCCAAGCACACGGTCCGAAGCTTCTCGCACTACGGCGAAAGCTTCAGGGAGCAAATCGTCCAACGTTTCACCGTCAGCCAAACGTTCGCGGAACTTGTCGGTTTCACCCTTGAGCTCTTCGTCTGAAAGTTCGCGAATTTCGACTTCCAACGTATTGATTGTGTCGGCGTACTTACGAAGAGTTTTTAGCGTCTTCTTGTCGCCGGTACGCAAAATACGTTCTAGCAATGATGCCACGTGGTAGCTCCCAATATCTCAAGCACAGTATTTTCTGGCGTCTTTAGTCTACGTGAGGAATTCTGCGCATCTGGTAAATCCCCGCGGTTGATGACTGTTCTTCTAGCGAACAACAATACGTCGGACAGGTGGTTCACAGCCCACTTGCACGGAATCAAGACCCAACCAGGCGGCCATGCGTTCCAACTCACTTTGCAACGGGGAGTGAACTTCGGCCTCCCATCCTGATTCAAAATGAACACTTTTAGCGTGTAGCACCCCTCGGGCGCGGTCAGCTTTTAGATCCACCCTGCCAACGAATTCGTCGCCGTAAAGCATAGGAAAGACGTAGTAGCCGTAGCGTCGTTTTGCTTCGGGTACATAGATCTCTATCCGATATTCAAAGTCAAAGAACCGTTCTAAGCGTCGACGGTTGAAAACCATGGAATCAAAAGGCGATAACAGGCGCAGGTCCTTGCTCACATTGCGTGGAATGGTTGTTTCTAACGGCATGTAGCAAGGTTCATTGATCCCCGTGACTTGCACCTGCTCTATGCGCCCTGCATTAGCTTGTTGAGCAAGTTGTGTTTTTACTTCCCGAATTGGCAGCCGAAAATATTCGGCGACACAGTGAGCGGTCGCAACGCCCTGGGCGGCCAGCGAACGATTAATCAATCGTTCAAGTGCATCCTGCCGATGGACTTCGTCGACTTCCAAAGGCTCCCCCAAAACATGGTGGGTCAGCGCGTAACGGCGTTCAAACTGTGAGTTCCTACCTAAAGTGAGAATCTGCGCTCTAGCGAACAGTGATTCCGTTACGTATTTTGTATCGTTCCAGTTCCAACCCCAGTGTTCTTTGGACGTCACCGGTTCAACTTCTAGGGCAGTACTAATTTCGCGGGCGCTAGATCCGGGGTTCGCTTCCAGATAGTTGATAACCCGGCGAGACAGTTCTTGCTGCTCATCTGTAAACAGGTGTGACTTGTCGATCCAGGTGCGCCGTTGCCACAACAATAAATCTGGGACAAGCTCTGAGCTCACGATGCTCGCTTCATGAGCCCAGTACTCGGTCAAAGCGCTTCCGGGGGTCGCCAGAACCTTGTCTAGAGCAGTGATGTCGTAGGCTCCGAGCCGGGCGAAAATTGGCATGTAGTGCGCGCGACGCACCACGTTGACCGAGTCGACTTGTAACTGCGAGATTGCTTGGACGGCATTGGTCATTTTCCGAGGGCTCACGGCCTGATCGTTGCGGCTTCGAGACAGACCTTGGGCGGCCAACGCGAGCCGCCGAGCCTGTCGAAGGCTCAGAACGCGTTGACCGCCCAATGTAGTTTGTGCGTTGATATTTAGCCCTCGGTGACTAGCGACTTGTCGCGGTATCCGCGGGTTTCGGTCGTGGATTCTTCATTGGAATTCAATGATGGATCCAGCGAGATGACACCGTACTGGTATTGGGTTCTGCCGTAAACCACAGCATGTTCGCCGGTGGCCTCATCGATGAACAGGTAGAACGGGTGGCCGACCAATTCCATGCGATCTACTGCGTCATCAACACTCATCACTTCTGCTGGGAAGGACTTGCGACGAATAACCACTGGCGAGTACTCGGCTTCTTCCTCAGCCTGGGCAACTTCCGCTGCCTTTTGAGCTTCGAGGGTAGATTCCACCAGAGACTTGTCGCTGGAAACAGTTGGAAGGGTGCTGGTGGCCTGATGAACCGCGACAGGGGTGTGATTGCCACGGTGAACCTTGCGCTTGTCGCGGGCCTTACGCAGCCGTTCCAGAAGTTTTGCGAAGGCAACGTCAAAGGCTGCAAATTTGTCAGCCCCACGAGCTTCAGCTCGGATTGCTGGCCCCCGGCCAACAACGGTCAATTCAACGGACAGCGCCGTGCTCTGGTCACGGGCATGAGATTCTTTGAGGACCTTGACGTCGATGCGTTGAACTTTGGTCGCCAGCTGGTCAACCTTGGTTATTTTTTCATCAACATACTCACGGAAACGATCCGAAATGGTGATATTGCGTCCGCTGTAGTTCAGCTCCATGGTGTCCTCCAATAGAGAGTCGGGTGACACAACAGTCCGAATTTTCCATCCTTTCGGACTGAAGATGGGCTTTTCGCTGCATCTGTGATGCAACCCATACTTCACCTTAGGCCACCACAGCGAAGAAACAAGTCTCCTGACGGAGTTTTCCTATCGCGCTTAGCGAAATCACTGTTCAGGCTCCTGATTAGGGGGCTTAGTCAAAGCCAATACAACGCTCACACTTACGTCATATCCAGCTTTATGGCAGGCCATGGCAGCTTGCCTGAGTGTAGAGCCGGTAGTGAGAACATCATCAACCAATATCACCGGGCGTCCGGGGATGTCTGTCTGCTCGGCTACGAAATGTTCCTTGCCACTACGCCGGGCAGAACCGCTCTTGAGTTTCTGTGCTCCGGCAAATACATGGCGTGCACGGTAATGCAGCACCGGTCTGATGCTCAGATGGCTTGCGTATAGCCCTCTGGTCATTCCGCGCTCAAGCATTGTTGCCACTGGCGAATACCCACGCTTCCCAACGGCTTTCAGAGAACTGGGAACCGGAACAATATAGGTGGACATAGTAGCGGGTTGCGGGACACAACTGGAATTGATCGCCGCTGCCACATAGGGAGCAAACACCGAGCCAAGAAAATACCGTTGCTTATTTTTGAATGCCAGCATCGAGCGGGCCAGTTCTTTGCCATAAATGCCGCAAGAACTCACCGATAACTGCTGAGCTAGCAGTGGAAGCTCCACGTAGTGGTGGTGTCCGTCCGGTAGCGGAGGTAGGAAAAGCTGTTTCTGAATTTCACTTCGACACTCGGGACAAAGGCGAAAGTCTGCCCTGGAACACACGGCACAACTTGTGGGAACCATAAAATTGGTCAGTTCTCGTAACCCAAAACTGATCCATCGCACCGTTCGCCGTTGAATCAAGGCATCGAGGGCATCAAGCCACTGAGCAGGTATTCCCATCTACCAAGGATGCCTTGACTTCCTCTGGAGCGGACTCCATGGACCAACCAGTTGTGAAGAACGTGGTCCTATCCTGGATAAGCGACGTCTTGAGCGAAATCATCCAGCTCGTGCCAGGAATTACCCACACGAGTGTAGAGCTTCTCCTTGGTTTCGGCATAAACCTCACGCCGTTCCCCCACTCCGGTGGCAATACCGACCATCCCCAGTAGCAGTTGCAAGTGCTCGCTGCCACCTTCAAAGGTCATCTGTGCTGCTTCAACAACTTCGGAGTCATCCAGTGCTGCCACAATGATGGAACTATCTGAATCCCAGAGCGCGGTGTTGACCGGTACTTCAGGGTATAAGCGCATCGGAGAGTCGGTCAGGCCGCGGGGTACACCTTCGGCATCGCGAATGATGCCAGCGACATACAACGACGTTGTAGAACCCTTGCTGGCCACGATCAGGGCACGAGCTCCATCACGGGAGATTCGCAACGAGTCAATGTCTGCACCTTTGAGCCACGCAACATCGATCGGTCGTGCTTCGCCCTTAGATTCGGTGTCCGCTGGGATGGCCATGATCGGAGTTTCTGCTCCATTGTCAGCGGTCCAAGTCCAACCGGCAACGTCCATGGACGGCTGGATCAAATCTTTGCCTTCTAAGGCGAGGCGAAGTTTTCCAGAGTCATCAATTCTTAACAGCTGTGTACGACGTCCATTCAGGAAAGCGTAGCTATTACCAACCGGTGACATGGCAGGATCTCGTGGATCGTAGCCCGATACGTCCGGTAGTCCACCCACCGGAATGATCGAGCGTCCCTTGACGTAGACCAAATCTTGGTCGGAAATTCCGACCAGGGTGTCTTGAGTACTTGGATTGATTTCCGCCGGCTCGATCTTTGAATCATCCGATGCCAGGTTCACTTCGTTTTCTTCACGGAGCATCTTGACCGAGTCCACCGAAGAAAGTCCGGTCAGCGAGGCTTCCAGCTGCTGTTTCATCAACAGCAGAGTCTGGTCGGTGGTATCGGTAAATGAATCCGAATTCAGGTCAATCGTTGCCTCCCGGTCACGCACCGGAACCGCGGATCGAACTAGTTTGCTCGCGGAGGAGAAAGCAGAAACGACAGCATTTTCCAGATACGGTGCAGGGCCCTTCAGCAACGCTTCAACCATCGACGTGGTGGTTCCCGACCCGGAAGTGAACCAGCGAATATCCGGGACGAGGTAGGCGTAGCTGGCGTCATAGAAGTACAGGGTTTGCGCCGCAAAAATCTTGGTGAAGGTCGAAGCTTCCAACATGGTGCCATCGGGGGCATCAACGATGCGCCATTGATCATCTTCCTTAGCGACCTTGACGTCCACTGCCCTAGTTGAGTGATCTGGATAGTTGGTGCGCACGCCTTGAGCGTCGACTTCCCCAGTGATCTCCAATTGGATGGTGTACTGGTTGGCGTCGGCCCCATTGACGACGTTGAAGGCCTCATAAATCAGGGTTTGGGTGTCACCACGCCAGGAGTTTTTCAGCTCCGCACTCATATATTCACGAGCAACCGCGTAATCCTCAGAGACAGAACGACCGGCCTCAACAAATCCTTCAACGATGGCTCGGGCATCAGCGCCGTCGGTGGGACCTTCGGCCGCGTAGCTATAGGTTTCGCCCCCGCTATCGTCGGATCCTGCTTCAATCTGTTGCACGCTGGAGGAGCGTGGAATGGAAGCACAACCGGACAGGACGAGGAGCCCCACGAGCAGTGAGGAGAGCAGAACCCTGAGCCTTTTGGTCACTGGTTCTCCTCCTTCTTCGTTTCACTGCTCAGCGTACTTGGATCAGTCACATCATCAATCGGTGCATCATCTAAGCCGAGGATCAACGGCGTATAACCAATCTTGGGCACCTCACCGGTTAGCGGGAAGCTATCGCCCACCGGTGGAAGGATGTTCTCGGGAACAGCTGGTTCCAATGGCAGAGGGGAAGAATCGATTTCCTGGTGTTCGGACTTGGGTAGCGTCAAACGGAACACTGAACCTACCTGAGGTTTGCCCCAGGCTTCCAAACGCCCTTCGTGTAATCGGGTATCTTCCATAGAAATCGACAAGCCGAGTCCGGATCCGCCGGTGGTTCTAGCACGGGCCGGATCGGCACGCCAGAACCTGTCAAAGACATGCTCGCACGCTTCTTGGGACATACCGATACCGTAGTCACGAACTGAGATTGCCACCGCACTCTGATTTGCGGCGATGGTGATGTCGATAGGCTTACTTTCGCCGTGTTCTACCGCGTTAAGTACCAGGTTACGTATGATGCGCTCAACGCGACGTGGATCGACTTCTGCCACGCAACCATCACTGGGAGCATTCAGTCGAATAATCGAACCGTACTCATCGGCGACCGGCGTAGCGGTCTCTATGACTTTTCGAGCAATGGCGTTCAGGTCAGTAGATTCGAGGTCCAAGACCGCCACCCCGGCATCAAATCGGGAGACCTCGAGCAAGTCGTTGAGTAGGTGCTGGAAACGCTCGATCTGGTTGTACATGAGCTCGGCGGAACGTGCGGTGAGCGGATCAAAATCTTCTCGCGCATCGTGGATCACTTCAGCGGCCATACGCACCGTTGTCAACGGGGTTCGCAGTTCGTGTGAAACATCAGAGACGAAGCGTTGTTGCATCGCTGAGAGGTTATTTAGCTGGGTGATCTGTTCCTGCAAGGAGTGCGCCATATGGTTAAAGGCGGTGCCCAAACGAGCCACTTCATCCTTGCCAGCGACCTTCATACGTCGGTCTAAATCGCCTGCGGCAATGCGCTCTGATACATAGGCTGCATCGGCGACCGGGCGGACCACGGTACGAGCCACAGACCATGCAACAAAACCAACAACAGCCAAGAGAATCAGGCCGGTGAATGCCAGTGCCCGGTTAATGAATTCCAACGTGGATTGAACGCTGGACAGGTCATAGACAAGGTACAACCCATATTCTCGACCAGGCGGTATCAAGACCTTGGTGCCAACGACCAGCCCTGGTTGAGCCTGATCAGCATTGCCCAACTCCACCGAACGCCAATAGATGCCTTGTTCTCCGGCAACACGTTCAGCCAGGTCGTTCGGGACCACTCGGGTCGTCAAGGAACCCGAAGCCATGGGTCCGACGTACAAGCTCTGATCACCAGCAATGGGCATCAGAACAAAATCGCGCACCACCGTCGCGCCGTCGCCTTCAAGAGAGGCAAGGGTGGAATTTACCAATGCCTGTGTTGACGCACGGTCGGTAGTTGATGCGGATTCTAAGATTGAACGCGCCTGCGTAAGACCCCGTTCAGATTCTTTGGAAATCTGATTGACGCGCTCTTCATAAAGGGTCGAAGCGATCTGGTTGGACAAGAATGCGCCCGCCGCCAACATCGCTAACGTGGTGAACAGAAGCGTGGAGATTACCGTGCGGTAGATCAAATACCGTTGCCAGCGATGCCTGATGGTCACCAATGGACGCTTGAACCAATTGCGCAGATTGGCTACGGAGAACCGCTTCGGATGAGGTTGGACAGACACGTCGAGCGGAACTAACTCTTTGCCGGTCGACGTGTGTGAGCTCAACTTGCCGTACCTGCTTTGTAACCCACCCCGCGTACGGTTTGGATAATCTGTGGCTTCTCCGGGTCGATCTCGATCTTGGAACGCAGACGCTGTACGTGAACGTTTACCAGTCGAGTATCAGCTGCATGCCGGTAACCCCAGACAGCCTCAAGCAGCTGCTCACGGCTGAAAACCTGCCACGGCTTGCGGGCCATAGTGACGAGCAGATCAAATTCCAGCGGGGTCAATGAAACAGGCTGATTGCCGCGCGTCACCTGGTGTCCGGCAACGTCAATAGATACTTCACCGACCTGCAGGGTTTCCGCCGCGTGAGTCTCATTCGGACGCAAGCGTGCACGAACACGGGCGACAAGTTCTGCCGGCTTGAATGGCTTTGGAACATAGTCATCGGCACCCGATTCCAAGCCACGAACCACGTCCGCAGTATCAGACTTAGCGGTGAGCATCACCACGGGAACGTCAGACTCGGCACGGATCTGCTTACAAACTTCGATGCCGTCAATGCCCGGGAGCATCAGGTCCAAGAGCACCAGGTCAGGATTAAACTCACGGAAGGCAGCTAGCGCGCCAGATCCTTCATAACAAAATGAAGCTTCGAAGCCATCATTTTGCAGGACAATTCCAATCATTTCCGACAATGCTTCATCGTCGTCAACGACTAAAATCCGTGCTTTCATCCCATGTCCCCCTGTAACCGTGGGTCTCAGGTTCCAACCGTCTGGTCAAACCGGGCAGATCAGCTACCCCACTATTCCTAAGATACATGATCAGTTGCCATATTCTGGCTGTGACCGGCACGAATAAGCCAAACCGTTATGCATCGACGCGAGTTTGCTCCAACGCTTGGGCATAGGCGGAAAGCTGTTGCAAGGTCGCCACCGCCTCAGCGCTGGTGCACCTAGTGAAATCGCCACGAGGCATCAGTGTCATCGCACCAAGTTGCCCATCGCCCAGACCAAGCTGCCGCCACGGGCGCAAGATAGTATTAACCCCTTCAACTACCCCCGGTGCACGTAGTCCCGGAGTTAACACCTGCAAGAAGACGCGGCCACCACTTTCAACGAGGCCGGCCACCCGCTCCCACTGGTGATGATCCATTCCCTGCGGATCAATGACCAATGCTGTGGCACCTGCCTGAACTAACAGGTCCACGCGTTCGACCCACCGTGACTGACTGGTCGGCAAGTTTATTATTGTCTGGCTCTGATACGCCTGCTCGTCGTTGTGAAGTACGTTCAAGAATTCTTCATAACTGCCGCGCACTTCCGAACGTGGGATGGAGCGCAGAGTGCGGTAACCGCTAGAGGTTTTGATGCTGCCATCAAGTACATCAGCAAACAGTGGCTCATCAAGTTGCACGCTAAAGGAACGCACGCTGGTGATCCGCGCGAGTCGGTCAAGGTGTTCTTTAAGCCCATGGGCATAAGCGGCAATGATGTCTCGGCGAGCGCCATGATCACTAATCGCCCGTTCACCAGTAGGCAGGAATAGGCGGGCAGCTAGACTCCAGGGTCCGAGCACGGTCAGCTTGAGCCGTTGGGCGGGTTTAAGTTCTGCACCGAGCACATCGGCGAGCAAGTTTTCATCACTTCGCAGAATGCTGCGGGCCCGGCGGGCATCTATCCCATCTTTGACTCCGACTCGCCATCCGTGCGGTTGTAAGTCAAAGCCTAGCTCGGCCAGCATCGTGGAACTTCGTCCGACTTCGTCGGCGCCGACTCCGCGGTCAGCCAGTTGCGGAAGCAGGGCAAGGTTGGGTTCCCCCAACTCCCCGCGAACAATCTCATGAATCTGCAGCGGGTCAGTGCCGGGAAAATGGCAAAACGCAGTGGCGTACACGTCACTGCGTTCTAGCTCTTGGAAGTTATTAGGCATTCTTGTGCGTGTCAGAAATATGTTGATGGTGGCGGATCACTTCAGAGATCACAAAATTTAAGAACTTCTCCGCAAACTCTGGATCAAGATGAGCCTCGTGCGCCAGAGCACGCAAGCGTTCAATCTGCGCTTTCTCGCGGTTCGGATCACTTGGTGGGAGCTTGTGCTTGGCTTTGAGGTGACCTACCCGCTGAGTCGCTTTGAAGCGCTCGGCCAAAAGGTAGACAAGCTGTGCGTCAAAGTTGTCGATGCTCCCGCGGATGGCGTAGAGCTCCTCAAGCACTTCATTTTGGACCTCACCCTGCAACGAGCTGGCGTGCGGGTCGAATGACTCGTTCAGTGCAGTGTTTTTCGGCTCGTTCATGGTGTTAAGTTTACGGGTTCACCACCCAAATCTCGCACAAAGTGACGTGCCCCAGCTACGCGGGTAGCGTAGCTGGGGCACGTCTTTTGGTGCATAATTTGTCAATTATCCCTGATTTAGCTCTTCGATGAGTGCTCGGCGTTGGGCTTGCTCCCGAGGGTCCGGGACCGGCAGGGAGGCAATCAGTCGCTGAGTGTAACTGTGTTGCGGTTCTGCCAGTACCTTAGATCCCAATCCTTCTTCAATGAGGTTTCCACGGTAGAGAACCCCCACCCAGGTAGCCAGCTGGTCAACCACGGCTAAGTCGTGGGAAACAAACAACGCCGCAAACCCTAGTTCGGTTTGCAGTTCCCGGAAGAGTTCAAGCACCTTCGCCTGTACCGATACGTCCAAGGCGCTGGTCGGTTCATCGGCGATAAGCAGTTTGGGATCTAAGGCGAGTGCACGGGCCAGCGAGGCACGCTGTCGCTGACCGCCAGAGAGCTCGTGCGGGTAACGCTGTGCGAAACCTGCCGGAAGTTGAACGGCTTCCAACAGTTCGCTCACTTTGGCCCGGGTTTGTGCTGGGTTCAACTCGCGGTGCACCGCCAATGGTTCAGCAACACACTCACCCACGGTCAGATGGGGGTTGAAGCTGGCAGCTGGATCTTGGAAAACGAAGCCAATCTGTTCGCGTAGTGATTTGAAGCTACGTTCTTTGAAATCCGCCATTTCGTAACCGAGTACTTTAAGCGATCCGGAGGTGATGCGGTTCAGCCCAGCGATACTGCGCCCAATGGTGGTTTTGCCGGAGCCTGACTCACCCACCAAACCGTAAACTTCTCCGGCGTGAATCTTTAGGTCAACATCCTTCACAGCGGTAAAGCCGGCCGATCCTAAGCGCCCAGGAAAATGAACCCCTAACCCCTTGGCTTCCACCAGTACTGAGGCGTCGGTGTGCGGACGTTCGCTATGAGAGGCTGAGGCACTCTCGCGGCCCAGGTGCGGTACGGCGGCAAGCAGTGACTTGGTGTAGTCCTGTTGTGGACGTTCGAAGAGTTCCAAGGCGGGTGCCTGTTCGACGATCTGGCCCTGATTCATCACGACGACGCGATCGGCGATATCCGCAACCACGCCCATATTGTGGGTAATGATCACGATGGCAGTTCCCAGCTCCTCACGTAGTTCACGCAATAACGCCAGAATCTCGGCCTGTACTGTCACATCCAAGGCGGTGGTTGGTTCATCAGCCACGATCAACCGGGGCTTCAGCGCCAGTGCAGCTGCGATGACCACACGCTGTTTTTGCCCACCGGAGAATTGGTGTGGGTAGTAGTTCACGCGTTGTTCCGGGTCGGGAATGCCGACCTGGCGCATGGCTTCAATAGCGCGTGCTTTGGCTTCTTTTTTGGAGATTTTGTTGTGAGTGCGAATCCCCTCCATGATCTGCCATCCCACGGTGAAGACTGGATTCAGGGCTGTAGAGGGTTCCTGAAACACCATGGCCACATCGCGGCCACGTACCTCACGCAATTGTGAGCCATGCAGTGTGAGCATATTTTTGCCGTTGAGGTAGACCCCGCCGTGCGCGGCTCCGTTCTCGGCAAGAATTCCTAGGGCGGTACGGGCGGTGACCGACTTACCGGAACCCGATTCACCAACAATCGCCAAAATCTCCCCGGCTTTGACCTCGAGGTCAACGCCGCGTACTGCTGGGATCGCGCCGGCATCGGTGACGAAGTCGATGTTCAGCCCTTCAATGCGAAGGACCTGTTCCTGAGCGTCATTCGCGTGCCGAGTTTCGTTTGAGCTGTGCTTCACTGGGTTGCTCCCTTCTGCGCGGACTGAGTGATTCGCTTGGCTTTCTTTCGGCTAAAGCGACGCAGTCGTGGATCGTTCAGGTCATTCATGGATTCACCGACCAGGGTCAGGCCCATGACGGTGAGCACGATGGCAAGGCCTGGGAACAATCCGGTCCACCAAATACCACTGGTGGCATCCGACATGGCACGGTTCAGGTCATAACCCCATTCCGAAGCGGCGGTGGGTTCAATACCAAAGCCCAAGAAGCCGAGGCCTGCCAGGGTTAGCAGTGCTTCGGTGGCATTGAGCGTGAAGATCAACGGCAGGGTGCGGGTGGAGTTGCGCAGCAGGTGGGTGAACATCACTCGCCATGGGCTTGCACCAATGACCTGAGCGGATTCAACAAATGGTTCTGCCTTCAGGCGCATCACTTCGGCCCTCACCACCCGGAAGTACTGCGGGATAAACACCACGGTAATGGAAATGGCTGCAGCCATGATGCCGCCAAAAAGCGATGATTGGCCCTGAGAAATCACAATAGACATGACAATAGCCAGCAGCAGTGAAGGGAAAGCATAGATCGCGTCGGCCAGGACCACCATGATCCGGTCAAACCAGCCACCGAGATATCCGGAAATAAGACCTAGAAGCACCCCGACGAACAGTGACATCACCACCGCAGCAACGATGACCCAGATGGCAGTTTGTGCACCATACAGGGTTCGGGAGAAAACGTCGTAGCCGGTGGCAGTGGTGCCCCAAATAAACTTTGCGTCGGGTGCGGCCTGACGCGGGAAGTCCCCCGAAGCATCTGATGACTGCGCAAAATCAAAGGGTGCAATCAGCGGTGCGAAGAGTGCACAGAGGAAAAACAGGACCGAGAGTACAAGGCCAGCTACGAGCATGCCGCGTTGCAACCCCGAGGACATGCGCAAATGCGAAATCACCGGCAGTTGCTTGAGCCACGAACTGTTGGCGGTGGGCAAGGTTTGGGTGGTCATGATTAGTACCTGACTCTCGGATCGATCAATGCTGCCAGCACGTCAACGATGAAGTTCGTAACGGCAACGATGATGGCCAACAGCACCACGATGCCTTGGACGGCAACGAAGTCGCGGGCCGTGAGGTATTCGGCAAGCTTGAAGCCGAGACCTGACCATTCAAAGGTGGTCTCGGTCAGCACGGCACCGCCGAGCAACATGGCAATTTGCAGGCCCATCACGGTGATGATGGGAATCAGCGCCGGACGGTAGGCATGCTTGGTGGTCAGTCGGAATTCGCTGACACCACGTGAGCGTCCTGCTTCGACATATTCGCGTCCCAGAGTTCCAATGGCGTTGGTTCGCACCAGTCGCAAAAACACACCGCCGGTGAGTAAGCCCAAGGCCAGGGCCGGAAGTAAGGCGTGCTCGGTGACATTCCAGAAGGCTTCCATGTTCCCGCTACGCAAGGCATCGAGCCAGTAGATGCCCGACGGGCTCTGTAGGCCGGTGAGTTCTAGTTCGGTTTGCCAGTCCGCGCGTCCGCTAATCGGCAACCAGCCCAGCCACACACCAAACACGAGTTTGAGGATCAATCCAGCGAAGAATACCGGGGTGGCATAGCCCAGAATGGCCAAGATGCGCAGGATGGCATCTGGGTAACGGTCGCGGAACTTTGCGGCCACGAGACCCAGCGGGATGCCCACCAGTAGCGCGACGATCACAGAATTGATGGCCAGTTCCAAAGTCGCGGCACCGTAGGTGCTCAGTACTTCGGTGACCGCGCGGTTATCACTCAGGGTTCTGCCCAAGTTACCGGTGAAGACTTGGCCCAGGTACTCAAAGTATTGAACGAGGATGGGTCGGTCGTAGCCGGCTTCGTGGATGCGGGCGGCCAATTGGTCGGGAGTCAGACGTCCGCCCATGGCTGCGGTGATCGGATCTCCGGTCACACGCATGAGGAAGAACACCACTGTGATGAGGATGAAGACAGTGGGGATGATCAGCAAAAAACGAGTGATCAAGTAGCGCAGGAACCCGCCGCCTTGATTTTTGGCTTTGGGTGCTGCAATCGGGCTGGTTTCTTGGCCCGGTGGTGACGTGATGGTCATCGTCAGTCCTTATAGTTCAGGATGCATGGCGTTGCGCCAGCGCAGTTTTCTGTGCTGGCGCATGCCAAGGGGATCCGTCGTGCGCCCGTATGATGACGCACGTCAGATCCCCTTTGATTTGATCAGTGCAGGCGGGGCCGAATTACTTACTCAGTACGCCAAGGCGGAACTTGAACGACGCGTCCAAGGTCTTATCAACGTCCTTCACGTCCTTACCAGCGACAGCAACCTGAGCGCCCTGCAACAGTGGCAACGTGGAGAGGTCTTCTGCGACCATGCTCTGCAGTTTTTCGATGGCTGCGGTGCGCTCACCGGCGTCGGTCATACCGCGCTGGTCAGCAATCAGCTTGTCAACCTCTGGGTTGTCGTAGTTATTCGACAGGAAGTTGTCCTTGGCGAAGAACGGCGAGAGGTAGTTATCAGCATCCGAGTAGTCCGGGAACCAGCCCAACTGGTAGGCCGGGTAATCAGTCACGCGCTGCTTCTGATAGGTCACCCATTCGGTGGACTTCAGGTCAACGTCGAATAGACCGTCAGCTTCCAACTGCTTTTCAACCAGTGCGTATTCGTCCCCGGAGTTTGGACCGTAGTGATCCGGGTTGTACTGCAGTGCGAGTTTCACCGGAGTGTCAACACCAGCGTCTTCTAGGACCTTCTTGGCCTTGTCAACATCTGGCTTACCGTCGGTGCCGTACAGGTCCTTCAGAGGTTCAGCGGCGCCGGTGAACCCTTGAGGAACATAGGAGTAGGCCGGAGTATAGGTGTCCTTGTAGACGTTCTTTGCGATAGCTTCGCGGTCCACCAGATGGGCTGCGGCCTGACGGACGGCGAGCGCCTTGGCTTCGTCAGCATCCGAGGTCTTGGCACCATATGGCATGGTATCGAAGTTGAAGACGATGTAGCGCAGTTCGCCACCCGGGCCCTTATGAACGGCCAGCTTCTCGTCCTTACCCAAATCTTCAATGTCCGTTGGTGTCAGCGAACGCCATGCGACATCAATTTTGCCTTCTTGAACTTCAAGCTTGAGGTTATTCGCATCCGCGTAGTACTTGATCGCAGCCTTGGTGTTGGCTGGCTTTCCGAGCACGCCAGCGTAGGAATCATTGGCGCTGAAGGAGATCAGGTTGTTCTTGTTGTACGAATCAATGACGTACTGTCCGCCGAATGCCTTGCCTTCTACGATTTTCTGATCGTCCAAGAGTTCATCGGCTGGGAAGACTTCGTCATCAACGATGGGGCCAACTGGTGAGGTGAGCACCTGTGGGAAGGTCTGGTCATTGGCGACCTTCAGTTTGAAGACTACGGTGCTGGCATCGGGTGCCTCGATGGACTCCACGTTGCCTAGCAAGGATGATGGGCCGTTCGGGTCAGCGATCTTTAGCTGACGGTCGAAGGTGAACTTCACGTCTTTGGAATCAAGGTCGTGTCCGTTAGCCCACTTCAAGCCACTCTTGAGTTTGACCGTATATTCGGTCGGAGTGGTGAAGTCCGCGGATTCAGCCAAGCTCAGTGAGGGTTCAGGGCTGCCGGGCTCAGAATTTAGCAAGAACGGGAAAATCTGGTTCATCACCATGAACGAACCGTTGTCATAGGAACCAGCTGGGTCCAGCGAAGTGACCTTGTCGGTGGTGCCCAAGGTGATCGGTGCGCTGGCTGCGTCGCCATTGGAATTGTCGCCGCCGCCCTCACCGTTGTTTGCAGCTGAGGTGCAGCCGGTTAAGGCCAGTGCGGAGATACCCAAAACGGCTGCGGCGAGTCGCAGCCCGTTCTTTTTGCGAGTCATTGGAGTCTTCCTTAATAATCCATGAGCATGCTTGTACGGGTGATAAATAACACATGCTTCACATAAGACTATGTGATCGAAGCCACGAATGACCAATGCTCTGGTGATATGGATCGCATTCAGTAAGCCTTAATGGCACCGATTCGGTGTTCGGCATCACGAATTCAATTCCTCACCCCGACGATTGCTACCGGGGTTGGTGGTTGTTTCGGCTCGTCCTTTAGGCTAGTAGGTAATGATGACACGTAGAGACGCGGCCATTGCGTTGGATATACCCCTAGAAATGGCGAAGAAGCACGGCATTCCTGGCAAGATCAGTGAGGCTGACTTCCAAGAATTAAACGCCAATCCCCCGGCGTGGCTAGCTCAGTCGCGCGCAAATCGCACCGGCAAGCGCCCTGTTTGGGTGCACCTTGTCTGCGAAGTGTGCGGCACCGAGGACTATGAGCGTCCAAAGAAGTGGTGGCCTACCTTCGACTTTGTCCACTGCAATATCCACTCCCCGGCACAGCTTCCCAAACTAGAAGCGGGAAAAACCCGGGTGGAATATCAAGATATTTCGGCGCGGATGTTCGGCATCGTCGACGAAGACTAAAGCATTCGCACAAAGCCACGGTGATGGAACGAAAAATTCGTGTCCACCACCGTGGCTTCGTTTTTTACCTGCTCGATTTTAACTAGTCACTCACGTGAATCATGCCATGTGCACCCTTCTCGGCATCGGACATGTAATGGGTGACGAAAGGATAGTTTCCGGCCTCGGGAAGACTCAACTCCACAAAACCGCCCTGGGCTGGGGCCAGCGCCAAAGCCTGTGACCCACCGCTCGATTTATCCTCGGCATTGAGCAGATAGTTGCCTTCAAAGAAGACCGAGTCGAATTGGCCGCCGACCACATGGAAAGAACTGGGCCTATTCGGTCCCGCGTCCAACACCCAAATACGAATTTTTTCGCCGGTCTTGACCTGTAATGGATCGAATCCGTACTGGTTGGCGTAACCGTTAAAGACCACTAGGTCAGGATTCTGGGTGGCGATCTTATCCACGTTCACAGTTTCACCTTGAGCGCCGAGATAATACTCGGACTGAACCATCACAAATGACTTGTCCACCTGTGGCAGATCCTCAGGTTCAATGATCACAGCCCCGAACATACCGTTGGCAATATGGGCGCTCATTGGTTCGGTGGAACAGTGATACATCCAAATGCCCGATTTGGTGGCGGTAAACGTGTAGGTCAACTCTTCACCTGGGGCGATGGTCTTCATCGGTTCATCGGGCGCGAGGGAACCAGCATGGAAATCAATCGAGTGGCCCATCGTTCCATCGTTGTACAAGGTGATCTCAAAGGTGTCGCCTACCCGGCCGTGCAGTGTTGGCCCGGGTGCGGTGCCGTTGAAGGTCCACAGCATCTGGGTGTATCCCGGGGCAACTTCAGCTTCCAGCTCGCTGACCGTGAACTTCGCTTTGTGTACCGTGGGCTGACCGTTGTTGTTAGGCAGTGGTTCCAACACCGGGTTGTGGGCAGTGAAGTCATCGGCAGGCTTTGCCGACAAATCAAGTCCTCCGGCTTCCGGTGTAGCTCCGGAGGAATGGTCCATCCCGGGCATGCTGCTGTGATCCTCAGAATCGGGCTGAGCAGTAGCGTTGTCGTTGTTACCACCGGTGACCACGATGTGCAGAACCATACCCATTTGGCGGTGCCCCACGATAGAGCACCAGCCTTCCATGTCGGCGCTGATCACCCCGGCGTCTACCTCGGTGCTCTCCCCCGGTGCCAGCCGCCCCGAATCAGCGCCGTTGGCTAGTACCAGGTCGTGAACCTGCGAAGCATCGGTATTGGTCAGCTTAATGACCAGTCGGGTGCCTGCCTCTACTTCTATCTGCGACGGAGTGAATCGCATGTCGGAAGCGCTCACCTCCACCGTCTGCACCGGTGCATTCTCATCACCAATCCCAGCGTCCTGCTGCGCGGTTGCCGAAACAGGTTCACGCAATCCTGCCGCCGCCGGATCAAGGGCGACCCCGACACTGACAGCCAAGACCACAGCCATGAATCCAGCCGCAGCCTGACCCAGCCGCTGGCCCTTAGGGCGCGCACCCTCGGGTTCTACGGGGGTGCGATCCTTGGCCGGCCGCGCCGCAGCCGTGGCGAGCCCATCCTTCTTTGCCGCTCGGTGCGCCTTGAGTGCACCGAAGAGCACCACAATAAACGAGGCCATGGCAATCAGATACAACACCGAAGCCAGGACCCGCACCAGAGACGAGACAGGCAGGGCACAAACCAAGAGCGCGGTATTGGCCATGCTTACCCGCCAGGAGGCACCACGGTCGAAGTAGGTCGCGGTGGCGCGTACCGCTCGTGGTCCCCCGCCGAGAGCTACGGGAATGAGATAGGACAGAGCACCGAGCAGTACTTGAGCGGCGAACCCAGCTACGAGATATGGTGCGACCGTATCCAGGACCCCACCCATGACCACCGAATCGCCGCTTACGAGCAAACCGTAAACGGTCCACACCAGCGTGCCGATCCACCAGCTAACGGCGCCCAGCACAGACAGGGTGGCGAAGCTCCTTGGTGGCTTTGTTTTGGCAGCATAAATGAATGGTGCCGCCATGACGCCCAGCCCCGCCAAATAAACCAAGATTCCAACAGCTGCAACCGGCAATAACCCGACAGCCGCGCCACCGGCGGCAACCAACACACCAGCAATGAGTATGGGCAGCGCGCGTCGTAGGCGTAAGGCAGCATTGGGGGCTATTTTGGTGCGAAGCATCGTTGGCCACAGGGTAATCAGCGTTCCGGCCACGGTCAGTCCCACCCAGCCAAGGAGGTTGATAAGCGCATGGGCGAGCATCATGCGTTCATGCAAGGGAGATGGCAGCGAGGTCGATAACCATGTGCCAAGACCTGCCCCAATGGGAAGAAAACAGGCGGCGGCTATGTAATAACGCACGCTGGGGTTGTAGGGGGAAGGTAGCGCGCCCTTCAATCGACGGTAAAGCCAGATCGCATGCCATAAGGCTGCTGTTGCAATGCTCGTTGCGCCGATCAAGGTGACCGGCCAGAAAGCGGTGAGCACACCAATGACGACTAGCACCGCGCCACCATTCATCAAGCTCAAGCGAAATGATTGTGCTCGTCGCGATGCGTCGGTGACAGCGAGCTTAAGCAAAGCCGTCGCAAAGTACTGTGACCAAACTAAGATCGCATGCGACAGTGCCCCGAGCATGAGTAAGTGAATAAGCAACCAACGGGGTGCAGGAAGCTGCCGGTGAGCCAACGCCACAACCACAACCAAGATCAGCCAGATCGCTGTGGGCAGATCTCGAAGTGGCCAAAAGCCACGATTGGAAACCTTGTTCGGCACCGGTCCGGAACCGAGCTGGATGTTCATGAAGTAGGAGCCTTCTTCCCGTGGTCAATAAAGCTGTACAGGGCGGAGCCAGCTGCTACAAGTAGAAAGAGCAACAGTGCTATCACGTTGAGCACACCGCCGATCTGCCAGGCCAGATGCAGCCCCAGCCCGTCGCCAAGCCAAAGCCTGATAATCAGTCCAAGGTGCAAGAGCAACGCAGGAACCCACATCGCTTTTCGGTAAGGCAGTTTAATGGCCAATACTGCTGGCAGAATGGTGGATGCGTGAGCCATGATCATTGACATGACAAACCCGAGGAAAACCGCGTGGATGACTGTGTCATATCTAACTGTCGTATTCGGGTAGCCCAGCATCCAGGTCACCGCCGCGATGAATAGCCAAAAATACCCTGCGAGCAGACAGGCGGCCATGAAGCGTGGCGCACCGGCGGACTTGATCGTTCTTCGTGCGACATCGTTAACCAGCAACCAGAGCACCTGCGCGGCTAAGGCTAGTCCGAACAGGACGGTGCCGACGTTGATAAACAATGAGGTTGTCGCCGAAGCTGCCAGCAGCGCAAAGGCGAGCACAGGTGCCAGAGTTTCTGCTCGGCGGCCAAGTTGCACTCGGGCCAGCTCGACGCGTTCGCCTGCGATGGTTGCTACCACGAAGGTGGTTAGCCATGGCAAGACCAACGGGATGGACACACCACCGGCCCACAGCACCACTGCTGCTAAACCTGCGCAGGCTCCGAGCATTTGAATCAATACCGCATCGGCGCGTTGGCGTCGCCACAATGGGACGTAGATGCAGAGCATTCCCGTCATGCCGGTAATGAGCAGCGAGCTTGTGACCCAGCCGGGCACCACCGCCAACGTGCTCGCCCCACCTAAGACCAAAAGAATTGGCGCAAGGTAACCTGCCGGCTTGCCCAGTGCCACGGCACGTTCCAAGCAGATCAGCGCGCCTACGAAGCCATAGACCATGATCAGTCCGTGGGCCGAGGCCCAGTCCGCGTTGGGCACGGGAGCTGGCACATCCAGCAGTAGCAGCGCGGCATCTAGCCCAGCTAAGAGGCAGAGGCCTGCCGGTAGCATCAGCATCCAACGCCAGCGTCCGGTTCGTTGATTGCGTTTAGTTTTTGTTCTTTGTGTGGCCGCGGTGTTCATCGGTTGGAATTCTGCGATTTCTTCAGGTGAAGTATGCAGCTTCGATTTGCTCCGGCAAAAGGATTGAGCTGTACGTCGCTGGCGTCCTGCCCTTGGGATTCGACCAGTCCTCGGACCATGCCCAGGTGAACGTTGCAGACAATTTGTTGGTTTTCAGCCACTGCGCCCAACAGCGGGCAACTATGCAGAGTCAAGCTACCGTCGGCGGGGTTGTTTTCCGGGGAAAATCCAAGCTCGTCAAGTGATAGTTGTATGAGATCTGGTGAAGTGGGCATGTGTTGTGCTCGGGCGATGGAATCAGCCCAGCGCCTTCCAGCCGCGATACTCACACTCGCCGGATCTTTGGCGGTCGCTGCAATTTCTCCGGCGAGCGCAGAGGCCAGTTGCGCAAAAGGGGACTGAACTTGCCGAACAGCAGTCCACAACCAAGCTGGCCGCCCCTTACCTTGGGCTGGGGCAGGGCGTCGGTTGAGATATCCATCAGCATGCAATGCTTCAAGATGTGCTCGGACAGTATTTTCGTGAAGCCCCGTTTTCTGGGTTATCCAGTTCAGGCTAACGCCTTCAGTCTGGGATTCAATCAAGCGTAGGATCTCTTCGCGGGTGGCCGAATGGATGCGGCCTGCGCTGCTACGCCGCACTTGGCGCAGAGAATCTTTGGAACTCATCAATCGATACCTTTTCCACGCGAGATTTCACCCAACATATTTTCCACTGAGTTAATTGTAATAAAATGAATCTCGTCATGCCACGCAAGGTGGCAAGGGGAACACGGTAGTACTATCCGTGGGTCTAAGAGGAGGAAGTTCATGGCAGAATTCATTGAAATTTCGTCGAGCAAAGAAGAAGCTGCAAAGGCTGCCCCTGGTGGCACCTGTGCTTGTGGAGGGCACGACGAAGACCTCCCACTACTGGATGTTCAGACCATCCCGCATGCGGTGCGCCACGCTGCCATCTTCGGCGCACTTGACTCAATTCGCCCGGGTTCAGGAATCATATTGTCTGCTACCCACAATCCGTTGCCCCTCTTGGCACAATTGCAAGCTCGCAGTCCCGAAGCTTTTGAGATTAGCTATCTCGAAGAGGGCCCGGATACTTGGAAGATTAAATTCGTGCGCAACTAAGCGCTATAACAAAAGCTACCGTTGTGATTCAACAATTGTTGAACCACAACGGTAGCTTTTAGTGTTTGATCGCTAGCCGACCTGGGTAGAATCCCATGCGCTGGATCGTGCCGAGTCAATGGTTGCTTGGCCCAAGACACGACTGCCTTGATACACCACCATGGTCTGTCCTGGAGCGACTCCTCGCATCCCTTCAGGAAGGTTGACTACCAAGTTGTCTTGGCCGTCTTCGGTGCGCTCCATGTGGGCCACAGCTTGAACGGGATCCCCATGAGCGCGAACCTGCACCATGCAGTCGAACTTCTCACCGGTAAACACTTCAGCGATGGGAACACCAGCCCAGGAGATACGGATTCCACGTAACTGATCAACGGCCAGCAAAGCTTCCGGACCAACGATTACCTTATTGTCCTTCGGACGGATCTCCAAGACGAAGCGTGGCTTACCGTCAGCAGCCGGACGTCCCAGTCGCAGACCCTTACGCTGACCCACGGTGAACGCCTGGGCGCCTTCGTGTTCGCCCAGTGCGTTACCCTCATGGTCAACAATCACGCCTGGCTTCATTTCGATGCGCTCTGCCAGCCAACCACGGGTATCGCCGTCAGGGATGAAGCAAATGTCGTAGCTATCTGGCTTATTGGCCACCGTCAGGCCACGAGCTTCGGCTTCGGCACGTACTTCTGCCTTTGATGGTGTTTCGGCCAGAGGGAACATGCAGTGCTCCAACTGTTCGCGAGTTAGCACGCCTAAGACGTAGGACTGATCCTTGGCCCAGTCAGCGGCGCGATGCAATTCAGGTGCGCCATCCTCGTCGCGCAATACCTTGGCGTAGTGACCGGTACAGACCGCATCAAAGCCCAGTGCCAGGGCCTTCTCCAGAAGGGCTGCGAACTTGATCTTCTCGTTGCAGCGCATACAAGGGTTGGGGGTACGTCCAGCTTCGTATTCGTCCACGAAGTCTTGGACGACGTCTTCGGCAAAGCGGTCGGAGAAGTCCCACACGTAGAACGGGATGCCCAACTTGTCGCAGGCACGCCACGCATCGTTGGAGTCTTCCACCGTGCAGCAGCCACGCGACCCTGTACGCAGGGTGCCTGGCATGCGCGAGAGTGCCAGGTGTACGCCGACGACGTCGTGGCCGGCTTCTACTGCGCGGGCTGCGGCTACCGCCGAGTCCACGCCTCCGGACATCGCTGCTAGTACCTTCATCGTGTAAAACCTGTTCCTGCCGTGTGGATGCTGCTTTCATCGGCTGCCATGCCAGCCTTCTTTGCCCTTACATATGCTTCGGGCAAAGCGTCTATTAATGCGTCAACGTCAGAACGCGTCGAAGTATGCCCCAATGTGAAGCGTTGCACACTTCTTGCACTTCTTGCATCACGCCCCATAGCCAGCAAAACATGTGAAGGTTGGGGAACGCCAGCGGTGCATGCGGAGCCGGTTGATGAGGCAATACCAAACATATCCAAAAGGAAGAGCAAGGAGTCACCTTCACATTCTGGGAAAGTGAAATGAAGATTCCCGGGAAGTCGTTTCCCTTCATTGGCTGCATCGCGTGGACCGTTGAATACCGCTTCAGGAATCAATTGGGTGATGCGTTGCACCGCATATTCGCGAAGCTCACTCAACCGAGAAGCTTCCTCGCTCAGTTGTGCACGAACGGCTGTGGCGGCGGCAGCAAAGCCAGCGGCACTTGCAGCGTTCAATGTCCCCGAACGTAATTTCCGCTCATGCCCACCACCGTGTTGCACGGGGGTTAGCACGATGTCTCGGCGCACCAGCAGTCCACCGATTCCAACCGGCCCACCGATTTTATGGGCACTGATGGCCATGGTAGCAAGGTTGGATTCCGCAAAATTCACGTCCACTGCACCGAAAGCCTGTACCGCGTCCGAGTGCACGGGAATTCCGTATTGGGATGCTAATGCAGCAAACTCGGCTACCGGTTGCACCGTACCAACTTCATTATTGGCCCACATCAAGGTGGCCAGCGCAATTTGCTCGTGATGTTGTTCCAACAGCGATGCCGTAGCTTCAAGATCAATGACCCCGTCATGATCAATCGGGAGCCAGAGCAACGTTGCGCTTTCATGTTCTTCGAGCCACATTGCAGTATCCAAAACTGCGTGGTGCTCGATTCCGGTGAGCGCGATAGTGCGTGCTTGGTCGTTAGTCGCAACTCGGTTCCAGAACAGGCCTTTGAGAGCCAAATTGTCAGATTCAGTGCCGCCCGAAGTGAAAATCAGTTCGCTCAGGTGCGCGCCAGCAGCCTGGGCAACGGCAAGGCGGGCATCATCTACGACCCGGTTGGCGCGACGTCCGGCACCATGCAAAGACGAAGGATTTCCGGTCAGCGCATACTGCTCGGTGATGGCAGCCAAAGCTGCAGGATTCAGATCTGTGGTTGCCGCGTGATCTAAATAAACGGCGGAAGTATTCATAGCTCTTTAATGGTACGGCTTTACAGTCACTCGTTTGAATGGCCAATACGTGTGAATTGGCCAACCTCAATGGTTTCAAGGTTGGGGTTTTTCAGTACTGCCTCGATGAGAGATGCTGGTCCGCCAAGAATCGTGCAGTCATCATAGGGCTCGGTGGAGAGCATCCAACGACGATCCGCGCTAAACGCCAATGCTGGCCGCTGACGTTGGGCACCATCTGCTGTTTGGGCCCACAACGGTTGTGCCAGGAACTGCCCATCTGCCTTAAACAAATGATAGTTCCGGTAGCCACCGCCAAGGTCTAATGGAGCTGAGTTCAAAATTTCTGGGCCAAAGGCTGGTTTCTGGGCTTGCGCCAAAGCCGATTCGTACGCTTCGCGGTTCTCTTCATCACTCAACGTCGGATCCGGCTCTTGCTCAATCTGGATTCTTTCGCCGCCCTCAATGAACGCATACCCAGCCCAAAGGCCGACAACATACTTCTGGTCTTCTGTCTCGTCGACAGTGAGGGTTTCAATCAGCGATTGCCATTGATCTTCCGGAAGTTGGTCCAACGGCAAATCTGTATCAACCCAGGCGTCCTCTTCCACCGGATTACCTTGCGCATCCAATCCGGCCACAGTTTCAAACAAATCGGCAGCAGTGATGATGTGGTTTCGGCTCTTGGCAACGGTGCCCCAGTCAACCAATTGATCGTCTTCATCCAGTGCCGGGTGCAGAATCCGGACGTAACGTTCGTAACCGACTGGTACCTGAGCCACGACGGTCGAAGGATCCGCCGATGAGCATGCCGAAGCGATCCATTGACCCTGTTCGGCTGAAATATGTGAAAACTGCATGCTCATAGCCTATCGATGTCTCGGAACGAAATCTGCTTTGGGTGTGTGGTCGGTGGTATGAATGAATAAATACTTCGTGACCCGCGACGTTTAATTGCAAAGGGAGTTTTCATCGATGTTCATGCCTGAGCTATTAGAACCCATCCATGAGTTTTCTCGGCAAACCATCGATTTCTCCCGAAAAATTGCCATCATGGCGGTGATCAACCGCACCCCCGATTCTTTCTACGATGCTGGGTCGACTTTCGGGCTCGATGAGGCAGTGAACGCTGCATTACAAGCCATCGAAGACGGCGCCGACTGGGTTGATATTGGCGGAGTCCCCTTCTCCCCCGGTCCAGAACTGGCATGGCAGGACGAGGCTGAGCGAATCGTGCCGGTGATCAAAGCCGTCCGCGAACGCAGCAATGCAATTATTTCCGCAGATACATTCCAGCCACAGGTGGCACAAGCAGCCATTGAGGCAGGTGCAGATGTCATCAATGACACGACGGGTCTGGCGTATCCTGAACTGGCGGCAGTGGTTGCCAAAAATAACGTGCACCTAGTAATTACTCATTCTCTGGCAAAGCCCCGAACAATTTATCCACGACCGCACTATGAGGACGTCGTCGCGGAAATACGACAGTATTTGCAGGATAAGGTTCAAGTAGCTATCAATGCTGGCATTTCACCGTCCAAAATCATCGTGGACCCGGGCCACGATCTCAACAAGAACACACGACACACACTTGAGATCACTAAAAGCTTCCAGGCCTTCGCTGATTTAGGATTCCCTGCGCTTGCGGCTGTTTCAAATAAAGATTTCATCGGCGAGACCTTGAATCTGCCCAAGGCTGAACGCACGCTGGGTTCCATGGTGGCTGCCACAATTTGTGCCATGAATGGCGCTCGTATTCTGCGCATGCACAACATCCCGGAGTCCTTGCAGACCGTGAAATTAATTGAGGCTACCCAGGGGTGGCGCGAACCTGCCTACCAGATCCACAATATGGGTGATGTGAATCCGCCGGCTCATCCCGAACGAGAACCAATCAAGTAAAGGAACGATGTTGATGCGCGCACTACTGCCAGAATCAAGTAACAAGGTTACTGACGATCAATTGCTGGATCGCTACAGCACTGCCCAGCGACCATTCGTACGCTTCAATTTTGTGAGCTCCATCGATGGCAGTGCCCAAGCCGATGGTTTGTCCGCAAAATTAGGTTCCGAGGGAGACCAGCGAATTTTCACCGTCCTTCGTCGCCTGGCTGATGTCATCGTCGTTGGTGCCGGCACAGTTCGCGCCGAGGGCTATGAGGGCGATCTGGTTTCAGAACAAGACCAGCAGTGGCGCCTCGCTCATGGACGAACCGCCCATCCCGCTTTGGCAGTAATCTCTGCAGGTCTGCATTTGGAACCAACTGCAGAAATTTTTAGAGAGTCTCCAGTCCCAGTCATCGTCTTTACCACCGTTGATCTTTCTGATGACAAACGCGATTCCTATGGGAAAAACGTCGAGCTAATTCAAGTTGGGTCGTTGGAAGAAGGATGCGATCCCAAGGAGATTGTTGAGCAGCTAACCCGACGGGGTTTGGGCTTCATTCATTGTGAGGGTGGCCCACACATTTTCGGTCAGTTTGCTGCTGCAGGCATGGTGGATTCTGTGTGCCTTAGTTACTCACCTGTTCTCGTAGCTGGCGACGGAATGCGCATTGCAGCCTATAGCCAGCAGACCTTCCAACGCTTTACCTTGAATTCGTTGTTGGAGGAAGAGAGTATGCTTTTCTGCGACTATCGGATCAATCAATAAGTTCAATTGCTCCCGGGAGCACTCGAACATCAAAGTTGCCCGTCCCCACATATTCGCCGTCTGAGTAACTTGCTTGTTGGGTATTCACGTGCGCTGAGGACAACTGCTGACTAACCTTCCAACGGTGAGAATCTCCACGCAAGATTTTCCCGAGTGATGGCAGCACAGGAAGTACTCTCGTGCCTTTGACCATGCTCAGTTCCACAGTTCCGTCCATAAAGTTGGATTTCGGAAAGAGCCGGATTCCACCGCCTAAGGTTTGGATATTTGCAATGCTTGCCGCCAGGGCATGACCTTCAAACGTCAGTGTCTCGGTGGATACCGTGCTGTAGAAACTTTTCAACTTTGGCAGTGAAAGCAGCAGGCCAACAATATATCTGAGCGCTCCAAGTTGCCTTGGTAATTTGTTAGCGGCGGCATTAATCTTTGCCTCGGCGCCCCAGGAAACAGCACCAATGGCATATTTCATTGAGTGTACGGAGTCTTCGAAGTCTAATTCCAGGACATCAACCTTCGTGGTTTTTCCACCATGGCGACAGTAGCTAACGATCCGTTCAAAAGTCTCGGCTCGATTGTGATGTCCCAGCATCCTCCAAAGGTCATTGCCACTTCCCGCTGGCAGTATTCCAACTGGAATTCTGGTACCGACAATATATGGAAGAGTCCGGTGGATCAGCCCATCTCCGCCCACAACAACGATTGCCCGACACCCCACTGGTGTTCTCTGGTGATCCTTCTCAAGAGGGTATGAGGCGTCTATCAATTCGCTGTCCACACCAACCGCAGACAGCGATGAGGCCAAGTCTTGGGCGCGTTGTCTACCAACGCCGCGTCCAGCCAACGGGTGGAAAACGATGCGGACTTTCCCGCCCTGTTCAAAGGTCATCATGAAAATAGAGATTACTGAGGTGGAGCGCACATCCCAATTATTTGTCAGGCTCTATTAGCTAAACTGGAATGCACTGGCATACTGCCTTCACTTCCGAGAGGACCTATCTGGACTATGAGCACACCGAGCCCGTACGAAATCCTTGGTGTTTCTTCATCAGCCAGTATGGAAGAGATCAAAATTGCCTATCGCCGAGCTGCTCGGGCAACACATCCTGATCTTGGCGGTAGTGAGGAAAAATTTCGGCAAGTTCAGCAGGCCTTCCAGGACCTTAGTGATCTGGCGAATCCCTTAGAACATGACCAGACTTTCCAACGGCCGGGAGAAGCACCACGAGCTGGCTTCTCGGCCCGCCCATTTGATGAACGACTGCGGAAATCTCCCCAGCAGCCAAAAGCTCAATTGTCCACGGAATACGTCCCGCCATTGTCTGATGCCACTTTCACGGCCCTGAGCAAGGAACTCTCTGCACAAAAGATCCATGGAGAACCTCGTAAACGTGGCTTCTTTTCTAACAGGGCACGACTGGTACGTGAAGCAAACACCATCAATTTGCTCAGCAAGAACGTGCTCAACGTCCTGCCCGCTGCTCGTCTGATTAACGGTCTCGTGTCACCACATGGAGGCCACTACGACCATGTGCTAGTTGCCGGATATCGTATGGCGGTGATCAATACGATGACGTTGCCAGAGGGCTACTACTCTTTCGACGGCAATGTTTTGCGTCATGGAAATAAAATGACGCAACCTCCTGTTTTCTCCATTTCAGCCCTCCAGCGAAGCTACATGCAGATGAACGTCGTTGCATTCACCTTAGTCTTGTCTCCCAATGGCAACCGACACGAGCCAGTCATCGACTATCACCGCAATGCCAATCCAACTCTTGCAACGACACCCAACGTCTTGAATGCTGCTGGCCTTGTCAGAGAGCTCAAGTTGTTCTTAGGCTCCGGTCCTACACCAAATGTTGTCGACCGCATGGCGATTGCACGTCTACGTGAGGCGATGTACTGAGTTCAATGGCGAGAAAGCGTCCGATCAACGCTTAAACTAGTTAAGTGTTTCGTATCGTATTCAACGCCCCAGAGATCCCGGGTAATTCCGGAAACGCCATTCGTCTATCGGCCATTACCGGTGCCGAGCTACATCTGGTCAAACCGCTAGGCTTCAATTTCGAAGATGCGAACCTGCGTCGCGCGGGGTTGGACTATCATGACTTAGCTAACGTCACGGTCCATGAAAATCTGGATGCCGCCTTTGAAGCGTTGGGCGAGGGCCGAGTCTTTGCCTTTACATCTGAAGGTGAAAAACTCTACTCGGATCTTAGCTATGAGCCCAGCGATATCTTCCTGTTCGGTAAAGAATCTGTCGGACTTAGCCCCGAAGACAAGAAGCATCCACGAGTCACCAACTTGGTACGACTGCCCATGCTCGAAGGAAGGCGATCATTGAATCTAGCGAATACTGCATCGATCGTGACTTACGAGGCTTGGCGCCAACACGGATTTGCGGGCGCATAAAGTACCAGCATTCAACTGCCCCGTATACAGCTTTACCTAATCTTTATAAAGTAAGCTCGTTACTGTGCCCGTGTTTCTACGGGTATTGAACTATGCCGACGACCTTTCGGGAGAATCCAAGACAATGAACGGTAGCCATTCCCAGCACCACGACGAGCCTCAGGACGAAGACCTGGGACTAGATCTGGTGAGCCATGTGGCCAGCAGTTCTCGAGCTGAACGAAAAACCAGACCACGACGCTGGATTTTCGCTGTCGTAGGCGTTGTCATCATCGCCATTCTGGCTTTAGTCATCGTCTCCCTGCTCAATGGCGGAACCAAGGCATCCAAGGCTTCGAAAGCCAGCGACGCTGTCACAGAAGTCGTTGATCTCAAGAGTGGCGGCCACGCTAGCCTCAGTAGCTCGAAGTCAGAAAACACCATAGGCGTAGAACTAACTTCTTTGCCACAGTTGGAAGAATCTGAACAGTATGTTGCCTGGGCCATCCACGAATCGGGATCCGTGACGGTTATTACCAAGACCAATGGCGAGGATGCTTCGGCGGGGTACTCACCTGCCGATGACATTATTGCCATTCACATCACCGTCGAGAGCTCAAATACGCCTGCAGCTCCTTCCGAAGATACAGAAGCTTCGGTAGACCTACCGCTGAACAAGGATTCCAGCGCGGAACCTAGTCAAGGTTCGTAGCTGAACATCCGATTCACAACAATAAAGGTGCCTGTGACCATAGAGGAAAATTTCCTCTATGGTCACAGGCACCTTTTGAGTTTCAAGTAAAACGCCGTCAGAATCCCGCGATAGTATCGTCAGCATTCACCGCAACGAGATGGAAACCTTCAGCCAAACGGTGTTCAGCAAACTGAGCACGTTGGCCATTAGCAGAGCACTGTTGGTGCACGAACCGCTCCATGGCTGCGACATCAGGATGTTGAGTGAAATGTGCACGCAGGGCGTCCATTTTTTGACCGAAGTAATCCGTGATGTCAACGAAACCGTTTTCGCGTTCCCGTGGCGCCCCGTAGAGCCATAGCCAAGGCACCTTGTACGCTTCCAGGCCTTCTTCACGAAGCAGTTCCGGATAAGCGAACGGGTTCTCCACCGCTGGATAAATTGCGCGCGTTACTGCCTCACCACACGCTAAGTGATCCGGATGCGAACGTTGGATACGGTCCCAATTTCGTTCTGGATGCATCGCCATTACGATGCTCGGCTTCACCTCGCGGATCAACCGGACAACTTTTCGAATGACGTCGTGGCTAGGCTCTAGATAACCGTCGCGTTCTCCTAAGAAGTGTACGGTTTTCACACCTACCTTTAGCGCAGCCTGCTCCTGCTCAGCATGACGCAAAAGGGCAGTTTCTTGTGGATCCCTATCATCAAAACCACCGGCATCACCATCGGTCATGATGCAATACTGCACCTCGATACCAGCGGCCGTAAATGCAGCAATAGTGCCGGCGGCACCGAAGTCCAGATCATCTGGATGTGCTCCAAAAGCGAGGACCCGTTCGGTTTTTTCACCGAAAAATTCAACTGTGTTGATCATGCTTGGCGGCGTCGAATCTCTTCTGCAGCCTGCGGAAGAACCTTGGATAAATCGCCAACAATACCAAAATCAGCAATTTCGAAAACGGGTGCGTCAACGTCCTTATTGATGGCCACGATGCACTTACTGGTCTGCATGCCAGCCTTTTGTTGGATCGCGCCCGAGATACCCGCGGAGATGAACAGCTGTGGCGAAACGGTGACACCGGTCTGTCCGATCTGAGCGTCATGGGTAATCCACCCAGCATCTGTCGCCGCACGCGATGCACCAACTGCACCTGCCAGTGCATCTGCAAGGTCCTCGACCGGGCCGAAGTCCCCGTTAACGCCACGACCGCCGGCAACTACGACGCGTGCTTCGGTCAATTTCGGCCGGTCAGAAACGGCTTTCGCTTCGGTGGCAACGACGCGAACTTGTGCTGTCGTAGGAGACTGAATTTCTAAAGTCTGAACTTCTAGCTGCTGGCCGGAGCTTTGTGGGTCATCTTCAATGCTGTTCGGTTTCACCGAGACAAATAACGTTCCACCGGTTGACTGCGCCTGAGCGCTGTAGCTACCAGCCAATTCATCTTTCGTCACGACAAGATCGGTCGCAACGTCTATGGCATCCGTGACCACTGCACCATCAAGACGTACCGCCAGACGAGCAGCGACTTCACGGTTGAAGTTATCGTTAGCAACTAAAACTACTTCGGCAGCGCTCTGCTTCACTGCAGCTTCAAGAACTGAAAGTGCGTGATCAACAAATACGTCGCCTTGACTTGGTGCAACGAGAAGCTTGCTCAACCCGTAATTAGCGAGGATGTTCTGGGCATCCTGCGAAACCTCAGACGCGACAGCCAACGTGGACTGATCAAAACGTGAAGCAAGGGTGAGCAGTTCTCGTTGCGCCTTGGAAGGAACATCGGAAAGTTCATTGAAAAATACTAGTGCTGAAGGCATGTTCGATATTCCTTAGATCAGCTTCTGTTCGGCCAAGAAATCGACCAGGGCAATTCCAGCCTGGCCGCTGTCGTTTATGACCGTTCCGGCTTCACGGGCTGGTCGCGCAGTTGCATTGAGGACGGAGGTTCGAGAGCCTGCGGTGCCGACTCCAGTAGCGCTCAGACTGATGTCTGCCAAGCTGACTTCGGTGATGCTCTTTTTCTTCGCTGCCATGATCGCTTTAAAGTTCGGGTACCGAGGCTCATTAGCCTGATCTGTCACCGACAAAACTGCTGGCAAAGTTGCTGCCAGGCTCAAGGTGCGTTCAGCATGGTCTCGTCGAATGGTCAGCTCTCGGCTGGCACCATCAAATTCGATGGCCAAAGCGTGAGTCAGCTGAGCGAAATTCAGACGTTCAGCCAGCTGCGCTGGAACAACAGAGGTCTCAGCGTCCGTAGAAGACATGCCCGTAACAACAAGATCAACCGCGCCAACATGCTCAATCAGAGCAGCCAGTGCCTTAGAAGTGGCTACGGTATCTGACCCTGCCAGAGCATCGTCATTAAGATGGATTCCTGAGCTTGCGCCCATTTGCAAGGCTTTCTTTACTGAATTGCTTGCGCTCTTGCCACCCATTGTTGCTGCAATGACCTCATGCCCAGCCGCGAACCCGCCCTGTGCCTCGACAAGGGCAACGGCCGCTTCTACCGCATATTCGTCCAGTTCTGAGAGAACGGATTCCGAACGGTCAAGACGCAGAGTGTCAGAATCGATGTGACGATCAAATTGGACATCCGGAACATGTTTTACCAACACCACTATTTTTAGCGGCGCTGTGGTTTCCTCGGTCATTCGAGCCTTCCTACAAACTTTCATATCCAGCGGCACTTGGGTACTGCCAGACTTTTATTCACTCTCTATCGTATCGACACATCACGATTCACTCGTTCTTTATCGCCGAAAGTGCAAGAAGTGACGCAGGCTGGTTCATCACCGGCCTGCGTCACTCACTTCACTGCGTCATTATGAAGACTTATTTAGTCATTTGACAACGTTCCTACGGTGACCGTCGCAGTTTCTTCTTTACCATTACGCAGGTAACGAATTTCGGCTTGGCCGCCGGCCGCAATTTCACGAATAGCCGCGGTCACGGTTTGCGAATCGCTCACTGTCCGTCCGTTGACCCCGGTGATCACGTCGCCGGACTTCAAACCAGCCTTTTCAGCTGCCGAACCGGAGCTCACTTCAACAACTTTGGCACCAACCGAGAAGGATGAAGTGCTTTGTTGGCCGTTGTCCTCGGCACCCTGAGCAGTGACCGTAGCTCCGAGCAGGCCGTGAGTTGCTGAACCATTGGCGATCAATTCCTCAGCCACGCGCTTTGCGTAGTCAATCGGGATCGCGAATCCGACACCGATTGATCCGCCTTCATCGCTGGAACTCGAACTGGAACCTGAAGATGCGATTGCTACGTTCACACCAATGATTTCGCCGCTAGCGTTCACTAGCGCACCACCCGAGTTACCGTGGTTGATTGCTGCGTCGGTCTGGATGACATTGACGTAGATAGAACCGCTGGACTGGGTTTGCTGTTGCTGCTGTTGCTCCTCTTGACCTGGGAACTGGAAGTTGAATTGGCTTCCATTATCACCATTGGATTGATCGCTACTATCAGGAACAGCAGATGAAGCGATGGAGATCGTTCGATTCAGCGTCGAGATGATGCCATCGGTAACCGTTCCACTCAGGCCCAGTGGTGCACCAATCGCAACTGCCGTATCCCCGACGTTCAAGTCGGCAGAAGAGCCTAGAGTTGCCGGAACAAGTCCATCAGCTTGGATGTTGATAACTGCCAGATCCGACAGCGGGTCAGTTCCTACAACCTTGGCCGAGTGCACGGTACCGTCATTCATTTGAACGGTAATCGTAGGGTCAGCAACCTCGCCACCGAGGGTAACAACGTGGGTATTGGTCAGGATGTTTCCCTTGTCATCCAACACAATGCCCGAACCAGATCCGCTACTACCGTTGCCCGATACTTCGATGGTGACCACGCTCGGACTTGCCTTAGCTGCTGCTGCGGTGACTTCGGTGACCTTATCCGGGTTGTTGATGACCACGCCCTGCTGCGTAGTTGAGCTTCCCGAGGAGGTGGTGCTGCTGCCATCGTTTAGTAGATAAGTAGTACCCGCGGCAGTGGCACCGCCGATGAGCGCTGCCGCAACCATGCCAGCAATCAGAGTGCTTCCGGCAAAACGCTTCGTCCCTTTAGGCTGCTTTTCTGGAGGCACCGGATAGGTTGTCTGCGTGGTAGTCCCGCCGGCATATGGTGCACCGTATGGAGAGTTGGACTGATTGACATGAGAGGCACTGTGCTGCGACTGGTAAGAAGCTGCCGGCTGAGAAACTCCGGCTTGCTGGGACGATGAGTTGATTGGCTCAGTGCGTGGCGAAGAAGCGTAGTTATCTCCTGTGGGCTGTCCATTGCCCTGCTCTTGGTTCAGTCGAGGGTAGCGTGCTGTTGGTTCATTGGAACCGCCAGCAGGAGTGTTCTCGTTATTTGATGGCCGTGCAGAATCACCCAAGTTTTCTTCACGTGGCTCATTCGGTGTCTGGCTCATTTCATGCCCTCTTTCGAACTGTCGAATCTCTTGTGATTAATTATTCAGGTTTGGTCTGTGGCATCGAATTGTGGTGACTTTGCATCGCCTGTGAGTTAACTATTCTGGCAGCTGAATGTCGTAGACGAGCTTCATTAGGCCAAATAGAATCAATTCTAAGTGTGAATCCAGTCTCTGGATACACCAGATCAGGTACAGCCTGATTTTAGATTGACTTAGCTTTTCAGGCGGGAACACGACATGAGAATGAAGACTCGCAAACTCTTGACCGGCGCACTAGTAGCCTCGGCGATTTCTCTTGGGGTAGCTACGCCGGCGTTCGCCGAGTCACCGGTTACCATCCCACCGGGCGACTTTGTTATCGACAATTCCGGAGTGCTCAGCTCTGACGAAGCGCGACTCGAACAGGAAATCAAGGAACTTCGCAACGATACTGGCTTCAGCCTATTCCTTGTCTACGTTGATGAATTCTCCAACCCAACAAAATCAGATGAATGGGCCCAAGCTGTCGCAGAGAAGAAGGGTCTAGGGAAATCTGATGTCATTCTCACGGTTGCTACCCAGACCCGCCAGGCGTACTTTGCGGCCTCGGACAAGGGATCTCTAAAAGATGAAGACTCGAAGATTTACCAGTCACTAATCAGCCCAGCACTCGGCAATAGTGACTGGGTCGGAGCAGCCGATGGGGCTATTGAAGGGATCAGAAATGCCGAAAGTGGAAGTACGACCGGAAGTTCGTCTGGTGGAGGAAGCTTCGTGACTATTCTGTTGGTGATTGCTGCCCTGGCCGTTGGCGGATACTTCCTGCTCTCACGTCGAAGCCGGAAAAAGACTCGGACGTTCCCGCCGCAGCAAAATGGCTACCCAGGCATGCCGGGAAGCCCTGCACCACAGCAACCTCTGATCCCCTTGGATCAGCTTCGCTTGCAGGCCGATCAGCTACTTGTTGCTGCCGACGATTCCATCCGTTCTTCGCAGCAAGAACTGGGTTTTGCTGAAGCTCAATATGGAAAAGAATCGGTTGCCGTCTTTGTCCAAGATTTGTCTAAGGCCAAAAAACACCTCACTGAGTCGTTCCGGTTGCAGCAACAGTTGGACGACGACATTCCTGATACTGAAGCAGACCAGCGTTCATGGCTCAACGAAATCATCAACCGTTGCCAAGAAGTCAATCAGACCTTGCAGTCCCACGCCGACGAATTCAAGGCACTGCGACAGCTCGAACAGAATGCTGAAGCGCGAATTGCTGAAATCAAAGCAAATCAAGAGCCACTCAACCAGAGACTGTCTGCCCGCGTGGCTGACTTGGAGCAGTTGTCGAATAAATACGACCCAAGCGCAGTGAGCCAAATCAAGGACAACGCGCAACAGGCCGGTGAACGCCTAACCTTTGCTGCCTCGGCTCTACAGCAAGCCTCAGAAAAACTTTCGACTAACCGCTCGGACGCCGCGGTATTGATACAGAATGCCGAAGAAGCACAGGATCAAGCCGATGTGCTACTTGAAGCCATCAAAAAGGCAGACGAGTCATTGCAACAAGCTGAACAAGATCTTCGAGCAGCCATCGCTTTGGCCGAACGTGATCTTGCGCAAGCAAAAGCCACTTTCGCATCCGGCACCGGTTCGGACCTTGCAGGTCCTATCGCAGGGGTTGAAAGTGCCCTCGGGACTGCACGGCAGGCTACCGCAAGTGGCAAATACAATCCTCTGGCCCTGATCACACTGCTGGACGAGGCAACCACTCCCCTATCTCAAGCTTTGACAGGCTTGCGAGACCGTGCCCAACAGGCTCAGGCAGCCCGCGATCAGTTGCAGTCCCTCTTGCACACCGCGGCTTCCCGTATCAACGGCACCGATGACTACATCCGTGCACGTCGAGGTGGCGTGCGTGCATCGGCACGTACGCGTCTAGCCGAAGCCCAACGAACTTTGGACGAAGCACATTCCTTTGCAAACTCGGACCCTGCTCGTGCAGTTGCTGCAGCACAACGCTCCATTCAGTTAGCGGATCAGGCCGCTCAAATGGCCGAGAACGATGTCAGCGGCTTCGATGGGTTCGGTAACGGCCCAGGAATGGGTGGTTACGGCCGAGGTCGTGGCGGCGTATTCGACGGGGTAGGTGGTGCTGTCCTCGGCGGCATTCTCATCAACACGATCCTCGGCGGTGGTCATCACGGTGGCGGCCATTCTGGAGGCAACGACGGCTTCTTCGGCGGTGGCGGCTTCGGTGGCTTCGGCGGTGGCGGTGGCGGATTTGGAGGAGGTGACTTCGGTGGAGGCGACGGAGGTAACTTCTAACCCGTCGATATAGATTGACCAGCAGTTCTTGCACTATCAGCGATATTTTGACTAACAGAAAGGTCCAATCATGACCAAGCAATCAATCTTCGGACGTATCTCACAACTAGCCAAAGCAAACATCAATGCCCTGCTGGACTCAGCAGAAGATCCGCAAAAAATGATGGATCAGATGGTGCGCGACTACAACGACAACATTGCCGAAGCCGAACAGGCCATCGCCCAGACTATCGGTAACCTGCGCATGCTGGAAGACGACTACCGTGAAGACGAACAAGCCGTCGCTGAATGGAGTAACAAGGCCCTCGCCGCGTCAAACAAGGCCGATGAGTTCCGCTCCGCTGGCAAGACCGATGATGCCGCCAAGTTTGATAATTTGGCCAAGGTTGCCATCCAGCGTCAGATGCAGGCTGAATCCGAGATGAAGTCCGCGGAGCCGACTCTTGCCTCCCAGCGCGAAATCGTGGACAAGCTGAAGACCGGCCTGAACCAGATGAAGGAAAAGCGCACGGAGCTGGCAAGCAAGCGCGATGAATTGATCGCCCGTTCGAAGGCGGCGCACGCACAAAACCAGGTCAATGAAGCGGTCAAGGCCGTGAACATCATGGACCCTTCCAGCGAGATTGGACGCTTCGAGGAAAAGGTGCGACGCGAAGAAGCTCGTGTACGAGGAGCTGCTGAGCTCGCTTCTTCAAGCTTGGATGCCCAGTTTGAGTCTTTGGAAGACTTGGGCGAGCAGACCGAGGTTGAAGCTCGTCTTGCTGCTTTGAAGTCCAAGCAGGCTGGAGCAATCGAAGGCTAGAGCGGTGGGCTCGTAGTTCGTATCTTTCGGTGGTGTGTTGGCGCAGAGCGTCGGCACACCACCGATTGTTTAATGCCTTAAACCAAAAATGGAGATCCTTTCGGATCTCCATTTCCACTTTCGTGGCGGGGAGAGGATTTGAACCTCTGACCTCCGGGTTATGAGCCCGGCGAGCTACCGAACTGCTCCACCCCGCGTCGGTAAATACAACATTACCAATCAGTGAATGACTTGGCTAATTGAGAGACAGTGTCCTTTATCACCCAGCCTGTTCGGGTAGCACTGTCGGAAAGCTTCACGATGCCGGCGAGTGCCGCAACCGAAATATCCGCATAAACAAAAATGGAGATCCTTTCGGATCTCCATTTCCACTTTCGTGGCGGGGAGAGGATTTGAACCTCTGACCTCCGGGTTATGAGCCCGGCGAGCTACCGAACTGCTCCACCCCGCGTCGGTAAATACAACATTACCAATCAGTGAATGACTTGGCTA